>Ga0181411_1000117_pt1 | contig 25792 bp, 28 predicted proteins | sample 34SPOviralmetaG_FD_130114 | JGI IMG/M metagenome (GOLD analysis project Ga0181411, IMG submission 130114) | Marine viral communities from the oligotrophic San Pedro Time Series (SPOT) site, San Pedro Channel, CA, USA - 34 SPOT_SRF_2012-07-09 | ecosystem: Environmental > Aquatic > Marine > Strait...
GTGCTCTTCCGATCTGGGGAACGATTGACCTATTGGCCGTACACAATGGTAAGCTTTCCCTGTTTGACTACAAGACGCGGGAGGTGGCAGAGCATCAGGACATTACCCGCAAAGCATACCACAAGGATGCTATGCAACTAGCTTCGGAATCTAGGATGGTAAAGATTGCCAGCTACCTAGACTATGACCCACCAATCCACACCGTTATCATCAACACCAACAACGGGGACACCCATGTCAAGACGTGGACTGAACAAGCACAGGCCAAGGCACTGGATGATGCCATCAGTTGCTTCATGTTCTATGACTCGGTGAACAAAATGAGATGAAGGTTTGGACTGAAGCTAGACTAAGATCTTTCATGATGTCCTGTGTTAGATCGGGGACTAGGAGGTGGGCTCCCAAATATCAAACACTTAATGAGTCGTTTGTTGAAAGTCAGAAGAACCCTAAGACCGGAAGGATGCGGAAGATGTATCGCTGTGCCATTACCAATAAGCTTTTCCCGGCAAAGGAGATGCAGGTCGATCACATCGAGCCGGTAATCCCCGAAAAGTGGGGACGCAAAACTAAATATCTTGGGTACAATTGGAACGAACTTCTTCCTAGATTGTTCTGTGGGAAAGAAAACCTACAGGCAGTTAGCAAGGAAGCACACAAGGCCAAGACAAAGGAAGAGAACGCAAAGAGAAAAAAGAAATGAACGACAATGAAAGATTCAAAAAGCACCTAGCCAAAAGTCACGGGCCAGTATGGAAAATTGCAAACCACATCAGCTCGATGGGTTATCCGGTGAACATACCACCAACATTCGTTGCTCCATCACATGAGGAGTGGGAGGAGTTTGCCGATGACGGGGACTTGTATGTTTCCCAAAGGGTTGAGGTAAAAAAGCTAGGGGTTGATTTTACCGGAAGAGCAGACTGGCCCTTCGGTTCTAAGTTTATTGTGTGTGCTAAACATTCATTTGACAGAGCAAAGCCAAGGCCATATAGGTATTTTTATTTAAACAAAAGAGAAACCCATGCAGCAATTGTAAAGGGAAGCTCACACAAGAGCTGGTATTGCGAAACGAAAAAAGACTCACGCTATGAAAATATGGTGCAATCATTCTATATGTCTCCCATGCACTTGGTTAAATTCATAGAGTTATGATTTTCAGATCTAATCCACAGTACAAAGTTAGCATCTTGCCCAAGGACAGTGGCGAGAGGAAGAAGTGGCCCATCTATTCTGGTGTACTATCTCCTTTCCCGAACGCGATTGCGGCGGTGGCGAGACAATCTTATGAGGGCAACGAAAAGCATTGCGATCCTCTTGAGCCTCTGCACTGGGAACCAAACAAATCTAACGATCACCATGACTGCCTAATGCGACACCTCCTGGAGGAGGACTATGTAGCTGTGGCGTGGAGGGCTCTGGCTCTCCTTGAAACTAAAATACAACAAGATAAATATAATGGACCTAGATAAACTAAAACAAGATTACTCAAACTACCTGATCAACACAGCAACGATAGACCAAGTGAAAGATTTACTAACTTCTTCGTTGACTGTTGTGGGATGTGCCAATGTTCTAAAAGCACAGGCTGCAAAAGCCATCGACGAGATGAGTGAAGAGCAGCGTGAAAAACTAGACGATCAACTAAATCCTAAAGAGGAAGAAAATTTAGACGGTAATCCAGACGAGTAATCTCTGGAAATGGTGTTTAATCTTTTTCACCTTTCATTAAACCCGTCGGGGCCGAGGTTATTCTCGGCCCTTATTTTTTAGTAGGAGATGCGTTTCCTAGAACTAGCAATCACCCGGTCCTGCCTAACCAGTGGTTCACTGGATGCAGTGTGTGTTCTCCCAGTAAACCAACGACCATCTTTGAAGTGTTTGTGCTTCCCGGTGTAGTTCTTACCGTCCAGCATATATATGGTTTTAGTTTTCATTCACAACTGATTGTGGAGCGATTGCTTGTAATACGCTTTTAAGCTTTATTTGATTCTCTACGTTCTTGGTTAGGATTCCCTTGTCTTTTTGCTCCTGCAAAAACTCATTGATAAAACCAGGAGGCATCTTTTCAATCTGAGCATCATAAAACCTAGCTCGGTTACCGTTCTGGACGCCAAGCTTTCTTATCATCTTATCAGATCTAGTAATTCCACGCTCTTGGTCTTTGACCATTTTTTTGACACGCCTTTGAACGGACTTGTTTGCATTAGATAATTCATTCTGCAAAGCAAGTTGGCGATTAAGCGGATCATCTATTCTTTTAAGCTTACTCATTATATCAAAAGCCTCCTGTGAGTTAAGAGAGTCCTGAGTGTTCTGCTCAAACTCAAACAATTCCAGATCGGGCTCTATACCGGTGCGTTGTTCAAACCCATCTGCATAAGTTGAACCAAAGAATCTTCGGAAGATGGGGTAGTCATTAGCCCTGAGTTCTTGATTATTGTGTATCTTACTAAAAACCTCAAACAAACGTTTTAGATCCATTGCACCTCCACCTAAACCGCTCTCAAATAAATGAAGTAGTTTTTCTGGGGATACAGGAGCACCAAGATTTTCTAGTTCCTTGGAAAGCTCAATTGCAATTTCACCACCTAGGGTTTTAGCAGTCCAAGGATTCACCTTGGCGTATGCCGCCATGTTCTGCTCCAATAGATACCCAGGAACAATCTCCCTGCCTAGTCCATCCTTGTTGCCCCAAACAATTTCGTGAATCTTCTTTGGTACGGTAGGAATAAGGCTTCCACCAGTAGGGTTGTAACTATCTAATATATTTTGACCTATACCTTTGATGATCTTACCTGGAGAATCAAATCTTCCAGGCATTGCAGCCACTTCCTCTGGGGAAAGCATACCTGCCGCCGCAGCCGCTCTCATTGTCTGATTGGTAAGCATTCTTGCACCACCACTAACGGCAGTCCAGATGGGTGCGGCTTCATAAGCCAATGGAAACTGAGCATAAGAAAGACTCCCATCATCATTGGGAAATGGATTAAGCACTACCAGATTCTTGTTTAGCCTCCAGTCACTCTTATCAGGACCGCCCTTTACTTTGTTCCTCCAGTCTGGATCGATCATGGAGTTGTATGTTTCTAGTAATACAGCCGTTCCAAGAGTACCTGCCAAAACTGGTTTGAAAACCTTTGGGTCTTTTAGGCTCCTCCAAAAATTCTTTGCCGACTGAATACTGGGATTGGAAAACAAATACAAAGCTTTAAGCTGATCTCCTCTAGAACCTTTTTTAGTTGGATCAAAACTAGCATTCCTAGCCATTACCGCAGCATCTTTGCCACTCCTACCCGCAGTCCTAGCCGCTCGGTAAACACTGAACCTAGTTGAATCCTCAACCACTTCGTTCATTCTTCTCACAACGTCGTTCCAAGCGGACAGACGTTCTTTAATTGTTTTATTATTTGAGAAATCAATAGTTTTTATATTCTTAGATAGATTCCTGAGACTGTCAGTAGCAACACCACCAGTAGAACCCCCGTCTCTAACGAAGGCATCATAATCATCCATCATTTTTTGTTGATCAGGATTACTTGCTTTACCATTAAAAAGTTTTTTCCTGATAACATTCATTTCTTTGAAAGCAGAGACTGGATTAGCCACCGAAAGAAGCGCGTTAGAATCTAAATTCTTAAAAGTGTTCAATGCACTAACAACACGGTCACGCATTAAGTTGACCGCAGCATAAGAAGGATTGTAGCCGGTATATACAGCACCAAGCCATTTGTTTACTCCATAGCTAAGTTTCAATACCCCTTTGACTTGGTGTTTATTGACTCCACGCACTGCTGCTCCCAGCTCTGGAACCACGCCATCACTAAAATCTAAGTAATATTTATTTGATGTTCCTACTATCTCCTTTTTGCCATCAACAACCTTATATATGTTGTATGAATTATCGGGATCAAAAACTGTTATTACCGGAGAATCCTTGCCGACGTTTATTGCTCTTGAGGATGTCGCCTTTCTAATCTTAACAATTTCACCAGCTCTTTCTTTGTTTCTAGGATCTTCCAATAGTCTTTTGAAAACTAAGTTGGCCTTGTTGGCCTCGGCTAATTTTGCAGCCTCAACATTTCCATCTATTAAATTTTTAATTACAGAAACCTGAAGGTCTTCATCTCCCTTGGCCTTCTTTAATGTTTTAGGATTGAAGACCGACCTACTGAAAAAGAAATTGTCAGCATCATCAGCATCAACAGCATCATCAAACAAACGCTGAAGCGGAACATAGTTTGGATTTTCATCCCTTAAAGCTTTTGCTCTTTTTGCTGTTACAATACCACCCTCTTCAAGTGTATTTAATATTTTATTAGAAAGTTGTTTTGCGTTATCTACCAGTGGTGCTGCAATTGGTAGAATGTCTGCTTCAAATTCATCAACTATTTTTTTTGCATTTTTGTCTGTCAATGAATTACCAAGAATACTAACTCCCGCTGCTCCATCAGGTTTCTTATTCTTACCAGTACCCCTAAATTCTGTAGCGTATTTTGCGTGTAGATACTCGTCCAACCTTTTCATTAACGATTCGGTTGATGTACCCGCCGAGGAAGCAATTGTTCTAGCACCTTCTATCAAGCTATTAACTTCGGTTCGCGTACTATCAATTCTGTTTTGAGTTAATTTCTTTGATAGAGTTAAAGCTCTATACGCGTCGTTACCTTCTGAAACTACATTTCCATTTTTATCAACGACATCCTTCTCTACTATAAGCTTTCCCTTTTCTGAAAACATATTTCCAGAAGATTGGTTTTGTTCTTTTTGTAGACGTATTAGCTCATCATCAAGTTGCTCTCTGGCTAAAATAGATTTTTGACTAAGATCTTTATTTCTCTTTTGAATGTCTTCTACAGCAGCTCTTTCTGCTGCTGTAGCTAGGTCTACGGCATCAGGATCGCCCTTCTTCACTGCATCCATAAACCTATCAACCTTACGGCCAGCAAATTTTTCATAGGATTTAGAGAACTTATCTGCTGACATACCAAATCCAAGAGAGAGCACTCCTCCCGTCAACCCGGCTTTGCCCAGTTCTTCTAAAGTAGGAAGGGTTCCTTCTTCAATTACTGACTCTACAGCTACAGCACCTGCCGTTGTCGTTCCCCCTAGTGCCAAATGCTGTGCGGTTCTTGTAACCGCTCCTGCTCCTTTTCCTACTCCCGCAAAAGGAACAAGATTAAGAAGCGTGTCGGCAACCAGTTCTCCTTGAGAAAGATCTTCTCCTGGTCTAGATACCTTCTGTCTTACATATGAGCCTGAAAGACCGCTAACAACGCCTCCAACTAAGTATCCCGCAGCAGCACCTACTGCCGTACCTATAACCGGAACGGCAGAACCTATTGCGGCTCCAGCAGCAGCACCCGCTAGCTTGCCTCCTTCACCAATGGCTATTTCAGAAGCAAGACCTACACCGGTCCTAGCAAGAGAACCAGACTTCTCTGGTGAAGCAGCTTCTGCCGCCGCTTTTTCTCTGGCAAGTTGTAGGATCTCTTCTTCAGTAGCATCCTCCGAATGCTCAACCCTAACAGACTGCCCAGTAGAAGATACATTAACTACAGTAAATGGCATCAGCGTTAAAATTAGCGTGGTCCTGAAAATGAAGGTTGATCGGCATAAGGTCCAGGACGCATCTGACCTGTATTTAGTGTTTCTACATTCAGACTAGCATCTCCTAAATTACTTCTTGGCTGAAAGGATTGTATCCCATCTTCCATAACCTTCATGTCATCAATGACTAAATCAAGATCAAAAAAGTTCACAGTTTTTCTGGCTATAAGACCAGTCCCGTCTATTACCCCCTTTAACCATCCGTCTTGAATATCATATTTCTTACCAAACTCCTGTAAGTATTTTTTGTTTTTCCCAGGATCGTCTGGGAAAAGTTCACCTTGAGAAGCTAATAAGAAAAATCCGTATTGAGCCTCGGCACTATGCCTTTCGTTATCCTTTAAAACACCTTTTAAAATCCTAGGTATATTCTCTTCATTCCAAGTATTATTGCTTATTCTATTACTCAAGTCATTCATAGAAAACACAAACTTATCAAGGTTTGGAACAGCAAGACCAATTTTTTCAGCTTCGGCTTGCAGTTTTTGTTCTTCAAAGTCTCTCGTGGATGGGTCTCCTATTTTTCTAGCTTCCCTAAATCTATCCATTAAGTCATTTGATTTCTTTGTCTGTCTTTCTATGATTTCTTCATCTATAAGCATAATGTCTCTTCGTATAGCTTTTTGCCTAGCTACATCGTTATTGCTCTTTGCTAAATCAAATTCCTTTTGAAGGTAAAGCATATTGCCATAAAGATTGTCTGTTTCAGATTTTTTCAAATCAGACCGTCGTTTATCTTGCAGCCTTTCGTATTCTTCCCTAGCCTTCCTTTGGAAGTCTGTAAAAGACTCACCCTTCCTTGCTTGGGAATCTAGGAATTTTTCTTTTCCTAGCCTCTCACTGGTTATGAACTTTTCTTCTCCTAGCCTTTCACTGGTCAGGAATTTTTCCTTTCCGCGCCTTTCCTTGGTCTGTTGCCCAAACCCTCGTCCTTGAAATAGTAGACTGTGGTCTTGTGTATCATCTAGAATACGTCGCTCATACTGGTCTGCAATATTTTTGTTTTCTTTAAGATACTTATCTGCCACATCCATTGTTTCCTGAGTAAGAGTTTCAGCAAAGTCCATTCTTTCTAGGGTGTTTTCAAAGTCTTTTTGCTTCTGTAAGGCTTCTCTGTCTGCACCATAGTCTGCCTTTAGAAATCCGGTAAAGGTATCTTGGAGTTGACGCAAAGCGGGAAGACCATTTGCCCTAGCGGCCTCCAACATTGAAGTTACAGCATTGCGATCAACTCCAGTAGCTTGAGATACATCAAAAACAGATTCTCCCAAGGCTTCATAAAGATTGTTAGATATTTTGCGATCTTGTGCATCACTAACCACTCCTTTAATAGACTGACCAAGATTTTGGTACATCTGTCCCGTCGCCGCTCCAGCTTGTGAGAGTGCCTGTATTGCCGCAGGGCTTACGGCCCCCAACCGGGGATCAACTGTGCTACCTAATACTGCCATAACTGCTACCTATCTATTTGTAATGCTTCTTTACTATTGAGGTCATCCACTTGCGAATGAAAGATTTTATAAATGGTTTGTTGCTAATGAACTCAGCAAACCGCTCACCATGCTTGATGTAAATTTTGCGGAACCAAGAAGGAGCTTCATCAAAAAGCCAACCTCTGAACAATAACCACATTGGATTGTTTTGTCCATACACTTCTCTGGCTACCCAGCAACCTTGCTTATTTCCAAACAATGCTCCCCCTAGTGCAGAGCCAAACCCTCCAACCGGGCCACCCAAAGCAGCACCAGCTATAGATCCAAGACCACTCATCAATCCACCTTGAGCTTGAGCTGATGCACTCATTGCTCCAGCATCAAGAGCTGTCTGATTAGCCTGTTGCTGTAGAGCCATATTGACACCCAACATTGGATCGGTTGCTTGTGGAGTGGTTCCGTACATTGCTTGTTGCTGACCCATACCAAGAACTTGCAGTCCTTCAGCTTGAGAAGCAGGGCGACCAAAGAACGCTCCAATTTCTGGACCCATAGCCCTTTGCATTTGAAATGCTTGACCTAAACGAGCGTCGGCTTGTCCGGCCAATGCTTGCTGTTGAGCAAATTGCTGTTGTTCAAGACCAGCTTGTGCTCCAAAAATACTAGCCAATGCTGAGTCTCTCTGAGCCTGTTGCTGAAACTGTTGCTGCTCAATGCCAGCTTGCTGTGCAAATTGTTGTCCAGCAAGACGAGCCTCTTCCCCCGCAAAGGCTGCTTGTTGACCGGCAAGACCTGCTTGCTGCCCTATAACCTGGGCTCGCATTGCATCCTGTTGAGCCTGCTGCTGTGCAAAACGAGCTGCCTCTTGTGCTCCAACACCAAACTCCCGAAGCTGCTGCTCTCTTCCGGCCATATCTGAAGCAAAACCAGCTTGAGCAATGTTCTGAGCTAGTCCGGTTCCTTGTAGCTGCTGACCCATGCGAGCTTGCTCCAGTCCACCAGCAGCCTGCAAAGCTTGCTGCTGCAAACCAGCTTGCTGGGCTTGTAAACCCGCAGCAGTTCCAGCGGCTCCAACTCCCATTTGCTGCATGGCCCTCTGTTCAGCTAAACGCTGTTGAGCCAATGCTTCAGTTTGTCCTGCAAACTGACCACCCATTCCCATGCGTTGCATTTCCTCGGCTGTCCTAGCCTGTTGCATGGCTTGTTGCTGACCAATAAGTTGTTGTGCGGTCATAAGATCTTGGACCTCATCAGCTTTACGGGCTTCGGCCAAGCGATCTTGAACATTAGCCAAAGTAGACAGATCCCTGACCCTTCCTTGTCTTACACCAAGAGCTAATCCCTCCTGTTCACCTTGGCGTCTTTGCGCCGAAGAAAGTGTTCCTGCATCTGCAACTAAACCACCAATACGTTGTTGGATAGCCTGCTCTTCTGGAGAAGCCCCAGCAGCTTGAAATCCTAGTTGCTGTAACGCCTGCTGTTGTAACGCTTGCTCCACATCCGAAGCTGCACGTTGATCAGCACCTAAAGCTTGTTGTCCAAACTGACCAAGAGCTTGAGCCTCAGCCGAAGGATCTTTACCAGCCGCTGCCAACAAAGCCTTTTCCGCATCTCCAGCCTGTCGCCCTGACAACAGGTTTTGAATTTGACTAGCAACTTCTCTTTGCTCTGCTGTTTGGCCCATCGCTGGGCCGCCTATAAGCTGTTCCAGTCCTCCTCTAGCAGCAGCACCAAGAGTGCCGTCTCCGCTTCTTCCCCCAATAACGTCAGCTAGATTTGCAAGAGCACCTTGAGCTTGACCAAGATCGGCTCCAGCAGCCTGAAGGCCCTCCCTTGCTGCACCATCTCCAGCTTGTGCTTGTGTAGTGGGATCTCCACGTTGAGACAAAGTGTCAGCAAGAGTTCTAAAGCTTGCTTGTGCTTCTGAAGGGCTTTGAGTGCTTATTTGCTCCGCTCTTTGAGAAGCAATATCTGCAAGGTTTTGAGAACCGGGATCAGACTCTCTATAAAGTTTTACAAGATCGGGAGCCAGCTCGCTTATTGTCTGAAACTCACCCTTGGCAGCAGCGTCTTTTAGTTTTCTGCCTACCTCTGCTTGGCTTTCAACTGCCCTTCTGGACAGTTCAATCATTCCTGGATTTTCTCCTAAAACTTTATTGGCAGCGTCATCAAAAGTGGTTTGCAATGTTGCAATGGCATCATCGCTCAGATCGCCGCTTTCCTTTAATGACTGAAGACTTGATGCAAGATTTTCAACCTCTCTGGCGCGAGTTTCTTTTTGACCCGCACCAAAACGCCCTTCTCTTTGTTCAGAAGTATATCCTTTACCAAGATTACCAGTTCCATGAAAGTCGGGTACATCTTCACCAAGCTCTACCCTTACGGTTTGTAAAGCTTTTTTGAGCTCCTCGTTCTCACTATCACTAGCAAGTGCATCTGCGTACTCATCTTTTAGATTTCGCAAACGTGCTAATTCATCACTGTCATTATAGGCATCTCCCTTATCAGAAAGCCTCTTAATGTCACCCTGTATTCTTGATTCGGCAGAACGTCTTTCTTGTTGTGCTTGTTCAAGGTTTTGTTGAGCCGTGTCTCTGGCCTCAGAAGTTGCCCTAGTAACACCGCCCATCAAAGCAGTTTTAGCATCATCCAAAGCGAGCTGCTGCATTTCTGGACGAATTCTGGCTTCAGCAGCAATGATGTCTGGAGCTGCTTCCCTGTAAGCCCTAGAAGTGTCCTTTATTTGTTGAGCTACATTTATTGGATCAATCTGTGGAGCGTCTATTCTTGTGCTACCCATATCTATTATTATTTAAAGTCTCTATAGTACATTACACCTTCCCACATCTTCTTGTTACCAAGACGTTCCATGTTGGGAAAAAAATTACTACCCTTGTCACACATTATAAAAGCTCGGTGTATACCGTTTGCAGCATACTCATCTTCAAGTTTCTTGATGGCCCTAACACTGTCCAACGCCTTTGCCCTCTTGCTGTCCATCCACCACCAAACAAGTGGTGCAGCACCAACACTGGCAGAGCCAATGATGTCGCCATCCTTGCGGAAGATGTGAGTTGGCATAACCACATTGTGATCGTCAGCCAACATACGCTCTGACAAGTTAGGCAAAGATTGATGTGTTACGTGTTCTATTGTTATCATCCTTCTAATGTTTGCACTCTAGCTTCCAAAGCCTCTATCTTATCTACAGCCTCTTGCAATGCTGCGGTCAAAAGCGGTACTAGTTTAGATTGGTCAATGCCCTGATAGTCAGGAACACTGCGAGTATCCATCACCGCTTCAGTAACTAGTACACTTTCTGTCCACTCTTCTACAGCAGGAGTAAGCTCATTGCCATCTTCATCATAAGTGGCTTCCGCTGCTGGGTGAACAACATCTTCATAGACCGCGGGAGACACCTCATACTCCTCCTCCTTCATGCCGTCCTTAGTTCCTGTTATTGCTTCTGGAACAATATCTGAAACTTCGTGAGCAAAGAACCCATCTACCGTTTTATCTGGATCTACTTTAAAGTTAAAGCGATATGGACTAAGCTGCTTCAGCCGATCAATTCCGTCTATAAGGTTTGTTTCGTTTTCTTTAAGCCTGTAATCGGATGAGGTGTTAAAAGCTGTTGCTGAAGTTGACGTTGTTATGCTACCAACCACTGAAGAGCCATTGTAAAAAATAGCATGAGTCGCAGAGCCAGATGCTCGTGCAGAGTAAATAATACCGTTTGAAGCAACACCAAAACTATCCGCTTGGGCAAGAGCAGTGCCACCCACCAACAAACTGCCTGATGCGTCTATACGCATCGCTTCTGTGCCTGAGCGTGTTGTAGTATTTGCCGCTGTATTAAATGTTATTGCAGTAGCGGCGTTGTATGTCGAGGCAGCACCGCCTATATCTATTCTATTTAATGATGAGTTTGCAAAGTATTGTAATACCTGAAAACCTTCTGCCTCTGTTCCAGAGTCATATTGACGGGCTAATAAATGTCCTTCTTTATTAGTATCGTCAGTATTGTTGTTGGCGAATGTCACGTTCCCCGCTACGTCTAAAGCTGTACTTGGAGCCGCCGTGCCAATGCCAACGCCCGTAGCGTTAATACGCAGCTTCTCGTTACTAGATCCATCACTGTTTACATGGAAGCGAATGTCTGTACCATTGTCTTCCGTAAACAACCTCAATGATCCATCTGAAAGAATTTGTGCAGGATTAGATGAATTTGTCTGCCTAAAGAAAATGCTCTTGGTTGTGTTTGATGAACCATCCAATTTAATACCAACCCCATCTGCGTTAACTATTAAGCGATTTAGTGACTCATCCCATTGCATATAAGAACCACTAGTTGCCCCGAAGAACTTAACATCATGACCAGTATCATCTACACCTACGGTAAGCGTTGAGTCTATTTGAACAGCACCATTTATTGTAGTAGCACCGTTAAAATAGGCAGTCCCCTGGTTATAAAAATCAAGTGAAGGATGTACCGCCGATATACCTACAGCAAACTTACCCGTAACATTTCCTGAAGGCATTCCTACATGACCACCAACTGCCAGCGTAGATGCCATGTCAACAGCTCCATCAATGTCTACAACATCAAGGTTAGTAGTGCCATCAACGTCTAAATCGCCGTTAAAATCAACATTACCAGCAACCGCCAGTGTTGTTGCCATGTCTACCGCCCCATCAATATCTACAACATCTAAATTAGTAGTTCCATCAACATCTATAGCTCCAGAAATATCTAAGCTTCCACCCGTCAACTTACCAACCTGCAAGTCAGCATAGCTGTTGATTGTGACATTTCCTGCGGTCGTTCCGTCTTCTGTATTACAGGCTATTGCGGCAAACTCGTCAGCAGACTCGTCCCATATAAATCCCTTGTTTGCAGTGTTACTAGCAGAGCCGTTGCCTCGCGTAACAATAAACCCTTCATCAAATGCCGAGCCCGTGTACCCCTCACCAAATTTTACTAAGGGATCAGTAACGGTAAGGTTAGTTGTGTTTACTGTTGTGGTTGTACCGTTAACAGTAAGGTTGCCCGTAATAGTTACATTGTCACCAAAAGTAGCTTCAGATGTAGAATGTCCTATTGCAATGGCTATACCAGAAGTTTCTGTAGCAAGCTTTAACTCTCCTGTAGAATTAGTAATGTATGAATTACTACCATCATGGTAGACTTGCATATCAGAACCTGTACCAAATTTAAACTTGTCACTGTCTGGTACAAGCAGATCACCGCTTGAATCTACTGTTACGGCTTTTGATGCCTCGGATGTACCTAGTGTAGTAATATCTAAGTAGTTTAATTCAGCAGCAGTAGAAGTAACCGTTGTCCCTCCTATGGAAAGAGCGTCTGTTTCAAGAGTGCCATCAAAGTCTCCATCTACAGCATCAATGTTGCCCTTAAAAATTGTAGCACTAACCGTTCCTGTACTTGGATTATATGCAAAATTGCCATCCATTTCCAAGCCAACATTGCCTGTGCTTGAGGTTGCCCCCTCTACAAAAGTAATTAGGTTTTCTTCGTTAGTGCTTTCGTTGTCAGTTACTAAAACATGAGCAGAGTTTGTTGCGTTTGTAACTGTTGTTCCTGCAATAACTGTAGCTAAAGCTGTACCATTAACCGTTATTGCATCGGCCTCTAGAGTTCCATCTACATCTACATCTCCAGATATGTCTAGTGAACCAAATGAACCAACTCCAGTAGTGGTTATTGCAGAAGATCCATTATCAATGGCTCCAAAACCAGAAGATATTGATCCTGCTCCAAGTGTGCCAACAGAGGTAATCTGAGTCTGGGAAGCATCTACAGAAAGAACACTGCTAGAAGCTGATAATCCTGTGCCAGCAAAAAGAGTAGCGATGTCTGCTATTGCTTCTTTTTTTGTTGTGCTATCCGTAGCATCGACAAAAGGAATAAAGTCTCCATCAGCTATAGCAGCATTACTAATTTCATTAAAATCTAAAGCTATTGTAAGAGTTTGGCTGCTTGCTGAGGTATCTAATCCAGCAGATCCAGCAATGGTAAATGTTTGACCATCTAGGTCTACAGAACCAGTTCCACTATCTCCAGCAAAGTCTAAGTCTTCAGCAGTTAGTTGAGTGTCAACATACGCCTTAATGCTCTGCTGAGTAGCAAGAGACGTGGCAGAGTTGGAAGACATATTGTCCTCATCCAATATTGCCACTTCCGCAGGAGCAGCAGACCCACCAGAAACATTACCAAGAACCTTGTAGTCTGCTAAGTTTTCTATCTTAGCCTTTGTGACATTGCTGTCTGCAATAAGAGAGGTGGTAATGTTGGCGGCAGCAATCTTAGCTGTAGTTACGTTACTACCTGCAATTTTAGCAGTGGTCACTGCACTTGTTGCAAGCTTGCCAGCACTAATACCAAGATCCTTTACAATTATTTTCCCACTAGAAAGCTGGGTCGTGGAGTCATCAACTGCTCCAGATGCAAATGTTGCACTATCTACAAGTGCATTAAGATTGGTAGACGTTACTTGATCGCCATCTGAATATGTAGTACCTTTGCTTAAAATAGCCATTATTCTGCTTTTTGTATGCTTCTAAAGGTTATAGCTCCTGCTACCTTCAATGCTCTTAGTCTGGGTCTCCCCTTAGTTGTTGTTAATTTAAATTGTAATCCGTAGGCTCGTTTGTTGCCAAATCTTCCCCGAAGAGACACATCTTCATCAATAGCAAGCTCTTCACCGTTTATGTTAGCAACTGTTCCAAGATCTATAATAGCATCAATGTTCTCTGTTATTGCTTCCAAATTTGCATCAGAAACATTGTTTTCAGAAGATTGAAGATGCAGTTCAAAGTTATTCCATTTCTTTCTGTCAATAGATCCAATGGTAAACATCCTGCTTGTTGCTGATGCTGCAACCAAAATAGATTCTGTTGAAGCCCCAATAGCACCAACATACAGATCTATGTCATCTGCTCTGGATTCATATTTGTGAACTCCACCATTTCGGTTGATAGCATAAACACCTCTCTGAACACCTGATCCACCAGTCAATAAATATGTATACTCCCAGTCTGAATCATTTATGGAATCCAACGACTCCCATTGTTTGTTAAGAAAGTTGTAAACCAAAAGAGCGTTGTTTGTAGTGGAGTCATCCAAAGGAACAGCAATGTAATACCTGTTATCAAAGTAAGCAGAAACTGCCTTATCTGCATAATCCTTGTTGATTCTTGAGATGGTTCCTTGAATGGAAGAAGACAATGGTACGTCTTGCCCTCTCAAGTTGTAAAGATCAACGAAGTCTAGTGCGTACACTCCATTGTCGGATAGGAACATTAGCTTGTTTCCTATCTGCTGTATGCTGTTTCTGGCCGAACACCCTATATCGCTTGTGATAACTTGTGATACACTGCTTCCCAGATCTAGGCTATTCTTTACTGTGTGAATGCTATTGCGGTTGAATACTACCAATTGGTCATCAGAGAAAGAATGAAAACCTACAATAAAATCTGCTTCTCCGGCATTAAATCTAAACTGACCGTAAATTCTGTCATACGTGTTTTGATCTAGTATATCCGAAAACAAAGCCTCATCCAAAATATTTCTATTGGTAATTGTAGCAGATCCAGAAGACCCGGTAATATCAAACTGATATGGAACAACCAACCTACGTTGATGTGGTACACCAAACTCTGGAGCCGGCATATGGCTAAATCCTAGACCAATAGATGTTTTCTTTTCAACGGTAGCACTTTTGTTTGTAGCATCAGCTTTGTCCGTAACAAAAGTAAAAGTTGTTGAGTTTGTTATAGATCTAACCCGAACGGTGTCACCAACAGAATAACCAGAACTTCCTGCGGTAGTCACTGTAAGTTCATCTCCAACCAATAAAGAACTGGTGCTAGAAACTGTAGCTGTTGCTATGCCTGATGCAAAATCGAGATCAGTAATTGCTAGAGGTGTAGGCTGAGTGTACGCTCCGTTAGAAACTAAAGCAAAGGTAGTGGTACTAATGTCTCCATCCCACTGTAAAGCTATCTGCCCCTTGCGGAATATAAACAACTTGTTAAATGCCTGAACCACATTGCTTCCCCTTGGAACCGTTTCTCCAGAAGGATATGTAAGAGTAACTGTTGTTGCCCCACTATCTAAAGTTTTTACCAATACTGTCTTGTTGGTTCCGACAACAGCAATGTAAGATGTTGCATCGTTATTAGGATCTGAAAATTCACAAGATGCTTCTATAAAGTTTGAAGCACTATCTAGCAGTCTCATTCCCTTAACCACCATAGTTCCACCCGGCGTTTCAGCTAAATCAGTAACTGTGTAAGTTATTGTATCTGCATCTACAACTGTAGCAATAAAATTACCGTTTGGATCAACACTACCAGAAAACGTCAATCCACTAATATTTACCCCAGTGTTAGTTGTAATGTTGTGAGCTGAATTAAAATTAACTTGGATTGTTGAATCAGTCCTAGAAAATGAAGCAACTCCACCACCTATATTGGTTGAGTCATACAACTTAAATGGAAGAGCAAGAACCGCAGCAGAAAATGGAGCAGAGAATATATCCATGCCTTTTCTTGGTTGCCACTCACCGTTCAAATCCATTCGGCCATTTTCAGAAACAGACAACACTCCAGAAGGAAGCTGGTCGGGTCTAAGCTTATTGTTAAAGCCAGAAAAGCCTTGGTCTAGGTCTTCTACAACCCGATCATCGGCCTGCCCATATGTATCATATCTAGCCATTTAACAATTCCAAGCTCTCCTGCTCCAGTAGTTTGCAGACAGTTTATTACTCTTACCCTTTATCCCACCTGACCTAGCACAGTAACTTTTCTTACGTGCCGGGTTATTCTTTTTGATGCTCATGTTAGCATCACCAAAGCGTACAATTTTTTCCTTACCACCCTGACAAGCTTTCACGACAAACTTCTTCCCCCCAGATACTTCTCTGCGGGGCTTGTTGCACTTCATCTTGGATTTATCTATTGCCACTTCTTACCTTTGCTTTTGGTGTGTTAGCTACAACCGTTTGCCCGGTTGCTCCTGCTCTTTTCTTTTTCTTTGCAGTGGCAGCTCTTTCAGCTTTAGTCAGGCTTATGGCTTTGCGTCTAGGTAAGCATCTGTCCGGCCTCTTCTTATTAGCAGAAGTGCCACACTTGCCCTTGATAGATCCATCTGTACCTATCCTTACCCAGTCTTCCTTTAGCCACTGTTTGAGTTGAGCCACTAGCGTCCTTTCCTTTTGCCTCCTTTAGACTTCTTAGCGTAGTTAGGATCTTTGCAATACTTAGATGCAGCCAAGTTAGCGTAAGCAGAAGGATATGTATCAAACGTCCTTCTGGCCCAAGCCTTGCCCTCCGGGCAAATTTTGCCTCCGCTCTTAGCTTTTTTCTTTGGCATGACTAATAACTTTTTCTTTTACCCTTAGCCTTGCCTTTGCCCGTTGGGCATGGTTTGCGTGTTCCATACTTCATATTATTCCTTTACGTCTAGGTAGTTCTTGTCGCGTAGTTCAAAATTAACACTACCATAGGTTTTAAGTTTTTCTACAGTGCTGCCAATTTCCTCCATGTTTTTTTCTAAATACTGAAGTCTAAGATTTTGTTCTGCGTCATCAGGCAAAGCTCCCAGTTCTCCTCTAGGCCATTTAATTCGGAACTCTGTGTTCATTCCAATTTCAACGTCCCTAATGTTCTGAGCGTTCTCTAAGCTAGCTATACGGCTCGTCATATTAACGTACCCTGTCACACTAACTACTGTAAACCCAATCAACGCAATCAAGTTGCGAAGAGGTATCGTTACTGCCGTCTTGTCGCTTATATCCATTACTTAACTTGAGAACTGCCAAAGTAAAATCCTAGTAAGGCTAGCATTCCTTGCCTTACTTCGGGCAATAACACAAAGCCCTCTAGGTGTTTCCATTTGTCTGCTCCGATTCCTAAAAATTTAAATATACCCAGTTTGTTTGCCTCGATGGTTACTGGTATGTCAAAGAAGGCCATGACGAAGGGAGCAAATACCACCGAGAACAATATGCACATAGCGATGAGCTTTCTAACCCATGCTCCGTTTTCATCAGATCTATTAGCTGCTTTGTCTGCTGAATTATCCGCTACCTCCTGCTTCTGAATCATGGACTTAATGGCATTGGCTTGGATGTTCATTTGAGCCGAGATTAGTTTCATTACAAATCCCGTGACCCCACCTCCAAGCATTGCCACTAGTTCACCACTCATCGCTTTCTTAATTCTATTATTGTTTTATATACCCAAAGTCCCATGTACGCAATGGTACACACCGAAGCGACGATAGACATTACCTCGCTAATTCCTTGAAAAGAAACAGCCAGTATTGATCCTGTCGCTCCTAGTCCAAGCTTGTTCAGCTCGGGGTTCATTACACAAATTGTGAAACGTGAATTACTGAAGCACCCGATACACCCAAAAACTTAGCAGCCTTAGCGGCTCTAGCACTAAGTGTAATAAGTCCCTTCTCCTTTACAAGAAGATGACCATTAGATGCGGTAGGAGCGCTACCATCAAACGTCACGATAACATTGTTATCTTGAACGTCGATCATTACATATTTGGTGTTGCTATCAAATGCAGCAAATGAGACTCCAGATCCTGATGTTGCACAGGATAGGTTTTCTCCAGATACCGTTCCATTTGGGCGTGGATATAGGTTTGTTACTAGACTATTCATTATCTCGATTGTTGGCTGACATACGTTTTAAAACGCTGTCCTACTGTGTTATTGTTATAAACTTGCTGGGGATTGTCTAAAGCCTCAGCTAAAAATTGATTGGCAATTTCTTCTTCAAAACCTGCCTTTGAGTGCTGCCCGTCCATACGCAAGAAATCAGCGTAAGTTGCATGGGTCATAAACAAAAAGTATTCGTTAGGAACTTCAGTTTCTCCACCCGTCCCATTATTGTCTAATGTTGTTAGGAGAGTGATCGGTTTTCTGTAAGTGACAAAAACGCTTGTAGCATCAGAAGCTGTAAGGTTAATGACGTGAGCCCCGTCGCTCTCTACAAAGAACTCAAAATCAATAGTTGAGTTTCTCAATAAAGGTTGCTCTCGATTTATTCTAAGAAACTCTCCTATGTCAGTTTTGCTTGTTTGAGTAAAAGGAACTACTGAGTTTGATATAGTTCTTTCTTCACCAACAGTTAAATACCTAACCCAATATGGGGTGGTGTTGTAGGCTTGAGAAAACCTTCTGTTAGCTAAGGCCAACAACTGAGATATTTCCTGCGTAGTAAAATCTGAATTACCAGCAAGCGCGGAAATTAAATCAAATAAATCTTTGTTGGCTCTATTTTGCATTACGCTTTATTAGGGCTAAGTTCTGGAAACTTCTTGTTATAATATTTTAAAAACTCTTTGCTGTGTACGTGATCTACTCCGTACTTCTTGACTAGTCTGAAGTAGTCTCTTGCAGGAATGTTGGCAACGCATTTGCCTAACACCGGGTGAGTTTTACCCACATTTGTTTTTGCTTCTTTAGCAGTAGCATTGATGCGATCTTGCTCTTTGGCTCGCTCCATCTTGAAGCCAGTTTCAATCTCACGCATAAACGCTCGATTAACCTCACCGTCATCATACTTGGGTACTGATGTAATAATATTCATTTCTTTTTTAGGAACAAACAACTTTTAAAAAATTTATGAAGGCTTTTTGCTACAACAACAAACGATTGTTCTTCGTCAACAGATACCCCCAGGGGGTAATATCTACTGCACGATAACTTAACATTGCAGCTCACTCCTTGGCATTTAATAATATTCATGGTCTACCTAGTCTTTTTGTAGTTGGCCCGGGTTTTCTGCGTTTTTTGAAGTTAACAGTCAAAGGAGGAAGCTCTAAAGGCTTTCTGTTTACTGTTCCTTCGGTGCGATCTACAAGACCATCTTTTCTAGCTTTTCTAGCTGTTTTGCGATCAGCTTTGCGAGCAGCTTTGCGATTAGCTCTAATCTGTTTTTTTACAACAGATCTGTTTCCACTTAGCTGCTTACCAGTTGTAGGATCGTTAGTAACAAGATAAGGTTCCAATGTAACTGTGGGCATATTTGGCATAATTAAAAAATGTAAAAGGTTAAAAAAAAGGGAGGCCAGAACTGGCCTGACCTCCCCTAGATAGTTTTATTTTAAAGAATTATGATGCGAATAACTCTCCTGCTGTAGGATAGTATTTCATCAAAAGACGAATCTTTCCTTCAGTAGCAACGTCTGGTCCTTCACCTGTGAAGTTGTAGGTGAGATCAACAGCACTAACAAGATGAAAACCTACAACAGAAAGTGCTCCTGTGTTGGCAAAAATCTTGCCGAGGTTTCCACTGTCACTGAACACGTCAACTTCATCGACGAAACCATCAGCGTCACCATCATCGCCAATAGCAATAGTGGCATCCGTGATGCTGGTTCCAACGACAAGCTCGTCAACAATGATTGCAGCTCCGAAGACACCTCCAGCCATAGCAGCTCCACCAACTTGAATGTCTACAGCAGTCGCTGAACCAGCGGTTGTGCCGAGAGTAGACAGGTCAATAGAAGCTTCATAATTGAATCCCAATGCTAGGGTTTCAACGTTTTGTACTTTCTTTAGTTCAATAGCCATTTTAATGTACCTCCTATGGTTTAGCTAAGTGCTGTGATTTTACCGTGTGCACCAGGGTGGAATACTGTCAGCGTCAATGCGCAGTCAACAAATCCACGCTCGCCACCACCTTGATTGGGGAGACGGGCACTGCCCATTGGGATCAACTCGGAAACACCGTAGTATTCTGGGTGAACCAGATAACCAGTGTCCTTGTTAGTCGTGTCGGGCATACAGTCAGGGTTTCCGTTAACGATAGCAACCGTGCCGTGATCAGACTCATAAAGCTCAACAGAGAGCTTAATCTGAGCAACGTCACCGTTGTAGTTTACGTTACGGATAGAAGTTCCAGCACCGGAACCATCTGGATCAAGGCGAGCAAAGTCGCTGATCTCACGACGCAGAGCAGTGTCAGCAACCAACGTCAAACCATTGCTCATTCCGGTAACACGGAAGATCGAGGTGATGAGGTTGTTGAATACTGTTTCAGTGAAAGCACCAGTTGAGTGGATGCTGTCAGCAGGAGTGCGGAACGCAGCAGGAACGTCAGACGGCCCTGCGGAATCAATCCAGTCACCAAGTCCACGCAACTTGTAAACCGTTCCAGCTCCATCTTCCGCAGCGCGGTCGTTGGTAGAGCAGAGAGTGGCTTCAATGTCACGTTTTAGTTCGCGGATTGCCTTTGCTTCGGCTTGTGCTACTTTAGCAGGACCAACGGAGTCAACAGCTTCCTGTAAGTCGGAAACCATGTAGTCGCGGCGGAACTTCTGAACGTAGTTGCCTAGACGAGCGCGGCCACTGAATTGGTCGGTGAACGTAGTAACGTCAGCTCCTTCAGCTATCCCAGTGGTACTGGGAGATGAAAGACTGTCTACAGTCCACTCAACAAACGTAGCGTTTGCTCGTGATTTAGATGCGGATGAAAGTACGGGAGTTTCTTCGGGGGCCAAGATGGTCAAAACGTCCATCAGGTCCTCACGATTGGAAACAGCCGAACCGGGATTTGTGGTATCAAATGTATCTGAGAATGCCATGATTATTTACTTTGTAATTGTAATGTTCTTAGAGTGATGAAATCGTCTTTTCGTCCAGATGATTTAAATCGGGTTTTATGTTCTTTTAAAGCCTTGCCTAAAGGTCTTTCAGTTTTTTCAGACATTGCAGAAACTGGAGTTGAGCCACTAGAAGGAGTGAGCTTTAACGATTTTTTTGAAACCGGTGTACCTTTTCCCTTTATTGGTTTTCTCCCGTATATGCTATTTACAGCGTGAGACATGAAGTAGGGAATCTGAGAATATAAATCTGGAGAAGAACTCTCCAAATCTTGTAGTCTAGGATCACTCATAATTGATAAGAACTGATTCTTTAACTCATTCTGATTCTCGTCCCTTAGCCATTCAAGTTCCTCTACGGCTTTATTGCCGAGCTGCTGACGCATTGTTTTTGCGTTTTCCAAACCTTGAAGTTTTTTCAATTGGTCTGGAATATATGAGTCACGCGATTTTCTGGCACTTTGAAGAGCTTTACGCACTTCGGCCTTAGTCATCGGGCGACCTTCTACAGTAGTTATTTCATCGTCAGCAGAATAGTCATCGGACTCAAACAACAAATCTTCAGCCCAACTAATAACATCACTCACCTCATCAGACTTCTTTTGGAGGTCTTCAAGATTTGATAAATTAGATAGTGGGTTGTCTTTAACTTCTGGCTCCTTGATTGTTAGTTGCATAGTTTGCAACTCTTCCTCAGCAGCTTTCCGTCTTGCCGTAAGTTCACTAATACGTGACTGCGCGCCGGGAATGAGTTGCTGACGCAAAGCGTCTTTTTCCTCATCCGACAAACTGTCTAAATTAAACTGTGAAAGAACATTATCCTCAGTTGCTTGCTCTGGAATTTCTTCCTCACTAGCTTCCTCGGCCAATTCTTGAGACTCTTCCTCGGACTGTTGTCCTAGTAAAGCCTCGCTACGTCTCTGAACAAAGTCAGACGCAGATATGTTTTGGTTGTCCACTGATTCTGGTTCAGCCTCAGCGACGGCTGTATTGATTTCATCGTTCATAACTGTTTCCACTATTTACGCCTAGCGATTGCGCGGAAACATATTATCATGTATTAAATAAAATCTTTGTGTCTTTTTTGTAGTTTTTTCACGTCAACCATTTGTAATATCTGATCATAGGTAATTATCCTTCCAGATATTTGCTGAAGCTGCTCTGTTGGAGCCTCGTGCATATCTCCTATGCACTCCTCACGCAAAGCTGATATTACATTTATAAAACGAGCAAAAGACTCGTGGTTGTGTAGCGATTGTATGTCTTTCTCTAAACTCACTGAGCCATGTTTTGGGTTTGAACTCCACCCATCTGAGCGGGTGCTGTACCAATTTTACCTATTTGAGCGTTCTCAGCTTGTTGCATAGAGAACTGATATTGGCCCATATACTTTTGCAAACGCTGCGAGAAAGCAGGATCAGTTTGCATACGTTGGGCAATATCCGGTTGCTGCAAATATTGCTGAATGATACCCATAGCCGCTTGAGCACCGTTTGCGCGTGCCGGCATCTCGATTCCCGCATAAATTTTTGATAAGTCATCTGTAATGTCTTTGAGCATTTGCTGCTGTGCAGCTTCTACTGGTTGAAGAACACTATCAGCCAAAACCGGATCTACGCTTCCAGCAATTAGTGTTACTAAATTATCTACGTTTATTCTTCCATTCCTGTCCAACTGAAGCAAAGAAATCATGGAGTTTAGTTTGTTCTCCTGTTTTTCTGGGTCAGTGTTCTGAACATCATAGGAAATTGTTATATCAAAACTTTCGTCTGGGCTTCCCTTGCTAAACATTTGAGGATCTGGAACACCAGTAACCTGAAAGAAAACACTGTCAGGGCCAAAACGCTGAAAGCATTTGTAGCACATCCCTATGACGTTAGAGCAATGGGTTAAAAATTTGTCTACCAAGAACTGCTGTCTTATCTGGCTAACTGGACCTTCACGATCCAAACCAACAAGCCTATCGGCCTGAGCCTCTTGGGTTTTCTCCATCTCAAGAGATCCTTGATTGTAAACAGGAGTTGGACCAAATTCAAAATCACCCTTACGGCGATATGGTATCATTCTACCTGGACCCCAATCTGTAGGAGCTTGACCGACTGGGTGCATTATTGGTGGCACCGTAGAAAGACTATTACGGTCAATCCGGCTATCGCGTTCAATTTTTACTTGGTTCTGTATGCCACGAAGCAAGTCAGGAATGGTCATCGTGTCATACAACCTTTTGCTATCCTCGGACAGCTTAGTAACTACTACTGGGTAGTCTTCATACCCGTTTAGCAGTTCAAACTTTGCATAACCCGGTATACCAGGCATTCCACTAAACTCACGATGGAACACTGTGCAATATATGCCTTCGGAACCATCTTCTTTGTCTATCAATCTTTGGTAACCGTAAACAATTTCAATAAGCTCCTCAGCCTCATAGGCATTATCGGTAAGACTAAGAGATCTACGTCCTTCTTGCTCGCGCTCGATAGAGTCTATGTTCACTCCACGGTAACGATCAATGACGTGTTCTACAAAATTTTCATCCCAACCATCAGTAATCACTTTGTTCTGCAACTCCTGTGGCGTGTAATAGGTTTTCCAAAAACAATATGGAGCCCGCTGCGGATCGGTAACATACGGAGGAAAGATAAAGTCTCCGTCTGGGGCTAGTGTCTTTACCTCTGGAGCGTTCACTTGGCGACGCACTATTGGTAACTCAGCACTTCCATTTTCTTTTAAATCTTTAAGAGCTTTCTTAGCTCTTTTCTCGGTAACCCCTTGAAAACTATTTTGAAGCATTGCCAAAACATCATCATCTGCTTCACCTTCAGAAATTAGTTCTGCCAAGGCGGGATCAATAGATGCTATTTGTTCTAGGCTAAGACGTTGAAGGAAAGATCTGTCCTCCATGTGCCAACCAACGTAGGTAATCAATATACCACGTTCCAACATATAGTTGGCTCCTAGTTCCATCTCCTGTTTAAAGCGAGGAATGTAACCACTTTTTACCATCCATTTTAGAAAATTTGTAACTACCTTGCTTCGTGCAACGTCTGCCACCTCTACAGGAAATGCTCGGATGTTTGCCCTGTTCATTGCAGACAAAAACAAAGAAACCAATCTGGTTATACGTTCGTCAATAACATGGCTCTCCATGTCCGAGGCTCCCTCCCAAGGAAAGGCGTCTGCTCCGTGCTTGCGAAGATCCCTACTCTTGCCGGGCCACCAGTTGCGGCGGTCATCATAGCTGCTTCGGCATAAATCAAAATATGCTTCAAGCTCAGTTACGGATTGGTCATAAGCGTAACGTAAAGACGTAATGTCAGGATCGTCACTAACGTATGTTAGAGACTCGGAAATAGAATCATTTTGCATTGAGCTTGCCCTTGATGTTGTGGAAAACGTGATAAAAATATTGCTCGTTAGCTCCTATCTTATCACATAACTCGCTGGATTTTATTGAGTAAAGCTCATCGTGGGTAGCTACTTTGCACAAAATCTCCCAAGCAAGCAGTCGATCTATCTGCTCACATATCCATTGACGGTTCATTGTGATGTCATCTGACGTATCTGTAGGACACTCCAACTGCATCTTCAATAGCCTCTATTTTAATATTTTTACCAACCAAGGCTTTTCTTAATTTTCTAGGAACACACACCGGAACCTTCTTATCAATTTCCTTAATTAAAGCGTATATGTATCTAGGATTTGCAGCAGACTTTATAACATACCCTTTGTAGTGCTTGGGAACAATTTCAGGAATGTCTACAGCCATACGCAATATTTCTTGTCCATCTTCATTAATCCACAATGCCTTGCCGCCTTTTCCCGTAATCATCGAGGAACACAACTTTGATTTAGCTAAACTAACTAAATCATCTACATCAGCATCAAGCTCCTCAGCTAATGCTCCTATCCTAATCTTCGGCATTAATATCCTCCTTTTGATTTGCTCGTTGTTAGCAAGCTTCTGTTCTCCATGTAGTCCGGGCCTTCTCCCCCATTCGCCATTCGTAAATAGCGTATAAGATCAAAGAAATCTTTAAGAGCCTCATCCGCTTTACCTTGTGAATTATAATTTAATAAACTGTCAATCAAATTCCCACATTCCCTGTGTATGTAACACAATGGCCTGTTTGCAGCATCTATTGGATCGTTTGGATTGTAGGTAAACCACTCGTCAACCGCACTAATACCAACCTCTTCCATGCGGCCATCTGATGGATGGAAAAGCATTCCATATTCATCAAACAACATAAACAAATCTTCATTGTTGTCATTCTCTCTAGCAAAATACCTAGAGTCACCTATACGCTCAAAAACTTCTATACCAATATCGTCTTCAATCTCTCGGAACAGCTCAGCATATCTTTCTACGTTTAGTCCTAGTTTCTTGGTTGCTGGCCCCACCTTCCATTTAGGATCACCAAACATAGCCCACTCTCCATAGGTATCCCTATCGGGCCATTCCCGGCGAATGTAAACATAACCGTCCCGATCCACAGCAGCCCATATAGCAGTGAAGTTGCGAGCCCCAGCTGGGTCAACCACCTGATAACAAGTAAACTTGCTTTTGTCCGATATGTCAGGAAAGGACATACCATACTTATTCTTTTCCTCACCAAGAACATTAACCTCTGTATTGAAAAGCGGAAGCAACGATGTCACACTTTTTACAGGAACACCATAAGCTCTAACCAATATTTCCTCTTCTGGTCTGTCCCGCAAATCCTTAGCTATACGTTCATAGCCACCAAACGGGTTTTCATCCGAATGCAGGTAGACCACCGATGCGTCCCGTTTCGGGCTATATTGCTGCACTGGAAGTTCTCGGTTAAGAAGCTCTGCCCTTCTAGTCTTTAAGGTTTCAGAACCCTTTAAATATTCTGCTATAAACGGAGTGTACCCATTAATAGGAGTGAAGGCTATTAACATCTTGGAATTCCTAGTAGCCAACCGAAAACGCAAAGTGTTTATCAAGGCATCGTCACCAAGATATTCGTCTAACCACGTTCCAATGTTCAAATTGTCCCCAGACCTAAACCCAAATTCAAAACCCTCCAAGATGGTTTGGTTATTGGAAAACTGGGTGTAGGTTTTAAAATCA
>Ga0181411_1000118_pt1 | contig 25768 bp, 25 predicted proteins | sample 34SPOviralmetaG_FD_130114 | JGI IMG/M metagenome (GOLD analysis project Ga0181411, IMG submission 130114) | Marine viral communities from the oligotrophic San Pedro Time Series (SPOT) site, San Pedro Channel, CA, USA - 34 SPOT_SRF_2012-07-09 | ecosystem: Environmental > Aquatic > Marine > Strait...
CTAGTACGGATGTGTGTTGGATGTATAGTGTTGAGGATGCTAACGGATTTAGTGACGCTGGCGACACATGGTACGAGGATTTAGAGGATGTAACATATGGCAACAACTTGGAGTGGGAGGATGCCAAAGAGGATTATGAGGGTGCAGTAAGCAACTTTGAATGTTTGTTTGGGGACTACAATAGTGTTACTAGTGTTGAGGGTTTAAGTGACATGCTTAACAACATGTACCACACTATGAGTGACCACAGTAGTGAGACTGACAACTACATAGGCTGTGTGCGTGACAGTATTAAACGTATGTGTGAGGGTAATGACAACATAGCACACAGTTATCATCACCCAAGCCGTCGCACTACTATATCCTTTAGTGGCAATGTGGATGCTATGTATAAAGCATACATGCTTGAGCGTAACAGTTAAGCATAGCATAGTTTAACACTATACACAAAGCATAGTTATACACTATGCTTTTTTTTGGAAAAAAAGAAATTTCCAGAATCCGGCCGGGGTACCCACTATATATGAGAATGGTTGCAAAATCTGGAAAATGGGCATCGGTTTTTTACAGTTTTTTTACAGTACCCTATAGGGCCGGATGTACCCAAAAAAAAAATTTTTACACAGCAAAATTGCACACACTATATAGTCTAAGGTGTAGCCGGCAGGATCTCCCACACTATAGCGGTTAGTGTACTATTATTATAATACTGTGGAAAATCCCACACACATACCGGCTACTAGTGTATAGTAGCAAGAACCGTGCCCCTTTTGTGTATATACTATATATAGTATGGTTTAGTGAGTATTAAGAACGAGTATGCGTATCGCATAGAGTTCTTAGGCGTAGTTCGCCTTTTAATAGCCTTTAAATCGCCTATATAGTGTTTATGTTATTATATAGTACACTTATTCCACCTAACACCATAACACACGTTAGAGACGCTTACATGCAGTCTATTGCCCCTATACTCATATTACTCACATATAAGGGACAAAATTTTGTCCCACACATAAATATTTTGTATCACAATTCATTAAGGATATCCACACATGCTGTACTTTGACTATCATTTTAGTATAACCGAATCACGTATAAAATTTGAAGACTCACACCCGGATGAGATGTTGCGATCTGAACACGTTAAAGTAGACGATCTATATCGTGTAGCACTAGATGAACAGGGTAGGATTATGTTGATCAAACTAGATCCTGTGTACAAGTTAGTTGTAGACGCTTAACCTCTATCGCGCCGCGGAGGCGCTTCGCGCCTAGTAAGGTACCGCCCCGCCGCCCGTAAGGGTGTTTAAATTATTGTGACTTATGTGCTTTACGTTTAGCACGTTTATTGAAGTATAGTCTAATGTATGTCTTTCTTGCTATTGCTACAGCACTAAACACTATGGTAAAGAATACTGATGTTTGGAATATAGTTAGTTCATAATTGAATGCTATTGCTACTAACAGCAGATTAAGAGGGAAGTTCAGTATGGTTGCTATTACAGTATCTGTTACGGCTTCTCGTAATGCCGCTTTCTTATCACTGGTCATTGTAATGTTTCTGTATGTATTTGTACATTAGAGGCACAGTTGCTACTCCTACTGGCACACTAACGTATGGAATACCCCATTTGTTTAACAGTTCCAGCATGTATTCATCTATGCGTAATGCTCCATCTAGGTCTTGTGCCCTGCCATCTCGTTCATAATAGTCTGGATCACGTTCTAGATATATGTTATAATTGTCAAATCTCTGAAAACATTCCAGTGTTATATGGTCTAATTGTTCTGTGTATAGTGTGTTAGTGTATGCATTACGATACACAGCACTTAGTATTAGTGGTGAATCAGTTACACAATACTCTACTTGACCGTCTAAACGCATTTGTCTGCGGTTTTGTTTGGCTAACATATACAGTTGATCTTGTAATATGTCTATGTGTCCTTCCCACACTTTCATTTTAGCATACTCATTTACCAGTTCTACACTGAGTCCATCGCTTTTCATTAAGTGAAATAAGCCTGCCGCCTGTGTGCTTTTGCCTGAATGTGGTCCGCCAAACCAATTTATTACTTTCATTTATGTCCTATCTGCGTACTTGTGATTTATAATACTGTGGTGTTGTTCGTCTGCTCTCACCTTTACGATCAAGTCTGACAACTTTGCAGAGCTCTTCATACCATAATAGTCTATGGCTAACTGTGGTGCTGGAACATTCTCTACTGCTCCGCTCTCAACCATTGCTAAGTAATCTGTATAACTTCTTACTGCTTCTTCTTCAAAGTAAGCAATCATCTTGTGTGCCAGTCTATAACTGACCACATATATAAAGAAGTAGAACACAAAGAATATAATTTGTGCTATCAATACCAGTAGACGTTCAAACCAGTTAGGCTTTGCTATCTCAACAAAGAACATCAAATGCATACGTTCGTTTTCTGCTTCTGCTAACATCTCACGGATATCAGGACCGTAACCTGTTTTCATTTTGCGTAAACTTTTAAAGTGTAACCACATGCCTGCTACCATACCTGGTACGCCTGCTACAGTTTCTAATACTACTGCTCTGTGTCCATAACGTTTTGCAAAGAATGTGTCTGCCATAAAACGAAAGAACTTGGTCATAGCCATTGCCAGTGTGTTTCTAATCTTCATCATTTATATCCTATTTGCATAAATCTTGTGTATGCTGGTGTAGTCATTTCACCTATATATAATGTATTACTCAGTGGATACTTTTCTTGCATCTCTTGTATAGTATAGCACACATTGATGTGTCCGTCAAATTCTGTGCTGTTATTTGTTTGCATTATGATCAATTGGTCTGTGTCTACAGAGTCAAACCAACCTGTGCTCATGTGTTCGCAACTGGTATTTATAATCCATTCAGGTTTGGTGTTTATGAGTTCACCGCCTGTTTCAAATTGCATGTATGCACAATCTAATAAGTCTACATCATGCACAACACCTTTGTAACTCCAGTTGTTCATAACGTACTGCTGGTTTAGTTTCTCAGACTTCTGTATGCTGTCAGCATCTTGATCAATACCATATACTCTGTCAGGTGCAAAATGCTGTTGTAGGAAAGGATTCAAACTGCCTATCCAACAACCTAATACTGCTATCACAGGTTGAAAGGGTAATGCTCCTAACTGATATAATTCATCTAACAACCAACTCTTTGATGCCAACTGTCCTTTGCTGAATGCATGTGCTGGATAATAGTTGCCATGCTGTACTATGTGTTCAAACATCCAGTTAGGCACTTGTAGGAAACCATTCTCTACATAGTGTGATACTTCCTCCCATGTGTCTAACTTAATTGATTTCATACTGTTCTTTTAACCATTCATAATCATTGATACGTGATAGTGACTCAACATCATCTGTGTATTGCTTTGCATACTCTACTCCTGCTTCAGCACCTGCTTTGGCTTCTGCTCTAAAGTCTGCATTTGGTACAGGGTGCAACCAACCTTCTAAACGTTGCTTGGCTTCTGTGTCGTCTACCTTTGCCGCTAACTTAACACACTCACGGAATGCACTACGCCACGTGCTGTAAGCATCTGTGTTGAACTTTGTTGTACAACTTATCTGTGGCATTGCTTTGAATCTAGTACTAAGTCCTGTTGTGAAGTCAAGTCCCCAAGTAGTAGCATCACGTACTTGTTGTGTGTTAAACAGTTTAATACCACCATAACCGTATTCATCTCCTGTGATAGGATTTACACTTGCCCATACATGTACTACACCTGTGTCATATGCATCAGGTATATAACTAAAGTCGAAGTCTGCATCAATGTCTGCGTCAGCATCTATTACCCAAAACATTTTACTGTTTACTGTGTTACTTGCAGTTTGGTGTGCATTGAATATACCTTCTACATCTTTGATCCAATGTATGTTACCAAAACGTTCTGTTAGTTTATCATAGTTGCTTTGTGCATTAGGTTCTTGATAACTCAAATAAACAATCTCAAACGGTATGTTTTTAGTTGCAGGTTCTTTTACATACTGAGTATTCTTAAACCTATTTAGTTCTATATCATCACTGGTAATGTCTGTAGGTATGTGAGTCCATAATCTCAAACCACCATAAGCATACACTTTGTCTGTGTGTACACTTACCTTTTGCCAACTGTGTGTTTTGTGTATGGCATCTAGTTGCGGCACATAGTCAAGTTCAATGTCTAACAATTCTACATCTGTGTCTAGTGTGTAGAAAGGTGCTGACACATTGGCTTGTTCTAGTTGACGTTTAAGTGGTTTGTCATCTGTGAACTTTAACAATGGCCATGTATGACTTTGTGTTGCTTGTATGTCTACAAACTTGATATCATTAAAACTGTTGTTTACTATTTGCTTTAATGTTATGTCAGTTGAGAATGTGCCTTTGGGAAATAGTCTTACGCCTCTGTGTTCCCCAGTGCCGTTGTCAAAAACGTGTACATAAGATTCTTCCCATTTGTTAGGCACATAATCAAATTTAAATTGTTCGTATACAGTAGTGAAAGGATCAACACACCAGAACATGCTAGTATCACATGTGTTGTCCATTTTAATCAATTGCTCTAATATATCTGTGTTGCTTTGTAATCTGTACACAGGATATGTTTTCTTGATACTGCCTACTGTGTCTAGTATCAACTGCTCTGGTATACTGCATGTTACCAGTTGTTCATCTGTAATAAGATGTGCGGCAAAGTTTGTAGGCCATAAACGCAATCCTCCATGTCCTAGGTTGTCCCCTTTGTCATCAACCCTTTGCCACACGTGAACTCTATCCTTGTCGGCAAGGTTCGGTGTAAAACTTTCTTTAATTATATTATTATCTTCTCTGACGTCTGGATCTATAGTCCACACATAACTTCTATCTTTGTATTTGTGTAACAAGTCTTGTAGTTCTATAACAGTCATGTGTTCTAATCTTTCAGTAGGATACTCTGTAGCAACACTGGCTACTGTATTCATAAGTTTGAGATCTGGAAAACTATTGTTTGCTATTTGTTCTAATGTGTATGTGTTATTGGTAAACGTTCCTTTAGGATACAGCCTAACACCTCTGTGGTTACCTTCATTGTCTGTGAATACATGTACATTCTTTTGATCCCATTGTGTAGGATAGTAATCATATAAGAACTCTTGTGGCACTTTAACATCTGGATCTACTGCCCAAAACATACTGTTAGGTGTTGTGCTATCTACTTGTAATAGTTGTTCTAGTATGTTGCTGTTGCTGTTTAAGTGTGCTACTTCAAATAAGTTTTGTGTACATACTGCTTTTCTAATATACTTGGGTCTACCTTTTGTCTGTGGTATCTTAGGACATAAACTTACACCACCATAATCAAACTGTCTACCTGTTACAGGATTTAGTTTTTGCCACACATGTTTCTTTCCGTTATCCCATACTTCAGGAACAAAGTCAAAGTCAAAGTTTGTGTGTACTGTAACATCAGGATCAACTACCCAGAACCACTCTTTGGTTGTTTGTTCTCTGCCTGTTTCCTCATCACGGTATACATCAAATACTACAGGTGCAAATGGTGAGTCCTCATGTATTTTTGTTTCTGCTGTTTCCCAATTAGCAGGTACCCAACGCACACCACCAATTGCTTCAGGATACTTATGTTCTAGTTGCCCTGGTACATGGAATGCATGTATGTATTCTTTTTCAAACGTACTAGGCACCCACAGTATATCTTCATCGATTTGATACTCGCTATCCACTAACCAGCATTCGCCTTTAGCCTGTGTGTAATCGTTTGGATCTTCTACAAAGTAAACTTTATATGTTTTAGGCTTAACTGGTACATCATCGTGTACTACATATTCACCATTCCAGTCTTTAGGTATCCAACGAACACCTCCCATCTTCTCTGGGTACTTGTGATTAAGTTGATTAGGCACATGGAATGTGTGTATACATCTTCTACTAAAGTCATCTGGTATCCAATCTATGTCATGATCTATTTGATACTCTTTGTCTATTACCCAACTGTCTTCTGTTACTATACTTAAATCGTTTACGTCTGCTACATACAGTATAGGATATTCTTTTAATTTAACAAACAAGTTACCTTTATACTTTGTAGGTGTGTTTGCATTTATACTTTTAGGTACTAAGTTTACACCGCCTTCTTGTTGTGGATACTTATGCTCTAATTGATTTGTTATTTTAAAGTTTAACAAATACTTTTGCTCATCTCTAGTAGGTACAAAATCTATAACATCATTTAATGTATGCTCGTTATCTATAAGCCAAAACATTTTTGTTCTTGCTTTCTTACTAAACGTTTCATAGTTTTTAATATTATCACTATAAAATATATCATACCTAACAGGCACAACACCCTCTTGGTATTTGTGTTTAGTATAATCAAAGTCTTTGTGTACTAACCTAACACCACCGCATCGGTAATCCCACGGGTCTGTGAAGTCTACAGGATATCTAAAGTCTAAGTGTCCTGGTATTTTAAATACATGTATGTATTCTCTTTCATGCTTTGCTGGTACAAATAATAGTTTACCATTGAATTCAAAGTCTCTGTCTACTATCCAGAACCAATCTGTTCTACTTCTACTTGCATACTCTGTGAATGTATCAGCATCAAACTCGTCTTCGTCAACATAAAAAACATCGTACGACGTGTCCTCTATAGGACAAGCAGGATGTATTTTAACTTCTGTGTTACGCCAATCCTTGGGTACTAGTCTAATACCTCCCATTGCCATAGGAAATTTTTCTTGTAATTGATATGGCATTCTAAATACATGTATGTAATCTTCTTCAAATGGGTTAGGTACCCAATCAATAGTAGCCATATTGATATCGTGTTCTGCATCTATGAACCATACATAGTCTTCTTTAAATGTATTACGTTGTGAGTAGTTCTCTATGTCCTTTACATACATAATAGGATAGTCTACACTTGCGTCTAAGTAACTGTGGTACTTTACATCGGCATCTTTCCAATCCGTTGGATATAATTTAATGCCCCCTTCTTCTGATGGATACTTATGTTCAAGTTGTCCACGCAAATGAAAACTATGTATAAAGTTTGGTTCAAAGTTCCCCGGTGCCCATTCTATACTTTCTTTTAATTTGTATTCTGGGTCTACACACCATACATGTGTACTAGTAGGATTATCTTCAAAAAAGTTCCCCGGTGTTTGCTCTAACAAGATAGTAAATTGTTTCTTACACACAATATTATTGTGATGAACAATTTCTTCTCCGCCCCTTTTATAATTTAAATATAATCCTCCGTAGTTAGAGTTATCCCATTTCCAAACATGGTTGTACTTTTTAGTAAACACATCTGGTTTAAACTCTAATACTTCGTAGTCTGTTATTACTGTATCTTGTTCTATAAGCCAGTAATTAGTTGTCTTACTTTTTATATCTTCGATCGCAGATACTTGTTTTGCAAAAGGATACCTTGCAACTAACTCTTCGTTGTTACCAATATAAAATATATCAAACATTTTTTTTAAAATTCTTTAGTATTTCACCTATTGCTAAATCTATACGGAGATGATGTCTATCAACTTTTTCTAGTTCTGCAAACATCAATTGATTGTGACTCCACGGACAGTCGTCTCTATGAAACCTTGGAGGTATTCTACATACATGGCATTGGTCTTTTAGTTTCCAAAACATACGTTCTTCGTCTGTTAAGTCTGCATCAAATAACCAAGGTTGTTTACTCATCTCATGTAATGAGATTTCAGTCTGTTGAGGATTATCCTCTAAGAAGTCTTTTATATATTCTGATACTTTGTTACTAAGTTCTGTTTTTTCAATCACTGGTATGTACCGGCACGTTATAATGTTTCTCGAATGCTTCAGCATCGGCTACAGTATTCACAATCGGCATACCTTTAATATTTAAACTTGTATTAAGTATTACAGGACATCCAGTTTTCTTATGCCACGTCTTTAATGCGTCATAGAGTTCTGGGTGCTGATGTTGATTTACTGTTTGCACTCTGCTTGTACCATCCCCATGTACAACTGCAGGTATTTCGTCTGGTCTTAAACATTTAGCCACAAACTGCATATAAGGTGCATCTGTAACTTCGCCTGGCATGTCAAACCAGTCCCTTGCGTATTCTTGCAACACTATAGGTGCAAACGGTCTAAACTTTTGTCTACGTTTAATTTTGTTTACATCATCTTTAACTGTGTTAGGTCTATGTGAACCTTTACCCCTAGGATCTGCAAATAAACTTCTATTGCCTAAGGCACGTGGACCAAACTCTGCTCGTCCATTTGCTACCCCAAATATTTCACCTTTACGCATACTTTCTAAGAACTTTTCTTTAGGCCAAGCACCTTCTATCTCTGTGCCTAAGTATGGGCCTTCCCATTTTACTTTTTTGCCTGTTGCATGAAAATAATACATAGCGGCGGCACCTAGGGCACTACCTGAATCACCTGGGTTAGGCATTATGTGTATATTTTCAAAACGTTCATATAGTCTGCTGTTAGCAACGCAGTTCAATGCACACCCACCCATGAATACTAAGTTCTCAGTTTTCCAATAAGTCTTGGCAAGTTTTGCGTATGCTAATATTCTTTCTTCACAAACTAACTGAGCACTTGCGGCTAAATCAAATTGCATTTGCTCGTCTAGTTCGCCTGGCATAAAGTTTGCAGGCACACCTTTACTCATGTCTACTGTATGTAAACATTCGTGTAAGTTCTTCCATGCATCTTCATGCTTAAATAATTCTTTGTTGATTTTATCTACATACAATGGTTTACCATATGCGGCCATTCCCATTAGTATGTATTCATCTTCCATTGGTTTTAAACCAACGTGTGCAGTAATGGCACTATAAAATAATCCTAAACTGTTAGGAAATTTTGTTTCGTGCATTAGTTGTAGTCTAGAGTCATTACCGCCTCTATGTGTTTCCCATTTGTATATTGTTGCTGTTTGGAATTCACCAATAGCATCTATAGTCATTATAGTTGCATTATCAAAACTATCTGGTGCTGTTAGTATACCAGCCGCGGCATGAGCCTCGTGATGTTTACAGTTAGTAATAGGTATACCTTTTAGTTCAGGATAGAATTTTTTAATCCATTCTTCAGCAGTTGGTTCTGTAAAAGCGGCTTTGATACTTGCCCATGTAAACTGTTTTAACCTTCTCATGTTTTTAAGTCTACTGCTTTCATGCAGAACTATGACATCAGGTAGTCCGTGCTTTAATGCATCTTTAATTAAACCTTTATTAAGGTATGGATCATTCTTTATTCTGTTTTCGTAACGTTCGGCATGTCCGGCAAATAGTATCTCACCGTCTTCGATCACACATGCACTCGCATCGTGAAACATGCAACTGATTCCTAATATTCTCATCTATAAATAAATGGATCTGCTTTTCTTATTTGTTCTAATTTCTTTTTAAGAAGTTCTTCTTCCTCATTAGAAAGAGTGATATCATCTTCTTGCAGTTCCGGTTCCTTTTTTGTTTTTTCTTCTGGGATAGGATTTCCGTATAGGTCGCCCATGTCGATTACTTTATCTGCTGGACCTAACTGATTATCTTCTTTACTCATTATTACTCTCTAAATAATTTACTATTTCTTTTGCATACATTGTATGTAGTGTTTCATCTGCATGAAACCAATCTGTAAAGTGTTCTCTATGTGTGTCTTCGAATTTTTGTACAAAACTATTATTCATTTCGTAAAAAACCTCTTTAGGAAAAGCCTGTTCTAATCCTTCCCAACTAAAATGTTTAAACTCGTGTCCTATCATTCTAGCACAGTTACTTACCTGAATATGCTCTATGTCTAGCATTTTTAAGAACGAATTTATTGTTATTATACCAATAAGTTTTCGGTACATACCAAAATCGTAATCAGTGTGATATAGTTGTAATGCTTTGTACCAATTAGAGAAGTCCCAATTTAAATCATTGTTGGACATAAATGCTTTAGGGTTAGCACCATTGGCCCAATGTATGTGTCTACCTTCCCATGTAAATTCTAATCTTTCTTGTGTAGTCCAACCTAACACTACAAGTAATTCACTTGGATCTCTGCCTTGTGCTACCCAATTACTTACAAACTCTACTGTAGTACGGACTATGTATTCGTTACTGCCACCTGGCTGTGATAAGTTTATATAATTTAAATTTAATTTTCTAGCAACTTGTCCAGGCCATGCTTTACTTAAATTTGTTTTACTTCTATCTGTGTAACCAGCACCCTCTATCTCACTTCCTGCCATATGCGAACAACCTACTGCAAGTAAATATTTTTTATTACTTAGGTCCATTTTAATAACTCCCATAGTTCAGGTAAACTTTCTTTTAAACTTTGATCACGTTTATTATCTAATAGTTGTGTGTACTCTTTGAATATTTGCATTTGTTCTTCTGAGTCCTCATTGTAATTTTCTTTTAATGCTTTTATAAGTCCTAATACTGTTTGCTTATTACGTTCGTCTTCTGCAAAGTATGTACTTGTTGCAGACCATGTTTCTAATTTTTCTATTGCAACATCTCTAATGTTCTGAGGTAAGTTTCTAATGTCTAAACATTTAGGGTAATTGTTTAATAAGAAACTAATATCAATTCTTCTACCAGTTTCTTTTTGTATAAGTTCTGCATAATCAATTAAGTCTGTAACATTTAATATATTATATATTTGTACAACTGGACTGAACAGCAAGTTACCAACTACATCTGATGTAGCATAGTCTCTGATATGTTTATCTACTATACTCCAATTGCTACCACTTCTAATATATTCGTTTGTTGTACCATAGCCATCAACACTTAAACACATCAACACACTCTTAAACTTGGCTATGAGGTCTAAGAACCTTGGTTGTATGTTTGTCATATTACTATTGAATACTAAATCTATGTTATCGTTTATTCCGAGCTCGACGCACTTCTCGAGGATCCAATACACTCGTTGTATAATAGTGGGCTCACCGCCGGTGAAGTATAACCTGTTGCAATTAGGCAACCATGTTTCGACTGTACTAAGGAAGCCAGGATCATCAAACCAAGGCTGAGTATAATCACTGAAATCATTCCAATGACTTGTTTTGACGATAAAGTCTCGCTCTTCGTCTGTGTATAATTCTTCATCTTTTAATTCCTTATATATTGCACTACTGTTTTGACTTTGACACATTCTGCAACGTAGGTTACATAATGTGCCTAACCTAAAGTCTAGGTATTGAGGACTCTCTTCAACAACATAATCGTTATCAATACTTTTATCTACTATCTGTTTTATGTTGTCTGCTTCTCTATGGAAACCCATCCAGTCTTGAATGTAGTTTTCTCTATAACTAGGTATGCCTAAGTCCTCAAGTTCGTAACAAGGTTGGCAACCGTCAACACGTTCACCTTCTATCATTTGTTTTCTAATTTTGCGATAATGATTATTATTCCATACTGTGGAAATGTCATCACCTTTGTTTAGCATTAGTATACTGCCATCGTCTTTTTTAATTTGACCATTAGCAACACAGCAGAAGTTTATTGTACTACTAGGCTGTGTCATAATGTGTATCCAAGGATAAGGACAAAACGTTTTACTATACTCGCTCATTAAATATTTCCTCTAAGTGTATATATAATTCAGGGAATGTTTTTGCAAAACTTTCTCCTCTATACTTGTCACTAAAATTAGTTTGTCTCACAAACTCGTCCATGTATCCTTCGTAATCTTCTTGGTTCATATAGTTTAACATATTCTGTATTCGAGGATCGTTGTGTCCTTTAAACTTTTCTGTTATAGCATCTTTGGCATTCTTAGGTAATGCTTTAGCACTTACATGCTTAGGCTCATATACAGTATTAAAATGTATATCGCAATCCATATTATTATCTCTATGATAGTTTAACATGTCATCCATATACATTACATTGAACAAACCTACAGTATAAAATAAGTTTACTTTTAACCAATCGTGTTGTTTGAACTTCCAAAAGTTTTCCATTACTTCGTCAAACTGTTGTGGATGTCTTATGTAATTAAATCTTTCACCTACACCATCTACACTAAAAAATACTTGTACTTCTTTAAACTCTTTCCATAAGTCTATTGCATGTGCAGGATATATTGAACCGTTTGTATTATAACTAATACTTATATCTTTTGCTCTGCCTTTGTCTACTAATGTTTGTAATATATCGAAGTGTCTTTTAATTAAAAAAGGTTCACCTCCAAAAAATTCTAAACTCTCAACCTCTTCAATTTGATTTTCTATATCTTCCCAAAACTTTTCATTTAGTTCAGGCCAACGTCCTAGTCTACCCATTATGTGTGCAAACTGATTTGTGTCACCGTCACGTTCTATTTCTTCCGGTACCCATTGACTACTTGCAAAACTTGTACATATTCTACACTTAGTATTACATATACTTCCTAGTTTTAAGTCCATGCTTTTTGGTTTTGTAATATTATCTACGTTATCTATGTGACTACTAAACTTAGTAAGTTCTCTTAAACGTTTACTTTCCATGCCAGCATCTTCTTCGTTCCAACAATTGAAACATGCTTTAGGTTTCTCTCCTGCTAGGAAATCTGTTTTTAAATCTGCAAGCCACTTACTATCCCATGCATCTTTTAATGTGTTACCATCTGCTAAGTTCATATCGGGTACTGTTTCTTGCATAACACAGCACACACCAATCTCTCCGTTGGTACGAGCCTCTTGGTTTATCCAAGGTAGTATGCAAAAATGTTCTGGTCTATTCATACCCAATCTCTTTTAATCTTTCTGATGCATTACCTACTACTACTTTTTTATGTTGGTCTGTAAATGCATTCCAATTTCTAATCTCATCTATACTTCTTCCACAGCCTTGACAAATCTGATGTGTAGCAAAATCTAAGTTACATATTCCTTTGCATGGAGATTTAATTTTCATTGTGTCCCCTACTTATTATAACATAGCCTGTCTTTCCGTTTGGATTTTGTTTAGCAGTTTGCACTCGTTTACAAACTACCTCAAACCCTTCTGTCTGCAAGTAAGTTACAACTGCTCCACACTTGCCCATCCATTGTCCTTCTAATATATCAAACCATGTATCATCGCAAATAACAACGCAATTATCATCTAGGTTTAACAATTTAATTTGTGTTAAATGTGCTATCTGACTTTGCTCGTTACTAAAATCTTTTAAGTCTGGGTAGTGTTCTTCGTATTGTTCTTTTAACCCTTCCATACAGTTACCCGGCAGTCTTAAACCCATCCTAGCATTATATTCTGTTGCCCAGTAATCCCAGTCAAAGTTATCTAGGTACACAATACCAAATGTATCTTCTGTGCTTTCAGCAAAACTTTCTCCGGTGCATACATGGAACTCACACTCATCTAACTCTTGTCCTTGCCATTGTAGCCATTGTGTATTCTCAATAATATCAACACCCACATACTTAACTTTTCTTTTTTGTGCTAGAGTTATTAAAGCAAGGCTAGAACCCTCACCTCGGTCCATACCTATTTCTAGTACATTACCCGTAGTGTGTTCTACAAAGTCATCTATGTCTGGTGCTATTGTTCCCATTACCTTGTTACTATCTCATCATATCTTTCCTTGAGTTCTATAAACTCAGGGTGTACATCAAAAAATGTTTCTGCTCTAAACCTATCCATTTCTTTTATATCTGCTAATGCTTCATCGAGTAAATGTGTATCGTCACCATCTAAGAAACTATGGAATGCTTTAAATGTATTTGTTGTTCTTCCTAACTTGTCTTTGCCTTCTATCCATTCGAGTAAAGATTCTATTTTACGTTGTGCTTCTTTTCTATACTTCTCTGGTAGTACAGTTGCTCTGTGAACAGGCTTACCTAATAATATGTTTACTGCAAACTCTTCTGGCTTTAAAAATCCTGTATCAATTAGTTCCATGAAGAAGTCTGTAATATCTAATGCATTAAATAAACTTACTGTGGCACTAACGTGAAAGTCAATGTCGGGACACTCTTCTAACATACGTTTTCTGTTTGCTACAATGTCTTTCCATATTGTTCCTTTACGCAGATACTCTCCTCGTTTACCACTAGCATCTATACTGGCACCAACACCTATCATATCAAACTTTTTCCATAGTTCTATAACATCGTTGCCTTTGTATTCTAATTTACTAAAGTTAGTGTTGTAATAAACTCTCATAGGAGAATCAATTTTAGTTCTTCCCATTTCGACTAACTTGTTCATGATGTACCAATGCTCATCCATTATAATTGGTTCACCGCCTGCCCAATATATTTTTTCTACAGAGTCTAGATACGGATCAAATGTTTGTAAGAAGTCTTCTGTACCTTTTTTAATTTGGTATATAGGCTGTGTAGGTGTTTTATTATAGTTACTATCTACAGCATCTTGAAACCACTGGCTACTTAAATCAGGCCCACAAGTTCTACATCTCATGTTACATATATTACTAAAACGTATGTCCATGTATGTCATGTTTACTGTATCTACACTACCATCTTCATTTGTAGATTCGACTACATGTACTTTTTTATTGCCGTATGGATTATTTTTTAGTGTTAAGTATTCTTGGTTGCTTCTTATTCTTAATGTTTCGTGTCCGTGTTCTTCTTGCTCATAACATCTATTACAATTAGAAATCTTTTTACCATTAAGTAAGTCTAATCTAAACTGTTTCATTGTTTCACTGTTCCACACTTCTTCAAGACTTTCTTTATTCAAGTTGCCCACAGGAGTATGAAGTTCACTTAAACAACATGTAAATACTCTACCATCTGGCCATGGGTGCATGTGTATCCAAGGTATAACACAGAAAGCATCATCCTTCATTAGTTTATCTACATCAACTTTCTTTACTGCTTTATCCATCTTATAATTTCTCCGTTAAGATCCCACTCCCACCATTTCTCTCCTTGGTACCATGCCTTTGGGTCGTTGTGATGATTGTTATGCCAACCTTCACCAAATGTAATTATGTTTACTAAGTGGTGGTTTCTACTTTGATCTTTTGTTGCCCATGTTCTATATCCTAGACTTCGTAAGCCTTTACCATGTCCCCATGTGTTAAAGGCACCTGTTGCCCATACACACAGACTAACTGGCACTAGGTATGCATACACCCACAGTAAGGGGTCTATGACTGCAAGTAACGTTGTATAAACACTTGTATAGCCAAAGAAGTACTTATGTGTACTCATTACACCTTTGTTGCGTATCCAGTCTCTACCTAGTTTTAAATCGTACTTCTCATCCTTTAATCCTAATGTCCAACTGTTCCACAAACTCATATGATGTGGACTATGTGGATCTATTTCAGTGTCAGTGCCTCTATGGTGTTCTCTATGTTTTACTATGTAACCAAATGTGCTTGATAGACCTGCTAGTGTTCCACTAATGTTTAATACCCATTCCCAAAACTTATTAGTCTCAAAACTTTTATGTGCAAAGTATCTATGCTGTCCTACAAACACACCTAAACTAGCAAACCAAAAATATACTGCTAGTGATATCCACCAGTAATTGTTTGGTCCCATGAACAATGCATAAAGTAGTCCAGCATGTGCTGTCCAACGTAGCATGTCACCTTTAGTTTTAGTATACCGTAGTATGTCCACTTTCTTCTACCTTGCTAACTAGTTCACTGAATGTTTCTCTCCAGTCACTGTTATCATTGTTATCCATTAAATCGTTATAACGACAAAACTGTTCCCATTTCAACTCGTGCCAGTCGTTGTTGTTATACATGCTCAACAACGTTCCGAGTTTATGGTCATTACCTAATGCTTTTCTGAAACGTGTATGTATCAACTCTCGTGCCTTTGTCGGTATAACCGCAGGACTTAGATAATCAGGATCATACACAAAGTTCATGTCAACTTCTATCCCAATGCTGTTTGCCCATTCAAAAAATTCTGGTAATGTTGCATAGTTATATGCACTAACAGTTTGTGTTATTCTTAGTACTAATTTATTTTCATTCTGTTTTAATTTTTCTATAGTTCTTAAAACAGCATTCCAATCTGTACCTGTTCTTATGAAAGCATTACGATCTTCTAAATCGTCTATGCTTAAACATATTCTTGCTTCTTTGAACTCGGGCCAGAGTTCTAAAGCAATCGGTGGTAACATTGTGCAATTTATATTATACCACAATGTTATGTTCTTACTTCTACCACTATCAACTAATTTTTGTAAGTAAGCCCAATGTTGTTTAATTAAGGTAGGCTCACCACCATTGATATATAGTAGTTCTAAATTGGGAGCAGATTCATATAAGTCATTATAGAAGTTATCGTCCTCTGCCCACTTGAAGTCTTCTGGAAAGTTAAGTCCTAAGTATCCTTTGTTGACGAAGTCAGCCTTTTGAACAATGTCTTTATAGTCATCAAGCCACTTTGAACTACTTGCTGGATTACATGTACGACACCTAACGTTGCATACATTACCAAGACGCAACTCAACAAAACGCAGGTCCATGTCAATGCTACCATCCTCTTTAGTAAGTTTGGATGCATAATCGGGGGAGTAGTGTTTAAATACTTCGGCCTCATGTTGTCTCTTACTTTTTATTCCTTTATCTTCTTCCTCATAACATCTCATGCATGCCTGAGGTTTCTTATTATTTAACATCTGTAAGCGAACTTCCTTGTAATAGTCGCTATTCATGTGCTCGTTTATATCTTTTTTATTTAAATCTAAAAATTCATCATAACCATCCTTATAATTTCTAGCACGGTTTAAACCATCAGTATGATCACTTATGCAACATAATGTTATACCACCATGCGGGTGCGTAGCAAGATGTTGCCATGGTAACGGGCAGTATGTACTCAATGTACCAACTCCCTTGTACTGTGTTGCTTGTAACCGTTTTTCAACACTACCTCATATTCTTTATCGTAATCGAAGTCTTGTTTTATCAACTCGTATAGTTCGGGAAAGACTTCTGTAAAGTTTTCTTCTCTATAGTGATCGCCTCCTGTAATCTGACTTTTAAATATATTCCATTTATTCTCTGTGCTCTTTTGATCGAACATGAGTAATTTTTCTTCTGAAACTTTTTCTCTAAGTTTTTCATCAACACTGGAACCGTTTTCATACATAGGTGTGTTCATGTAGTTTATCAATGCATCAACTTCACTTTTGTATTCTGGTGTCCATGTATGTTCTTGTAGCATTTGTGTTAAGGTCTTTCTTGTAAATGCTGGTAACACACTAGCAGTCATCCATTTAGGATAGTGTGCTATGTTATTCCAAATTTTGAAATTGGGAAAGTGCTCTTGGAAAAAATCGTGGAACTCTGGTAGGTACATAACATTGAGAGCTGTAATTGTGTGTGTAATTTGTATACTTACTGGACTATCGCTATTATGGAGCTCGTAGAAATACTGCAAATTCTCAAAAACACTTTCCCAATTTCCCGGATGTCTTAGGTACTCGAATCTTTTGCCTATGCCGTCTATACTTACACTAAAAGATAAACTTTTAAAATTGCTTGACATTTTTTCTAAAAATACTTTGTCAGCAATAGTACCATTGGTACTTAAAGTTAAATCAATATTGTGTGCATAATTTTCGTTTATAATTTTATCTATAAATCTTTTAAACTCTTTCATATAAAAAGGTTCACCACCCATTATTTCTAATCTCTTAATGTTAGGTAACCAATTATCCATATCAGTCCAAAACTTACTATTCTCCATGTCATTCATAGGTACTTTAGTCTGTGATTCCCAATATGGTACATGTCTTTCTTTTGCTTCTTCTACCCACTTACTACTGTAGTTGGCATTACAACTTCTACACTTTAAATTACAAGTGTTATCAAATATAAGTTGCAAGTCCCATACTTCACTGGGTGTTCCTATCCAAGGAAACTCTCTCATAAAGTTTGGTCCATACCACTGCTCGTAATATTCGTTATAAATTTGTCTCTTACTTTTCTTTCCGTTGTCTTCGTCTATCCAGCAAGTATCACAGTTCATTGGTCTGTTACCTGCTAGGATATCATTTCTAATCCTCTGTGCATGTGGACCTTGTTGTATTTCATCAATAGTGTAGTCGCCCATGGTGAGTTCTTCACTATAATGATTCTTTAATCTGTCTTGTGCTATACAGCATGTTCTTACTGTACCACCTGGCTCGTTACTAAGGTGTGTCCATAGTAAACTACAATACTTAATGTCCTTGCTCATATTCCTCTTCTATCAACTTACTGATACATAATCTTGTTAAGTTGTTTCCTCTATTATAATTTTTATCGGATAACTTATCACTAAGTGCAAACAATATGCAATTAGTAGGTGTTAAATTTAATTTTCTACAAACTTCTAACTGTGCAGATTTATACTTGTCTGCAATATAATCTGGTCCTGCAACTTCCATTGCAAACTGTCCCATCATAGCCGCAAAGTTATTTACTATGCCATGTTGGTTAGCAAACAATACAGGATCATCAATCTCTTCTCGTTGGAACCTAACTCCGGCTCTTGCTCCTATTAAAGGAAATGTTTTACCTAAACTAAACGTTACTTCTTCAATACATGGCTGATCTAAATTTATATTTATGTTACTACACATTCCAAAGTATGCCATGTCTACTAATACAGGTATATCTAATTGATTACATATCTGTATTAGTGTGTCGTGGTGTTCATGCTTGTCACCTGTATCACTAAATGGGCAACTTATTATTACTGCATCGCCTTTAGATAAACTGCTAGTGTCTTTAATCCATTCCCAATCAACACCCATAACGTTACTTGCAATTTTATGCATCATAAAATCACCTTTAAAGAATTTAAACTTTCTTTTATTGTGTCTCATCATAAACATTGTAAATGCTTCTGATGTTCCATTTGTTTGTGTAGTGTGTGGAAACTGGTTTAGGCCACTGATATTATTGTTGTTACTCTTTCGCACCCAATATTTAAATGATGTTAAGAATTGTTTGCTGTGATTTGTTTTACCGTCCGCAACAAAAAAATCTCGCCACTCATATGTTGACATTGCAAATTCTTTAAGTTCGTTTGTAATAAACTTATCTTGAATTGCATACGCACCATTTAGTGGGCCTTGATAATTATAATCATTCTTTGTCATCTATTTTGCCGTGTCCGTATTCATTTTCTAAATGGTATGGTTGATTCTTATCCTTGTCATACCAATATAAACTTTTGTGTGGTGGATCTCTCCAATCGTGCTTACTGTCAGAAATGTAATAGAACGTTCTAAAGCCTACTCTAAACTTATCCTCTGGACAGTCAATTGGGTTAGGATGTCCATGGAAGCCACGTTTGTGATATTTCCATATAACAGCATTACCCATCTTAGGTGGATAACTTACTACCTTTTCTGTTTTATCGAAATCCCAAAACTGTAAGTCACCATGCCATGCTTCTTCCCACTCAGGTGTAAAGTATAATATTAAACTTAATGCTCTGTGTGTTTGGCATTGCTCATTCCAGTTAAAGTCTGAATGTATTTTAAGACTATCGCCCCTGTAACTTTTCATATAACCAGCACCTACTAAATAAGGGTCTGGTAGCAAGTGTTGTATATCACATACTTGACTTAACCATGTTAAAAACTCTCTGCTATGTAACGCACTAACAACACCACGTGCCACTGGTGCTTCTGTTAAGTCTAAACATTCTTCCATGTAACTATCTGCTCTAGTAAATGTTGTCCAGTAGTTCTTAGGAATAGTTTGACTCTCCTCATACAATAATTTTGCTACATTGTATGGTATAAAATCCTCAAGGTGTAAAGTAGGGTAGGGAGGGGTATAGCGATACTTCTCGTTCAATGCGAGTTTTTCTTTGTCACTACCCCACTTATGGAATATGTGATCAAGTATTTGTTGATCAATGTTCATTATGCTCCTCTGGTATTACCGTAATGTATTACCTTTACACCTTCAATGTTTGGTGTCTTCCTCCATGGGTCTACTACAATACTGTCTGGTGCAAAACTTAGTTCAGTACCATTACCAGTAGATATTGCTAGTGCTTCATCACAGTCTGTGACGTTATGCTCTCCGTACCACTTAGGTACAAAGTCTAACTGTTCACCATATGTGATCCCTGGATTGTGTGCCAACAAGTAAACTGCCGGCTTGTTTAATATTTCTTGGTCAGGTAAGTCACCTGTTTGTTCATCAAAGTAATGTAAGTCAAAACCTGCTTTTTTGATATAGTGTCCTACAAGCATACTACTAGAACCTGCTTCATATGGTACCAGTGGCTTATATGCTTTACCTACTATGATAATAGGCATTTCAGGAATAAGTCCAAAACTTGGGTGTTCGTTTCCTGCAAGATTCATTAAACGGTTTGCCATGTTCTCAGCCTGCTTTTCTCTAGAAAGCATTACTGCATCAAACAAGTCGTAACCTAAGTCTAAGTCTTCTGCCATCCAACGTAGGGCAATGTTATCACGTGGGTGACAAGCACCTCCGTCTCCCATACCTGGTTTCATATAACCTGGTCCCATAATACGTCTACCCGAATTTGCTAATGCGTCACATACAACTTCAGCATTTACATTGCCTAAGTTTTCTGCAACATCTTGTATCATGTTTACTAGACTAACTTTCGCACTAATAAATGTATTATAAAAAACTTTAATACATTCTGTTTCGTCCCATGTACCTATAATGTACTTAGGATCGTTTTGCATTATTGATTTATAAAAGTCTACAAGTTGTTTTGCATCACCTGTTTCACTTCCATCTTCTGTTCCAATCATTACCATTTCTGGATTTACCATATCCCACTTGACTGTGCCCATAGCAATTAAGTATGGATTATACACAAAGCGAGTGTTTGATATAAGTGGTGCCAGTTCTCTGCGAACTGTTCCAGGCAGTACTGTTGATATAAGGACAACTAATTGTTCTTGGGTCGCTACAGCATTTACCTTGCTAAGAATGTCTTTAACTATAGTGTAGTCAAAGTCTTTATTTGGTAAATGGCTGGTAGGTGCCTTTCCATCATACTGTGGGTCATGTGGTGTAGGTGCCGCAATAAAAACAATGTCTTGTCCTTTTACAGCATCTTCCAAGTTGTCAACCATTGTAAAGTTTTCAGGCTCTACTGGATTGACATCATAACCAACAACATCATGGACCTCGGCGACCATTTCGGCGCAGGCTTGTCCTAACTTACCCACTCCGATGAATCCGATTGAGGCCATTTTCATCTCCTAAATGTTATTGTGTGTATCGAGTACTTGTATATTTATCAATGGAATTTTACAAAAACTCTATATATTGACTTATATTATTTGAAAACTTTATCTTGGTACTCAGAAAATGCAGGGAATTTTTTTATGTAGGTGTCTGCATCACAATTGATGTAGTCATAAAATTGCATATATGGATCGTTTTTAACCATTTGAATAAACAGTTGCTTGTTATGTCTTAGTTTATCTTGTACACTATCACTATAGTATAATTCGTGTATTTCTTCTATTGGTGTATTAGATAACCTATGTATGTTTTGTTTTATTATATCAAATCTTTCACCGTAGTAAGATATTGAATCGTATGACTCATCGTAAAACTCTGGGAAAGTTTCGAACCCTAAGTCTTGTAAAACTTTTAATTGTCCGGGTATGCCTATAATCATTATAGGTAATTCATAATACATACTCTTTAAACTTTTTTCTGATACCCAGCCGTCAATTGGTATCTCCATACTTTGCCATTTTTCTTTATCAGTCTTTTTAAAGATAACATTATCATATTTACAATCTTGTCCATCGTGTCTGCCAAATTTCCAAAGTGGTTCGCAATGTGTTTCTGTTGCAATATAGAGATAAGAATCGTTTACTATATCATGGGAAACAACATCTTGCCATTGCTCAATATTATTCATTTCAAATTTGCCATCGAGTATTCTTTGCAAAGACTGATCATCTGGTTTTAAATAACTTAAATTAAATTTAGATTCAAACTCAGCATCTATAATATATTTTACAGTATCAGTCCTATGCGCCTTAGCATAGTTATTCATACATAAGAAATGTTTTGTTCTTGATGTTGTAGTATCCGGTGCTTTATAAAATGGTAACTGATTTTCGTACTGCTTTGCAATCATACGCATTGGATAAATGCTGTAGTACCTTACATCTGCTCCCGGAAAATGTCCTTGTAATTTTTTTACTTCAGCAGTATTTCCTACCCAGTAATGTATACGTTTGTTGTCTATGTTTTCAAATGCTTTTTTATGTAAAGCAATTCTATCAAATACGCATTGTAATGTTGTATGTGGTTCAACCCAACCATACACTCTACTGCTGTATAAGTCCCAACCATGTGAGAATAGTAAATGTATGTTTGGTATTTGCTCAACTGCATCTGCAAGTTTTTGCACATTAGGACCGTCATCTAAATAATTATTTACACTAAGTCCAAACTCTATGTAGTAATCAGTATTTGGATTTAGAGGTGCAGTTCCAATTACATGCTGTAAATTTTTAAATTTAACAGTACGACCTTCTTGTTTATTACCCTCTAGATATCCTACCATGCTATGACTTCTTGTAACAAGGCCTGGTGCTCTATCATTATCCATAGCATCAGCACCATCACCAGGTTCGAATATATAATCTAGTGTTACTAGTATCATTGCTGTAGCATCTCCGACATGTTTATATCACTGTTCTTCATGAATAAATTATAGTTATGTTCTAATATTGATTGACAATCATCAGACATATAGTACTCATGTATCTCATCTAATGATAAGTTAAGCAGTCTATTTATTTCTGTTTTCAAACTAATCATTCTTTTATTGCCAGAAATAATATTATCAAAACTATAATCTATAAAATTATCAAATAGTTTATAACCATATTCTTTTAAAACTTCATGGGTTTTATATGTGCCTGCAACTAAAAATATTTGTCTAAAGTAAATAGGCTTTAATGTTTTTTCAGAATGCCATTTAACAATTTTATCTTCTGGTTGTTTTGTAATACCAGTATGCCAATGAGGTTTATTAGATTCTGATTTTATAAAAGAGTCATTGTAATTATAAAATAATGTTTCTGAAACTAAATTTATATATGAGTCATTATAATATGTATGTGGTAAACTATCTTGCCACATTGTAATATTATGTGTCTTCATTAGTTTAGTTTTTTCTTCTACTAATCTAAACCCATTTTCTACTAGTGTTTTATATGACTTATCCGCAGGTAGAAAATCGTATAGCTCTTTTCTAAAATCTTTTATTCTGTGATTTAGATTTATAAAATGTTTATTACGTTTATTTTTATTAGGTGTATACTCTTCAGGATTATATGCTCTTATTCTATTGTAGTAACAGTTATGATTATATGCTGTTACGTTTGGCATAACTTCATTTGTTCTATCTACTATTTCTTTATTACAACTTAAAATTAAAATTCTTTCTTGCGGTATACTTTGTGTTTGTTCTTTTATATATTCTATTAAATCAAAACCTGTTGTGTGATCTATAGAAGTATACAAATCCCATGTACCGCTAAAAAGTAGTTTCACTTCTTTATAAGGAGCAAATGTTTCTGCTATGTCTTTAAGTAAGTTATCCTTTTCGATTGAAGAAATATGTACAGGTATAATAATATGCACTATAGGAGTGCTACCTCTTAATCTTCTTATTTGTTTATCTAATGTGTCGTCTAACGTTAGATTCACAACTTTATCTTTAGTACTATCATCACCTATTCTAAAGAAAGTATTTGCTTCGGCACCTTTATATAGTGTTGCAAAATCTTTTACTTCGTAATTATCAAGCCACTCTTTATTATTAAATCTTGGGCCTATGTATTCTTGTCCTTCTTGAACTTCATAGAATTGATTTCCTATCTTTAGTTCTCCAATAGGGTGGTTTTTGATTTTGTCAAATCTTATCCAACTAATCATGTCTACCTCGAATTGTGTTTTGGGTCTGTTCTATTATACCAATTGTATAATTCTTCGTCTTGTTTATAGATGTCTTGTATAGTTATTGCTTCGTCTGGTGCACCATCATTTCTAATTTCTGCAATAGTCTTTTGCCATTGTCTACCATTAAAGAATTGATCTTCGTGTGTATCAGGGAATTGTTCTCCAAACGTAGGTGTATTTAATATTGCTTCTAATTGATGTATAACTGTTTGTTGTTTAGGTGTAATAATAGGTCGTAAGTCATCTAGCAAACTGTTTACTATTCTATCTAATATATGTCTAGGCCAACTCATAAAACTAAACACAATGTCTGGATGGAATGCAAACATATTCTTAGTTTCTATTTTAACATCTAGTTCTAATGCATAGTTTACAAAGTCTCTAAGACCAAATAAGCCTGGTCCTGTAAGTGTTAAGTCCATCAGCATTTTATCATTGCCGCCTGGTAGTGCTACACCTTCTCTGAAGTTCTTATCCCATTGTTCCCAATCTAATCCTGTTCTAATGAACTCTCCAATCTTGCCTATACCATCAATACTAGCACACATAGTCCAATCTTTTGCTTGTGGTAACCAGTCATACAAATAATACTTTCCGTATCTTACTCTACTTAGATTACTGTTGTAACGTAAGTGTACTTTGTGTAAGTTGTTGTCTTCACTCAAACGATCCATGCTTTTCCAATGTATATCATACATCAATGGCTCGCCACCTACCCAATATATTTCTTCTACTGTGCCTGACTTAATGGCTTCCCAAAATTCTTCCTCTACTACTTCTTGTTGGAACTTTTGAATTATCTCTTTATTCTCCGGAACCATGAACGGCTGGCTCTCCGGCGTCCAATGATTGTTCTGTCTCTTCTCTGTTTCCCATGCTGAGCTAAGTTGTTCGCCACACATACGGCACTTAAAGTTACACAGATTGCTAACCCTATAATCAAAACTGATAGGGTCCATAGTTGTATATCCGTCATCATCAGTCTCCTCATAACACTGATCTATTTTGTCTTGAAATAAAAATCCAGTAAACCATTGTCTATATGTACTTTGACTAAGTATACTTTCGTTACATACATCACATTGGGGTATCTTTTCTCCAGCAAGTAATTTAAGACGTATGTCTCTCATGTACTTACTGTTCCAATGTTCTCTTAAACTTACCGGTTGGTAGTCTGCTATAGTACCTGACTCTTTAAATAATCCTGTACTCTCATCATTACTTGCATCTATATACTGTTTTTGAAACTGGTGTTCTTCTCTACTAGCACAGCACATGCGTCTTTCTGACTGCGGACTAATATATGTATGAGTCCATGGAGCAGTACAGAATACTTTGTTGGGTGAATCTGGATGTACAGCACCGTGTTCCCATATTGGTTTTACTCTGTTACTCATATTTCTCTTACCACAATAATACCGTATTGATCCATTACTACGTTCTCACATTCTATTCTGTTTAATACTGTATTTACTAGATCGATCATCTTCTGACTGTTACCACATATAATTGTTAAAGGGACTTCACTTTGATTCATTAGTACAAAATTTTCCACCTTGCTATCAACAGCATGATGTCTTGTACCATGTAAATCAAGTGTATGCATTAGTCTTCCCAAACTTTTATATTACTTATAAAAGGATACTCCTCTATTTTTTGTATTACAGATTCCCATGTTTCGTTTTGTAAATCTCCTAAGTGAGCTCTACCTAAATTATTTTCTGGGTCTCGAACATTGATACCATGGTCTTCTACGTTGTGACCGTCGGCCCAATAGTAATACATATCGTATAAGTTTTTGTCGGCCTGATCACTATACTGTCTAAATGTATTACCATTTAGTCCTA
>Ga0181411_1000122_pt1 | contig 25613 bp, 13 predicted proteins | sample 34SPOviralmetaG_FD_130114 | JGI IMG/M metagenome (GOLD analysis project Ga0181411, IMG submission 130114) | Marine viral communities from the oligotrophic San Pedro Time Series (SPOT) site, San Pedro Channel, CA, USA - 34 SPOT_SRF_2012-07-09 | ecosystem: Environmental > Aquatic > Marine > Strait...
GGGTACAGAGGGTTTAGTATGAATAGACCTGACAAGATATGGAACAAATTATCTGTTGCAGAAAAAGAAGTTGGTGGAATACCTAACTCTTCAGAAGATATCAAACAAGCTCACGCTGCGGCAATTGAGATGTATATACAAGATCACGTTGGAATGAAACAAGATGGAACATTTGGAGACTTGTACTTCAACGAACTACTAAACGATTGGGCAAAGTTTGATATAAACAAAAGAACAAAGCATGATGCGTCTATAAGTTCTGGTTTAGCTGTTATGGCTAACAATAGACATTTATACAGGCCAAATGCTAAGGTTGAAAAGCAACCACTAAATATAAACATTTCCAAGTATAGTAATACTGGAACTAATTCACAAATAATTAAATAATAAATATGGCAGAGTCTGGCATGAAAAATTATTTCCCAAGTCAAACAGTTAGCGATGCTGAAAAGCTAAGTTACGACTATGGTCTAAAAGTTGGTAAAGCTATATCTCAGGAGTGGTTTAATAACGATAGAAGTTCAAGTAAATATAACAATAATAAAAACAACTTTCACAACCTTAGATTATACGCTAGAGGAGAGCAGTCTATTCAAAAATACAAAGATGAACTATCTATAAACGGTGATTTATCTTATCTTAATTTAGATTGGAAGCCTGTTCCAATTATTTCTAAATTTGTGGATATAGTTGTTAATGGTATAGCAGAAAGAACCTATGATGTAAAGGCTTACTCTCAAGACGCTATTGGTGTTAATAAAAGAACTGAGTATATGGAAAATATACTTAAAGATATGAGGTTGAAAGAGTTTAACGCTACTGTTCAAGATCAGTTAAACTTAGATGTTAGAAAAAGCAAGATTGATGAGCTTCCAGAAACTAATGAGGAGTTAGAATTACACATGCAGCTTACTTACAAGCAGTCTGTTGAGGTGGCGGAAGAACAAGCTATAAACACATTACTAGAGGGCAACAGGTATGAGCTAACAAAAAAGCAGTTTTACTACGACCTAACTGTTTTAGGTATTGGCGCTGTAAAAACAAGCTTTAACACTTCTGAGGGGGTTGTTGTTGATTATGTTGATCCAGCAAACCTTGTTTACTCTTACACTGATTCACCTTACTTTGAAGACATATACTATGTAGGAGAAATAAAATCAATACCCGTAAACGAACTAGCTAAACAGTTTCCACATTTAAACGAGTCAGACCTTAACGATATAATGGAGAGAAAATCTTACAATAGATCTCATTATAACTCTAAGTACGGGGTTGATAAAGAAGATAAAAACACAATTCAAGTTCTTTACTTCAACTATAAAACTTACATGAACGAGGTTTATAAAACTAAACAAACAGCTACCGGTTCTGACAAAATAATACCTAGAGACGATCAATACAACCCACCACAAGATAAAGAGGGTGGTTATGGTAAAATGATAAGGTCTATAGAATGTCTTTACGAGGGCGCTATGATTTTAGGTACTGAAAAACTACTTAAGTGGGAAATGGCAAAAAACATGATGCGTCCAAAAAGTAACTTTACTAAAGTTAAAATGAATTACGCGATAGTTGCGCCTAGAATGTACAATGGTAAAATCGACTCGTTAGTTAAGAAAATAACTGGTTTTGCTGACATGATTCAATTAACACATTTAAAACTACAACAGGTGTTATCAAGAATGGTTCCTGATGGTGTTTATTTAGATGCTGATGGTTTAGCTGAGGTTGATTTAGGTAATGGAACAAATTATAATCCACAAGAAGCTTTAAACATGTTTTTTCAAACAGGATCTGTTATAGGTAGATCGTTTACATCTGAGGGTGATATGAACCCAGGTAAAGTTCCTATTCAAGAAATAACATCTGGATCTGGTGGAAACAAAATGCAAGCTCTTATTGGTAATTATAATTACTATCTGCAAATGATAAGAGATGTAACTGGTCTTAACGAAGCAAGAGACGGTAGTATGCCAGATAAAAATGCTTTGGTTGGTGTTCAAAAAATGGCTGCAGCAAATTCAAACACAGCAACTAGGCATATACTACAGTCTGGTTTATTTTTAACAGCTGAGGTTGCAGAGTGCTTATCTCTTAGAATATCTGATATTATAGAGTATTCTCCAACAAAAGAAGCTTTTATACAATCTATAGGTGTTCATAATGCGGCAGTTTTAGAAGAAATAAAAGATTTACATCTTTATGACTTTGGAATATTTATTGACTTGCAACCAGATGAAGAAGAGAAAGCGATGCTTGAAAATAATATACAAATGGCTTTGCAACAACAGATAATTGAACTTGCTGACGCTATAGATGTAAGGGAAATAAAAAACGTAAAGTTAGCAAATCAACTTTTAAAACTACGTAGAAAGAAAAAGCTAGACAAAGATCAAGCCCTGCAGCAACAAAACATGCAGATGCAAAGTCAAGTAAACCAACAAGCAGCTCAGGCAGCAGCGCAGAGTGAGGTTCAAAAGAACCAAGCTTTAACAGAAAGTCAAGCGCAGTTAGAGCAAATAAAAGCACAGATTGGTTCACAAAAAATGATGCAAGAGGTTATGATGAAAAAAGAGTTAATGGCTCTAGAGTTCCAATACAACATGCAATTAAAAGGCATGGAGCTTGAAAACGCAAAAACAAAAGAAACTCAAAAAGAAGATCGTAAAGACGAAAGAACTAGAATACAAGCTTCGCAGCAATCACAACTAATAGATCAAAGAAAAGCAGGTAAACCACCTAAAAACTTTGAGTCAGCAGGTAATGATATATTAGATGGGGATTTTGATTTAGGAAGCTTTGACCCTAGATAAGTTTATTAATTATTATTATATTATATTATGGAAGAAGAAAATGAAAAAGTAGTTGAAGAGACTACACAAGAAACAACTGAAAAAGTTGAAGAAAGTAAATTTGAATCTGCTGGAGACGACAGTATTATTAAAGTAGATTTAAGCAAACCACCAGAACCAAAACAAGATGAAGTTAAAGAAGATAACGCTAACGACAGCGGAGTGGCTGCAGAGCTTGAAGATGCCGAGCCCACACAAGAACAAGAAGAAGTACAACCGGAAGCTGAAACACAAGAAGCTCCAGTATTAGAAGAAATTACTGAAGACGAAGAAGCTGTAGCTAACAATGGTGAAGTAGAGGAAATAGCAACAGAAGCAGAGGAAGCTATTAAAGAAAACCTTGAAACTGGAAAACCATTACCAGAGAACGTTCAAAAGTTAATAGACTTTATGGAAGATACTGGTGGAGATTTAGCTGACTACGTTAAGCTTAATCAAGATTACAGCAAACTAGACGATAGAAATCTACTTTACGAGTTTTACAAACAAACAAAACCTCATTTAGATAACGAAGAGATCACTTTTTTAATGAATGATTCTTTTGCTTATGACGAAGAAGTTGATGAGGAAATAGATATTAAAAGAAAAAAACTAGCGTTAAAAGAGCAAGTTGCCAACGCTAAAAGCCACTTAGACGGGCGAAAGTCTAAATACTATAAGGAAATTAAAGCTGGGTCTAAGTTAACTGAAGACCAACAAAAAGCTATTGATTTTTTTAATAGACACAATGAAGAGTCAGAAGTAATTAAAAAGACAGCTGAAAATCAACGTAATTCTTTTATAAAACAGTCAGATTCTGTTTTTAACGACAAATTCAAAGGTTTTGAATATAATGTTGGTGATAAGAAGTACAGATTTAACGTAAACAATGTTGATGATGTTAAAGAGTCTCAAAGTGATATAAGCAATTTTACCAAAAAGTTTTTGGATAAAAAAAATAGTTTAATAGACCCTAAGGGTTATCACAAATCTTTATACACAGCTATGAATGCAGATGCTGTTGCAAAACACTTTTACGAACAAGGTAAAGCCGATGCTATTAAAAATAGTATTGCTAAAGGGAAAAATGTTAGCATGAACCCAAGACAAAGTCATGGGGTTGTTGAGGCTGGAGGTGTTAAAGTAAGAGTTTTAGGCGAAAGTTCTTCTGATTTTAAGTTTAAAATTAAGAATAAAAACAAATAACAATTTAAAAAAAATAAATTATGGCAATTACAGGAGGAGGTAGTTTAAATAGTGTGCCAAGCTCACAGCAACAAGCACTATCATCAAACTATCTAGACTTAGCGTCTACAGCAAATCAAGGCTGGGCGCAACAATATTTACCAGATCTTATGGAGCAAGAAGCTGAGGTTTTCGGACCAAGAACTATATCAGGATTTCTTGCACAAGTAGGGGCTGAAGAGGCTATGACTGCTGATCAAGTAGTATGGTCTGAACAATCAAGATTACACATTTCAATGATAGGTACGTTAGATATGAATGGTAACGTATCTTCATCTGGAGCAAAAGGTAAGTTTACTGTTATATCTGATATTGACGGTAACATTGCTGGTGATGGATTTACTACCACTGAGCACGGTGTTAGAAATCACGATATCGTATTAATAGCAACAGCTGGAAAAGTTTCTAGATGTATGGTTGTAGCTGTTGACGGTGCTGACATAGGTCTTAGAGCTTATGACGAAGATGTTTTAACAGGACACGTTGAAACTGCTAGCGCATGTACATTACTAGTTATTGGTTCTGAATACAAGAAAGGTGATAACTATGATGGTTTAACTACTAAAGGATCTAACGAGCCTACTTTCAAAAGTTTCTCTAACAAACCAGTTATCATGAAAGATAACTACCAAGTTTCAGGTTCTGATGCTTCAAGAGTTGGTTGGGTAGAAGTTGCTTCTGAAGACGGTACAGCGGGTTACTTATGGTACTTAAAAGCTGAAGCTGATACAAGAGCTCGTTTTAACGACCACTTGGAGATGACAATGCTTGAAGCTATCCCAGGTTCTAACTCAACTAATGTTGATGGTGAATTAGGCTATGCTACAGAAACACAAGCTGGTACTAAAGGTTTGTTTTATGAAATTGAGCAAAGAGGTAACGTTACTACTGGTATCACTGGGATTACTGCTGCTACTGATTTAGCTGAATTTGATGCTATCTTGGCTGAGTTTGACAAGCAAGGTGCTATTGAAGAAAACATGATGTTTGTAAACAGAGCTACTTCGTTAGCAATGGATGACATGCTAGCTTCAATGAATTCTTACGGAGCTGGTGGTACTTCTTACGGGGTATTTGATAACTCTGAAGACATGGCGCTTAACTTAGGTTTCTCTGGTTTTAGACGTGGATCTTACGATTTCTACAAGTCTGACTTTAGATACTTAAATGACAAAGCTACTAGAGGTGGTATTAATACTGCTGCTGGTTCTGATGCTATTAGAGGGGTAATGGTACCTGCTGGTACTTCTACGGTTTATGACCAAATGTTAGGTAAAAACCTAAAACGTCCTTTCTTACACGTTAGATATAGAGCTTCACAAACTGATGACAGAAGATATAAGTCTTGGGTTACTGGTTCAGTTGGAGCTGCTACGTCTGCTTTAGATGCAATGGAAATTCACATGTTATCTGAAAGATGTTTGATTACACAAGGTGCTAACAATTTCATGTTAATGAAGTAAGCACAATTATTTTAAAGAGACTGGGATTAATTTCCCAGTCCCTTTATTTTTATTAATTTTATTATATATTATATTATGGCAAAAAAACAAAAAACAGAAAAGGTTGTAGAACCTTTAATAGAAAAAGACTTTAAAGAAGTTGAAACACCGGTTATGGAAAAACCATTACCAACACCAAAAAATACATGGGAAATAAAAGATAGAGTTTATTACCTAACAAGAAAACGCAGGCCACTATCATACATGGTTAAGTCTGCTGGAATATATTACTTTGACGAAGATTTAGGATATGAAAGAGAGTTAAAGTATTGTGAAAATCAAAAAACATCATTTGTTGATGAAATGAAAGGAGACCAAAGGTTGGCTCACATTATATTTAGAAATGGAGCTCTTCACGTACCTAGAAACAAGCAAACTTTGCAAAAACTTCTTTCAATTTACCATCCGCAAAAAGACAAACTTTACTCAGAGTACAAACCAGCTAAAGAAGCTGCAGATCAAATGGAGTGGTTAGAACTAGAAACAGACGCTCTAGTAGCAGCTAGAAATATGGATATTGATATGGCTGAAGCAGTTATGCGTGTGGAGAATGGTTCTAAGGTATCAAAGATGAGTTCTAAGGAGCTTAAAAGAGATTTACTTATATTTGCTAAGTCAAACCCTTTGTTGTTCTTAGAGTTGGCTGATGATGAAAATGTAATATTAAGAAACTTTGGTATTAAAGCTACAGAGATGGGTATACTAACACTCTCTTCTGATCAGAGAACTTTTTCATGGGCGTCAAACAATAGGAAGCTAATGAACGTTCCATTTGACGAACATCCTTATTCAGCTTTAGCCGCTTGGTTTAAAACTGATGAAGGTATGGAAATCTACTCTAATATAGAGAAAAGATTAAATCAATAACAAGATAATATGGTTGCCCTTCGGGGCGACCATTTATTAAAATTTAATTTTATGGAAAAAAAATCAAAAGGACTAGGCGATTCAATAGAGAAAATCACAAAAGCAACAGGAATAAAAAAAGTTGTAGACACGGTTAGCAAGGCTGTAAATAAAGACTGTGGTTGTGCTAAAAGAAAGGATACTCTAAATAAATTGTTTCCCTATAACAAATAAGATAAATTATGATAAGCATAGACACGGTATATCAAAAAGTATTAAACTTCGCTAGTAAAGAGCAGAGAGGATACATAACACCTCAAGAGTTTAATTTATTTGCTAATCAAGCTCAGCTAGAAATATTTGAGCAATATTTTTATGATCTAAATCAAGCTAGAAGAAAACCTAATAATGAAACCGTGTACGCTGATGCAGATGACATATTAGAGGCAAAACTCCAGCAGTTTGAAGCTGTTGATGGTCCATCTGTGGTTTCTGGTTGGGTTGGAGCTGGTGGTGGTGGAATAAACAAACAGGTTCCAGATTATGTTTATAGAATAAACAGAGTGGAGTTAAATCAAGTTAAATGTGAAATTTTAAACACAACCGATTTTAATGATGTTCATCAAGGTGGTCCGTTACTACAACCTAGTAATAGTAGACCGGTCGTTAACATAAGGCACGGTATAATGAGGTGTAGGGCGGATGGTAGTAATTTAGTAACACCTACAGGTGTTTTTTACTTTAGACTACCAGTGAGTCCTATGTGGAATTACTTTGTTGTTAGCGGTAAAGCTCTGTATAACAGTAATGATTCCGTAGACTTTGAGCTTCACCCCTCCGAGGAAGTTGAGTTAGTATATAAAATATTAAAGTTTGCTGGTGTCTCCATGCAAAGAACTGACATTATGCAAGCTGGTCAAGGTATGGAAACCATGCAGATTCAACAAGAAAAACAATAAATAAATGGGATTAATAAATCAAACATCAGTCAATTATTACACTAACGGAGATCATGGTGGTTATCAATTTACTTCTTTAGAGGATGTTATCAATAACTTTATGTTTGTGTACGTTGGTGAGGATAAAATTATACCTAAAGCACGTAGGGTTGACGTGGCTTTCCACGCTCAAAGAGCGTTAGCGGAGCTTTCTTTTGACACGTTAAAATCTTGCAAATCACAGGAAATTACTGTTCCCGCTTCTCTTAAAATGACTCTTCCGCAGGATTACGTTAATTATACTAAAATAAGCTCAGTGGATTCCGCTGGCATAAAACACATTTTATATCCAACCTCTAAAACTTCTAATCCATACCCTGTAAAACAAGACGCCAATAATGATTATGAATTTAATTACAATGGTCAGTTAATGTCAGAAACTAATCTTATTCCAAATGGAGATTTTGACGATGATAGTGGTTGGACTTTAGACGCTGCCGCTTGGACAATAGGAGATTCAAACACCACGTTGGTAATAGCTAATGTTACGATTCTTAACCATACTTTTCCAAACTCTTTGCAAGCTACTTCTGGTACTGCTGGTTATATAGAAATAGATGCACCTGAAATTATTGAAGGAAGAAGATATAGAATAACACTAGACATTGTTAAAGGTGGAGTAACTACAGGAGAGCTTACGTTAGAAAACCACACTACAAACGCTAGTCTTTTGAACTCTATTCTTGGGGGTAACACAGGTGGTGCTGACGACGTTTTTCTTGTTAACCCAACCACTCAAGGTACTCAATCAACCGAATGGATTCAAGGACCAAACAATACGGGTAAAATTAAAATATATAAAAACGCTGATTACAGTGGTATTATAGACAACATAAAAGTTGTAAGAGTGTCTGACGGAGAAATGTCTGATACTTGGTCAAGCTACAAATCTGGAACACCATCTGAAAATCAAGACGATTATCAAGACGATACTTATTGGAAAGAAAATGGTAATAGATATGGTTTAGACCCACAACACGCTCAAGTAAACGGGTCTTTTTACATAGATTGTCACTCAGGAAAAATACATTTTAGTTCTAATATTTCTGGTAAAACTGTAATATTAGATTATATAAGCGATAGTCTTGGTACAGATAGCGAGATGCAGGTGCATAAGTTTGCTGAAGAAGCTATGTACAGGTGGATTTCTCATGCAATTATGGCTGGTAGGGCTAATGTTCCGGAATACCAAGTTAACAGGTTTAAAAAAGAAAGATTCGCGGCTGTTAGAACTGCAAAACTAAGATTGTCTAATTTAAAATTAGAAGAATTAACTCAAATACTTAGAGGTAAATCTAAGCAAATAAAACACTAGTAGATGGCTGAAATAAAGCACAACTTTGCCGGTGGCAAGATGAATAAAGATGTTGACGAAAGGCTTGTTCCTAACGGGCAGTACAGACACGCTGAAAATATACAAGTTTCAACGTCTGAAGGGTCTAACGTTGGCACGGTGCAAAACCTTCTTGGTAACAGAACTATAACAAACAGCTTAAGTGTTGACGCTGACTCTATGTGTGTTGGTGCTATTTCGGATGAAAAAAACGACACTTTATATTGGTTTATTAGAGAACCAATGGGGGTATCAAACCCTAGAGATATAATTTTTCAATTAAACAACGGGCAGATAGATTTGGTTTTTGTTGATTATAAGCTTGATTCGGGTGGTGTTTTAAAGTTTCCAGAACATATTATTACAGGTATAAATATTATAGATGATATGTTGTTTTGGACAGATGGTGTTAATGAGCCAAAAAAAATAAACATACCACGTAGTATTGAAGGAACGTTTCCAAACGGTAATTTTCACACAAGATTAATTAATCTTGATAATAACATAAATTTTGGTAGTAATATTCCTATTAAAGAAGAGCATATAACAGTAATTAAAAAATCTCCTAAAGCACCACTACTTCTTCAAAAAATACCGCAAGATGTTTTTGCTACGGGTCACACTGGTATTTCGCAGGAATTTTGGGTAAATGATCAAATTGGCTCTGCCTCTGGTAACATGCCAGCAGGGCAAGGTTTAGTTAGGGTTAATTTTATATTAGAATCTGATTCTCCACTTACGTTAGGCCCGGGAGATGTTATAGTTTTAAACCCACAAAGTAGTAATATTTTACCGCCTTACGAGTGGATAATAGAGTTAAGGTTAGTAACTCATGTTAGTCCTTCCGGAGCGATTGGAAACACTCCTTCTACAGATCAGTGGTATAGTGGTTACGATTGTGAGGTTCTTACTATGTCTAGCAACGCGCCTACAGACGAACAAGCCTACAATATATCTTCAAAAGTTAATTTTGATTATAACTACAAAAACAAGTTTCCTAGATTTTCTTATAGATATAAATATGAAGATGGAGAGTACTCTTCTTTTGCACCTTTTACTGAGGTAGCGTTTGAGCCTGGTGATTTCAAATACGACGTTAAGGAAGCCTTTAATAAAGGCATGGAAAACACTATAAAGAAACTGTTTTTAAAAAATTACAAAGTAAACATTCCACAAGACGTTAATCAAATTGATTTACTTTACAAAGAATCCAACTCACCAGTAATATATATGATTGAGTCCTTAGATTATTCAAGTTACTGGGACGATCAGATTGGCTACGAAGTTAACCCAACCTCTATAAGAGCGGCTTTGCCAGAAAACCAAATGTTAAGACCTTGGGACGCTGTGCCGAAAAAATCTTTAGCTCAAGAGGTTTCTGGTAATAGAATAATATACGGTAACTATCATCAAAACTACAGTTTAAAAAATCCATACCTAGAGGCTGAGGTTAGACCAAGGCAAGTGTGTGACTCTAATTATGGTTTTAAATCTTTAAAATCTATAAGAAATTACTCTTTAGGAATATCGTACTTAGACGAGTACGGTAGAGAAACGCCTGTTTTTTTACATAAAGATTCTAGCTTTGAAATAGGTATAAATAGATCTAATCATAAAAATCAAGTTTACGCAAAAGCAAACCCAACAGATGATGTGAAAGAGTGGGCTAAGTACTGTAAGTTTTATATCAAAGAAACTTCTAATGAGTATTACAACTTAGCTCAAGATAGAGTTTACGATGCTCAAGACGGTAACGTTTGGTTGTCTTTTCCTTCTTCAGAAAGAAACAAAGTAGATGAAGAAACTTTTTTAATATTAAAAAAAGGTATTGAAGAAGATGATGATGTAAACGAAAAAAACAGGTATAAAATATTAGCAATAGAAAACGAGGCTCCTGAGTACGTAAAAACAACAGTGCAGTACTCAGCTAAAAGTGACTCTGCTCCAACAGCGTTATTTAACTCCGCCGGACTTCCTTTGCCTACTTACCAAAAAGTAGTGATTAATAAAGGCTCTTGGAATAGTAGTGAAATGCCTTTGTCTGATCTACTTAACCAAGCGCCTGATTTCGCTACACTAGCTGTTAGATTTGAAACTCTAGTTGCAGGAACCGTTTCACAGCAAACAAAGATTTATGATGTAATTGATTTTAACGATACTAATCCAACAAGTCAATCAGCAGGAGAATATGAGTTAAAGTTAGATAAAGTTATTGACGAGCAATACTTAGAAGAAGATTTAAGTGGTAATCCCACACCAGGTATTATGAATCCCAGCTTAAAAATACTTGTGTATAAGAAGATAGTTAAAAACCTACCTGAGTTTGACGGTAGATTTTTTGTTAAAATAGTAAACGATACAACCTTAAATACGCATGTAACATCTGTGGCTACTTCAAGTTTAACTCAAGTACAAGTAACTGGGCAATCAATGCCTTTTTATTATGTTTCGGATAATGATCACCCAGAGGTTAGCGCAGGTACCTCTGGTTTTAATAAAACAGATTCTTCAAGCGACTGGGAGACAGTTTTAAAGTTTGGTACTGGTAGTAGAAAAAACTACTGGTTTGTTGATCAAGCGCGTTATACTGGTAGTTACACCGGTTCTCATTTGCAGCAGGAAGGTATGTACCAATTGTCAGATATCTCGCAGACATGCGATGGTTATCCTTCGAGTTCAAGAGACAATGGTTGGAACCATGGTATATGGACAGACTCCTCTGGTCAAGATTGGATTGACTTAAGTTTTGGTAATCTTCAAAACGCAGACTCTAGTGGTTCTCTTGCGCCTAGTTGGAGTGGATCAACATCAGTACAGAAAGACGCGAGATACCAAGACATGTATGATTGGGTTGCTAGTAACGCGGGTAGCTACTTTGAGATAGGTTGTACTAGTTCTAGCGAGCCTTGTGAGCAAAAAAAGCATTGGCAGGTTGGATCAACGGTAAACACAAATCATTCTAGTCAAATGTGGTTTGTTCAAAAGCTAGTCCAAGGAACTCAATTTAAATTCGGAGGTGATCCAAATGCGAATATTTACACTATAACAGCGGATCCAATAATAAATTACCACACAAATTACAAAGATATATCTCATATTCAAGGTATGGAGTGTGATCAAAGAAACGGTTATTTTTATTCAGGAAGTGGCTATTGGAGTAGTGGCGCCGCTGCTGACGACGCCGAGGACTATTTCAACGAAATACACCATTTTGGTCACCCTAGAAACAGGCGTGTTACATATAGAATACCTGTAAACACAAACCCTAGAAATAGTACTTTTGACCCATTAAATACTACTAACGGGGCAAACCTAACAACATCTGGCGCTATTCAGTTTCTTGAGGACGCTTGGGTGGCTAGCCCAGATCAACTTTTAACAGAATACCCAGCTATTTGGGAAACAGAACCTAAACAAGATGTTGATTTAGATATTTATTACGAAATGGATGGTGCGTTTCCTTTAGAAATAACAAGTGATACTAACGAGCTTTTTGCGCCTATTGGATCTACAATATCATACACTAATACCACTTCAACAACTACTGGTAGTTTTATAGATCCTACGTTAAACATAACGGTTGTTGGTTGGGAGGATAACATTGTAGAGCTTAGTGAAGACTTAAATGACCTTTATGCACCCCCACAATACGCGCTTCTCACTTTTCACAGGCCAAATGGAAGTTGTGTTTTTGCAAGGTACAACGGGTTACACGATGGTACTGAGGTTAGTGGTGTAAATTTTTCTAATAAAATAAAATTAATAACTGACGTTTCAAGCCTACCCGTTTTACTCTCTTATTACAATTGCTACTCATTTGGTAATGGTGTTGAGTCAAACAGAATTAGAGACGATTTTAACCAAGTTACTATAGAGAAAGGTGTTAAAGCGTCAACAACTATAGAAGAGGAATACAAAGAAGAGCATAGAAAAAATAGTTTAACTTACTCTGGCGTTTACAACTCAACTAGTGGTGTTAACAATTTAAACCAGTTTATTGCTGCTGAAAAAATAACAAAAGAAATAAACCCAACATACGGTAGCATACAAAAACTATACTCAAGAAATTCTGATTTAGTAGCGTTGTGTGAAGATAAAGTTTTAAAAATACTAGCAAACAAAGATGCTGTGTTTAATGCTGACGGAAAACCTCAGCTAATTTCAACCAATAATGTGCTGGGGCAATCAATGCCTTTTGCTGGCGAATACGGTATATCTACAGACCCCGCGTCTTTTGCTTCGGAAAATTATAGAGCATATTTCACTGACAAAGTAAGAGGTGCTGTAATGAGATTATCTATGGATGGTTTAACACCGATATCTGAAGCTGGTATGAAAGATTGGTTTAGAGACAATTTAAAACTTTCAACTAAAATTATTGGTAATTTTGACGACTTTAAAAACGAGTATAATTTAACGTTGTACAAGCCAAGTCTTGTACCTCTTGCCCTGCAAACGTATGGCGTAGCTTATGACAACAATAAAACACTTACTTTTAGAGAAGATGTAAAAGGTTGGGTTAGCTTTAAATCTTTTATTCCAGAGTACGGTATTAGCTGTTCAAATAATTACTACACTTTTAAAAACGGTAAGATATATATACACCACTCTGAAAGCGTTTTTGCTAATAATTTTTATCAGCAGCAATATAAATCTAGCTTGACAGTAATGTTAAATGATATGCCTGGTTCTGTTAAGTCTTTTAAATCAATAAACTACGAAGGTACTCAATCTAGAGTAATACCTTTTACAACAGATGTAACTACAGGTTTAACGGACGGCGAGTACTACAACTTGACGGCAAAAGCTGGTTGGTATATTGATTCTATAGTTACTGATAAAGAATCTGGATCAATAGATGAGTTTATAGAAAAAGAAGGTAAATGGTTTAACTATATAAAGGGTAAGGAAATAACTCACAACAATAATAATATAGAAATAGAAGCTGATGGTAGCTCTACTTTTGATCAAGCAAGCTTTGCAATTCAAGGGTTGGGAATACTACAACAAGGTCCCGCCGGTGTAAATATTTACGGTTGTACGGACAGTACTCAGTTTAACTACAACTCAGACGCTAATACAGATGATGGTTCTTGTATACCTTATGCTTATGGGTGTAATGAACCAAATGCTGATAACTACAGTTCTATTATAAATACTGATGATGGTTCTTGTATTTGGAGCGGGTGCTTGGATGATCCTTGTTTAGCTATAAATTCTGGTTGGAGTGGTTGGGGTAACTTAGGTTTTCCAACAGAGGCAAACATTTACAATACAGCTAATGGAGGTAGCGCCATAGTTAGTGATGGTAGTTGTACAGCAGCTGTGTATGGTTGTACCAACCAAGACACTACTGTTGTTACAAATCCAAATCCAAACGCTAATGTTAATCAAGTTTCTTGTACGGACACAAGCGATCCTTGCGTTTACATTACTATTGGTTGTACTGTTTCTTCAGCTGACAATTACAACTCATCTGCTAACAGTGAAAGTGGCGAGTGTACTTGGTATGGCTGTACTGATATTCCTTCGCCAACTTACGGTCAAACTAGTTGGAGTGGTGTAGGTTTTCCAGCCAATGCTTTTACTTATTCTACTTTCAACTCAGCTTTATACGGTATTCAAGACGATGGTTCTTGTATTGGAAATGGTTGCATGGATCCTACCGCTAACAATTATGATCCAGCTGCTGTTTATGATACTTTAAACCCTAATTACCCTGATTATTCAGCGAATACTGGTTCTTGTATATCTTGTGATTGGAGTGCTCAGGGCACAAATGCTTATACAGGTATACCTATAACAACAGCGTTTCAAAACGCTACGTCTTCAAGTGCTAACGACGGCCAAATAGCTGTTGTATTAGACCCTACTTCTCCATACCAACCTTTTGTATACACTTTAACAGATGCGAGTGGGAACACAAGCTATACTTACGTCAACAACACGTGGTTAAATGGTATGAGCTTAACTTTCTCAATACTTTATTCTAACTTGCCTGACGGAACATACACCGCTACAATCACCGGTTCTGATCCGGCTACCACTTCTTTTTGTTCTTATTCTGAAACTGTAGTTGTAGGTATATCAGTAGCTCCAAGTTATGGTTGTACAGATTCTTTAGCGTGTAACTTTGATTTTCCTGCAGATGCTAGTCATATCGACGATGGTACTTGTGAGTATACTACTTGTGCTGGTTGTACAGATCCATTGGCTAATTATCCAAATTCTTCGTGGACTAATGGAACTAGTTACATGAGTCAAACTGGTAACGCATTCCAAAACACGCCTCAATGTATAATACCTGGTACAAATAACACTGGACCTTGTACAATTTCATGTGGTGATGGTAACAGCGCCACTGATCTTGGAAACTGGTGTTGTGGCTATCAAGTTTATGGATGTACTGATACTACCGCAATCAACTATATGGGTGCAGTTGTCCCAAGCAGTGGCAACTCGGTTGGTCAATATGACACAATAGACGATGGAACTTGTAATTTCACAGGTTGTATGGATGCTACTGCAACTAATTACGAACCTTTAGCTACTATAGCTTGTAGTAATTGTTGTAACTACACTCCTATATCGGGTTGTACTGACAGTTCTTATTGTAACTACGATCCTTTTGCAACTATAGACGATGGCACTTGTGTACCAGGCTTTGTAAACGCTATACTTGGTGATCCAAATGCAGTTGATAATGCTGGTAATCCTTTATCTTTACCACATTACTTTTATGACGGCGTTCCATCTTCCTCTGATACAGCTAAGCACGTGGTAGTAGGTGGTTTTCCAGCTGCTCTTCCATCGCATTTAGATATAGGTTTAACAATTAAATCAACAGAGTATGGTTTGGTTGGTTATACCAATGGAACTGACAAAATAAGATTCCAAGTTAGGGAACAATCAAGCGGTGACCCAACTGATTTTAGCGCTATAGCACACGGCCCAGTTGATATTAATAATTTAAGTAGTGTGGTTTGGAACTACCAATCAAGTGGAGCTGTTTATGGAGATCGAACTAACAATCCATTGCAGTACGTTGACGCTTATCCATTTGGACCTGGTCAAGCTGATAGCCAAAATCATGTGTTTGAGACGCATATTGGTGCTAATTTAAAGAAATACAAAATAGAAGTATGGTCTGAAATTAACGGTGTGGAATACGGTAGACGTAATGCGGATGGAACAGCCGGTTCAACTCCTAACTGTGGTATTTACGACGAGTTTGTATTTACACCATACGACAGGTGTGTAGCTGTTGGGGCTGTTAGTGGTTGTACTGATGACACTGCATGTAATTATGATTATCAAGCTACTTGTGATGATGGAAGTTGCTATTACACAACTAATAGTTACGACTGGTTCAACCCGAACAATGATGGATCTACGGCTTGCGAACCTTGCATCGTTGGTACTGGATGTTCAAATTCAACAATAACAGAGTGTGCTAACGAGATATATTACCCAGATGGAACACCAACAGTTTTCTTTCCTACGGAGTCAGATTGTAATGCGGCTACGGGTCAACAGTAAAAAAAAATAAATATGCCAATAAATAACATTTCTTTGTCTTTTCCCAGTATAAATGTTTCTATTCAAATAGGTGACAACGTTTACTTTACACTACCTGGTTCTACAAATCAAATTGGTGGTTTTAATAGTGCAGAGCTTAACAACACTTACCTTCTTGGTGTTGTTGTTGCTGTTAATAGCAATGATATTGTGGTGGAGTATAACGATAATCCACCTCATCCTGGCGCTCCACCTATAAATTCTTTTATTTCTTTTGCTAAAAACAAAAGCATTAATACTTCTAGTGTCTTAGGTTATTACGCGAGCGTTAACTTTGTTAATAACTCAACAAAACCAAATGTAGAGCTATTTAGCGTTGGTGCTGAAGTATCACAAAGTAGTAAATAACAAATAAACAAACTATGTCATATCACAACGGAAGTTCATCAAGCTCCTCGAGATCATCAAGCTCGTCAAGTTCTTCTCGAACACCAAGCCCAGTAAGCGAAACACAACCGTCAGTGTCATATAGACCTGTGGCAAGCGCTCCCGCGCCAGCTCCACCTGGGTATCACTACATGCCAGACGGTAGTTTGATGCTTGATTCTGAAATGGAAAGCACAACAGCGCAACGTGCCCCAGCTCCGCCGCCGGATGGTACGTTAATGTCTGACAACGATCCGGCTATGTTAATTAGTGGTGGTAATAATACTTATGATCCGATCAATATACCTGTTAGTCCAGTGCCACTTAGTTGCACTTTTGATCAGGTTTCTAACGAAGCAAAAGCAACGGTAGCGCCTGCTTACCTAGGTATGGGACTACCAAATCAACAAAGCGCGGCTTATGTAAATATGTTTAACTCAGGCTTTTTTACTTTTGTTAACAACATGTGGGCTGGATACCAGAACGGAGGTTGTAACTTTTGGACAAACAGAGTTAACCACTGGACAAATCAAATTGCAAACAACAGTTATAATGCGTACACTTTAGCTAGAAAACAAGCTAAAATTCTTTTTGCACAAAACCTACATACGATTTGTGGTTGCCCAGGTCTACCTCCGGCAAAAATAACAAATATAGAACTAGATTATTCCGCGTTAAAACAAAGTGGTGAGCTTAGATATTTTAAAATAATAGGTGAAAATGGCGCTAAGTTTAAATTAGAAATTAAAAATGAAGACAGTAGTTATTACAATTTTTACACAAACTCTTTTTCTTCAACTTATAGTTTTTTAGAAGAAGAAATAAAAAATGGTTTTTATACAGGATCAATAACATTTCCAGCTGTTTCTGATGATGATCATTATAATATAAATCTTTTTACTTTAGAAAACACTAAGCATAGTACTAGTATACCAAATGTTGATTATACAGAATTAAGATTTGATGATGGAAGTATTGACGTAAACAACTCGCTTGGCTCTAACTCTAACTTGTTAGAAAAAATAATATATCAATATACAACAGCAACATTAACAATGTCAGCTTATTCTTCTAGTGGTGATGTTTCCGTGCACATTCAAGGCACTAGTGATATAACCGTAGATAAAATGGGTCAAAAAGAATTAACGCCTTTTAGTTTTACTGTTACAGCGGCAACAACAGCTGCCTACAGAATTTTAAAACAACCTGTAATTGATGATCTAATCACTTTTGTAACACCAACAGTTGGCAGTGTTGGAATACCTCTTCCAGGAGAAGATATATTTGCTGGGGCGGCAAGGAGTAGCGATAAGGTTGTTGACGGTGACTTTAGCGGTGGAGCGACTGATATTACTATGGATGATGATATTGGCGCTTTGTGGGCTGTTGGTGATAGAGTTACTGGTAATGCTATTTTAGATGCTAAAACAGGTTCTAGCGCAGTTACTATTACACATGTTAATGTTGGTAGCAACGCTAAAGTATTTACTATATCAGAAAGCATAGCTATAGCTGACAATGAAACTTTAACATTTACAGAACCTAGATATAAAAGGTGGGAGGTAGACTCTAAAGCTGACGTTATAAAAGAAGGCATGTTGCTAGTACAAGGAACTAACACGGAGGTAGGTACAAAATTAGCTGACTTTGAAGACCTTACATTAGTAAATGAAAACACCTTTAAAGAAGAAAAGATTAGAAGTGAAATTTTTAAAGCAGTAGATACAAAGGGTAAAAAACCAACCGTGTTAAAAGGCGTTGTTTCAGCGCAAGAGGGTGAGATTATATTTAACACACCTCAAAGAAAAGCTATAGCTGGAACAGGCTTGAAAATAGGTGGTTATGGTTTAGAGGAGGTTTTTAGGCTAACTGGTTATGACGTTGAGTTTTCTGAGCTAGCTATTGACCTAACAACAACAACAACAACAACTACAGCTGCGTCTGCTGGCGGTAGTTCTCGTAACGTAGTTGTAACATCTAAAGAGGGTGTTATTAACAACGTGTCTAGAGTTGGTGGTATAGGTATTAATTCGGCGTTACAAAATCCACTTATCACGTCTGGTGGAGGGGCAACTGGTGGTGGAACTTGGGTTGCGGACGCTGTTCAAACTTTAGAAAGTGGCGTTACTTTAACTGTAGAAAACACAAGTAGGGTAGCTACAATATCTGGTAAAATAAAAATAAACAAAGTTGGTGCGTCTGGAGAAACGTTGAGATTTGAACTTGATAATCTTCTTTCTACATCAGCTCCTTCGTAAAAAAAGGATAAAAACTGTGACTATTATAGATATAAATTAAATTAAATTATGTCTAAAAATGAGTTAGAAAAAATTCTAGATAACACGCCTGTAAAGTCTTATAAAGATAAGGTTAAATACCTAGAAGATTACTTAGCAAGTATAGCAGATGGTGTAAACATAATAGGTAATGGAAGAGAGATAACCTATGGAGAAGGTCTTTGTGAGTACAAGCATTCTTTTGCTGATGGTATTTACATTAGAGAAATGAAGATGAAGCAGGGTCAAATAGGGTTTTCAGCAATACACAAACACACGTATGCTTTTTTTTTACTAACAGGTGTTTTAGCTTCTTCAAAAGAAGATGGTGTTGAAGAGTTTGTGGCACCATGTTATATTATATCGCCGCAAGGCGCGAAAAGAATAGTGTACGCTGTTGAAGATTGTATTATAACCACCGTGCACGCAAACCCTACAAACACACAAGATTTAGACGAAATAACAAAACAAAACGTTGTGTTTACATGGGAGGATTACTACGATTTTACAAAGAAAAACAAATAAAATGAAAAAATTATTAACTAAAAAAGCAACGATATGGCTTACGCAGCATTAATAGTGGGTGGGGTAGGCTTGATATCTAGTGGTATTAGTGCCGCAAGAAACCGAGCTGACGCAAAAACCGCGGCTAAAGACGCTAAAATAGAACAAGACAAGCAAAATGCACTTTTAGAAAAACAAAAAAAAGCGTACAGAGCAATGAAGTTTACTAATCCATATAAAAATATGGAGAACGTATATGAAGATTTAACTGTTAATCAGCAAGAGGCTCAGTTTCAATCACAACAAGGCGCTCAGCAAAGAGCTAATATAATGCAGAGTTTAAAGGGAGCTGCTGGAGCAACAGGTGCCGCTGGGTTGGCTCAATCGTTAGCAAATCAAGGGGCTTTACAAACACAACGTATATCTGCTTCTATTGGAAAACAAGAATCGGTAAATCAATTAGCGGCTGCTAAAGGTGCTGGAGCTGTGGAAATAGCTGAAAGACAAGGTGATCAAATGGTACAACAGTTTAACGCTGATAGGCAAGCTACTTTGTTAGGTATGCAAATGGGCCAAGCGTCAGGCGCTAACGCGGCTTCCATGCAAGCTAAAATGAACGAGGTGAACGCTCAAATAGCACAACAAACAAACACAGCTAATATGTTTGGGACGGTGGCTGGAGCGCTTGCGTCTAACCCTGACATAGGAGGGAATAATAATAATATATTTAGAAAAGAATAATATGGCATCAGATAGTAATTTAATAAAAGCATCTTTCAGCAATGCGGCGTTAGCAGCAAAATCTAGTGTTCCAGACATGAGTAAGGTTTATCAAAGTTCTGTTGATATTTCTAAAAGTTACATGGATGTAATATCTAATACAATGAAATTGTATAACGATAGAAAAGAAACTCTTAAAGCTAACAAGCAAAAACAATTAGATGTTTTTATAAAAAAAGCAGAGGACAGTCTTGAATTACTTTACGAGCAAGACTTGCCAATGCCTGATATTTTTGTTGACAAGGTTGAAGAAAAAATAAAAGAGTATCAAGATGATTTTGAAAAAGTAAACACTTACGGTAAGGGTGATAACGAAGAAAACAAACGAGCTAGAAGAGTGATAATGGGCAAGCTTAACAGGTTAACAAAAGGTGTTATTGGTGTTAGAAGTAAGTTTCAAGAGTTTGGTGTTAATGCTAAAAACATAAATTTAGAAACAGCAGACATGGATATGATTGATCCAGCTGGTCTTATAATCGATCTTAAAAATTGGGGTAATAACAGTAACGGCGATCTTGATATTGATTTTGATGAAAACGGTACGGCTATTTTTACGGCTTTAAACTATAGAGGCGATGAAAGTGTTGATCCAGCTAGCTTTACAATGGAGCAACTAACCAAAATGTATAAGCCTATAGATACAAAATGGGATACTGATTTCGTTGGAACATTAGATACTATGGATAAAAGCGGTAAAAGTGACGCTGATAAAGGTATTTATGATTTTGATCTTAAAACCGAAAGAGCTTACTTTATAAAGACTATATCTGATAAAGAAGAGTTTGAAAACGTGGTTAGCAGAAGAACAGAGGGCGTTGGTGAGCCATCTCTTAGAGAGGCATTAAGAGCTGATGTTTCTATTCCAGTTGGTATACTAAACAACATGTACGTAAGTGACAATGGAACTCCTGTCGATATGGGGCTTGTATTTACAAAGTTAGATCTAAATGGTGATAATTTTGTGAATGACAAAGATATGACTATAGCTTCTATAGCTGGTGGTGCTGATTTTGAAATTTTTGAAAAAAATTATGATGAAATGATTGACGCTTTAACAAAAATATCACACCCTGCTTTTAACTTAGCTAAATCAACTGAATTATTAGCAGATTACTACGTTGGTAAAGAGGCTAGTGTTGATGAAAATGGAGGGCAAATTCCAGCGATAATGGGTATTCAACACCAACAATATGACGATGCTTTTTCAAAGCAATCAAAATATGTTTCTAGACAAAACAAGCTTAACAATAATGACGAAGATCCAAACATCCAATTAGGCAAAGGACATTGGAGAAGAGAAAGCGTAATAAAAAGCACTATAGATCAATTTAACCAAGGTAACGTTTCCATAACTGATTTTACTGCAGAACAACATACTTGGGTACCTGATGGCTTAGGTAACTACACTAGTACAGTTGAAGGTAAAGTGAGCACTATGACAAAAGACCAGCTAATGAGATCTAATGTTTTTGGATTAGACAACTATATGGTTAAAAATGAAATAGGTAATAAGGTAAAAGTTAAAACGTTTAATGAATATGTTGGTAAAAACACTGCTAATGAATTCTCTAAAGTTTTAACAAAATCTTATGGAAGTGATTTCATATCAGGTGATGGTAATGTTGTGACTTTTGAATTTGACAAAGATAATATTTATGACTTTGATATAAGCACACAGCAAGGAATGGACGACCTCATGTCTTTTATGAACGAAAATCCTACTTACTTTAATATTTATAATAAAAATAAACCCGAAGAAGAAGAATAATATGTTTGAAACTTACATTGTTAACGGTGATACATATCAAATATCTCAAGCGCAGAGGCAACAATTTTTAATTGATTTCCCTGAAGCTGTTTTAGCACCTAATCAAAATCAACAACCGCCAGAAGAGCTTAACATGTTTGACGAGATGTTTGGAGAAACTTTTCTTGGAAAAAACTTTAACATAGGTTTTGATAGAGCAACAACAACGGGTGAAGCTGGTAAACTTTTTATGGAAGGTACTGAAGTAAACAACAAAACCGTTAGAGAGTTTATGGAGGCAAAAAAAGATGCTATTGCAGCTTACGTACCCTCTGTAAAAATGCAGAAGTTTCAAAAGAAATACAAAGAAGCTGGTGGTGGTTGGGCTAATTGGTGGAAGTTTACTAAAGAAGACCCTGTTTTACTAGCAGAGCTTTTAATACAATCCGTAGGTACTCAAGTTGGAACCGCTTGGGATTCTCCAGAAGCTAGACAAATAGCTTTAGGTGGTTTTGTTCCAGGCGCTGTGGCTGGTTATAAAATGTCACCGGGTGATGCTAGAGTAAAAGCTATATCAGCCTTTACAACTGGTACATCTACAGCACTAGGTAGTTTAACAGCTGTTATGGAAACAACATTAACTTTTGGAGAGCTAATAGAAAAAGAGTTAAAAGAAAGTAATCAAGAGTGGACTGAAGAAAATATACTTAAACTGCTACAAGGATCAAAAGGTCAAGAAATAAGAAACAAAGCAGCTGGTAGAGGTATTGCAATTGGTTTTGTTGAAACCGCAACAATGCAACTAGCTGGTAAAACCGCTTCTTCAATTTTAAAAGCAGGACCTGGAATCACCACAAAAATAGCGGCAGCAGCTGGTGGTGTTGGTGTCGAAGCTGTTGGTGGTGGTTTAGGTGAAATAGCTGGTATGACTGCCGCTGGGCAAGAGTACGACGCTGCTGAAATAGGATTTGAAGCTGTAACGGGTACTATTACGGCACCTATTTCTGTTGGTGGTGCTTTGCTAAAATACAAAACGCCTAAATACACTTTAAACAACGAGGTTATTTCTTACGAGAAAATGAAAAGCTTTGTAAACACTGCTACCGATATGCAGATCGCTACGGCTAATATAAAGATGGAAAACGATCAGACTGGTTTGAACAAAACAGCTTACGATAAACAGTCTAATGCTATAATTGACAACTCTATTGATAAAAAAATAACAAACCTACAAGATAGAAAAGATTTAATAAGTTTAGAAAAACAAAGACAACAGTTAAATAGAGATATAGAAAAAAAGGGAGCAGCTGGTAATGTTGGAGCAACACAAAGGTTGGAAGCTGTTGATGCTGAAATAAAAAGCATAATAGACTCGTATGCTGGTGCCGTAGGTATTTATGAAACAAAGCAAGGTAAACAAATACTACAAACAAGACAAGAGATAAATTTACAAGATACTATTGATTTTCTTGAAAAAAATAAAGAGTTTGTAGGTAAGGAAGTTGTTGTTGGTAGTGATATAAATAAAACACAAGAGGCTTACGCTAAAGCGGCTAGAGAATATAATAAAAAAAATCCTAAAGCAAAGCAGTATAATGTAAACATGGATATCACAAAGTCCGATGGTTTTGTCGTGGGAGATGTTGTTGTTATAAACAAGGTTGTCGCGGCTCAAAAAGGACAAATAAACGTTGGTGCTCACGAATTATTACATGGTATACTCAAAAAACATTTTAAGTCTTTAAGTACGACCGAGGCAACTGCTTTAATTAGTGAGTTTAGAAAAACTATATCAAAAGAGTCTAACACTTATATAACAAACGAGTTTAACCGTAGAAGAGACACTGGTGAAAATTTAGATATCACAGAGTGGTTAACAATATACTCTGACGGTATAACTAAAAAAGAAATAAGTTTTAACGAAAGCGTTTCTGTTAAGCTTAAAAACTTTTTACAAAATATATTTAGAAAATTTACATACAACAAAGAGTTTGGTAGTGGTTTGGATACTTATAACTTTATGCGTGACTACCAAAAAAGTGTAGCTAAAGGTGGTGAGATAAGTTCTAGAGCTAAGAGTATAGCAGATGGTGGTACGGCAGCTACAGATCTTACCGCTTCTATGAGTGAAACTCCGCTAGAGTCTATAAACAAACTTGTACCAAGTGATGTTAAAAGTAAAAAAGACTATGATGCTTTTATAGCTGATCCAAGAAAAAATAAAGCACTTTTTGAATCTATTTCAACTCCAGGAGGAGTTATAAACAACTATATAAGATCAAGGCAACTTACGCAAGAAGAAGGTGATATAATGATAGAAAAAGTACAAGACAGAGTACTTGGCTTTGATCCTGATGCAAAAAGAAAAGACGGCACTAGAGTTGGAATGAAAGCTTTTGGCGAAAGAATATTTGCTGATACTAGATACGCTAAGCTAGATGCAAAAAAAGACATAGCTATTGATAAGAAAAAAGAAAGTAAAACAACTAGAATAGATGCTGCTAAAAGAACTAAAGAAGGTGAGACAACTTTTGACATAGAAGACACTAACGTTACACCAACAGATATCGACACGCAGGATATGTCACCAGCTGCTAGAGCAAAGAGAAAAGCTGATAAAGCTGCAGGTAAAGCTAAAAAAACCTCTAAGTTTAGAAAAGAGTTAGGCATAGAAGAAAACACAAAAACATACGATGCTGTATTAGATGCGGCTAGACAAGCTCTTTTAAAAGCTTATGAGGGCGGAACAACAGCTAGAAATATACAAAGAAAACTAAGAGATCAAGCTGTTAGTTACTTGTTTAAAAGCTTTAAAAACTTTATAAGCTATGGTGTTGCAACGCAAGTAGCGCCTAGAGGATCTAAAGACATATACTTTAGTCAGTTAAAAAAGTTTAGAGAAGCTATAGTTGATGTTGTTTTTACAGCTGACTTAGTTCAACTAGAGAAAAAAGTTCCTGATAGTGAAAAAATATTTACTAAGTTTGAAAAAAAGCTAACTAGAAAAGCTGAGGTTGAGGCTGCTGTTGAGGAAAACAAATTACCAAAGGAAGCTTTAAATGCTTATGATAAAGATAAGTCCGTAAATCTTTATAAAAAAATAACACCTTCTGAGGATAAGTTTATAGCTTTTTTTAATCAGCCAGCTATAAGCCCTAAAACAGGTTTAAGATCTGGTTTAAAAGGAACTAGAAAAGACGCTGTTGCTAGATTAATTGCAGGCGCATTGTCTTACGATGCAACTATGCAGGTAGCTAGTGAACCAGCTGTAGTAAAGAAAAGAAAACAACTTGCGGATATAAGAAACGAATCAGACGCTATTAATAGTTTAGAAACATTAGCCGCTCAAATACACAGAGATCAAGATGTTATGTTTTCAAACTCAGTAATAAACAAAAGTAGAAAAGCAGGTGCTGCCTTGTTCTTACAGCAAATAGAAAACAAAACAAAAGGTGTAGGTAGAATATTTGTAAGAACAATTAAAGAGTTAGTTGAAGGTGGTGTTGGTATTGTAGAGTCTTACGAAACAGCTAGAGCGGAAACTGGTATTGATAGCGATGTTTTAGATTTAATATTTAAACAAGGTAAGTTTGACAACAAACATATA
>Ga0181411_1000123_pt1 | contig 25432 bp, 26 predicted proteins | sample 34SPOviralmetaG_FD_130114 | JGI IMG/M metagenome (GOLD analysis project Ga0181411, IMG submission 130114) | Marine viral communities from the oligotrophic San Pedro Time Series (SPOT) site, San Pedro Channel, CA, USA - 34 SPOT_SRF_2012-07-09 | ecosystem: Environmental > Aquatic > Marine > Strait...
ATGTCCGATTCTATTCCAGCATTTGAGTATACTTCTTTTAGATATTTCAATGTTGCTGGATTTCATATTTCCGGGAGGATTACAGATCCTAAGTGGAAAGAGAAACTTAATATTGTTCCTATGTTTCTGTCTCGTATTTTATATAATGATGGCAAGGTAGACATTTATGGAACAGATTATAAAACTCCGGATAAAACTTGTATCCGAGATTATGTTCACCCAGAAGATATCATATCAGCACACATGTTAGCACTTGACGGAGATATATCGGGGGTCTATAATCTTGGTTCTGGCATGGGGTATTCTGTTTGGAACGTAGTCGAAAACTTTGTCTCTGTGACTGGTAGAGAATTAGATGTAATACATAAACCACGAAGGAAAGGTGACCCTGCAATATTAATTGCCAATTCAGATAGATTTAGACAAATCTCAGGGTGGGAACCCACATACTCTCTTAGAGATATGGTTGCCACTGCATGGAAGGCGTATGGTACATGAAAATGAAACGTGATTACATCAAAAAGGCGTATGGTTCAGAACCAAGTTGGGATAAAGATATTCCACTAGAAGAGGTTGATGCGGGAGATGTTCTATCTTCAATCAATTGGTATGTCACTACATCAGATAAGAGAAACTATAAAAAATGGACTCTTGAGTGGATGAAGGACAAGAGAAGTTCTTGGACAGATGAAGATATTGATTTTGCAAAAAGATCTTCTCTAAAAGAATTTAGATCATACGGTCACTACTGTAGGATGCTCTCCCGTGGTTTCCCACACATCAACCAACTTACCGATGTTGTTGAAAGTTATATTACCAAACTAATTACTCTTGGCAAGACCAAGAAAGAGTCCCGTGCAGATAAGGTTGTGATCTCTCCACAAGAGAGAATGAAAAATCAAGTCACGGAACTCGCAGGAGAGATGATGGGTCTATGTGACTCGGTAAATGAATCTCTTATGAACAAGACGGATGACTACAAAAAGATTAACATCTACAAGTGGTTGGGTCAAAAAAATGTTGGTTATCGCCAAGCAGAAATGCTTTCTTTAGTGTTCGCTCCTGCACTAGCAGAACTGGATGAACTTTTGAATGGCAAAGACGAACAACTGATGGAGGGTTATTCTTATCTTGGTAAAAGACAACAGAAGCAACTTTATAAATTCATGGATGGTCTTGTTTCTGATTGTATGAGATATCATGCGGATAACAAGACAACTCGAAAGAAGAAAAAGATTGATCCGAAGAAGGTTGTTTCTAAGGTACAATATGAAAAGTCTTCAAAGGAGTTTGGAATCAAAAGTGTCGATCCTGTCGATATATTAGATTCTTCAAAAGTCGTAGTTTATAGTACCAAGTACAACACTTTGAGTGTATACTATGCATGTGTAGGACAGACTCTCTCGATCAAAGGAACTACTATTCATAACTTTGATGAGGATAGGTCCGAATCTCGAACGATTAAGAAACCAAAGGATCTTATTAAAACAATTAAGAACCAGAGTACACTTAATAAGGTTTGGAACTCTCAGCATAGTATGATCAAGAGTCCAAACGGAAGACTAAACGCAAACACAGTAATTTTGAAAGTTTTTTAAATGATTCTCCTCGATACGAACCAGTTGTTTCTCGCCTCCTATTTTGTACACCGAAAACTCCACGAAGAAGTAGATGAACATATGCTCAGGCATTTGTTTCTAAAAACTATTCGCATGTACCGAAAACAATTCAAGGATGAGTACGGAGAAGTAGTTCTCTGTCTTGAATCTTCTGATTGTTGGAGGAAAGAAGTTTTTCCAAACTACAAGGCAAATAGAAAGAAGAAAGTTAAGGATGATTCTCATGACTGGAATCAGGTCTTTGGATTGTTTGAACAATATCTTTCTGAGATCAGTGAAGTGTTTCCTTACATGCAACTTCGCGTACCACACACAGAAGCAGATGATATCATTGCCGTAGTGTGTCAGCAGTTCCATTGTGATGAAAAGATTATGATACTGTCTAATGATAAGGACTTTATGCAACTGCAAAGATATCCTTCAATTAAACAGTATAGTCCCATCAAGAAGGAATTGCTTGAGTGTAGAAATCCTAAAGATTTTCTACTAGAACATATTCTAAAGGGAGATACATCAGATGGTATTCCTAATATTCTATCTGACGGAGATACGTTTATTGTCGATGGCAAGAGACAGAAACCAGTTGGAAAGAAGCGAATGATGCAAATGATTTCTGATGGTAAACTTTCACAAATGGAAAATTGGAAACGTAACCAAACACTGGTTGACTTTACTTGTATTCCTGATACAATACGAGATGAAATCATTAGGACATATAAGAATGAAAAAAGTATTCGAGAAAATCAAAGACAAGAAATCAAGATCCGTCCGGGTCAGGGACTGTTTAGTAATGCATCAAATTTCCTCTTGGAGAAGAAGTTGAATAATTTACTGGATCTGGCAGGCGATTTTGTATGAAAAAGAAGAAGAAGAAGGATCGTCCCCCTGTTGGTGAAGGTCGTTTCGATGACCACGACTATCATGGATATTACAAGTCCGCAAGAAAAAGTGAAAAGCGGAATCGAAGGCATAACGCAAAGAACAATGTTAGAGACATTGCCAAAGGGGGATTGACCCCAGAGGAATATGAGGATTACTATCACAATGACAACAACTGAAATGACAACTAAAATGAAACTATCAAAACAATCAATCGACATTCTAAAAAACTTCAATGGAGTAAATGCAAATCTCCATATCGTTCCCGGTAGGGATCAAGTTACTGTTTCTCCCATGAAGAATATCATGGTCGAAGCAACATTTGAGGAAGATTTTCCCTCTGAGTTTGCTATCTGGGATCTAAGTAAGTTCCTCGGAACAATTTCTTTGTTCGAGGATCCCGAACTAGAATTCCACGACAAGCATGTAACCATCTCTAGTGGTTCTACTGACGTTGTGTATCACTATGCAGAACCGAAACTCGTTAAGGGTTGTAGACCCGACCGAGAATTTAATATGCCAGAAACCGTTGTTCACTTCGATCTCTCAAACAGAGAATTTATTGAACTTCAACGTGCGTCTGCTGTTCTCCGTCTCCCTGATCTTTGTATTACGGACAATGATGGATCTATTGATCTCATCTCGATGGACAAGAATGATGTAACCAGTAACCGTTACTCTATCACCGTTTCGGAAGAATCACCTGATGCTTCTTTCAAGATGTATCTTAAGAGTGAATATCTTAAGTTGCTTCCCGGTGATTACTCGGTCGCTATCTCAGACAAGGTTGTGAGTCGTTTCACAAATAACGATATCAATCTTACTTATTACATTGCTCTTGACTCGGACTCCGTATACAATGGTTGAAACTATGACAGAAGAATTCTTGTGGGTCGAAAAGTATCGCCCCCAGACAATTGAAGATTGCGTTCTACCTGAAGAACTAAAAAAGTCCTTCATGGAAATCGTCGAGAGTGGGGAGATGCAGAATCTCCTCCTCTCTGGCGGTCCCGGTTGTGGTAAGACCACCGTTGCACGAGCATTGTGTGATGAACTTGATTGTGATCATATCGTAATCAACTGTTCAGAAGACGGAAATATTGATACACTTCGTACAAAGATCCGAAACTTTGCCAGTACAATCTCTCTATCCGAACGGAAGAAAGTTGTGATCCTAGATGAGTTTGATTATTCAAATGCTCAGTCTACACAACCAGCACTTCGTGGTTTTATTGAAGAGTTCTCGAAGAACTGTCGGTTTGTTCTGACTTGTAATTACAAGAACAGGATTATCGAACCACTTCATTCACGATGTACATGTATCGACTTCCGTTTTGGTGCGAATGAGAAGAAGCAGTTGATGCCTTCCTTCCTAACTCGCATTGAGTTTATTCTAAATGCTGAGAGTGTTGGTTACGACCAGAGAGTTATTGCCAAGTTGATCACTCGCTATGCTCCAGACTGGAGACGTATTATCAATGAATGTCAACGCTATGCAGTCGGAGGCGATATTGATGTGGGTGTTCTCTCCGAGTCGGGCGATGTCAAGGTCGTAGAATTGATGAAATATCTTAAAGACAAGGATTTCACTAGTGTTCGCAAGTGGGTCTCTACCAATATCCACAATGACCAGAGTCTGATTTTCCGGAAGATCTATGACTGTCTCTATGAAAAGATGCAACCTCAGTCTATTCCGAGTGCAGTTTTGATTCTTGCGGATTACCAATACAAGGCAGCATTTGTTGCTGATGCCGAGATTAATCTCACCGCATGTCTTACAAATATCATGATGGAGTGTGATTTAAAATGACCCATTCCCAGTTTGGACAAGATGATCAAATTATAAAACTTTTCGGTGAAAAAAGTGATGGTTATTTTCTAGACATTGGGGCACATACCAACGGAGAAGATACAATCTTGTTGGAAAACATGGGGTGGTCAGGAATTTGTGTTGAACCACTTGATGAATTGTTTTCACAATTAGAGAAAACCAGAAATTGTGTATGTAAGAATATTTGCGTTGGTGACAGAAACGAACAGGTTGATTTTTCTGCAAACGAAGGATATACTTGTGCTTTGAGTGGAGTAGTAGAATATTACGACCAAAAGCACAAAGAAAGAATTAAGAGAGAAATAAAGATGAAGGGTGGTTCTTCTTCAATAGTCAAGAAAGAAATGAAAACATTAAATACACTATTGCATGAAGAAAATGCACCAAACCATATTGAATTGTTAAAGATCGATGTGGAGGGTGGTGAGTATGCTGTTCTCTCTGGTATTGATTTTTCTAAGTATACTTTTGACTTAATCACACTGGAGGCAAACTATCAAGAAGAAATAGATCGTTGTTCTTCGCTGCTGTGGAACAAGGGATATACTGCGTTCCTTAAGGTTGGTGCGGATGTCTTTTTCAAAAGGAGAGATAATGAATCTGGGTGAAGTTCTTAATTCAGTCAACTACAACAAAGAGGATATATTCCAAGATCTGCCCGATGTGACAGAGAAGGAATATGTTCCCTTTGTTGTCAATAAATGTTTGTCGTATTTTCCCGACACGATCATACAGGCAAACAACATGAATATGCATCATGGTATTGATCCTAAGATGCAGTACCATTATTTGAAGAATTCTATCAGGAAGAGGAAGAGATTTTCCAAGTGGAACAAGGCGACAACTCCGGAGTGTCTGGATCTTGTCAAGAAACACTATGGATATTCTAACCAGAAAGCAGAGGATGCACTTAGAATCCTCACTCACAAGCAGTTAGAACACCTCGAAACCCTACATAAAGGAGAATCATAATGATTTAGTTTTAATAAGGTGAAAACATATGGGCGAGAAAATAGAAGTAGAAGATCTCATCGAGGTGACTTTGAACTCAGATGAAGACTTCTTAAAGGTGAAAGAAACACTAACAAGAATTGGTGTCGCTTCACGCAAAGATAAAAAGTTGTATCAGTCTTGTCACATTCTCCACAAACGAGGAAAGTATTACATTGTACACTTCAAAGAATTGTTCTCTCTTGATGGTCTGAGATCGGATTTTGACGAAGAGGACATGGGAAGACGAAATGCAATTGTTGGTTTGTTGGGTGAGTGGAGATTGATTAATATTGTTGATGTGAGTAAATGTTCAGAACCGATTTCCCCGATAAGTAAAATTAAGATTATCAAATACTCAGAAAGGGATGATTGGGAATTGTGTCCTAAATACCATATAGGAAAGTCGAGATAACTTTGTTATGAAAATTAAACTTTATGATGTTCCAGTGAAGTGGATCAATGTTGATACCGCTACCAAAAATGCAAAACTAATGGAAGAATTGTTCGAGCGATTGGGTATGAAAAATACTCAACGCTTTTCTGCTATAACCAATGTTCCCCCACACGAAGGTGTTCGTGAAGGAGAAGAACATTATAGAAACTGTGCGGAGTCTCACTTCCATATTCTTCAAGAGGCGATTGATACTAACAATTTCCCAATTTTAATTTTAGAAGATGATGTTGAAATAGAAGACGGTGTTCAAGTTGACTCGGAACTAGAAATACCAGATGATGCTGATGCAATTTATTGCGGAACGTCACATGGAGATGGAAACTACGAAGCAATTGACTATGGTAGAGGATTTAATAAAATTCAAAGAGTCTTCGCTACTCATGCCATCATGTATATGAATAAAGAAATTGCTGAAGCAGTTATTAGAACAGGGAAGTCGTGGATATATCAGAAAGATACTCCCTTTGATGTTGGATTCGCATACGAGGTCCAACCTAAATTTAATGTGTATGCTCCATACGCTCCATTTTTCTACCAAGCGGATGCGAAAAATACAGGTAATCAGTGGGAACAAATAACAAGAACTCCGCTTAACAAGAAAAAGAAATTTTCGGTATTTACACTATGAACACTGTTAGTTTTAATCTACTAGGAAACTATGGTCGCTTAGGTAACTGTATGTTTCAATATGCATCGACTCTTGGTATAGCGAGAAAGTTAAATGCATGTCCCACTGCAAATGTAACAGCAACGGGATTGATGACTCAATGTTTTAAATTGGGTTCCGTGGCGAACACAATTGTCACACAAACACCATACCTCTATCAAGAGAATACCTTTTCTTTCGATGAAAATCTCTTTGAAATTTCTTTGGATGGCAATATGGAAATCCGAGGGTATTTTCAAACTCCCAAATACTTCAACCATGTCGAAGATGAAATCAAAGGTGATTTTCAATTTGTAGATCCGATTATTGATTGGGCAATTACCAAAATTCCGAAAGACGAGAAGACGGTATCTGTTCATGTCCGCAGAGGAGACTATGTGAATATCTCGAAATATCACCACAATCAAACGATTTCATATTACGAAGAGGCAATAGAACATTTCAATGATCATCGACCCATTGTCTTTTCTGATGATATCGAGTGGTGTAAGATTCACTTATCCCATCTCCCAAACAACCCAGTGTTTATTGAAGATAATAAATATGATATAAATCTAGAAGCACGAAAAAAATCAGATGTAAGTGGTTACGTTGATATGTGTGCTATGGGGATGTGTGATGCACACATAATTACTAATAGCAGTTTTAGTTGGTGGGGTGCTTATCTTGGTGGTGGTACAACGGTTGCCCCAAAAACATGGTTTGGTCCAGAAGGACCACAAGATTGGCATGATGTATACAAAAAAGAATGGATTATAGTATGAGAAAAAATAAGTACGGTGTTTTTTATACTTGTTACACAGAAAACAAAGCAGTAGAGTATTCTCTGCAAGAATTATTCAAAGTCTATCCAGATATTCCTGTGTATTTGGTTTCTGATGGCGGATCCAACTTTGATTACTTAAAAGAGATGTTTCCAGACAACAATATAAATACTTTATTGGAACATGATAGTCGAGGAAAACTAAATCTAATTCAAGAACACAACTACCTAGAAGAAGATAATCTGAAGGCATCTGTAGATAGTATCACTACCTTTTTAGATAGAGTAGAGAGAGCGATTGAGTATTGTGATTGCGATTTTCTCTTAGTCTTGGAACCTGACGTATTAGTTAGAGGTGAGTTTTCCATTCCGGAAGGTGTCAAACTATTAGGATCAAGAATAAATAATGGATTGAGTAAACAATTAGGACAGTATTTAGAAACTTTTGATAAGGGAATTCCCGTCAGTGAGTGGGGAGTAACTCCTGCTTTATTCTGTTCAAATTCTTTCTTAGAAGCATTTGACATTATCAAGAATGATGATACAATAGTACCAATGATGTGTAAGTTAGAGAGACGAGTTCCTTTCTATGATGTATTATTTGCCGTCTTGTTTGGATTGATTGGAATTGAGGAAACAATTAATCCTGAAATAGTTGAGTGTCTCAGAAATGCAAATTGGAGATCAACTCAACATCCTCTTGTTCACCAGTATAGAGAATATTATCCCCTCAGCACAGAGGGGTACAACAGCACGAATGGTCAGAGAGATCATTTAATAACACAATCTAAAGGAGTTTGAAATGAATGTTGGTTTTATGGGTTTGGGTAAGTTGGGTCTTCCTTGTGCATTAGCGATTGAGGAAAAAGGACACTATGTGTGTGGTTATGATGTTGATGATGGTGTAAAAACTATTTTGGAAAGTAAAAAACTTCCTTATCGTGAAGAGGGTGCGCCCGAAAAGTTGGAAAACCATAATATTGATTTCACAGATATCGATGAGATGGTGAAAAAAAGTGATATTATTTTTGTACCAATTCAAACACCACACGAAAAACAATACGAAGGAACAACTCGTCTTCCAGATGAAAGGGTAGACTTTAACTATGATTGGTTAAAGTCAGGTCTAAAGACTCTATCTGATTCAATTGATTCCAATGGTGAGGACAAAATTGTTGTTATTATTTCTACAGTTCTTCCCGGAACCGTGCGAAAGGAAATTAAACCATTCCTCAGCGACCACATTAAGTTGTGTTACAACCCGTTCTTTATTGCAATGGGAACCACTATTAATGATTTTATCAATCCAGAATTCGTATTGCTTGGTGTCGATGATAAGGAAGCAGTAGAAACGGTCAAAGATTTTTACGCTACCATCCATGATCGTCCAGTGTATGAATGTTCCATCGAAGAAGCAGAGATGATCAAGGTTTCATATAACACATATATCACAATGAAGATTAATCTTGCCAATGTTATTATGGAAGCGGCACATAAACTTGATAATGTCAACTGTGACAATGTGATGAAGGGCATGTTCCTTGCTAACGAAAGACTTATTAGCACGAAGTATCTTCTTGGTGGAATGGGTGATGGGGGCGGATGTCATCCAAGAGATAATATTGCACTGTCGTGGATGGCAAGAGAATTGGATCTTAGTCACGACTGGTATGAAAGTATGATGATTTGTCGAGAAAAACAGACAGAGTGGTTAGGGGATCTTCTTCTCGACAAGGCAAAAGAAACTGGACTCGAACCAATTATTCTTGGTAAATGTTTCAAGAAAGAAACAAATCTCACAGTTGGTAGTCCATCAATTCTCATGAAGAACATCATCAATGAACAGGGTGTTGACGTTCTAATGTACGATCCTTGGATTGATGATTGCGATCCTCCACTTACAGAAAAAGCAGTGTTCTTTATTGGAACCAATCATGACAAGTTTACTGAATATGTTTTCCCAGAAGGATCAGTTGTAATTGATCCTTGGAGAATGATGCCAGAGCAAAATGGAGTAGAACTTATTCGTATTGGAGACACTTCGACTTCTGTGTCAAATATTGAGGTTTCTTGATGAATATGACAATTGATGATGTAAAGAGTTATTGGAATAACCAACCCTGTAATGTCAAACACTCGGATAAAGAAGTTGGTACTTTTGAATATTTTGAAGAAGTTTCAGCAAAGAGATATACTGCTGAACCTCATATTTCAGAGTTTGCCAAATTTAATGATTGTGAAGGCAAAGACGTATTGGAAATTGGTTGCGGTATAGGAACAGATGGTGTCGAATTTTTGAAGTCTGGTGCAAACTATACAGCGACAGAACTTTCAGAAAAAAGTGCGGATATCGCCAGAAAAAGATTTGATGTTTATGGTTATGATGTAGACGTTCATGTAGGCAATTCAGAAAATTTATGCGACTTTCTCCCCGAAAAGCAATATGATGTTATTTACTCGTTTGGTGTTATTCACCACACTCCAAACCCCGACAAAGTATTTTCTAAAATTAAAAAATACCTCAAGGACGATGGTGTGTTAAGAATTATGTTGTATGCAAAAGACTCTTGGAAAGGTTACATGATTGATGAAGGATTGGACCAACCCGAAGCACAATATGGGTGTCCGATTGCAAACATGTATACGAAAGAAGAGGTAGTAAATCTTCTATCAGACTATGATGTTACTTCTATTAAACAGGATCATATTTTTACATACAAAATTGCTGAGTATAAACAAGGACTTTTTGTAAAAGAACCGTGGTTTGAAAGTATGAATGACAAAGTATTCTCTGCCATGAAAAAACATCTTGGGTGGCATCTACTTATAGAGGCAAAATTAAAGTGAATGATATTTCAAAATGGATTAAAAACTATTGTGAGCAGTACGGAATCAAGAGTTTAATCATTGGGGTATCGGGTGGAATTGACTCCGCTCTTACCTCAACACTATGTGCTTTGACAGACCTTGAAACAATTCTTCTTACCATGCCTATTCACCAGTCACCTGATCAACATCTTCGTGGGTTGCGTCATATTGACTGGTTAAAAGATAATCACTCAAATGTTTCCCATAGAGATATTGATCTTACTTCTCTCTATGACACTTTCGTTTCTGGATTGGAAGATGATGAAAAGGATACGCTTGCTTTAGCAAACACAAGAGCAAGACTTCGCATGACTACGCTGTATCAGATTGCACAAGTACATGGTGGTATCGTAGTTGGAACAGGAAACAAGGTAGAAGACTTTGGTGTTGGATTCTTTACCAAGTACGGAGATGGTGGAGTTGACATTTCACCGATTGCAGATCTTACTAAAACAGAAGTTCGTGAGATGGCAAAAGAACTTGGTGTTTGTGAAGAAATTCTAGTTGCTCCACCAACTGATGGGTTGTGGGATGATGGTAGAACTGATGAAGATCAGATTGGTGCCACTTATGAGGAACTGGAATGGGCAATGGATTATTCTGACGTATCCCGACCGAAAGAATTTCTCCGTATGTTTGGAGTGAATACAGATGGATCTAATATAACAGACAGACAAAAAGAAGTTGTAGAAATTTACAACAGATTACACAATCAAAACAGACACAAAATGATTCCAATTCCAGTGTACAAGAAAGGTTAATATGAAAAACGTAGTCAGTATATTTGCAGGACATGACTCTAATGTGACATTCTATAATTCAAAGACAGGTTCTTATCATGTCATTGAGTTAGAACGCTTAGTAAAAAAAAGATATTTCAGACTTCATGTTGATAATACTCCAGATGAAATAGTAGATATTCTTACGCAGTGTCAAGAGATTGCTGAAAAGTATTGGGGTATTGAAAATGATTACTCTGCCGTGCTTATTGTTACCGATGGGTGGTTGGAACCTGAACTACTCGAACGAGTTTTCAATACAGACCATGTTTGGAGATATGCTCAACACCATCACGCTCACGCCGCCGGTGCTTTCTATATGTCACCATTCGATGAGTCTTTAATCATATCGTATGATGGGGGAGGAGATGACGGTCATTTCAATATTTACACAGGTGGACAAAATGGAGTTCAACTGGTTGAGAGTGTTGAGTCTGACTTTGGTGGGGGTTATCTTCTATGTGGGTCCACGATAAGAGAAATTACTGAGAAGTCAAGAAACCCGCTGGCAATAGCAGGAAAGTTAATGGGTCTTTGTGCTTATGGATCACCCAAAGAAGAGTGGGTACAGTCTTTTTCTAATATTTTCTTTGATCGAAACTATAAGAAATTATCTGAAGAAACTAACTTAAATTTTAAAAACGCAGATGCCCCTTGGAATAATCCATTAGACAACTGGTCATATGAAGGTGAACCTGCCTATGATATCGCTGCAACTGCACAAGAAGCATTTAAAAGATCTTTCTTTGATGTCATCGATAAGTATATGAAACAATTTCCAGATCTTCCTGTTTGTATAACAGGGGGCGCTGGTCTTAATGTTCTAGTCAACGAGGAAATGAAACGACGATATGATAGAGAAATTTATATTCCACCGAATCCCAATGATTGTGGTTTGTCTGTTGGTAATTTGTTTCTCTATACAAGACCATCTAAGAGTGTCGATGTAACATATAACGGACTGCCACTATTAGACAGAGATAAGTTAGACGAATATGTTGTAGAACGAGAAGCAAGAAAAACGACAACAGCAGAAATAGCGTCTCTAATTAAAGATGGTAAAATTATTGGTCTCGTTTATGGAGACTCTGAAGTTGGTCCCCGTGCATTAGGAAACAGATCAATCGTGTGTGATCCATCTATACTTGACATGAAAGATATACTAAACTCTAAAGTAAAGTTTAGAGAGTGGTATAGACCATTCGCTCCTTTCTGCAAAAAAGAAGATGCTTCCACTTACTTCGACTCTCCTACTTTCGATAATCTAGAGTATATGAGTTATGCACCTCTTGTGAAGGAGGAGTATAAAGAAAAACTTCCATCTGTCACACACGTTGACGGTTCCTCCCGACTACAAACAGTGACTGAGGAATCACATAAGGGATTCTATGATCTACTTACAGAGTTCGGCAAACTATCAGACACTAATGTCCTCATAAATACATCTTTTAATATTAGAGGATATCCAATTCTCTCTACAATCGAAGATGCATTACATGTCCTAGATAATACTGAGATAGATTATGTTGTAGTCGAAGACTATATTTTTAGTAAGAATGTTTTTAGCAAAGGATTGGAATGAGTGTAACCTTATATTATGTTGTCGGTGGTAACGACTGTCACTATGAAAATCTAAGACTATCTGTTAACAGTGTGAGAAAACTAACAGACACCCCGATCAAAATTTTTGATTTTTCAAACAAATGGGATCATGACTTCACGAACTTAGAAGTCGTTGATATTTCAGACGAGATAAACTTCTCCAAAAGAAAAATTGGATATCAATTCTGGAGGCAGAAGTATGTTCGTGCGTTGGACATTGACACCGATTATGGAATGTATGTTGATACAGATACCGTAATGGTCAATGACAACCTAGATCAACTTTGTGGGTTTATTGGGGATGAGATTGGATCCGCGAGACATTGGTGGGTTCCTAACTTTGAACATTTTAGAGCAAAGGGTGTTCCTCCACAAAACGTCTCAAACTACGAGGCAGTTCGCAAGCACTTAAAAATCGATGACCTTGATCCGTTTTATGCCGGGGGAGTTTTCCTTTTCAGAAACAATGACACAAACACAAAGTTAATGCAGAAAGTTATTGATGTTTATGATGAGATTTATACCGAAGACTCAGAGTACATTAGTGGAATAACAGACGAAGTTTTCTTTAGTGGAGTATGTCGAGATGTTATTGATCTTGGAGGTGCTTTAAACCATTGTTGTATGGGTGATGAACACATGGACCTTGATATCGTAAATGGTACGTTTGTTGGTAAAAATAAATACGAACCAGTTCCTAAACCTATTACATTTTTTCACTGTGATATCAGTAGGAGAGATCCGTCAGAAAATTACACCGGAGAAATGCAAGATAGAATAAGGGAACTCTACGATGGTTGCCTTTCATAATTTCATAGATCATTCTATAGTACAACAGGGGGATCATTTTCCCGACCCACCGGAACTTGATGTTCTGGTGGACTGTTCTACTATTAAAGATGATGGTTTTAATAAAGAAACTACAATTGGTTGGATTGTCGAAAGTCCTGCCATATTAGAAGCATATGCACCGGGATTCCAGCGTGTGTTAAAAGAACGATTGGAAAGTGGTACATGTAATTTCAAAAAGTTGTACACATATGATCCATCCTACAAGGGACTTCCTAATGTGTTCATGCTTGATTATTGTCCTGCGTCAACTTGGATCGAAGAAGAAAATAGAAAGATACACCCCAAATCAAAATTGGTTTCTTTTATTTCTTCCAGTAAAACTATGACTCCAATGCAAAGAGATAGGACAGAACTACTAAGAAGATTTATACACGACAATAATGTAGATGTGTACGGAAGAAACGTAAATCCAATAGAAAAGAAGTCTGACGCACTACGAGACTACTGCTTTTCCTTTGCCGTTGAAAATTGTTGTTCGTCTGGATACTGGACAGAAAAAATCTTAGATTGTTTTATTACAGGGACAGTTCCAATTTACATAGGGGATCCTGATATTCATAAGGTCTTTGATCTTCGGGGTGTTATAAAATTTAACCCAAATGAAGATTTTAACTTGTCTTTTGAGAGATATTATGATATGATGCCCTATGTACAAAAGAACTACGAAACCGCAATACACATCAAGAATGAATTTAGACATCAAATTCCAATCTTGATTGAGGATTACTTACATGATTGATCTCCCCCTTACTTTTATAATACCATACAAAAAAGATTGCGATGATAGGCAGAGAAATCTTTCCGTTGTTGTTCGGTATCTCTTGCACAACTACAACTCGAATGTAATTGTGCTGGAAGCAGACCAAGAAAAAACAATTGATAAGATTTTACCAGAGGATGATCGTCTTACTTGTATGTTCGAGTATTTACCAGAGGGTGCAGTTTTTCATCGAACAAAATATCTAAATATGATGCTCGATCAGGTCACAACGCCACTTGTGGCAAATTATGATGTGGATGTTATGTTTGATCCGAGTACAATAGACAAAGCATGTTGTTTGATTCTAAATAATAAAGCAGACGTTGTTTATCCTTTTGGTGAACTAAAACAAGATCAACTAAGATTATTTCTTCCTTCCACGTTCGACGAAAATTATATGATTAATCGTAAGTTATACGAACATCCTCGTCTTCTTCTTGATGGCATGAGAGAATACTTTGATGGCGAACTTCCAGTTGTTGATAACCCACATGAAAATTTAAAAAATGTTCAACGTAATAAAAATGAAGATTCTTTTTTTATGTCAGAACACGATTACCAACCGAAATGTGATTTCCCAAATCATGGCATTGGTGGTTGGACAACCCTTGCGGGACACTGTATAATTTTTAGAACAAAAACTTATTTCGATGGATTCATGGAAAACGAAGAGTTTATAGGATGGGGACCAGAAGACGCAGAGCGACTAAAAAGATTCCGTATGCTTGGGTACAATGTCGTACACCTCGAAGGGAACCTCGTATTTCATTTAGAACATAGAAATCCTCTAGTATCAACAGAATTTAATCCGAACGCCAATAAAAATGAATTGCTGTGGCGAAATACATTTGATCCATGTAACACACAAGAAGAATATGAAAAAATATACTCGTCATATGATTACTACAACAAGTATAGTCACAAAGAAAAGGAACTAGCGTGAAAAAGAAAATAGCAATAATTGGACCGGGCATCATGCCCATCCCACCGGACGGGTGGGGAGCAGTTGAAATATTAGTCTGGAGACACAAGTGTTCTTTAGAGAAGTTAGGTCATGAAGTTACCATATACAACACAAAAGATCTACACGCTGTTGCAAATCATATCAATGCATCTGATTATGATTTTGTACACAACCAGTATGATGAGTTTGCAGGGTTCCTATCACAAGCATTACAAGTTCCTTTCTGTACGACCACACACTTTGGTTATATCATGAGAGAACATCTCTGGGGTCATGGGTATGCTCATAGCGTTTTCCCACAAACTCTAATGAGTCCATCCATTCTTGCACTTTCTGAAGGTATCAAAGACATGTATCTTTCCAAAGGATATACTGGTAAAATTGATTACTTAAGAAATGGGGCAGAGGTTGGTGAATTTAAGTTCAAGGAAAACGGTAACGGTAAGGCAGTTGTTGTTGGTAAGATTGAAGACAGGAAACGACAAAGAGATATTGCGGTTGCTTGTGGTGGGAAAGCAAATGTTGATTTTGTTGGTCCATCAATTGATCCACAATACAAAGACACAGAAACATGCAAGCACATTGGTCACTGGTCTAAACCCGAGTTATATGAAAATCTTTCAGACTATTCAACACTTGTTCTTTTCAGCGATGGCGAAGCAGCACCTCTTGTAGTTCCCGAGGCACTTGCAGCAGGATTGAGTGTTGTTGTGAGTGAGTGTGCTTCTGCTAATATTGATAGAGAACTTCCTTTTGTTACTGTTGTTCCTGATGATGTTATTCAAGAGAATCTTCCCGATGTGATTAATGAGTCTTGCGAAAACAATCATCAATACAGAAAAGACATTAGGAAGTTAGCAGAAGATCATTACGATTGGGATGTGATCATGGAAGAGTATGTTGAGAAGATTGGAGTAACGATATGATTGGTTGGTTAGTAATTGGCACTGCTAAGTATTTTGAACTTGGCGTAAACTGTCTTCAAAGTATTAAAGATAATTACAAAGGTGAACACGAATCACAATATTTTCTTTTCACTGATAGGGCACATGAACTATCAGATGAACTGGATTGGATCACTACGATTGATATCAATCATATTCCTTTCCCTTATATTTCAATGGCAAGATATGCTCACTTTATAGACAGACAGCATCTTTTCTCTGATTGTGATTATTTGTACTACAGAGATGCCGATAGTTTGTTTGTTGATGTCGGTGATGAGATTCTGAGCAAGAGGACAACCGTTCTCCATCCAAGTTACTACATGAACGAACCCGACACGCACCCATATGATAGAAATCCAAATTGCAACGCATATATTCCTTTTGGTAGTGGTAAGCAGTATTACCAAAACTGTTTTCAGGGTGGAGAAAAAGAAGAATTTTTAAAGATGTCATTACTCCTCCGTGATAGGACACAAGAAGATCTTTCAAATAATATCATTCCTCTCTGGCACGACGAAAGTCACATGAATAAATACATGAGTGACAACCCCCCGACCCTTGTGTTGGATTCCGGTTATGCATTCCCAGAAGGATGGGATCTTCCTTTTGAACAAAAGATCCTTAGTACAGACAAAAATAATATTGAAATTAGGAAATAAAATGAGTAGACCAACTGTTACTTTGTGTATGATTGTGAAGGATGAAGAACATATCATCCATGAATGTCTTGATTCGATGATACCTTATATTGATCGATACGACATCACCGACACCGGATCCACCGATAGAACTAAAGAAATAATTCGTGAATGGGGTAAGAAGAACAACATTCCCGGTGAAGTATATGATGCACCTTGGCAGGGTTTCGGTAAGTCAAGATCTGTTTCTCTTCGTAATGCGGACAAGGGCGGTGCAGATTACTCTTGGGTTATTGATGCTGATGATCAAGTCATGGGTAAGTTTGTCTATCCCCAAGAATTCGGAGATCATGCTGCGTATACATTGAAAATTAACAGAGGAGATTTTGAGTGGTGGAGAAATCAAATCTTCAAGAACAATATGGGATGGGAGTATGTTGGAGTTATTCATGAATATGCAAACTGTCCAGATTTAGAGAAAAGCGGTTTACCTGTTGCTAGACTTCAGGGAAATTATGCCATTGATGCTCGAACGCTAGGAAATCGAACCAAAGAATTTGATGTTGAATTGGAAGAAGGACAAGAGGAAGAACCCGGAAAGGAAGCATGGAGAAAGAAATATCTTCATGATGCCGAAACTCTCTTAGACTGCCTAACAAATCCCGATAACGAAAACTACGAACCAGACAACCACCGTTATCTTTTTTACCTAGCACAATCATACTTTGATGGTGGAGATTTTACTAAAGCGAAAGAGTGGTATGAGAAACGAGCAGAAAAAGGTGGCTGGGAAGAAGAACAATGGTACTCTGTTCTTCGTGTTGCTATGTGCATGACAAACCTTGGTGAAAAATGGCAGGACACACAAGATGTATTTCTTCAGTCGTATAACATACGACCAACGCGAGTAGAGTCTTTGTTTAATCTTGCAAGAATTCATCGATTAAATGGTAATCCTAAACTTGGATATCTCTTCGCTAAGATGGGATGTCAAATACCACTTCCTCCCAATGATGTTCTTTTTGTTGCAAAAGACATCTATGATTGGCAAATCTGGGACGAGTTAGCGTCAACTGCTTGGTATACTGGTGACATGCAGGCGGGTCTTGCTGCATCGAACAAACTTCTTACGGATAAACTGTACCCAGAAGAACATCATGAAAGAATTTTAAACAACTGGAAACAGTACGTTGCTTGGCAGGAACAGCAAGAAAAAGAACAAAAAGCAGCACAGGCAGAGCAAATGAAGCAAAATATCCTCAAGGAAGAATTGGATCGTCAAGAAACTCTCAAAAGAAAAGAAAATTCAAAAAATCGGGAACAACAAAAGAAGATAAATAAGAGGAGACAGAAGCAAAAATTAGCGAGTAAGTCTCGTAAAGCATCGAGGAGATGATATATGGCATCCGGTAGATATGATATAACTGCGGAACAAGGAGTTACTTTTAAACTTCACCTTCGCTATAAAGACCACCAAAATGTAAATGTAGATCTTGATCCAGATCTTGGTTGGACAGGAAGAATGCAAGTTAGAAGATCGGGTGTAGACTCTGATTTAATTTTACATGTAACAACAACAGGAGTAACTGGTGGAGGATCTACTGGTGAATTTACTGCTGGATCAGGGGTGACCGGAAACGGTGGCATAACAATGAATGCATCTGCAACAGGTGGAACGGGTCATAGTGGCGGAGTCCTTATTGGCATTGACGCAGAAAGTATGTCTAATGTTCCAAAGGGAAACCACTTTTATGATCTTGAAATCGTAAAAGGTGATACTGTTACACGATTGATCGAAGGAAGATTTTCAGTAGACAGAGAAATCACTAGATGACTAATAAAATAACAATTTCCAGAGATGATCTACCAAAAAAGGTAGAAGTAACTGCAATACCGAACAATATTACAGTTACGGATTCAAGTGCCAAGACTAATATTGTTGAGGTTGCTCAGGGAATTGTTGCAGGAGGTGGTGAGGGTCCAGCAGGACCACAAGGAGATCCCGGAACCGATGGAACCGATGGAACCACTGGAACAACAGGCAATACTGGTGCAACTGGTGCAACTGGTGCAACTGGTAAAACTGGTGCTGATGGAACTACAGGAACCACCGGTAACACCGGTAACACTGGAACCAGCATAACGTCAGCGACTCTTTCCCCCGCAGTAAATGGCGGTCAAACTTTAGCATTTATACTCGAAACTGTTAATGGAGTTACAACAGGAATAACCGCTGGGTTTATTCTTTCTGGTGGTGGTACTGGTGCAACTGGTGCAACGGGACTCCCTGTTGGGGTTCGATATCAGGTAACTACCACCACCGGCGAGGTTTCAACTAGCGGAGATCCCGGTAAGGTATTCTTTAAAGATGACCTTTCACTCGTAAAAATTACTAGTAGGGATATTGACAACAGTGATACCTCCATCATCACAAACCTTAATCAAAATTCTTTCTTCATTTTCACCAATGATGACTATAGTAAAGAAAGAATATTTAGAACTAATATAAATGCATTTCAAAGTCCCGGTGGTTCCCAAAGCGTATTCTCGTATACCAATATTACATACGTCAAACAAGCAGGAGGTGTTTTTGCTGATGATGAATTTGTGACTGTTATGCGGTTTACCGCCGGAGGCACGGGTGGAGATGGTGATGGTATTACTAATCCAAGACTCATTGGCGATAATCTTGTCATTGATCAATTCATAACCCAAAGTGGTGTCACGGGTGCATCTTATGATCTAGGATCCGTAGTGGGTTCGGCGGGTTCAACCGGAAAGACTGGTGCTGGTGTAACTGGTGCAAGTCTAACTTCTGTTGTAAATGGCGGACAGACTTTAACATTCGTAGTTGAAACTATGGATGGATTTACCATAGGATTAACTGCTGGCACTATACCACAAGGTGGCGGCACTGGTGCGACTGGTGCGACCGGAGCAACGGGTATTGCAGGAGTCACTGCTGGATTGAAATTCTATCCAAATGCTGGTGGTTCTACCGTTGGAATTGATCCTACCGCAGTAATTCATATTGCTGGTATATCGTCAGACGGCGGTGCTACTTTTGGTGGTAATGTTAGAATACTATCAGACAAAAATATTATTCTTAACTCCACTGCCAGCATCAGAAATCCAGATTCAGTTCCCATGATAGTGGATCTTAAACCCGGCGGGGAAACGGGACAAGTCGCAATCGGTGATGTTAATGACGCAGGCAATGGTGTGCAAATCGTACTCAATGATGGTGAGAATAATATACAACTAATTTCTGATGACATTCAGATACTAAAACAATTATCACACAACACTGATCCTGACACAAAAATAACATTCCAGACAAACGAAGTCGGAATGTCCGCAGGTGGAGCAAACAATATTAGATTGAGTTCCACGGTCACACAGATAGGAACTCCCCTTCATGCTGTAGAGGGTGTATCTGCTGATAAAGGAATTACTTTCCCCGACTACACACACCAGACTACTGCTTTCACTGGAGCAACTGCGTATAAAGCAGGCGATGGAATAACACTCGATGTTGCAGGTGGAACTTTCTCAATTGATCCCACTGGTATTTTTGTTGAAAAGGTTTTTGATTTTGACGGCAACAATGATACAGGGATGGACATCAGTGTTGATAATACTATTTCTTTCTTGGCGGGCGGTTCCAATAGATTAGATATCACTAATCTAGACACTGTTTTTAATAGTGGAATCACTATCAGCGGAGGTGTTGGTATCGATGGAGATATTCTTTTCGCTGGTGCTGATTCTAATAGGATTAAGGTCAACGATACCACCGCACTCTTATTAGATCCAGAGAATGGTCTTGTTCGAGTCCTTACTTTCGGTCTACAAATACCCGACAGACTACAACACACAGACGACACCGATACTTTCCTTGGGTTTAAGACAAATGCAATTAATCTTAGTGCCGGTGGAGTTGTAGGAGTTACATTAGATGCATCTAGCATGTCAATCGGTGTAGGTACTTCTATTACTGGTGGAATGACTTTGGATGGTGTACTTAATCTACCCACCGGAGATTCAGACAACCCAGCGACCAGTATCAAGATTCCCACTGGCGGAAAAATTGTTAACCACCAGACAGACCCAGCATCGGTGTCACTTGCGACTAACACAGTTACACTGCAATCAAAAGGAACTGGATCTCCGGGCAGAGTGACGGTAGACAACAACAAGGTATTCATAGACAATGTTGTTCTGAAAACAGAGGAAGGTATCTCTATGGATGATGCTGGACTCACCTTCCCACTAGGTACGCATCAAATCGCTGCTGCGTATGGTGTTGGTGGCGGCGGCATTGGTTTCCACAGTTACTTTGATGGTGGAACTGGTACTACTCAGGTGGTCCAAGGTAGCAATACCAAACCCGGCAGATTTAAGTTTTCTTTCGGTGGTAACGGGAACGACAACGGGAGAGGTCAAACGGCAGCGACCGGTGATGCCCCCGGTTGGGCGAATGCGACCGCCGAACCATCGACCTATCCGTACTATTTCCATGTGAACGAATTCGCTGCTTCTCCTGTTGTGGGCGAAGAAGGTATCGGAAATCACATACCCAAACTCATGAATCTTTTGTATGGTGCTAGTGGTGCCACTGTACAAATTGGAGCAGGTCAGGGTGGAACTCATCTAGTTTCAATCGTTAAAATAACTCAACAGCAACCTGCTCATGTACACACAGGGTTCGCTAACTCGGATAAACCCCTTCCACATGAAGCATGGTTCGGTGTTAAATCAGGTGCTGGTGATTTCTCTGGGGATCTTGGGCAGGGTCCAAACCACACTGTACCCATCGTGCGAATCGATGAATCTGGTCCGGGAGTAAGAAGTAACTTCGATGGTAGATCTGGTGGTACTGGTGGTATCCAAGATGGTGACTTGTTCTACATTGATATCTTCCCAATCTTTGGTGGTGGCGACGGTGGCGGTGGTGGTCTGTCTGAAGTTGTCGGTTCATATGATGGACACATTGAATTCCCAAACAATGACACATATCACTTAGACTCAAGATTAATAAGAACCAGAACAATTAGTGAATTCTTTGCTAAGGTTGAACAAGGTGTGACCGGCGCAACTGCCGAATTGCATGGAGGTGGGACTTTAATTGCTGGTATTTCTCTTGGTGTAACGGGACACATAGCAGATAGTCTAAATGAACCAGAAATAAATCAAGGCGGAACATTGGAAATTAGAGTGAGCGGCGTAACCACCGGTTATCTGCATAAAGACTTTACATTCTCTGTTGGTTATGTACAGGGAGAATAACTATGAGTGATAAAAATTTTAGTGTGTTCCCGAACATTGTTCGTCAAGGATTGTTTTTCTGGGTCGATACCAATTATGACGCATCTGCTTGCACGGGCGATGTGGGTTCTGGTCATACTTGGGTAAACTTGGTTGGAACAACCTTTGTAAATCAAAGTGGTGAAATTAGAAATCATAATATGATATACGCCGGTGATGCTAGTGATCGAACGATCACTGGTGCTGAATTTGATGGTATCCCTACACATGGTTATTCTTTTGGTGGGGGTGGATCTGCGGATCAGAATTTTAGATCAGGAACTACGGGGACTGTTAATAATCTAACAGACTTCACAATAGAAATTTGGTCAAAACTAAAAGGACCGCTCGGCGTAAGTTGTGGCATGATTGCCGGTCAGGTTGATGTTTCTTCTACAAGCAGAAATGATACTGTTTTTGGTGTGCGTTATGCTCAAAGTAGTGGTCCTGCAAAATATCCCGATGGTGATGATGTTTCAAATATTATTATAGTGGGATTGGGAGACGGAAGTGCAGTACCCGGAACCCAAGAAGTAATACAATATGAATCAGCGGGCGAAGTCCAAAGCAACGAATGGCAACAAATTGTATATACATCCGGTGGACTTGACGTAGAATGTGGATCAATGGGATTCAGTGAACCAAGCACCTATTGGGGATTAACACATGGTGGTAAACTTTTTATTGACGGAGTGCAGGATGTGCCAAGTGGGAAAAAAGCATATGGGTGTGCCGCACTCAGTACAAAAGATCTCGAAAATGTTGCTGCCGATTTAAGAATTGGTGTCGGGGAATTAAGTGGATCAGATGCAGGAAAAAACTGGCATGGAGAGATTGGTTGTGTTAGAATCTATGACCGGTCGTTGAGTCAGGAAGAAATTGTACAAAACTATATCGGAACACACAGAAGATTTCCTGCTCCAATCCCCCAGAATATTCCGTATTATGATCGTAGCATCCAAAGACCCTTTGGCGATTTGATGGCATTTACTGAGGGAACATTGTCCTCATGGGTTGAAAATAACGGGTGGTGGAATGTTGATGATGGTGATGGTTGGACTTTCAATCATGCTGCCGGAGAATTTGTAAGATCATCATCGGTTCTTCGAGTTGATGATGATGCGGGAATAGGACAAATAAGAGTTGCTCTCGAACTGAACAATTATGATAGCGTCGATGCTTTTTATGCACTATACCCAAAATCGTTCTGCCGAGCGATTATAGGTAACAACTATTACTATTTACCGGTACAAGAGAGTCCGGCGAACGGAAGACAGTTTTTCTGGGAACCAGTTAATAGTCTGAACTGGACAAAAGAAAACATTAGAGATAACGGTAATTTTGGATGGAACCCAAATACATCAATACGAATTGAAATATGGTCAGGATAACACTTCATCTTGGTCAACAAAAAACCTAATTAGGAGATTGAATTGAATTTTTATAAAATGACTACACAAGCAGTCGCACCCAAAAAAGCGACTGCTGGTTCCGCTTGTTATGATTTATATTCTTGCGTTGGTCCTGATGGACTGACGATCAACCCCGGAGCAAGAATGGCAATACCCACCGGTATTGTTTTAGAAATTCCTGAGCATCATGTTGTAAAGGTATTTGCAAGATCTGGGTTATCATATAAAAAAGGAATAACATTGGCAAATTGTGTCGGGATTATCGATCACGACTACAGAGAAGAATTATATGTTTTGCTAAGAAACGATAGTTTAGAATCATATAAAATAGAACACGGAGAACGCATCGCACAAATGTTATTAGAAAAGATTTTAAACTATGAACTACTTGAAATTGACGCAAGACCTGCTATACTAGAGACTCGGGATGGCGGCATGGGCAGCACCGGTAAAAAATGAAAGGTATCAATGACACGCGACGAACTACTAGAGTTTCATGAACAACTCTGCAATGAAGGCAGAGATCTAATGAATTTAAAGAATAGAGATTATGCTGGCAATCATGGAACAGAACCATTTGCTAATTTTACTAGATGTGAGGCGATGGGTATATGTGACACTGAACATGGGTTTATGGTTCGCATCACCGACAAGATGAGTCGTTTGTCGTCATTCCTTGACTCCGGTAAGATGCATGTTGAAGATGAGAGTTTCAAGGATACAATTATTGATGTAATTAATTACATGGTTCTCCTTGCAGCATATACCAAGGAGAAGGATGATAATCAAGACGTAAGTAAAACTTCACCCGAGGACTGGTCGATTCAAACTGAACGAGGTCTCTATTGCAAGGATACCTGATATGGGTTTCTACACTAATGTTTCGCTGAGAGGGAACAAAGTTCTCTATCGCGGATTCCGAAAAGGTGAGCGGGTACAGGAGAGTGTGGACTACAATCCCACTCTCTTTGTCCCGTCCACAGAACCAACTAAATTTAAAACACTAGATGGTAATTGGGTCGAACCATTCCGTCCGGGGTCAATCCGAGATTGTCGAGATTTCATTAAACAGTACGAAGGCGTTTCTGGTTTTGAGATCTATGGCAACAGCGATTATGTCTATCAATTCATTGGCGACCTTTTCAAAGAGGAAGTTGAGTATGACCCTTCGCTTGTTCGGATTGCTTACCTAGATATTGAGACGACATGTGAAAGAGGTTTCCCTGATGTTTCTAATCCAATTGAGCAAGTTACTGTTATTACCATTCGTGTATGTGGCGAAACTCATGTTTTTGGTCTTGGGGATTATACTATTGATGATACTGATGCCCATTGTCACCATTTTACTGATGAGTCAGATCTTCTTCGACAGTTTACACAAATTTGGAAAGACCTTGACCCAGACATCGTAACTGGATGGAACGTCAAGTTCTTCGACATTGCATATCTTTATTCTAGAATGCGTGAACTTATCGGAGAGAAAGAAGCAAACAAACTTTCTCCGTGGGGTTATGTTCGTGAACACACTGTCCGAACCCTACACGGTGAGAAACTCGCTTTTGATTTGACAGGTATTGCTACTCTAGATTATCTTGATCTGTATCAGACTTTCACTTATACCAATCAAGAATCATACAAACTAGATCACATCGCCTCAGTTGAACTTGGTGAAAGTAAGTTGTCGTATGATGAATACGATAGTATTTCAGATTTCTACAAGAAGGACTTTCCTAAGTTTGTTCAGTACAACTATCAAGATACTATACTAATCGAGAAACTCGAAGAGAAGATGAAACTTTTGGAACTCGCTCTTGCCTTGGCATACACTGCAAAGGTGAATCTTGTTGATGTCTTCTCTCAGGTTCGTACATGGGACCAGATCATTTACCATCATCTGCGATCTGAAGGAACCGTTATCCCACTGAAGAAGCACGGTTCTAAGAGTGAACAATATGCCGGTGCGTATGTTAAAGAACCAATTACAGGGATGCATGACTGGGTTCTGTCCTTTGACTTGAACAGTCTATATCCCCACCTCATCATGCAATACAATATCAGTCCCGAAACGAAAGTTGATCCGGGCGAGGATTCGTTTGG
>Ga0181411_1000124_pt1 | contig 25350 bp, 5 predicted proteins | sample 34SPOviralmetaG_FD_130114 | JGI IMG/M metagenome (GOLD analysis project Ga0181411, IMG submission 130114) | Marine viral communities from the oligotrophic San Pedro Time Series (SPOT) site, San Pedro Channel, CA, USA - 34 SPOT_SRF_2012-07-09 | ecosystem: Environmental > Aquatic > Marine > Strait...
ACTTCCTCAAGATGCACTAAGCCCTCCTAACAGTTACTTGTTGATGCGCAGTGGCGGAGTAGGATTTGATGGAGGCGGCACAGATTTTAGTAATGATTTTTTCATAGATGATCTTGAGATATCTAACGTTGCAGTTGGTCCTAGCAAGTTCAAAGCAAACACAAATGCGACTGATATTAGATTTACAATCACAGAGCCACGTGGTGTTACATTGCTAGAAAGATTGCAAAGAGTAGCAGGATCAGTTATGGCAAGTACAAGAGAAAAATACATCCATGCTCCGTATCTGCTAGAAATAACATTCAAAGGTTACGATGAAAATGGCACACCAATGCCAGCATCAAGTACACCCAAGTATATTCCAATTAGATTAATTGACATGCAATTTGATGTAAGTGCAAGCGGAACACAATATAAGTGTCAAGCAATACCTTTTGCAAATCATGCAATGGGAAGCATAATGGGCACTATACCATTTAATATAGAACTTCAAGCAAGCACTGTTGGTGATATTTTTAGCGCAGGTGTAATAGTAGAAGAAACAGTTCAGACAACTGAAACTGTAAGAGTAAATCCTAGGGAAACTACTACTCAAGAAAGAATTGTAAAGAAAAAGAAAAAATCCAAAGCAAAAAATTTAGGTGAAATTTTAACAAACTACCAGCGTAAGCGCACACTACAAAGCACAGCATTAACAGAGAAAAACTTTGAAGTAGTTGAAAAACCAGTACCGCCTGCTGCAGAAAAATATGATAGTTACAAATTTTTAATTGCAGGTGAAATTGCAGAAGCTAAACTAAATCTTAGTGAGTTGTATGATGCACTTAATACTCCTGCACCTACAGAAGAAGCAAAAGAAAAAGATGACAGTAAAACCAAAGGTGATAAACGTCAATTTGATGCCTATGTAAGAGGTATAGGACAAGGAATAACACTAGACAAAGAAACACAAACATTCAAGATTAATGCCGGCACATCTATTACAAAACTTTTAAATCTTGTTATACTGCACAGTGATTATATGGATGCAAATATTGTTGAAAATCCTAGTTCGCAAGTTAGTGAAGGCGGAGGCATAAACTGGTTTAAGATTAGACCTGTGATTGAAAGTGCAGAAAGTGTCGGCGGCGGCATGGATAACAAAGATGGCAGATACAAATATCTTATCACACATGCAGTTGAAAAAAACAAAATATATTACAGTGATTTTCCATGGGCAAAAAAGAGCAAGCCAACTGGCGTTGGAGTACATAAGAATTACGATTATCTCTTTAGCGGAACAAACACAGAAGTGTTAGATTTTGATCTTAAATTTAGAACTGCATTCATACAAGTGATGACTGCCGGTACCGGTGCTCCTTTTGGAAATAAAACCGCTGACGAAAACTTTGCAGGAGTGGTAAAAGAGCTGCCACAAAGTATTGAAGGAAACACTATTAACACTCAAGACAACTTAAAAAGAGCAAGAGCAAAAGACTTGTTTAGTAGTGTGATGAGTGATGGCGTGGATATGATCGATTTGAATTTACAAATTGTAGGAGATCCTGCATTTATACCTACCAGTGATGCATTTTGGCAAGACAAAGTAAGACAAGGACAGCAATACACAGAATCATTTATGCCCGACGGTACTATAAATTATAACTTAACACCTCCTTTTATTAGAGTAAATCTCAAAACACCAGTTGATTATGATGAAAACAGCGGACTTGCTAATCCTAGTAGATATGGAAACAGTAGTTTTAGTGGTGTGTATCAAGTGACAAGTGTAGATAGCACATTTAGTGGCGGCAGATTTGAACAAAGACTAAACGGATTTCGTGCTATGTTACAGCCTACAGCAAACGGAGTTGCTAGAAGTGAGGCACAAACTGCTGGTATAGAGCGCAACAGATTTGCAAAAGAAGCAGCAAATACATTTGCCGGAGGCGATTTACTAGGAGAGTTTAATACTAAGCCTAAGACTGACAGTGGTGTTGCGAGAGTTATTAATCCATTTGAGGAGGATAGAAACGCTGGCGTCGAATATGAAGAAGTTTATACAAGCTCAACTGTTAACAACGCTAGAACACAACAAATAGCAAGAGATCAACAGGATAGATCAGTAGACACAATAACAGACAATAACCCAGATCAAAGTGAGGCTTGGGCAACTAGATATACGGCATACCCAGATGGAGCAATATAATCAATGGCAATAGATATTTCAAGAACTGGAACCAGAGGCGGCGATCCGAATTATAACACTGCTAACCTAACAGGCGTTAGAGAAGAACGCGGTATTGTTACTGGTATTGTCAAAGCAAATGTACACGGTGCACACATGGGTGTAATTAAAGTTTGGATTCCTACATATAGTACAAACCCAAACGATAAGTCGCAATGGCGCACAGTACGCTACTGTAGTCCTTTTTATAGTAGAGCAGATAGCCAAGGACCTCTTAACACATACCTAAGCACAAAAGTTAGTAGTGGCATTATCACTCCACCGCCGGATCTAGGAACCACAGTGCTATGTGTTTTTGCTGATGGTAAGAATGCCGAAGGTTATTATTTTGCTTGTGTGCCTGACACATTTATGCTGCAAGCAGTTCCTGAATCAACAAGAAACGCTGACGGTGAAGCCGGCGGTGAATTTAATGATAATCCTAACGGAGAACACAGTTCTAAAAAAGTTGATAATTTTAGAAAAGAACCAAGGCCCACCGATTTTTTCACACAAGGATATTTGATACAACAAGGATTAGATGCTGACAGTGTAAGAGGTATAAACAACAGCGGATATATGAGAGAATCGCCTAGCGAACTTATTGGTATTAGTTCAAAAGGCAGACGCATTACTGCACAAGGCACTGACTTTTTAACAACCTACAGCGAACAGGTAAAAAATCCTGACACTGCAGACAAAAATGTAATTGATGGACTATTAGGTCCTAATAGACGTAAAGGGCATAGCGTAACACTTGATGATGGGGACATTGATGGAAACAGCAATCAAGTTCGTTTGCGTACAAGCTCAGGACATCAACTTTTATTAAATGACAGTGAAGGTGTAATCTATGTAGGCAATAGCACAGGCAGTGTTTGGATTGAACTAAGCAACAATGGCACAATGGATGTGTATGCACAAGATAGTATTAACTTTCGAAGCACAAATATTAACTTTCATGCTGACCAAAACATTAAATTTCACAGCAAAGGTTACACACAAATAGTAAGTGAAAAACAACTTGCTCTTGAAGGCAAGCAAGAACTTACAGCATTTAGTGAAGGTGAAATTGGTATAAACGGAAAAAAGAATTTGCATTTGCATTCAAGCAGTGAAATATTTGCTACAAGCACAGGTGCAAGTTATTACAATGCCGGCGGCAATATCAGTGTAGCAGGTGCAATGGTACTGCTTCAAGGACCAAGAACCCAAGCAAAGCAAGCAAAAAAAATTACGGCTGGACAAAAAGAAGATACTACATATGATCCTGCAAGTAACCAATTTATACTAGACGAAGAACAAATGCTTAGTACTAGTATTGATAGACTTACTATGCACGAACCTTTTATAGGACACGGCTCTGCAAACATTGCCACTCCGTACAGCGGGGGACTTGCAGGCGGCGGCGGGTCACCTACAGGCGGATTTAGTATTCTTTCTTCGGCTGTATCACTGCCTATTTCTGTACCCGGGTTAAGTCCTGGTGCTCTCGGTGGTGCTTTACCAGCTGTTACTGGAAGTTTTGAAAACATCACTAGTAACTTACCAGTGGGTGATCTTACTAGTCAATTTGCAGGCGCAGCCGGTCCACTAGCTGGTGCAGATTTAGATAGCTTTACTAAAGACTTTAGCGGAAAGATCACAGGAATGGCAGGTCAACTACAAGCACAACTGCCAGGTGCAGTTGGTGAGTTTAATAAAGTACTTCCGCAGATACAAGATCAACTTGGATCAGTGTTAAGCAGTCCTGCACTCAATAAGTTTCCTGTTACAGATATGGTCAAGCAAGTAAACACAGGATTTAGTGTAGGAGCATTGGATAGTTTTGATGTACAAGGACTTAATGCTGCAGTTGTGCAGCAAGCAGGAAGTTTGAATAATCCAGCATTTATAGACAGTGTAACAAAAAGTGTTGGCAAATTTGGTGTCAATGTTGACCAATTAAAAAAGCAAGGCTTTGTGCGCCCTGAAGCGGTGTTTAACGATCAACTAAGTGATAGTAGTGTATGGACAGGCAAAGGAGGTGCATCTAGCCTAAATAGATTCCTTGGTAACTCTGGATTACAAGAAAGTTTACAGCAAGCAGTGGTAGCAGATGATTATCAAACAATGGTAAACAGCGGTGCAATTAAACTTGGTGACGGCAAACAAGAAATTATGAGTATGTTAACTGCAAGTAATTCGGCATCTCCTGAAATTGTTGCACAAGTAAGACAAGGATTTAGTAGCATAGAAGGAGTGTTGCCTAACACTACAAATATTCCAAGTGGTGAAGACATTGCTAGTATTGTAAAACAAAATATGCAGACTGGCGCCGCCGCGGCGAGGCGTGTAGATCAAATTAGATCAGACACAGTAAAGCGTGAAGTTGAACCAAAACAAGGAGTGGCACAGTCTAACAGCGAAGCCGCACAAAAACACTTGGAAATGTTCAGTAAGCAAGCACAACTTTCACCTGACCAACAAAAACAACTAAACGAATCAATACTACAGATATATGCAGGTGTTGATAAAGCGAACCCTGCGGAGTAAATACATTATGGCTATAGCAACATATAAAGGATTCAGTACAGTAAACAATAACTTTAGTAGTTCAAAGTTAACTGATACTGATTTAATTAAACGAGATTTACTCAATCACTTTGCTATTCGCAAAGGTGAAAAACTTATGAATGGCGAATTTGGCACTAGTTTGCGTGATTTAATCATGGATCCTCTGACAGATGAAACCAAAGCGATTGTGATACAAGAAGTAAATGCTGTTATTGAAAATGATCCCAGAGTGCGCAGCGAAGGTATTACACTAGACGAATATGAAAACGGACTACAAATCGAAATGTCTGTTAGGTATGTACTCGACAATCAAGTAGAAAACCTTGTAGTACGCTTTGATAGACCAGACAACGCTGCAATATAATATACCTACTTTATTCCGCAAATAAATACTGCATAAGATAGGAATATTAAAACATGGCTGCTAGTACAAGACAATCAAATTTATTTGCTGCTGAAGACTGGAAGAAAGTCTACGAGACCTTCCGTGAAGCAGATTTTCAGAGCTACGACTATGAAACCATTCGTAAGAGTATGGTGGATTACCTTCGTACATATTACCCAGAAGATTTCAACGACTTTATCGAATCAAGTGAATATGTTGCACTGATTGATTTGATTGCATTTCTAGGACAAAGCCTTAGTTTCCGTGCAGACTTAAATGCCAGAGAAAACTTCCTAGAAACAGCAGAACGCAGAGACAGCATACTACGCTTGGCTCGCATGCTTAACTATTATCCAAAGCGTCAGCAGATTGCACGTGGTTTACTTAAGGTAGTAAGCGTAGAAACAACAGAAGCAATCACTGACAGCAACGGAAACAGCCTTCGTGACACAGAAATTAGTTGGGGTGATCCAACAAACAGCGACTTTTTAGAGCAGTTTACTACAATTCTTAACTCAAGTATGGTCAGCACACAACAGTTTGGCAACCCAGGTCTAAAAACCACAGTTGGTGGTATAAACATTGAAGAATATCAATTGAAACTAAATCCTGGTACTGTTCCAATTTATGATTTTAGAAGCGATGTAGGAGCACAGAATCTAGACTTTGAACTTGTCAAAGGAACCTATAGTGGCACAGACTTTTTATATGAAGTAGCACCTCAACCTAGTAGCACAACAAACATTCTCTATCGTAATGATAACAGAGGCTTTAACAGTGCTAACAACGGATTTTTCTTTTACTTTAAACAAGGTAACTTGCAAAGTGCAGACTTTAGTATTGCTGAGAAACTACCTAACCGCACAGTAGAACTAGACATTAATAATGTTGACAACAATGATGTTTGGTTGTATCAAGTAGACGATCAAGGTAGAGAAACTACACGCTGGGATAAAGTACCAGCAATCAGTGGTAACAATGTTATCTATAACAGTTTAAGTGCAAACAATAAGAACTTGTTCACTGTGCGTAGCCGTGCAAACGATCAGATCAGTTTGGTGTTTGGCGATGATGTTTTCTCAAATATCCCAGTTGGTAACTTCCGTGTGTATTTCCGTACAGGTGCTGGGACAACATATAAGATCAGTCCTGATGATATGCAAAACTTGCAAATTGTAATTCCGTATATCAGTCACAGTAATCAAATTGAAAATTTGACAGTAAACCTAAGTTTACAAAGCACTGTTGCTAATGCAAGCGGCAGAGAAAATCTACGTGACGTTAAATTAAAAGCACAGCAACAGTATTACACACAGGATCGTATGATTACAGGTGAGGATTATCAAATCCTTCCTTACACAAAGTTTAGCAATGTTATCAAGTCAAAAGCAATTAACAGAACTGCTAGTGGCATTAGCCGATATTTGGATGTGCGTGATACAACAGGCAAGTATAGTAGCACAAACATTGTTGCAGAAGATGGAATTTTCTATCGTACAGAAGATCTACAACAGTTCCAATTCACATTTATTACAGACAGCGATATTAGTAATACTTTAAGCCAGCAAGTAGAAAAGAATATTCTTAAAAACGAAAGTTTGCATTATTATCTTAAAAACTACGGAGGTATTGATGTAACAGGACTTACTGCTAGTTGGAATTTAGCAACGACTAGCAGTGGTACAGTAACAGGTTACTTTAAAAACGATGTGAATAGTCCTCTAAAAATCGGCAGTTTTGCAACCAGTAATTTGAAATATGTAAAAGTAGGCGCACTGCTAAAGTTTACTGCGCCAAGTGGTAAAGTATTTGACATTAACAACAATCTAATTACAGGCACAAGTGGAACAATTAATACCAGAGATTATATCTGGGCTAGTATAAGTGCAGTAGTCACTGATGGTACTAACCAAGGTGTTGGTAATTTAGAAACAGGTGTTGGACCAGTTACTCTCAGTGAAGTTATTCCTCAGGATGCAGTGTTGGATAAAGTTATTGCACCGTGGAATACTGCAATTGATAGCACAGTAAGAAACAGCATTATTCAAGCAATTGGCGATTTTAAGACTTTTGGTTTACGCTATGACAGAGACACACAAGCCTGGACAATTATTGATGCTTTGGATTTAGATCAGACAACTACATTTAGTTTAGTATATGCAGGCAACACAAGTAATGTTAGTTTAGACAACAGTTGGTTCTTTAAATTTACTAATGATGGATCAACATATACTGTTGACTTCCGCAGCACAAGTTATATATTCGAAAGTAAACTAGAGACACGTTTCTATTTTGACAATGATCTAAAAATATTTGATCCTCGCACAGGCAAAACAATTAAAGACAAAGTTAATATCTTAAAAGTAAATAGTTTACCTGACAGTGTTAGCAGTCTAGCAGTTGACTATGCAATGCAGATTGATGATGTAATCACAGAAACAGATGGTTATACACTAACAAACAGAATTAAAGTAACATTCCCTGATGTTGACAGTGACGGTGTAGTTGATAATCCCGAAGTGTTTGATATTGTTGTGGCACCACTTACAAGCCCAGCAACTAAAGTTGTGTTTTATCAGACCAGTACAAGTGCCGGCGGCTACTTAACATATACTCCTGTTACAACTACAACTATCGAACAACGCTATGCAACACAAGCAGCAATTAATGAAGTTATTGCACAGTTCACTAGTGGACAAATATTCTATGCAAGCACAGATGACAAGTTTTACATTTTAAGTGTAAGTGGTTCTAATATAAAAAGTATAGCACAAACTACTGATTATGTCAAGCGCACAGGACGCGATGACTTGTTGTTCCAGTATACACACAACAGTCCAAACAATAGACGTATTGATCCAAGCCCAAGTAACATTGTAGATTTATTCTTGCTCACAAGCCAGTATAACAATGACTATAGAAACTATGTAACTGATATTACTGGTAGCATAACAAAACCAGTAAAGCCAACTACAAACGAACTGCGTGATCAGTTTGGTAGTTTAGAACAGTATAAGAGTGTAAGTGACACTATTATTTTTAACAGTATCAGTTACAGACCTCTATTTGGCGACAAGGCAGATGAAGAATTGCAAGCAACATTTAAAGTAGTTAAAAACACCAGCACACTTATTAGTGATAGTGAAATAAAAGAGCGCACAGTTGCAGCCATCAATGATTACTTTGCTATTGAAAACTGGGACTTTGGTGATAGCTTCTTCTTTAGTGAACTTGCTGCTTATTTGTATTCAATGCTTAGTCCAGATGTGCTTAGTATTGTTATTGTTCCTAAACTAGCAACTAGCAACTTTGGAAGTTTATTCCAAATTCAGAGTCAGCGAGATGAAATTTTAATTAGTGCAGCAACAGTGAATGACATTGAAGTTATCGACGTTATTACAGCAAACAGTTTACAAGCAAGCGGTAATGTTGTTAACACTACATCAACGAATCTCGCTGCAGAAAGTGCAAGTGCAAGCGGTGCCAGCACAACAGTAAATACAGCAACAAACACAGTCACAACTACAACTACAGGTTCAAGTAGTAGCAGTGGCTCAAGCAGTTCCAGCAGCTCTAGTAGTGGCAGTAGCGGCGGCGGCGGAGGATATGGATACTAATGGCACTTCGTAAAAGTCAGGTACTACTACCTACTATATTCCAAACTACAAAGAACAACAAGTTTCTAAACGCTACGGTTGACCAATTAGTTAGTGAGCCTAATTTACAGCGTGTTAACAGTTTTATCGGACGTAAGTTTGCTCCTAATTTTACAGTAGGCGATAGCTATGTACAAGAAATTGATGCAGATAGACAAAATTATCAGCTAGAGCCTGCAGTAGTATATCGTAGTCCTAGCAAGCAAATTGAAAGTCTGACTGGTTATACTGATTTTATAAATCAATTACGCTATAACAACGTTAGTGTCGACACACACAGTGATTTGTTTGATCAAGAGTACTACAACTACAGTGGATTTGTTGATTTAGATAAACTTGTAAACTATGGTGAATACTTTTGGTTGCCTGCAGGTCCTGACAGTGTGCAGGTGTTTAATAGCACAGTAGACACTGAACGTGATTTCACAATAACACGCCGCACAGTCGCCGCAGTAGATGAATACAGCGTCGATGGTAGTGACAATGCTAACCCAACTATTACTCTTGCAAGAGGCGGCAGTTATACATTTGCTGTGCAGCAAACAGGCACGCCTTTCTGGATACAAACTGAAACTGGCACTAGTGGCATTAGCAATTATGGTAGCAACGTAAGTACTCGTGAAGTACTTGGCGTCACAAATAATGGTGACGATAATGGTACCATTACATTTAATGTTCCAGAAACAGATGCGCAAAATGATAAGATTAATACAACCCAAGCAGCAAATCCAGACTTTGCTACAACGCTGACCTACAAACAAATACACAATGTTCCTTATAGTGCATTCATTGCAGAGCATGGCGGCATTGATGTGCAAACAATAATTGCTGGCAAGAGTTTAGTATTTGTGAATACAACTACAGACGAAACAGCCTGGGATGCAGGTCAGCCATTTGATGGATACGGATTTGATGATCCTGACAATCCTTGGGATGAGACAACTACACTTCCTGTCGCAACACGCTATGATGTATATGACATTGCAGTCAATAATATTGGCGGCGTAGATACAATTCAACTTACTCGCAGCACAGACTGGCCCACAGGACAAAAAGTAAAAATTAAGCAAGGCGATGCATACGGTAACAGAGAGTTCTACAAAGATGCAAGCGGATTGCCTGAACTAATCCAACCTTACACTGCTGGACTAGACACACTTTATTATCAAGACGGCACAAACGCAACGCAGTTTGGCAAAATTCAACTTGTAGATGTTGACGTGGTTCCAGCAATTGATGTTGAAAATGATATACTAGGTAAACAAACTTTTACTAGTGCTAACAGCGTTAAGTTTACTAACGGTTTAAAAGTTGAATTCAACAGCGACATTACACCAAGCACCTATGCAGACAGAGAATATTTTGTTGAAGGTGTAGGTCAACCTCAGGGTATTACACTTACACCTGTAGATGAAATGCTTACTCCAGAAACTTATACTAACAGTACTAGTGATGGATTCGATACTGTAGCATACGATGCAGGCGGCTGGGATGGCACACTAAATGCTCCTATAGATCAGGATTATATTGTTGTTAATCGTAGTAGTTCAGACAGAAATGCGTGGAGTCGCGGCAACCGTTGGTTCCACAGAGAAGTTATTGAAGCAACTGCAACGTATAACAGCTTCACTGCAGATATTGATGATGCTGCAAGAGCAAAGCGTCCTATCATAGAATTCCACAGTGGACTAGAACTGTTCAACATGGGAACAAGCAGTGTTACTCCAGTAACAGTAGTGGATACAACACAAGTAGATGCACTAAGCAATGTTAATGGCACATTGGGTTACTTTGCTGATGGTATTGATTTACAACAAGATAACACAGTTATTTTTAGCGCAGACACAGATGCAGATACTAGAAATAAAATTTATCGTGTAGACATAATTGACCAAGACAGTGACGCAACAACTAGTGAAATTATCAATCTAGTTGCTATAGGCACAGTAGTTGATGGCAACTGCGTGTTAAGTACACTAGGTGCAAACAATCAAGGTAAACAATTTTGGCTAAACGGCACTACATGGACACAAGCACAGCAGAAGACAGCACTTAACCAAGACCCATTGTTTGACGTCTTTGATCCGGATCATACAAGTTTTAGTGATACGACCAAGTATCCTAGTAGTAACTTTGTTGGCAGTAAGTTGTTTAGTTACAAGCGCAATAATAACGCAAATCCGGACACAGTTTTAAACTTCGGACTAACCTATAGAAACTTTAACACACTGGGTGATATTGTTTTTGACAATAATTTTGATAGTGACAAGTTCCAGTATACAAAAAGCACAGGCAATACCAATGTTATTGTGCGCAGTGGACATGCACACCAATTTGACATTGCAGGTAAGAGAGTACTGTACAACGGATGGACCAAAACAGTTGAATCTAGCACACAGTATCAAGTTGTAAGTTATGATGTAATAAATGAACTTTATAGTTTTGAAATTGGCGCAAGTGTTGATACAACTAAAGTTAGGCAACCCTTGCAAGTATTTGTAAATGGCAAGTTTAAATATCCTAGTGAATATACACATCTTGTTCAGTATGAAAGAGAGTATGTTGTATTCACAACTGCACTGGCTGTAAATGATGTTGTAACTATCAAGTTTGTTAGTAATACTAAAGCAATAGATAGTTTCTATGAAGTTCCAGATAATCTAGAACGTAATGCAGGTAATGCAACATTTGATACACTTACACTGGGACAAATGCGTAATCACACTCTTGACATAAGTCAGCAAATTAAGACATTTGCAGGCGTTGCTCCTGGTAAGAGTAATATTCGTGATGTGAACTACAGAGCATATCATGGTAATATTTTGCAGCACAGTGCAGGCATGATACTGCCTATGTATGCACTAACTAATAAAACAGCAAATACAATTGATAGTATCAAGTATGTTAAAAATGAATATACAAAGTTTAAAAACAAGTTCATTGACAACATTAATAAACTAGATTTAGATTTAACAAATCCTAGTAAATGTGTAGATGATATTTTAACACACATGGCAGGAAAGAAAACCAGTGCGTTTCCTTTTTACTACAGTGATATGCTATCATGGGGCACACAAAAGTCACAGCTGGTTTATACCATTGATGATGCTACAGAAACAGAATTTGAATTTAACACACAGTTTGACTTAACTGCAATCAGTAACCAAGGAGTGCTAGTTTATCACACACCTGTTAGTACTGGTGTTGCTGATCTTCTTGTTGAAGGCAAAGACTATGCATTCGATACAGTAGAAGCAAAAGTAACACTTACAACAACTAATCTTGGTGTCGCAACAGTTGGATTGAACGTAGATGACAAAGTTACTATTGTAGAATACACAGAAACTAACGGCAGTTTTGTTCCACCAACGCCAAGTAAAATGGGATTGTGGTACAAGTTTACACCTGCTATCTTCACAGACTCAACATACGCTACACCTAAAACAGTTGTAGAAGGACATGACGGCAGCATTTGGGTTGGCTGGGGCGATATAAGAGACAATGTTTTACTAGAACTAGAAAAACGCATCTACAATAACATTAAGACACAGTACAGCAAAGATTTGTTTGACTATGCAGATGTTGTTCCAGGTTACTTCCGTAGCACACTTGCTGATCTCAGCGAATCAAATAACATTAGTCGCAGTTACTACGGCGAGTGGGCACTGCGCAATAAAGTAAAGACAGCACCTAACACAACTGTTGATGCTAACAATGGCTTTACATGGAATTATCGTAATAGCGTTGAAAAATTAACTAAGACAAGACTTCCTGGATACTGGCGTAATATATATCGTTGGTTCTATGATACAGATACACCTCATACTACACCTTGGGAAATGCTAGGACTTAGTGATAAGCCAAACTGGTGGGATGCACGTTATGGTGTAGCACCTTATACAGCGGGTAACACTGTGCTTTGGGAAGATCTTCGAGACGGCAAGTTATATAGTGATACATCAAGTACAACATACACTACTGAAACAAGACGTCAACGTCCAGCTCTACTAAGCATTATTCCAGTTGATGAACAAGGAAACTTGAAAGCACCAAAAGATTTCTTGGTGCAAGATGCATACCAAACAAATGTAGACGACGACTGGGTATACAGTGATGGTAGCCCAGCAGAAACAGCATGGAGACGCAGTAGCGAATATCCGTTTGTGTTACAGATTCTTGCTGCAACAATTAAACCTGCAATGTATGGTACACTAATGTTTGATACAAACATGTATGAAAACAATACACAATACGATCAGATATTGCAAAAGAATAAGAGTTATAGACCTAGCATTGCTGACTATCAAATGCACGGACAAAGTAATGGCAACAGTGACATACTTAGAGTTGAAGGTTATAACCAGTTTATTAGTGAGTTCATTAGGTTCAATGGCTATAGTATTGATGATGAAATTACAAAGATTAATAACCTAGAGCTTAACTTGTGCTACGGTATGGCTGGCTTCACTGATAAAAAGTTTCTCAAAGTTGTTGCAGAAAGTGTAACACCTAGCAGCCAAAGTGAAAACATCTTCATACCTGATGAAGATTTAAGTGTCTATACTAAAAAGAGTTTGCCACTAGAGCGTGTAGTATACAGTGGTGTGCAGATTATTCAGCGCAGTGACGGTTATGAAATACAGGGTTATGATATTGAAAATCCATTCTTTAAGATTGTTCCAAGTTCAACTGGTACAGAACCTAATCGTGTTGTTGTAGGCGAAGACGTTTACTTTGAATACACCGACTTTGACAATAAGATAGTAAACATTCCGTACGGCACAGTTATCACAAACAAACAACAGGTGTTTGATTTCCTAGTAAGTTATCAAAGATATTTGCAGAGTCGAGGCTTTGTATTTGATGGAACAACTGGTACAGGTGAAAAGAACGATTTTGTAAGTTCAGGGAAAGAATTTGCATTCTGGACAAATCAAAAATGGACAGTTGATAGTGTAATTGTGGTAAGCCCGTTCAGTGATCTGCTAACAGTTAATAGAGCGTATGCGACTGCAGATGATCTAACGAATGGCGGCGCACTAAAAGATGCAAACGGTAGTATCATTAATCCAAAATATTACGACGTGAGTAGAATCGATAATGTGACGGAAATTAGAGTTGACACAGATAATACGCAACTATATAGTGTGCAAATTGATCCTATTCAATACGAACATGTTCTTGTGTTTAATAATACAACAATCTTTAATGATGTCATCTTTCAGCCAGAGCTTGGCAACAGACATAGCAGACTAAAACTAATTGGCGCAAAGAGCGGAGATTGGAATGGTACACTGCATGCACCAGGCTTCTTTATTAATGAAGATAAGATTAATATTTGGCTAACCTATACAGATTACAAAAAAGGTGACATTGTAAGTTATCAAGGTAAAAACTATGTAGCAAAATATAGTGTTGATGCTAGTGCAATATTTGACTACAACGACTGGACAGTTGCAGATAATATTACAACTGGACTTGTTAAGAATTTAACTAACAAAGCAAACAGTTTCAAAAACTTCTTTGAAATTGACAACTTAAATCTAGAAGATGGAGTTGACAAACTAGGCAAAGGTACTATTGGATTTAATAACAAAGATTATTTGCAAGGATTGGGGCTGGACGATGTTAGTCAAGTAAAATTCTACCAGGGCATGCTAAAGCAAAAAGGCACTGGTGCAGCAATTAACAAACTTATTGATGCAGAACTTTCCAATTTGGATCAAAGCATTGACTACTTTGAAGAGTGGGCTTTCCGTGTTGGAGAGTTTGGCAGTATTGATAGTAATCAAATTATCGAAACAATCATACCAGAAGATCAAGCAACAAACAATCCGTTTGTTTTGCACTATCATGCTGATGGAGAGTCAAAACCAGACACTCTTGGTCATTACCATGTGCAGGAAAAAGATCTTTATAAAACACCTAACAACTATACTGGCAGTGTATTTGCTACAAGAAATTCAAGCAGTTTAACACTGAATGATTTAGACAGTGCAGGTTACGCAAGATTAGATGATGTTGACTTTACAGTGTTTAGCAATGATGATCTGGAAGCACTAAGTTCACGCATTGACGAACTTGGTAAAGGTAAAAAGATTTGGGTTGCAACTGATGCTACAAATACCTGGGGTATGCGTAGAATTGATGAAACACTAAGCACAGTGATCAGTGTTGAAAGCACAGGAAACGGCTACTTAATATACACCACAGATCGTAATCATGGACTTGTAGCAGACGACTATGTTATTGTCCGCGCAGCACAACCAATTGGCAAAGTTGCTAAAATTTATGAAGTTAGTAGTCCAAACAAGTTTACAGTTGTAGATGCAAATACAGAAGTAGACATACAGGATGTGCGTATTCCAATGTATAAACTTAGTAGTGTACGTTTTGCACAACCAAGTGATCTTAGTACATACACACCTGTAAGTGGATGGGACAGTAAAGAACTAGTTTGGATAGACAAGGATAATGACGGCGATTGGCAAGTGCTACAAAATGCTCGCCCGTGGACAACAACTGGTGTTAAAGAAGCAAGTCCTATTAATGCAGATGACCTATATGGTAACAGCATTGCTATTAATAGTGCAAGTACACTAGCACTTGTAGGTGCTCCTGCAAACGGAAGCGGCACTATTGTGCCCTATGTGCGCAGTGAAAGCGGCATACTTCTTGAAGGTAATAACATAAGTGCAGCAACAATCGGCGACAGTTTGGATAGTTTTGGTGCTAGTCTAGCAATTGCTACAGACTATGCAATCGTAGGTGCTCCTGATACAGAGAGTGGCAAAGGTGCTGCGTTCCCTTATTACATAGACAGCATAGGAACATTTAACCGCAGACCAGCAATACGTCCAAGCGGACTAGGTTCTAGTCACAAATTTGGTTTTAGTATGGCAATGAGCGGCAATGGCAGATATTTGTTTATTGGTGCACCAGGCGATAATAAAATATATGTATATACGCTTATTGATCTAGTTGCTGCAAATGAAAGAACATTTACTCTTACTGGAAATGGAAGTGATACTGGGTTTACACTAGACTTTACACCAGTCAATATTTCTGCACTTAATGTTGTGGATAGCAATGGCAAAGTATATTTGCCAACAAAAGACTTTACACTAAGTGGTGCTGTAATAACATTTGGTAGTGCGCCAGCAAACACACTACAAGTTGTTGTAAGACAACAGGATTACTTCAGAGAAATTGGTAATTACACAGCAGGCAGTGGTGCCTTTGGACACAGCATTGATTGTGATTACACAGGTAAACGAGTAATTGTTGGTGCGCCAAATGCAACTATTAGTGCCAAAGCAAACAGTGGTGAAGCATATCTTTATGCGCAGTATGTTGAGAAGTTTATTGCGGATGGTACAGCAAAAGCATTTACAACAACTAACACATTGCAAACAAAAATTTACGTTGAAATAAACGGTGTATTACAAATTGAAACAAATAATACTGATGTTCCAGTGGACAATGATGGATCAACTGATGGATTTTATACTCGTGCAAGTAAAACTATTACTTTCAAAACTACACCTACAGCAGGTGACATAATTCAAGTGTACACAGGTACATTTACGCAGATGCAGCAGATTGATCAGTTGGATCTGGATGATGAGACCAATGGCGAAGAGCAGTTTGGCATTAGTGTCGGTATTGATACTAAAGGCAGTGTTATTGCTATCGGTAGTCCTGGCGAAGATGAAACAAATCCTAACACAGGCAGCGTATTCATTCTACAGGACGCAGGCAAAAACTATGCTAGTGTGACTAGTAAACAAGGTGGTACTTATAGCATTACAAGCGGACACACATTGTTCATTGATGATCGTGAAGTAACAGCAAGTAGTTCAAGCACAGATCCTGCAGACCTAGCAGCAGATATTATTGCAGCAAATATCCCAGGTGTAACTGCAAGTAAAAACAGTGCTGATCAACTTGTTATTACAACAACCAATACAGAACTTTACAATAAACTAAGCGTTATGCCAGGCACAGGAACAAGTTTCCAAAGTGGAGCAGTTGTTGATCCGTTTAAACTAACACAAAAAATTAGTCATCCGCAGGCATTTGAAAATGAAAACTTTGGTGAAAAAGTTGCATTTGACAAACATGTTCATAATAGTGCAAGCGCATATTCGGATACACGCAATCTTGTTATTGCCAGTGATAAAGCAAGTACAATGCTTGCAACAGGTTTTGACATCGAAACAAATACAAACAGTGAAAACTATCTTAGTGCAACAACAACGTTTGATCAAAGCGGTACAACATTTACTGATAGACGTACACAAAGTGGCGCAGTATATGCCTACGAATTACTAAATCCAAATGCTCCAACCATCGTAGACCCAAGTAAGATGGTGTTCGGTCAGCAACTTAAAAGCACAAACATTCTTGAATTAGATCAATTTGGCAGCGCAGTTGTATACAATGACAACAGAATATTTGTCGGTGCGCCTAACGATACAACAACCAGCGGCACTACAACTTATAACAATAGTGGAAGTGTATATGAGTTTAACAACAATACAAGAGCAGGCAGTTGGAATGTACTACGCAGTGAAGGCACAAGAGTTGACGTAAGTCAAATTAACCGTGTTGCACTTTATAACAAACGTGACGGCGAAGTTAAAGTTTTCCTTGATTATATTGATCCAGCAAAAGGCAAGATTGCAGGGGTAGCAAGTGCAGAACTTAGTTATGTAAGTCATGCAGATCCTGCAATGTACAACAATCTTTGGAACTACAAATACAAAAATAGACTCTGGTGGGATACAAGCACTGTGCATTATCTAAATGCAGAACAGGGTAATATTAATTTCCGCACAAACTATTGGGCGCAAGCATTTCCTGGAAGCAGCATTGATGTTTACGAATGGATTGAAAGCACAACTCCTCCAAGTCAGTATACTGGCGAAGGCACAGTTAAAGATATTACACAGTTTAACATAGCGAATGTATATGAAAGTAAAACAGACAGCACACAGCCTCGCTACTACTTCTGGGTTAAGGACATTACAAGTGTTCCTAGTGATGCAGAGTTTAGAACTATCAGTGCAGACAGTGTGCGTAGTCTTATAGAAGATCCTAAAGCAGCAGGCTTACCGCACGTTGCGTTCTTAGACACAGATGCAGTTGCGCTGTTTAACTGTAAACAGTACTTTGCAGACAAGGATGTAGTACTAAGCATTAACTATGATGTAGTTAAAAACGAAGGTGTGCTGCACAGTGAATTTGAATTATATGGCAGAGGTAATACTGATCAGGATATCCCAGCAAGAATGTATACAAAACTTGTTGACAGTTTAGCAGGTAGTGACAGTGTTGGTAATAGTGTCCCGGATCCATTCCTAAGTGAAGTTGAAAAGTACGGAGTACTTACACAACCGCGTCAAAGCATGTTTGTTAACCGTGCCGCAGCACTTAAAGTTCTAACACAGTATACAAACAGTGTTCTCGTAAAAGCACCATTTGCTAGAAACTCAAGCCTGACAAAACTACTAAGCAGTGAGAATATTCCTACAGTTAACAGTGGTGAATATAACATCACTGTTGATTCAAGTCAGGAAAGAGATTTCCTTAACACTGCTATCTTAAGCACAGGATATAAAGTACTAGTTCTAGAAGATGAAAACCAAAGTGATTACTGGACCATTTATACATTGCAGGCAGACAAGAGTTGGCTGTTATCAAATATTCAGGGTTATAATACATCAGACTATTGGGACTATGCAACATATTTTGTAACAGGTTATGATGCAACTACAGTGCCTGCTTATCAAGTCACACTGGAAGCAGACCTGCTTACACTTACCAGTGCAGTGACAGGCGACATTGCTAAAGTAACCAGCAATGATGAAGGCAACTTCAGTATGTTTGCTAAGACTGACACAGGCTGGGATGAAGTTATTATTGAACGCGGCACACTGCAGTTGAACGCAAGTCTGTATAGTTTTGCAACAACAAATAGCAACTTTGAAGCAACAGGTTTTGATAATGACGGATTTGACTTTACTGCATTTGACAAAGTGCCTGCACAAGAGATAAGACAGATTGTTGAAGCATTAAAAACAGATGTATTTGTTGGTGATTACGAAATTAACATGAACGAACTGTTCTTCCGCTTGATGGAGTATGCACTTAACGAAAATAATTTTAGTCAAGACTGGTTGTTTAAGACATCATTTATTACAGTTGCACATAAGATTCGTAGTTTAGATCAGTACAATACATTTAAGTTTGATAACACAAACTTCATTGAAGACTTTATTAACGAAGTAAAACCATACAAAACTAAGATTCGTGAGTATGTAAGCAAGTATGATAAGGTGGACACATATGGAAGTGATACCACAGACTTTGATGTGCATACTTATTATGATGAAAGTTTGCGCTACTTCCGTAAACCAAGCGGCGAGCGTAGTGGAGATGAAATATTACAAACACAAGGCCTTAACAAGCCTTGGAGTGAGAACTATGGTTATATTCTGAACAGCATCCAGGTTGTAAGTGCAGGCACTGGGTATATTACTGATCCAACAGTAACAATTAGTGCACCGCAACTAGCAGGTGGAGTACAAGCAGTTGCAGTCGCTAAGACAAATGGTAGTTCTATTATTAGTATTACAATGACAAACAAAGGCAGCGGGTATACCGCGGAGCCAACTATCACTATCACAGGCAGCGGAACAGGTATACTAGTAAGTCCAAGACTTGTAAACACAACAGTAAGAAGTTTTGATACAACTATTAAGTTTGACCGTATTACATACACAAGTAGCGTTAAAGATTGGGCAGCAAGCACTGCATATACAGCAGGAGATGTAATTTCTTATCAAAATACTGTAATTGGTACACAAGAAGTATATGATTGTGTAGTATCATTTACAAGTGGTGCAACATTCAGTGTAGAAAACGCTAGTGGTACTCCTGTATTAACAGTTAAAGATGATGCGGATTTTACAAATACTGCAGACAGAATTGCTGCTTACTACTACCCAGTCGATGGAATGATTGGTGATGATTTAGAGCAACTACAAAAAGGAACAGGATATTTAGGTACTAAAATTGATGGTCCTAACTTTGACCAAGACCCTGGCTTTGACAGTGGCAACTTTGATGTTATTGCGTTTGATAACTTTGAGATTGACAGTGACGGACTTGCAGTTCTAGCAGGACTTGACACTACTATTACTAGTTTGTTTACAGACCTAGCACTAGGCACACGCCCAGAAGATATTAATATTGATGGTGCTGGATTTGTTGATAGCTATAACAGTCATGCTCCAGAAGAACTAGTACCAGGCAGAGTATATGACACACTTGACATGGAAGTATACAGTCACGCAAGTCATGATTATGAAGGTGATGGCAATGCAATGGAAATTCGCTATGTCAGTTTCACTGATGCAACTGGGGTGGTTACAGATTTTAATTATGGAAGAACAGACAAGAGTGCAGATGATTACAATACATTAATTGTTTACAGAAACGCAGTGCGTGAATACAATTTCACAACAAACTTTAAAACAAAAACTATCACGCTTAGTAGTCCGCTTAGTGTAACAGACATATTACATGTTTATGCATACGGACAAACTGGTGAAAAAATGGTAGGCGAGTTTACTTTTGAGGGCGATGGAATACAAGAGATATTCATCCTTGCTAACGATCCTAGTAATGTTTTACAAAGTCTTGTGTTTGTTAATGGTGTAGAAACTAGTCCAGTATTTGCAGCGTCAGATGGAAAAACTACTATGACATTTGCTACTGCACCAGCAGTAGATGCACAAATTCATGTGTTTACATTTAATCAAGCAACAAGTAGAGATGCACCAAGCAAATACAAACTGCAAACAACAACACTCTCAGCAGGCACTTATACCTACAGTTTAACTAACACTGTAAACTATGCACAGCCACTAGATGCAAATACAATTGTTGAAATCGATGGCGTAAGATTGCGTCCGGCAAACAGCAAGTATCATTCAGGTGATGGATCAACTACGCAGTTTAATATTTCAACAACTGCTGGTGAAACAACAATTGTTAATCCAGGCGATATTGGTGTTGCAGTTATACAACAAAGCACAAATACAACACTTAATGCAGTTCGTAATATTGATTACACTGCAACAGCAGGCGTTGCATTTATTACAATGACCACAGCACCGGCTGATGGTGATACAGTTATTGTATACAACCGTGCAAGTGCAGAGTATAGCATCAGTGGTGACGGGCAAGAGATTACTATTGATGGCAGTGTAAGTTTTACAAGTTCAAGCACAATGCGTGTCAACACGTTTGCTAATCATGATCCATTGCGTATACAAACAAAAGTACATGTTGGACAAGGCACAGGCTCAACCACAGTCATTGACGAATTTGACGAAGTTAATTTTGACACTGCTGGATTTGATCGTAGTGTAGTTTCAGGCACAGTTGGTACATACGACCTAGATAGAACTGTAACTAATGTTAACAACTTCTGGGTAACAGTAAATGGCGTAAGACTACATCCAGGTGATTATATTACTAATGGTGCAGAAATAGTAATGAGTACTCAAATACAAGCAACTATTAGTGGTACAAGTGTTGTTGTAATTACACATATTATTGAGAATCAAATACAGCCAAGCACTGGATTTAGAATCTTCCAAGACATGAATGGCACTGTTGAATATTTGAGAATGTGTAAAGATGCTACTACAGAAATTGCCACAGATGTTCTTTTAACAGACACAAAGATTTATGTCAAAGATGCAAGCGTTCTACCTCAAGTTGATGTTAATAGTGAGTACCCAGGTGTTGTGTTTGTGGGTGCAGAACGTGTAACTTACTGGGAAATTAACACAACAGACAACTATATAACTGGCTTGCGCAGAGGAACAGGCGGTACACCAATACTAAATCGTGTTGTCCCTGGCTTCTTAGTAGTAGATGGAGGTAAAGATCAATATTTGCCTGCAGCAGATACACATACAAAGACATGGTATGATTTAGGATCAGGAGTAGCCGCAGATGGACTTGGTTTACAACAAAGTTCAACAACAAATGCTAACTTCTTGAAAGCATGTCAAGCACAAGTACCAAACTATAAAGCAGAACTAAATGCAGCAGAATACATGGAAGATGACTACGTCGACGATGACTATGTCGAGAGACTGTTTTAATGGTTGATAAATATTGTAACAGGCGCGGAGTTTAAAGAATGACAATTACACTAAGAGCAAGTAAAAGTACTGCACTCACACATACCCAATTGGACGGCAACTTTACCGACCTAGATGGACGTACCACTACAATTGAAGGCGCCTATGTAAAAACAGTTAATGGAGTTAGTCCAACTAGTAATGCAGTAACAATTACAACTGCAAATATTACGGAGAATACTAACTTGTATTATACAGATGCAAGGGCTAGAGCTAGTATTAGTGTAACTGATGCTGGCGGCGATGGAAGCCTGGCATACAATAGTAGTACAGGTGTAATTACATACACTGGTCCGAGTGCTGCAGAAGTAAGAGCGCATCTTAGTGCTGGAGAAGGTATAGACATAACTGCAGGAGCAATATCAGGAGAAGATGCTACTGCATCAAATAAAGGTATAGCAAGTTTTAGTAGTGATCATTTTACTGTATCATCGGGTGCAGTTACACTAAAGACTGATGGTATTGATGATACACATATTGATTTTGGTACCGGTACAAATCAAGTTAGTACAGCAGACTTGCCGGAACAAACAAACTTATACTTTACTAACGCAAGAGCAGATGCTCGTATTGCTGCCGCTCCTTTAAATGATTTAGGCAATGTAGACTACACAGGCACACCAACAACTAACCACGTTTTAACCTGGGATGGAGATAGTTGGGTTAGTGCAGCACCTCCTGGACTAGGTGGTGGTGAAGCCAACGGCGGTAACAACCTGGGCGCAAGTGGTAGCAGTATATTCAGTAGCAAAGTTGGTGCTGATTTACAGTTTAGAAAGATTATTGGTACTTCTCCTATTGTTGCTACACAAAACACAAACGATATTACACTTACATTTGCACCTAGTGCAGATATTAATGCAAATACACAAAAGATTATTAATGTTGTAGATCCAGGAGCTGCACAAGATGCAGCAACAAAAGCATATGTCGATGCACAGGTAGGTGCAGTTAGTACTGATAAGATCGTTGAAGGTAACTCACAAGTTGAGGTAGTAGACACAGGCACAGGCAGTGTTGTTATTACTGTAGACGGTGTAGCCGAACAAACAATTGTAGCTGCAAGTACAACATTCGGTGGTAACTTAATTATTCCAGATGCTGGAAATATTGGTAGTGCTAGTGACACAGATGCGATTGCAATTGCTGCAGACGGTGTTGTGACATTCGGTGCAAGTATAGTAGGCACACTTGACACAGCGGCACAAACAAATATTACAAGCGTTGGCACACTTACATCGTTGGTTGTTTCAGGACAAGCAGACTTTGATGATTTAAGAATTACTGGAAACAAAATTGAAAGTGATGTAAGTAACGCAGACCTTACACTGGATGCAAACGGTACAGGAAGCATCAATGTAAGTGCTAATAAAATTACAAACGTTGCAACTCCTGTTGCTACTACTGACGCAGCAACAAAAGCATATGCAGACCTAAAACTAGCACTTACTGGCGGCACAATGTCGGGTGCTATAGCAATGGGCACAGCAAAGATTACTGGCATGGGCGATCCTGGTGCGGCACAAGATGCAGCAACCAAAGCCTATGTAGATTCAACAGTAGCATCTTTGAACTCTGATAAAATTAATGAGGGCAACTCGCAAGTTGAAGTAGTCGATGCTGGCACAGGAACTATTACACACACTGTAGATGGTGTAGCAGAATTAACAATTGTTGCGGCAAGTTCAACATTTGGCGGAAATATAATTATACCAAACGCAGGAAATATTGGTAGTGTGTCTGATACTGACGCTATTGCAATTGCGGCAGGTGGTGACGTAACAGTTAGTCAAGGACTTATTGTTACAGGAAACTTAACAGTAAATGGAACAACCACTACACTTAATACTGCCGAAATGAAAGTTGAAGATATAAACATTACACTAGCAGATGGCGCGGCTGATAGTGCGGCTGCAGACGGTGCAGGTATTACAATTGATGGTGCAGCCGCAACAATAACCTATAGTCATAGTGGTACAAAGTTTGTTTTCAATAAGCCAATTGATGCTGGTGCCAATGCTATTTCAACAACAGGAGCAATAAGTGGAACTGGTGCATCAATTACTGGATTAAGCGGGTCTAATATATCAACAGGTACAGTAGCAGCCGCAAGAGTAGCAACACTTAACCAAGACACTACAGGTACAGCGGCAGTAGCAACAACGTTTACAGTAGCAGATGAAGGCACAGATGCCACATGCTTCCCAGTTTTTGCTACCGCGGCAACTGGAAACGTAGGTGGAAAGACAGACAGTGTTTTAACATACAACAGTTCAAACGGTACATTAGGTGCAACTACATTTAGTGGTGAAGCAACAAGCGCACAATATGCTGACTTGGCTGAAATTTATGTAGCAGATGAAGAACTAGCACCAGGCACAGTAGTAGTAGTTGGCGGCGAAGAAGAAATTACCACAGCAGGACCTGATGATGCATATATTGCAGGCGTTATATCTACTGCTCCTGCTTACTTGATGAACAGTGCAGTGGATGGTCAGGCAGTTGCACTAGTAGGTCGTGTCCCAGTTCGTATTGTAGGTGCAGTAATCAAAGGTGCGGCAGTATTTGCAACTCATCACGGTAAAGCAAGTACAAACGGCGCAGGTCAACTCGTAGGAATCGCATTAGAAACAAATAGCGATTTAGGCGAAAAGAATGTAGAATGTATGCTTAAGGTATAAACTATGGAAAAGAAAAACATGAAAAAAGATATTGAACAACCACAACAGCCCGAGAGTGCTATCAAGGATGTAAGTGGCGTTATGATGGAAGGTCATATTCGTATCTTTGATCCAGAAACAGGCGAAGATTATGTAAACAAGCGTAATGCTATTCACTATGAAAACATGAGTGAAGCACTTGCGCTAAGTGTAGCAAACAAGACCACCGGTTTTGTACATGAAATGGCATTTGGTAACGGCGGCACCAGTGTTGATCCAACAGGTGTTATTACATATTTGCCCGCAAATAGCAGCGGCGCAAACGCTAACCTTTACAATCAAACATATTATAAAGTTGTGGATGACAACAGTAGTTTAAACACAGACACAGCAAGGAATAAACTAACTGTGAACCATACTGCAGCGCAGATTTACACAGATATAGTTGTGAGTTGTTTGCTAGACTATGGTGAGCCAAACAGTCAGGCAGCGTTTGATAATACTAGCAACTTTAATGACACATATACATTTGACGAGCTGGGCCTACGCAGTTGGACGGGCACAGTTAATACGGGTAAACTACTAACACACGTTGTTTTTCATCCGGTACAAAAAAGTCTAAACAGACTTATACAAATTGATTACACAGTTAGAATTCAAACAC
>Ga0181411_1000125_pt1 | contig 25294 bp, 11 predicted proteins | sample 34SPOviralmetaG_FD_130114 | JGI IMG/M metagenome (GOLD analysis project Ga0181411, IMG submission 130114) | Marine viral communities from the oligotrophic San Pedro Time Series (SPOT) site, San Pedro Channel, CA, USA - 34 SPOT_SRF_2012-07-09 | ecosystem: Environmental > Aquatic > Marine > Strait...
CTACTCCTGATGTAAGTGCAGCAAATGTTTGTATTAAAGAAGCTTCTGGCCATGAATTTATATACTTTATACCTTTACCTTTTGGGAAAACAAATTTATCATTAAACCCTGGTTTTCTATAATTATCATAAGCAGTTGTTTTTTCATGTCCATCGTATGTAACAACTGACTCTACATGAATACCTGTACCATCTAATGATTTAGATTTTATTTTAAACAAACCATTGTAAGGATTGCTTACAAGTGGTTGACCTGATGCTTTGTTTAAACGAACCTTAACGTCTGCACCATTTAATCCTAAGTTTAATAATAAAGCTATTCTTCTATTATCTATAGAATCTATACCAGTAAAGTTTACAACGCCTTTTAAGTTTTCTTTAATAAGTTTCATGTCGCCTTCAAAAGTACTTACCTCAGGGTTTTGAACTTTTTCAAACCAACCATTAACTTTTTTAGACATAGCCTTGCTCATGTAAGGAACCATAGACTTAGCAGAATCTTTAGCACCCCAACCTGTATTTATAAAATCTGTTAACAATAAAAACTCCTGCACTTCTGTTGGTAGCTGTTCAAAGCTTTTTCTATACAACTCTACTTGTTCAGGGAACTCTAAATCTCTTTGTATTTTTTGTAAATCTAAATTTGTTTTATAAAAATTCACAGGCATTGGTGTACCATTAGCATTTGTCATTAAAGCTAAATTACTTGTATATGTTAATATACCATCTTCACCAAACCATTTACTACCTTCGTATTCTCCTTTTCTTACACCTTCTATTATTCTGTTAGTGACTAAACTTGTAAGTAAGTGCATTTTTTTAATAGGACCATACGTTTGAAACTCGCTCATAGGTATACCATCAGCGATATTAAATTTATCAAACAAGTAATTCATCCTATCATTTATATTGTAACCTGAATGAAGTAAAACTCTAGATAAATACAAAGACTTAACTATCTTGTCATTTAACTCTATGTTATCAGCAAGTTCATGTGGCCCTTGTTTATATAAAGATATTAATGTATCGTCTACCATATCTTCAGCTTTCAGAATTTCTGTATTAAAAATTCCTTTATCTTCTCCTGTAAATCCAGAATCTATACTATCTATTACACCTTGACCTATTATACCTGCTCCATATCCACTACTTAACTCTGGACTTTCTTCTAAATTTTGAGTTATTAAAGTTTCATTAACTCTACGATGTCTAGAAAAAACAGGATGATTTGTTCCTACATTTTTAAGTATGTCTTGTTGTCTTTCTAATGCTTCTACGGCTGTTCTATGTTCTATTAAAGAACCAATAGGGTTTGCGCTAAATTTTTTATCTAAACCTACAAATAAACTTAAATCTAATATGTCTTGACTTATTTGTTTAGTTGCATAATAAAATATAATTGTTTCATCAGACTTACCATCTATTTTAGATAAGTCAAATACAATTCTACCTTCTTTACTAAACACAGCGCCTATAAGCTCGCTTGTAGATAATGCTGGAGTTGTTTTTACATTAAATTTTTTAGAATAAAGTTTTCGAATAGCTGAATCTGTCTCTTCTGCTAATTCTTTTCCTGTATAATTAGCATATTGCTGGAAGTTAGCCTTCTTTAAAAACACAGATATATCAGCTGGCTTCATTCCGTATTTAATTAAAGAAATAAACTGGCTTGCTGTTTCTTTTACAAACTGAAACTTTGCTCTGTTACCGTATTTACCATCATCTAAAACTAAGTTTAAATAATTACATAACTCATAGAATGTTCCTGTCCCGTCTTTTTCTATTTTATTAGACAGGTTTTCATATTGTTTATTGTTATGTTTAATTGCAATAGGTTCGTTAGCAAAATACAAACTTGGATTACCCTGCGCTATATAATTATATGTAAGGTTTTGTGCGGCTATATTACTAATCATAGGCACATTACCTTTACTTGTTTCAAAAGTTTGCTGTGCACCCAAAATAGTAAAGTCATTAGATATATCTGAACTACCTTTTTTGTCACCAAACAATGCTTGATTAGTAGGCTCTGCAATGTTTTTTTCAAATTCAATTATTTGAGCAAGCATGTTTACAGTTTCAGGCATTGAATACAAGTCTATAATAGATTGTACTATATCGTTTTTTGCTTGTTGTAATGGCGATAAGTCTTTACCTTTATCTAATACGTTAAGGTGTAACATATCACCATCAAGGTCAGAGCCAATAATTTCAGAAGTTTTTGCACTTACTGCTATTGTGTTACCTGGTTTAGGTGATACACCTTTTACTTTTAACACTATAGTAGAACCTGCTGATGAAGCTGGTATACGTGTAGCCACAAATAAATCTCCTTCTTTAACATTAAGCTCTCTAGCCATATGTTTAGAAATAATAGCTTCTGCATGTTCAACAACCATTTTACCATCAACTTCTTTTACACTTAATGGTTTTAATGTGTTATCATTTTCTATTAATTTATTACCATCGAATTCATGACCTTGTATAATATCAGATTCTTGTAAAGACAATGTTCCCATTGTTCTTAATTTAAAACCTTTTTTTCTTATTTTAGAGTTAGCTAATTCTATAGCCCTATCTCGCATTACTTGCAATGCTGTTTTACCTTCAGAGAACATTACTCTCTGTATAATAGGCATTGATGATGAATTTAAATCTTGTTTAGCTAAATCTTCAAAAGACACTCCTTCAAGCTCTTGTTCAAATTGCAAGTTTAACGCAGTTGCGTATGCTTTCATAACCTTCATAGAGGCTTGTCTTACAGGCGCGCTCCAATGGTCTAAAAACACACTTATATTAGACACACCTTGTTTAGCTACAGTAGATGTTACCGCTTCTTTATCTAATTCATTTTGTACCCCTATAAATCTACCATCAAATCCTCTTATATCATTAGCTATATCGTATGACCACTTATCCATTTCAAGATTTATATCAAATTCTTTGTCTTGAAATTGGTCTAAAGTAAACGTATTAACACCTGTAATTTTTCCTTTTTTCACAGCTTCGCCATCATAAGCAATAACTCTGTGGTCATTAAGACCCATTTGTTCATAGAATTTTTCTCTTGATTTTAATACTCTATACACACCAGCTAAAGGACCTTTTACTTTATTGTTTAATACAATAGTGTGTCCTTTGAAATAAAACTGACTAGAATTACTACCTGATAAAGATGCTATTCTTTTGTTGTCTATATTTCTACCAAACCCTACAAGCTTATAAGAACCCTTAACATCAGATAAACCACCTTGTGTATCTAATATTTTATTTGCTTCTTCCATAGTAATGTACGAAGCAGAGTCAGCCATTTTAGGTGTTAATTCTACTTCTTTAAGCTTACCTGTTTCGTAATCTATTACTTGTACTTTTTGTACTTGGTCTTCTAACCCTATAACTGGGTCTTCAAATATGATAGGTTCAACTCTATATCCTTTATAAGAAGAATCATGTGGTGCTATAAAGCCTGTTGCTCTTTTGTTTTTATCATTAAAGCTTCCTTCTTCACCAGCAAAAGAATGTAAATCTTGTATATAGAATTTGTTAATAGAATAGTTAATAGAAGCTAAAGCAGCTTCTTCATCCGTATTCATTTCAGCTATCATTCTAGCATGAGTTTCTACATTAGTCCAATCATAAATTTTACCATCTATAGTTTGCTCAAAAGCTTTAGTAGATAATAAATTCATTTGACCTTTACCTCTAGCCTTTTCTTTACCATATCCTTTTATTTCATATGGTGTTTCAAATAAATTATTTTTTCTTACTAAATAATCTATCATTTCTTGACTAGCTACGTCAAACAAATTAAAGTCTGAATCACTATTGTGATTTTCTATAAGTTGTCTCGTCTGAGCTTCATGATAATCTCTTACGAAATCTAACTGTGCTTGTATAGCTTTATTGCTTTTTAACCAATCAGTTATAAATTCTGTTTTAAGGTTTTTTAATAACTGTAATTGATTGTTATATTCTTTTTCGTCTGTTATACTATTTAGTTTGCTTTTAACATCTTCATACAAAGCATATTTTTCTGGCTTTTGTTTCTTAATTTTTTTATTTAAGAAATTTGTATATGATGATTTATGTTTAGCTTGTACATTTACTTTTACGTAATATCTTCTAGACTTATCAGAGTAATCACGAACGACTTGTAAATATGTACCACCAGATTTCATAGCAGTCATTATAGCGTTTATATCACTTTGAGTTACTTCTGATGCAAGTATGTTATCTCTATCTGATGCTGTTACTTCGCTACCATCTAAAGAACGGTAATCTAAAGTAAAAGTACCGTCTGCCATAGCTTGTGCGTATGGGTTAGTAATACTACCAGCATTAAATAAATTAGCAAATCCGTCAGGGTCGTTTTCTAAATACTCTTCTAATGACTCTTTATTATATTCTAAGAAATATTTACGTGTTGTTTTATTTAAGGATTTACCTTCTTGAGTAATAATAGTTGACATATAGCCTTTATCATGCTCCGCATTGTATGTAGCTATAACGGCTTTTGCAACATCTCTATGTCCTCTTAACTCATTGAATACAGTATGGTTTAAAGCTTTTTGTCCTTCTTTAGGTGTTTTACCTGGGTACATAGACATAGAACTTCTATTTGTTTTTGTCCAAGTTTTTTTAACTCTACGATAAATAAGTTCTTTACCAGCTTCTAGTTGTTTTTTATCTAAACCAAACATTTCTAACGCTTCATCTAAAGAACTTACATTTAAGTCTTTTAATAATTCGTTTATTTGTTTATCAGTAGACAAAGGATTTATTTCTACATAAGCAGTAACATTATCATTTCTTAAGTATTCAGATAACTTAATGCTTTTATCGACAAACGTTAATGTGGGCTCTAAAGACAGCTCTTCTACATACTGAACATTTCTTTCTAATTCTAAAGGAAACTTTTCTGTGTTATTATACGCATCTTCTAATCTATTAAAGAATTCATCTTCTAATTCTTTTAACTGCTCACGTGTTATATTTAGTTTAGAGCCACCTATTACAGCAGGTCTGTTTCTAAATACAGCACCAAATACATTTAACACAGCATCATTCTTTGCAGCTTCTAAGCTCATTCTATTTTTCCATTCATTACCTTGTGGGAATTGAATAGAAATAGATTCCCAAAACATTTCTTTTAATCTACCTTTATTGAAGTATTCACGTAGAGTAAAGTTTTGTCCTGATTTTTCATCATGAACTCTGTATTCATCTAAAGCTTTAGTATTGAAAGAATATACTTTATTGTTTCCATCGCTACCTAAAGGCAAGAAATAAGTGTTAATTACTTGTATTAAGTCTGTGTCATTAGTAATATCAGACCATATTATATTAGCTATATCTTGAGAATATTTCATTCTCTTTTGATATTGGTCGACTGCTCGTTGTTGCCATGCGTGTGTTGCACCTTCATATTGCCAAGCTGACAACATGTGTAAATTAGTCTTAGACGTTCTTCCTGGTATAGAAAACTCATTGTCTAACATCAACACATCTTCGAGAAGATTTGTTACCCTTCTCATGCTTTGTATAGAAGATGCATTTCTATGACCATCTTGCGTAAGCAAAATACTTTTCTCTATAGTCATAGAGTTCATTTGGTTATATAAACCAGCCAGTATAGTACCATAAGCAATACCTGCACCTCTCGATGTTAATGGAGAATAAAATGGTATTATATCTAACTCTTGTGTTAAGAACGCAAAGAAGTTAGATAAATGCATCTCTTCTTCAGTTACTACAGCTTTTTCTGACAGTTCGATTAAATCCCATGCAGCCTCTATAAAGTCATCTTTAGTCTTGTACTGATGTACATAATCAATTAAATATGTAAGTAATCTATCTTTAGATATTGGCTCGCCATCCATAGTAAATGACTCGCGACGTAAATGAAACTCTATTGCATCTCTAAGTCTATTAGATATTTGTCTAGGGTTTTCATCTAAAAGCATAGAGAATACTGCATCATCATCTGCATTTAACTCTGCGCCATTTTCATCGTGTGTGCCATATATTTCTTCTGCTTTTTTAAACTTATCTTGTAATCTTTGTAAATCCTCTTTATCAGCTTTATTAATAGCACCTTGCAATTTAGGTATTAACTTGTTACGCAACGCTTGTTTATGCTGATTGTATATAGCAGATTTAATCTTCTTACCTCGGTCAAGTAGTATCTCTTTTGTTATTACGTACTCTGGAGAGTTATAACGATAACCTGTTAGCATTTGACGAACTAATTCTTTATATGCTATGTTAACGCTACTTTTAAGATTTAACTTATCTTCTATAAAAGCTTTTAACTCATCATCAGATAAATCTTCTTTATTACCTACAAGACTATCAAAACTATTTTTAGCATAGCTTTCAGCTATTTGCATAGAAGCTCCTTCATTAGCCTGTAATAAATCAAAAGCTTTTTTAAGAACATCTTTACGCTTAATCAGTATTTTTCGTCTTGCTTCTGCAGAACTTGTAAAGTTTCCGTACTTAGCTTTATTTTTTCTTATAACCTCGTTTATCTTAGAAAACTGTTCTTCTAAAGTAGGTTGGTTTTTTCTAGTTTTAGATTGGTCGTAAAGCCCTTTAGATATAACTTGGAATGCACTTGCTGCTTCTTCTTCTGTTACAGAACCTCTAATTTTATTTTTCCAAGAACTCATGGCATCATTAAAAGTCTTTTTAGCCTGACCTTTAATAAATATGTCTTGGTTAACAGAGCCGTATAAACCACCAAGTTTAGACAACGCTTCGTCTTGTATGTTTACTTGAGCAGAGTCTTTAAGTTCTTGATAACCAGCTTGTTCTAAAATGTCTTTTGAATACTCGTAAAAAGATTTTTGTGCTTCCTCACTTGGCGCTAGTTTATTTTCATACAAATAATCTTCGTATGTAGTAATTACACTAAACAAACTTGTTTGTGCAGACCTTTGTTGTATTCTTTTTAATATTTCAAGACCTTCTCTTTGTGTAATGTATTTTACTTTTCCAGTTCCATCTGGCACAGCATAAAGAATGTGTTCTTGATACTGTAGTTTAGTTATCTTATAAACAGGCTGTTTTACGACAGCTCTCATCATTTTTTTAACTTCAGGTAGATGACCATAAAGCTTTCTAAATATATGGAAGTTCTCGTGAAATATAGCTTCCTCTGGTGCTTCAGTAGCAGCATTAGGATTCACGAACACACCAAGACCCATTGCATATGCAGCAGCTTCTTCACCGTGTTCATATATTTCATCTAAGAACTGTATAGATATTAATCCATCAGCAGATTTTTTTGCATATAAATTGGCTAGTGTTATATCAGAACCACCACCCATTTTAATTGCTCTTCTGACTTTTCTTCTATGTGCTGCAGCTTCTACAACATCTAATATTTTAATAGCTTTTTCTTTACTAAAGAATGCTTTAAGAACTTTAACAGTAGCGTCTTTTACTAAAGATGCGCTTGCTTTTATATTAGAAGGTTTCAGATAATCAGGTAATTTAATTTTCTTTTTTTCTTCAGGCGTCTGCTCTTTATCATCTTCTGTAACTTCTTCGTCTTTACCTTCTACTGTTTCTTCTTCTATTTTTTGTTCTTTTTCTTGCTGCTCTTTAATTTCTTTATCTACCTCATCAATAGCTTCATCTATTCTATCAGTTTTTTGTTCAACTGTACCGTCTTCATTTACAGTTATAATACTAACAGAACCATCTTTCTTATCTTCTTTTATAAATACAAATTTACCATCAACAGACTGTGCTTTGTCTAATTCATGGCCTTCCATTTTCTTACCTACTTTTTCTTCTGCTTTAGTATAAGCGTCATTTACAGACTGAGCTTCTTTTTCAGCTTTATAAAATTCTTTTGATAATTCATCTTCATCTATAATAGCTTGTTCTTCTTCAGTTAATTCAGTCCCCTCTTTTTCTTTTGCAATTAACTCTTTTATTTTAGGAGCTTTTTCGCTAACAAACTTTTTAGTTTTTTCACGAGACTCAGCATTGTCGTATATCTCTGTAATCTTATCTTTAGTAGCTTTCATTAAGTCTTTTTGAGCTTGCATAGATGATTCAGCTAAAGCTCTAAGACCTTTAATTTCTCTATTACCTACTCTTTTACTTAAACTACCGTCTTCCATTGCAGCTTCATAAGTTGCAATTTGAGATTCAATATCTTCTTTTTGTTGTTCTAGTCTACGTTTACTTGTATTATACAACCAAGCATTACTTACAAGCTCAGTCTTACCCATATTGTCTAAGTTATGGGTAGGCTTACCTTCCATAGCTTGCTGTACTTCACTTATAGTTTCTGTGTATATTTTGTGCTGCTCTTCTGTAATACGACCTGTTTCTAATTGTTGTTGTAAAAAGTCTAATACTACTTTTTCATCACCCTCCTTAACTGCGTTCATAGCTAAGTTATACGCAGCAGAATCTTTCATTAAATTAGTTGCTTCAGTAGCGTCTAACGTTTCAGTAACTTCTTCTTCTACAATTTGGTCTTTTCCGTCTTTACCTTTTACTGTTTTTTTAACCTTACGCTTAACAGTATAATTACCGCTATCTAAATCTTTTGTGAAAGAACTAAGGTATTCATGTGATTCATTTCTATTATCTATAGACTTTTGTAAAGCAACTCTGTTTTCTGAAGCTGTTCTAATAGTATTAGATGCTCCAGACATAAGTAAGCTTGTAGCAAATGACAATACTCTTGTTGGTCTTTGTTCGTCTGCTAAAAAGAAATCTAAATAACCAGGAAAGTCTTGACCTTTTTCATCTGCTATTCTTCTTTGCACTGACCAATCTTGGTACACTTCTTGAAACTGTTCTACAACCCCATCGGTAATACCTTGAGCTGCACCCATACCTATAGCCTTAAAAGCTTGTTTAATTGGTTCTTTAATTCCTGGTGCTTTTAATGCTGCAGCTCCTGTTTTTTGTGCTGCTTTACCAGCCACACCCATTACAGATTTAGCTGCGCTTGTTCCTGCAAATTGTGCACCTAATTTTTTTGCACCTTCCATAGCAGAACGACCAATACCTAATTGTCCCATAAACAACCCGTATTGAACTACATCTGCAGCCATAGACGCAAGGTTATCTCTATACACTAAAGAAGCAGCATTCATAGCTTCATTTTCTGTAAGACCTTGTTTAACACCTTCATTTAATGTTTGACCTGCTAATGCCGCACCTTCTATTAAGTTAGAAGTAGCACCCGCAGCTGTGATAGATAATGAAGATTTAATTAAACCTCTTGCCGCTAATTCTGTTGCATATTTTGTAGCACCTATAGATTGAGCACCTTTTGCAACAGCTTGTGATGCTCTTGCAAATTTTGCACCTCTTGTTGCTAATTGAACACCTCTTGCAGCATATGTAGCAGGAACCATTAATGACAAAGCAAAAGGTAACATACGAGCAACACCAGTAGCCCAAAAATCAGGGTCTGCTAAGTCGTCCCATGTTACATCTTCTAAATCATTAAGACCTGGTACATCATCACCAAAAGACTGTAAATAGTCAGCAAAATTATGTAATGAATCAGAAATAGGCTTAGATGTGTCTAACCCATAAACTTGTTTAGATACTTCAGAAGAAGAATTACCACTAATAAAATCAGCAATATCTCCCATGCTATCTACCATGTCACCAACACCGACAATGAAAGATTTACCCGCCATTTCAATAAAGCCCATATCCTCATCTATTTCAGTAGGTTTTACGGGCTCTTGACTACCTGCCATAAGTTCACCTGCCTGTTGTGGCTCTGGTGCTGGAGGTCTCATAAATACAGGCATAGGGACATCAGTCCCTGCAAAATGAATGCCATCCGAAGATGGCGGTGCTTTATAACTATCGTCTAAAGATTCATCGTATTTTTTAATGTCGTTTTTAGGAGTATCTCTTTTCCAGAGTGACTCTTCAGGTAGCATGTTTTCTGCCATTTTATAAAGCTCTTTGTATCTTATCTCTTAATTTATCTACTTGCATAATGTAATCTTCTGCTGCTTGTGCATCAACACCATTAGCAGTTAATAAATCATAATATGCATCAAAAAAATCTTTTGTAGAACCACTTAATAATGCTTGATTAAGCTCTGGAAAACTATTAGGATTAAATCTTTGTGTTAAAGAATTTATACCCTTATCCATATCTCCTTCTACAGCTGCTAAAGATAATAAAATACTTTTAGTAGTATCGTTCTTTTTAGTTCCCAAACCTATTACATCCATAACTCTTTCTACAGGGTCTATATACAACCCTACTTGTGATTGTATATCATTAACGCTTGAGTCTACAGTTATTGGTTTTTTAACTACAGGTTCTGGTGCATCTGACAACTTATCTGTTGTGTATCTTTGCAGTGCAGTATCTTGACCTAGTATATCAGAATAAGCTGACATTGTTTTAGTATCGTTAGGGTCTATTTCATTATAGTAATAACTATTAAACCACAGCACATCATCGCTTTCGTATTCTTGTATAAGCGCGTGTTCTGCATTTGTAGGCTCACCATCTAAGTCTTCTTTCTTAACTAACTTATAAGAACCATCTGCTTGTTTTATTTTATAACCCATAAATATAGCACCTGGTCTTATATCACCCATTTCATCGCCTGGAGTTACCATTCCACCATCTTCATCATACCAAACACCATTCACAGCTTTTACATCTTCTGCGTATTTTTCTAAATCAACTATTGTGTTTTTACCTAATACAGCTTGCGACATAGCCAACTCATTTCCTATAAATCCTTGATGTCCCATAATATCCGTATTGTTTGGCGTAACACCAACATTAAAGTTACCCATGTCGTAATCTCTTAATGCTGTAACATACTCTTGAGATTTACCACTTATAACAGACGTGTCTATTTGTTTCATTCCAAGACGCTTATGTTGTCTTTGCATTCTACCAGCTACAGATTTATTAACCTCCGTGCCTTGTTGCAAAGGTTGTAATGCTTGCATTGGATTTCCTCCGCCAACATATTCTGCAACATATCTTTCTAATTGGTCGTCAGATATATTTAAGTATTCTTCTTCACCTAAACCATATTCAATAGCATAATTATTTTTAAACTTAAGGTAATTAGTACCTGTGTTCATGTATTTTTCTGCTAATGTATTTCCTCTTGAATCATCTCCAGGCTCGTCCCAAGAAGCTAAACTTCTATGCTTAAATGAATCTATATCTCCACTCATATAAGCATTAAATTCTCTTCGTACTTGATTAGGTATTAGGTAAGCATTCTTGCCATTATCACCTTCAAGTTGTTCATAAAAACCTTGCACTTGTTTTGTGTTTGCTGATATTCTTTTAGCATCATCTGATAATGCAATATTGTTGAAGAAATTTTGCATTGTTTTTCTGCCACCAGAATTCATGAACTTAACAGGGTCGTTTCCGTATTTTTCTAATTCAGATAAAAAGACATCTTTTTCTTGGTCATACATTGCCTGTATTTTATCCTTGTCTTCATTTCGAACAGCAATTTGACTTGCCATTCCATGTATGTATTGCTGCCATTCATTAAGCTCTTGCTCTTTTGCATTTTGATTAGCTTGCAACTGTTGTTGCGCTTGCATCAATTGCATAGCTTCACCTAATTCTGCTTTAGCTCTATCTCTTCTTTGTCCTGAGCCAACCCATCCACTTAGGGCGTTATTTACTTTAGAGTAGTCCATTATTTAGGGTTATTATCGTCATTTGCATCTGCTGCATTATCTGCATCAGAAGTTGTTGTTGATGCAGTTTCTACATCTTGATTTATTATATCTGTGTTAGCTTTATTTCCACTATTACCAGCTAACTGGTCAAGCATTTGTTGTGTTAAAGCTTCAGTCTTTTTTCTATTAGGATTTAAATAATATGAAACATCACTTAAAGCATCTGACAATAAATTCTGCCCTATACCAGATAACACTTGTCTATTATTATTTAATGTAGTTTGTCGCATTTGTTCTACATTCATATCTCTGTTTAACTGCATTGTACCTACAGCTGAAGCTAAAGAGTTATATTGTTTAATATTTTCTCTATGTAATTTTGCATCTTCAGCAGCTAATTGATTTAACCCTGATATTCTGTTTGCATCTACTACACCTTGGTTAGCTAAAAACAATCCTCTTTGTCCACCAGAGGCTCTTAAAACGTTCTTCATAGCACCTGCATATGCGTTGTCTAAATTTTGCATAGCAGCAGCTTTTTCTGCCGCAGTTAAACCAGAGTTTGCTAATTGTTTTTGTTTATTAAGTGCTTCAATTACTAATGGAGATATTTCAGGTGTTTCTACATCAGGGTCTCTTAGAGCTTGAGATAATGACATAACACCTGCTGCTGCTTTTAAACCTGAAAGAACACCTTCTGCTGCACGCATTTGTTTATTTCTTGCTTCGTCTTTAGCAGAATTTATTTCTTCTTCAGTTTTAGGTTTTTTTGGACCATATTTAGGGTCGTCATACTCTTCCATTAACTTATCAAGTCTGCCTTGATGTCGGTCTAATGCATCTTGTTGGTTTTTTAATCTTGCTTGTTTATCTTGCTCAGCTTTTATTAAAGCATCTTGTTCTGTTGAGTCCCCTGAAACATACCCTGTGTTTTCTTCTGTTTGTTCTGCATTCTGTTGTTCTATATTTATTGCAGGACCTAAACCACCAGTTTCATCTTGTTTAAGTTGATTATCTGCTAACTCTGCATTTAACTGCTCATAGTTAGTCATTAAGTCAGGAAAACCAGCTTCTTCTTTTGCGTTATTATATATAGCTAAAGCTTCTTCATCACCATTTAACATAGCGTTTTGAAAAGTAGTATCGTAATAATTACGCTCAGCATCTGTTATTTCTTCTCCTGCTTCATCTCGTCTAATAATGTCAGCTAAATCTAATTCACCTGGCTGTAATTCTTCTGTACTTGCATCTATTACTTCTTGAGTACCTTGCAAGTCTTTTTGAAATTTCTCTTGTGTTGCAGCAAGTGCTGCTTTATTTTCTTCTCCTGCGCTTGGTTTAAAACCGCCTGCCTCTTGAGTGTCTTTAATAGCTCTTAACTCAACATCTGATTTTTTATTATCGTTATTTCTTTGTTTGTTAAGTCTAGACATCCAGCCATGTGCGCTGTCATCAATGTCTTTAGAATTCCAATAAGACTCTTCTCTTGTGTTGTTGTATGCTTCTAATACTTTATCTCCGCCTTGAGAGTCTATAGCACTATTAATAGATGATATAGCTTTATCTAAACTAGAGTTATCACCTTCTATACCAAGCTCTTTCATAACTCTCATTAAAGTAGAGTTACTATTACCTGTACCTAAGTTATATCCTTGGTTTACCGCAGCATCATAAATAGTAGCTGCTACTTTTCTATCTTTAATTTGACCTAAATTGTATTTATCCCAGTATTGTTTTTTAAATATCTTTTCTACCTGGTCTTGCTTAGTGCTGTTAAATCCACCTATCCATTTGTCTGTTTCTGCTTTTGTCATTTTAGAAACATCTTTACCAACAGAAGCCATATATGCTTTGAATGTTAAACCATATCTAGTAGCTGTTTTTAAAACTGTACCATCAGCAAGTGTTTGAGAATTACCTAAATCAGTAGATGTAGTTTGAACACCACCTTCAAATTCTTTAGTTTTTTCTCTTGCGTAATACCAATTTTTAGCATCATCACTTACACCATCAGACCACCCACCAGATGGCTGGTATTTATCCTTACCTGACTTGTCGTAGTCGTATGAATTTTTCTTTTCGTTTGCCATTATTTATGTTTCCAAGTTGACATTTCACTTTGTACAGCTTTTCCTGCTTTTTTGTATTCACCAGTAGATAACATTCTTTGTAGCTTAGTCATGAATGGTTTATCAAAGACTCCTTCACCACCTGTTAATTCCATACCTGTATCGTTACCTGATTTGTCTACTACTTTTAATGGATTTGTAGAATGACTATAAGCACCTGTCGTCATACCTCCTACATTATATTGCCTTACTTTATTATCGTTAGTATAAAAATCAACTTTGTTATACTGGTCTTCGTCTAAATCCCATTTATCCATAAAGTGTTTTTTTGCATCAGCACCTCTTTGTGAGTAATCTATACCAATATTAGTTTGGTCTTGTCTTGCTGATATATCAGGCATATAATTAGATGATTCTAATTTTTTAATAGCAGCCTGCATAACTTCTGGTTTTATTTTTTCTTTAGGTTCTTGAAAATTTGGTGGCAAACTTCCATATTTATTCATAAGGCTATCTGCATAGTTATCTCCATACATTCCTTGAAAATGAGCTTTAGCTTCACCAGTTCTAAAACTATTTACAGCGCTCATTGCTGAACCTTGTATTACACTGTCAAGTTTATTTTGTGGTGGCGTAGTAGATGATTTTAAATCAACTAAGCTATCAATTGGTATTTTTCCACCTGTTTCGTATCCTTTGTAATCTTCAGATTTTGCAGATAAAAACAATGCTAAATCTTTTTCTCTTGCTTCTTTAGCTTTTTGTTTTTTTTCTGCTTTTGCAAGTTTTTTCTTTTTAGCTATACCAACACCTAACCCTACTGCTGCACCAACAGCAGCTCCAATAGGTCCTGCTTGAGCTCCCATTTGTGTAAATTTTATAGTCTCTTTAGCTACATCGGCATTATCATATCTAGTAGGGTCTTTATCAAAAGCATCTGCAATACCTGTTAAAGCACTACCAGCCATAGCTGTAACTCCTGCTGCTTTATCAGCATCTTTAAAGCTAGTACCTTTTCTAAAAGTAGACATATCATCTCTTGTAGGGTCTAACCCTTGATTTAACATGTCTTGATAATTGCCTTGAAACATACTAGGGTCAGCGCCACCTGCAGAAAACATTGCAGCCATACCACCGCCAGAGTATTTTTTAGTTACTCCACCACCGTAATATAACTCATTAGCTAAAGCTTTTTCTTGTTTAAATGTAAGGTCTTTAATCATGTTGTAGTTCTATTATGTATTAAAGCACCAAACAACTCTATCTTGGCTGCATCAGTACTATCTATTTTTATAGTTAAATGTTGACCTGTTGCTTTAGCTGTACCATCAGTGCTTGTTATTGGTATAATATGTTTTCCGTGCACCATTTTATCTCCTGTTCCAGTTGTTGTAAACGGTGTATTACTTACCGAATCTGTGAAAGTAAAATTAGTGTTAGTATTTTCTCTATATATTTTTTGCGCTAAAATAGAATTTGCTGAACCATTTCTTCCTACCGTTAATAATTCGCCTGGCAGGTTAAAAGCTAAAGATATTACATCTGTTTTTTTTGTAACCATTAAATCGCTTAACTCACTATAAACTAAATGTAAAGGAGTTCCTGTAGAAGCTTGAGTTATACATAAACCTACCTCATCTAATATTTTATTATGATACAAACAAACTCCACCAACACTGTAATCTAATGGTTTATCACCTATTACTGCATCTTTAATAGAATGCAATATATTTGTGTTTTGAGTTGTTATACCTAAATCTTGTACAACTATACCTTGACCATAAACTAATTTGCAAAAAGCAGACATGTTGTTGTCATACCAATAAGCTGCTGTATTTGTAACTATAGCATTGTTATAGTGTTGGCTACCATAAGTAGTGTCTATATAATCACTTCTTTCTATTACTTGACCAGTACCTGTAGCAATCATTACTGCAGCTGCGTCTGTATTATCTACAACAACCCTTGGGTTAATAGTTAATTTAGAAACACCTGATTGTTGTACTGCAAACAAGTCACCTCTTAAATTAAATAAATTATATATAGCACCTTTACCAGTTTCCAGTTCGTGAATTTCATTTGCATCCCATGTAGTATAAGCGTCAAACGGGTCACCTGCTAATTTTAAGTTAGATGCTGCTATTAAATTACTATAGTTATTTACATCTTTAAAATTTGCTGGTTTTTGTACATATGTTTTAGTTGTATTTTCACAACCATATGTTTCATTCATTAACTCATCATCATAAACATGATAGTTTATATCATCTGTAGAACCTAAATAAACACCATCTCTTAAGTCTAAATTTACTGACGACTCTACTGGAAATATTATACCCATTGATGGGTGAGCTCCACTACCTATTTCTGACTTACCTATTTTCTTTTTAATATACATATTAATATAGGTGTCGCCTCCAAAAACAGAATCAACATTAGTAGCTTGTGGGTTGAAGTTTACATGACCTGTATTTATATATTGACTATTTTCAAAAGAAGCGTCAGACCTACCACCATATTGAGATTCCGACACATTTCTTACCATTTGAACATATAATTTCTGCCCATACAATCTTTGGTTTACAAAAGCAGTACCATTACCTCTATAATTTAACATAAAAGAATTGTCCTGATGGTCTCCTGTACCACAATGATAATCTGCTGGAAATATAGCATCACCTGAACCACCTGCCTCTAAAGAAACAAACATAGTTGGAGCTCCATGTAAGGTGTTTTTGTAAAGGGTGCTTGAGTTAGAACCAGAATAATCACCTGAACTCCATTTTTCATCAGTAACAGTGTCAGATGCATGTCTTAATACATCATCATCATTTTTCCAAGCAATTCTTAATTTATTTTTAAAGTCTTGATTTTTTTGACCTTGAGAATGCTCGTCATGGTCACTCATTCTTAAATTAGAAACCATAGCACCATTACTTACAGTTTCTGCGTGTTTAATTTCAAACATCTTGTCTGAGTCTGATAATCCTCTAAATATATTTGTACTAGCCCAATATTGACTATATAATGGTAAAAAAGAATATTGTATACGCTCCCATTCGGAAGTACTAGATTTAGGGTTAAACCTTCCTGACAATATATATGGTTGTACATCAGTTACTAATTGACCTTGACCAGCATTGTAATATGTTGCAAACTGCATAAGATTTTCAAAACCCTGTTGGTCAGACTGTATATTTGTAAATTCTGGTAATTCATCATTATAATTTGAATAACCTACATCTAACCTTGCAACTACTTTTAATTTATCATTTTGTCTTTTTTGATAATTTAATTTACCAAAATAAGGTTCAGGAGTGTCATAAGTAAAATTAGTATTACTATAAGACTCTTGAGTTTGTAAAGGAGTAAATGGAGTAATAGAGCTTGGACCATTCATATGTCGCATCGTTCCATTGCCGTCATTATTAGCGTGTATTTGTATTTGACTTATTACTCCGCTTGCTAATATTCTTTTATCATTTTCGCCTCTTGCAACTCTTACAATAGAATACCCACTTATTTTGCTTCTTGTAGCTGCAGATAATTTTACTTCAAACTTTGGAAACAAAGCAAACCCAGATACATCATCTAAAGGTCTATCAAAAACTACATCACCTGAATAATTACTTGCTCCTGTTGTTTGTTTTGAAATTGTTATATTATTTGCATCAACTATATTGGTAATATAAACTCCTTTAGGTATTGATGTTTCACCTGCTAAACCATTACTTACTAAATCTCCTAAAGCTCTAGCTGTAGCAGCACCATTTTTAGTTAATGTTGTGCTTCCACTTGTCCAAGACCAACTATCTTCTTTAGATGGTAAAGTTCCGCAATGTTTGTAAGTTCTTGCACCATCACTATTTTGATAAGATACATTTCCACCTACTGATGAGCCATACAATGTTTCATTGTCAGGCATACGTATATCACCTATAGGACTAACAAAAGTTGGATTACCTGATGTATCATAAAATAAAATACCAAATCTATATACTTCACCTCTTTGATAGCCTGTAAAATCTTTAGCAAAAAGTGGGTTTTTATAATTATTATAACCTCCATTAAAAGTTTTATCTAAATATCCATACAACGGTACAGTATTATGTATTCTATGAGCCATTGCACTTGGAGTAGTAGCCCCATCTAATTCAGCATTTTTAAAATGTTCCATTTGACTAAGGTCAAACTTTTTTACATCAAACGTTACTCTTACCCCATCTGTTGCTGTTGCAAAACCAGGCGTTTCTGCGCCAGGTATTGGTAAGGCTCCACTACCTAAATTACAATATGCATAATAAGTTGTTTTATATAAAGTGTCTTCATATAAATCTGGATTTATAAAAGTATCTGGATATGTTTCAGGGCTACTACTACCATTAGAACCATATCTATAAGATTTGACTCTTAAATCTACATCTACTGTTTGAGCGTTATTTGTTAAATTTGAAGCAAATAATCTATTACCCTTTATAGCTAAATCCTTACATACTTCCCAACTGACTCTATTTCTTAATAACTCACCAATACTTATACTTGTAGTAGTTTCGTTACCATTATGTGTATATTGAAAAGTAGAACCTGCTATATTACTTTCTGTAATTATGTTAGCTTCTATACCACCTTCACTAGATGTATATCTAATATTAATTATTTGTATTGCATTATAAGATTCATCTATATTGTTTATAGTTAAAGATACAGAGTTGGCTGATTCAGTAGCTAAACTACCACCTGCTACTTTATGATATTCTTCATTAATATTAGTCCTAGAAACTTGTATAGGATTAGATATTTGTGATATTATTGATGACTTTCCATCAGTTGTAATTAACCTGTAACAATATGAATGAGAACCACATTTTACAATACCACCTGGCAATAAATTATTTATTGTTGGTGCAATTAAATTAGAAGATTTAAAAACATTTAAATCATCCGCAGTAATACCAACATAATATTCTGGGTCTTCTTTTAAATTTATTGTACGTAATGGATTAATACCATCTGTCCAATAAATTCTATGGAAATGTTCATTTTCTTCTGACACCTCTACCCTTAAAGATGTATCATCGTCTAAAGATAAGTCAGCCTGTATCATTGCTTCTTGAGCCCCTAAAGAGCCATCGGCATTAATATTAACTTTAAATATTACATCATTAGCACCTAACATGCCATGTGCAATTACTGCAGCATAATCAGAAAATTTTCCTACCCCTACTATTTTATGCTGAACACCTGTTAAAACAGATTGTGTTAAACCGTTTCCATTAGTTAAAGAAATATATTGAGGGTTATCTTCACTTGGAAGATAATAAGCCTCAACTCCAACCGATAAAGTTGTGTTAGACTTTTGTATAATTTTTAAATTTACCCCTTGGCTTGTTGTAGCAAATGTAACATTTAAGGTTAATGCAGCAGAAACTGTTGGGCTACTCATTGCTAATGCAGTGCATTGCCATAATAAATCTCTAAAAAGCGAACTTGCACCATAAGTAATACCATAAGAACCTGTCATACCTTCTATAAAAGTAAACTGTTCTGTTGTAAAACCAGAGCCTGAAATAGTTAATCTAACACCTAATAGATTAGCTGAAACAAAACCAACTACATTACCATCGTCATCTACTGTAGCGGCTATTTGAGAGTTTGCAGCTAAAGTGGTATTATTAATTAAATAATTAATTGCATCAAATTCTAATGTAGTAAATACAGTATTGCCTTGAGCGTTTTTAATTACAAAAGCATTATCTTCTCTTGTAAATACTCTACCATTAATAAGTTCTTTGTAGGCATCAGTAGACATAACATTAGCGTCTAAATCTGATTGCATTCCTTTTATAAAAGAATTAGGTTTTTTAGCAGGTTGCGCCATTATTAAAACAATTTACGTTTAGTAACATCTTCAGTGTAAGGACGCAATGAGTTCCAATATCTACTTATATTTCTCCATTGCTGTTTAGTAGGCATATTGTCTTTACCTCTCGCTTGAGCGCATTGATAAGACCATTCTTGTTTTAAATCTTGATATACATACCTAGGAAGTTTTTGATTATAATACTCTCTTCCTTTATATTTATACATTATATAAGAAGCTATAGCATCTTCGTGGTCTGCTGATATAGTTGGGTAACCTTCATTATCTGTAGATATTGCTTCGTAATGCAAATCAATTGTAGTGTTTTCTAAATCTATATTAAGATAACCTCCTGATATATAACATCTTGTGTCATCGTAAGCGCCACCATCACCATTTACTATTTCTATAAGATTTAGATAATCATCTGGCAATAATGTTTTTTTATCAGTAACAGTTAATGTAGTTATTTTTTTATCAAAAGTTATAGAAGAACCTATTTTCTTTTCAGCTTCAAAAGCCCATTCAACAAAATTGTGAAACTCTCTTGCAGCATCTTGAATTCCTAAATTTCTTATAACTGCTGACACTACCTGCTTAACACTAATTTTTGGGCTACCTTTCATTTTTGTTTATTTAATTGCTCTTTAAATCTTTTTAACGGCAAGACTTTATATTTAGAGTACTTATATGGCCTATCCCACCACAACTTTATGTAATCATCATCTAAAATAGGTACTTTATATAAAACTACCTCGCCTTTTTTCTTTGTTTCTTCTATATCTATTCTTACATGAAAAGGTCTTTTATGTGGCAACCTTTTAGTATAGATATTACCCATTTTAGAGGGCATTTTAAACACTTCTTGCTTTACTGCTACCACATCTACCACTTCATCTAAAAAAGTGCTTAATATCGAATAATATTCGCTGTAGCTTAATATTCTACTTCCTCTTTCGCTTTTAACCCTTATTGAATGTTTTATTGTATTATAAACATCCTTTACAGAAACATATTTATCTTTATATTTCTTGTAATGATTATTGCTTTTTCTGTGGCGTATTTTCATCTGCTTGGTCATTTGGTGTTTTAGAAGGAACTCCTAACAAGGCACTAAACTCCTGTTTCAATACATTTCCTACTAACGGGGTTATCAATTCTTCGGGAATCGGATACTGCGTTGTATCGTCATCTACATAAGAACTAACCAATGTAGGATTACTAAATACTGCATTTACTTCTACTACCCCAGAACCAACTGTACTGTCACCTTCCCATATATATAACTTTCTATCAGATAATGTAGCAATTTTTTTACTAGCGCCTTTCATGAATCTAGAATTGTTCACGAACATTCTATCATGATTTTGTATAATAGGTAATGGTTCGTAACTAGAGTCTACAGAAGTATCATCTTTATATGCAATACTTCGCACAGCCCTATTTTCATTAAAACCTACAAAATCATTTAATATTACGCCATTAGATTTTGGGTTTATAACATCTACCTGAAAACAACTATTAGATACCTTTTTACCATTATCCGTGTATTGTAACAAAAGATTTGCTCTATGGTAATGCACCATAAATTTAATCTGTCTTAAAGAAATATCAGTGTCATCTGATGCTACACCGCCTGATGCGGTATTTCTAATATTGTACGCTATTTCGTTTAATGTTGCCATAATAAATTTTTAATAAGAAAGGGCAAAGTAAGTTACCCTACCTCACCCTTTCTAGAAAGCAGGGAGCAAAAAGCATCTTTATACTCGTCGTTCAGTTATTTCTGTCTGAACCGCATTATATCTTGCATCTCCCAACGTTGCAAGTACTTTACGAGCCGCAATCTGACACACCTCTTCGTGTGTAATACTGCTTAAGTCTGTAAAGTCAGTAGTATATTGTAAATAAGTAATTACAATTTTTGTTATTGAATTAAAACCTATTGAAACTAAATTACCACCTGAAAAGTATATTACTGGATTACTAGCATCAGCTTTATTAAAAGGGTCATTTAAGTAAGACGATATATCACCAATTTGAATAACTTTAATGTTTACTTTTGGACTATCTTTTACATAAACTGACAAAAGCCTTCCATAAGTATAGGATAAATTACCTACATTATAAGGAGACTCATCTGATATATCTTTTTCTTCATATGTAACTAGTTTTTCAAGCTTATCTCTATTGTCTTGATTAGTTTCAAATGCCATATAATACTGCTGCCAAAACTCATCAGTAGCCATCTTCATAAACTCGTCTAACTCTGTGTCACTAAAGTACGCAGTAGTTTCACTGTCTATAATGTTTCTTATTCGAGCTCTTGCATTAGCGTCAGTCATTAATCTTCTATTTTAACTGTTTTAGTTTTAGGTTTTGATTCACCACGAATTTCATGCTTCAAGATAGCTAAAATATCTTTGTTATCTTTTAACCAAACTAGCACTTGTTCTTCGTTAGTTCCAATTGCTTCTCTTCCGTAATAGAAAGTATCGTTTTCGTAATTAATCTTTCTTTCTCTAACAGCTTCTATAATAAACACGCGCAAATCTTTTTCTGGGTCAAAATGAGTTTCCATGAAAACATCTGCATTTTCTTGTGCATCTTCAATAATTCTAGCTCTTAAAACATCTGTATCAGAATTTAAATTAAACCTTCTCATTGTTGAGTATTGTTTAACTTCTTTATCAGTCATTTTAGCAGCTTCTATTATAGCTCTTGCTGAATCTAGAGTTGCTTTTGTTTTTTCTTGTTCTTGCCTTCCTATGTCTGTTCTTTTCCATTGACCAGCTCTAACAGCAGGGTAATTTTTTAAAAAATTATCTATCAATACATGACCTTCATTATCCATGTCTAATAGAACAGTAGGGCTAGTAAATCTTAATGGTTGAACATCACCATTAATATCTTTATATTCTACTCTTTTTCCATCTAAACCTTTGTACGCATTAAATTCAAAAAACATAAAGTTTTTAATTTTAAAAAAATCGTACTGTACAAAATTTCTTGCTTTCATTTTTTGCTTTTTTTTTGTTAAAAATAAGCACACCCCCGAAGAGGTGTGCTCTATTAATTATATACTATAGTACTACATCTACAGGATGTAAGATACCACAAGAAAGTGGATTACGAACTATAATACCTGATTGAGTTAACCAGTGACATTCAAATTTATCATCACCATTAGCTGCAAGCATTGATTTTGAATCATAAGGATTAATCATACCAGGAACGTATTTCTTAACCCAGTTACGATTAGTACCTTCAGCGCCTTTAGCAATCAATTCAATGTTAGGTACACCTTGTGTACTTCCCATATCTAAGAATACCATAACACCTGATAATTTTTGACCTGCAAATGCATCACCTAAAGCAGCGTCATTAGCATAACCTGGAGCAGGAGCAATATTAGGGTCATCAAATACTGGACAGTGAGCTAAAGTAATTTTATTACCTAAAGCGTAAAAAGTAGAGAAGTTAGCACCTAATGCAACATCTTGACCAGCTTTGTCAATAAATACAGAACCTGCACTTCCACCGCCTGAACCATTAGTAATTAAATCCTTCATTGCTTTGTGGAATTGGATTTTACCTTGTGTACCAGTAAATACAACCCACTCATTACCTGTTGCGTTTTCAGCATTAAGAGATAAGTTTCCAATAAACTCTAAAATCTTATCTTCAGTTAATGTTGCAGAGGTTGCAGAACCAGAAGCTTCATAAGTTAAAGTGTTAGCACCTTTAATTTGTTCTAAGATACCATCTCCCATAACAGGAACGTCAGTTTGTTTTGTTTGAGCACCACCTGGAGTTGTAATTGCTCCAGACATAGATGACTTACCAAACCAACGCATAACCTCTAGGTCATACATAAACTGAGCTTCAGTTTGTTGCTCTTTAGTAAAGAACCATAGACGGTGTCCATTGTGCTCAACCCATGTAACATCTGTTAAGTCACGAGCATCAATAACTAATTTCTTACGAGAAATAGTCACGTAGTTTTTACGAGTTTCAGGGTAAGAATAACCTTGACCTACGTCATCACCCGAAGAACCTTCTCCAAAAGCGTTACCAATAACAGCAACAACAGAATCAGCTGCTAATACTGCAGCAGCTGCAGAAGAAGTTGTTAATGCTTCTGTAGTAAGAACTCTAGCTCCACCTGAAACAGCAGCAACATTAGTTACATAATATTTAGAACCATCAACAAGACGAATAATATCGTACTTGTTAACCATACAAACATCATCACCAGTTTCAACAATTGCAATATTAGTGTCTGTATCACCAACTGCTACATTAGTACCTGAGTTGTTAATTGCTGTTTTTAATTTTTGCAATTGTCTGTATCGGCCCATAGACTTCCATTCGAAAGAATTGTCTCCTAATACTTTTTCACTAGCACCAAAACCTAATTTTTCCAATAGGTAAGTTGTAGTGTATCGAGGATAAAGCTCGATTACTTTTTTTGCAATTTCTGGGTACTTTAATAAGTTTGCCACCAGAGAATTGCTTTCGTCATTATACGCGGCATCGTATTTAGCGGTATATACTCTCATTTTTTCTGAGTGTTTTTAAATTAAAAATTGTTTTATATTAACAATATATAATTATCAAGCCATAAACTTATTCGGGTCAAAGCCTTTGCTTGGAGCCTCAAAACTATTAGAAGAACGATTACCTCTACTTGGAGAAGTAATACCATCCAGGACCTTCGACTTTCCTTGTTCAACGCCTTGCGTTTTAATCATCTTGAAAATCTTTTCCTTGTTTTGCCATAAGAAAGCGGCCTCCGCAACATTGGCATGAGACTCAAAGATGTCTTGGGCAAAATCTCCTTTGGTTATATAATTATACAGTTGTTTCTTGTCTTTCTGAGAAACTTTACCTCCAAAGAACTCTTCTTTACCCTTAATAAAGCTTTGTAGTTCTTTGCGAGATTTATTAGCATTCTCAGTTTTGCTTTGCTCTGCTTGAGCTTTTTCTTCTCTTATTCTGTCCTTCTCAGAGTGTATGTGCTTGTTTAGTTGTTGTCTAACTAAAGTTGCTTCTCTTTTAAGAAGTCCTGCTGTTTCTAATCTTTCAATAGTATCTTCAATGTCTGCATCATCATATTTTGCGGCACGCATATCAGCTATTACTAAATCCTTATCAGACAGCTCTAAGTAAGTACCTAATGTTTTTATTGTATCATTAGGTTCTACATCTGGCTTCATAGCATCTTTAACTTGAGCTATAAACTCTTCTTTACTTGAAGCCTCGATTCCTGCTTCTTTACTTAAACCTTCCCAGTCAAATTCTGCCGTTACAGGTTCTTCTTTGTTTTCTACTACCGTGTCTTCATCATCCCAATCATTGTCTTCTTCAGTCTTTTCTTCTGCTTTGGGGTCATTAGTTTCTTCGCCCACTTTGGAATCAACTTCGACTGAATCCCACGAAAAGTCGCCTTCGCTCTCTGTTTCGCTTTCTGATTCGGTATTATCTTTTGATTTAACCTCTTCAGGCTGTTCTTCATTCGTTAAAGATTCTACTTTTTCAGCAGCTTCTCCATCGAGAAATGCTGTTGGGTCAAAGCCCTGTTCTTTTGTTTCTTCAGTAGACTCAACTACCTCTTCAATAATTTTGCTTTCTTCTGCCATTTTATTTTGCTTTTATGTTTACAAATATATTACTTTTTTATCTTATTTTTTTTC
>Ga0181411_1000130_pt1 | contig 24878 bp, 37 predicted proteins | sample 34SPOviralmetaG_FD_130114 | JGI IMG/M metagenome (GOLD analysis project Ga0181411, IMG submission 130114) | Marine viral communities from the oligotrophic San Pedro Time Series (SPOT) site, San Pedro Channel, CA, USA - 34 SPOT_SRF_2012-07-09 | ecosystem: Environmental > Aquatic > Marine > Strait...
AACTTATATTACAAAATAAAACTCAAAGCTATTCAAACCCTAAAGACGATATACAAAAATATATTATAAGACAAAGTTGTTTAGATCGTGCAACAGAATTATTAAAAGATCGCAACTATAATTGGGAACTTGACTCAAATAGAAAAAAATTAACAGATTTAGCAGAATATTTAAAAAATTACGTATACAATGGATAAAAATAAAATAGATTTTATAAGTGGGTTATTCCCACAACCAACAAAAGTTGATTGGATAAATAGTAATGTTGGAATTAATATACCTACATTAAGAAAAGAGCTTGATCGTTTAGAGCAGTTTCAAAACGAAAAGGGCTGGGTTAATATATGTTTATGTCAAGCTAAAAATGGCAAACAATATTTTAAACGAGATGACTATAAGCCAAAAGAAGAAGTAAAAGCTGCTGACCATAATCCTGACAGAGAAGATTTACCATTTTAAAAATTTTTATATTTTAGCTAAATGCTTATAAACTATGATGATGAGATTGATAAAATTATAAAAATAAGAAAAGGTAAGATACAAGAGGGTTATAAACTTGATCTACCTGAAATAGATGAATACTTTAGATTTAAAAAAGGTAACTTTAATTTAATACTAGGACACGCTAATACAGGTAAAACTACTATCACTTTATTTTTAATGTTGCTTTATTCTTTGAAGCACAAGTTAAAATGGCTAGTATTTAGTAGCGAGAACGATCCACATACAATTATAAAAAAGCTAATTGAGTTTTTAGAATCAAAGCCTATTAATAAAATATCTACCGATAGGTTTGACAAACATTGTCAATTTATATTCGATCACTTTAAATTTGTAGATACTTCAGAATTATATACGTATAAACAATTAATTAAATTCGCAGAAGCAGTTAAACAGGCTTGGAGCTTTGATGGCTTTTTAATTGATCCTTATAATAGTTTAGTTAAAGATCGTGAAATTATGAAAGGATTAAACGGACACGAATACGATTACGAAGCAACAAGCGAGATGAGATTGTTTTGTAAAAGAAACGATGTAAGTATATGGCTAACAACTCACGCAGCCACAAACGCATTAAGAATTAAACACCCTATTCAACACGAATACGCAGGACACCCAATACCACCATTAGCAAGTGATGTTGAGGGTGGGGGTAAGTTTGTAAACAGAGCTGACGATTTTATTGTAATACATAGATATATCTCACACCCAAGCGAGTGGATGAATAATCACATTCATATTAGAAAGGTAAAAGACAACGATACAGGTGGTAGACCAACTCCGATTGATAATCCAATTATGATGAAAAGTATCAAAAATAATGTAGGGTTTGAAATAAATGGCAAAAAAACACTAAATTTAGCATTAGTTGAACAAATTAATGCACCATTCTGATCTAAAAAAAAAGCTAACAGACCGACATAAAGACTGGATTAACATTGTGCGATCCTTTGGTTTAAAAGACTATGCTGAGGATTTAGTACAAGAAATGTATATTAGAGTTATAAGATATATTGATGATGGTAAAGATATAAGTTATAAAGGCGATATTAATTATATATATATTTATCAGTGTCTAAGGCATATGACCATTAACTTGAAAATAAAAAAGGCAAAAATAAATGTTATTAATATAGATGACTATTTATATAAGCTAAAGAAAAGTAACAATTTAGATGAAAATATAGAAAAAACATATAAACGAATAAATAAAAAACTTGATGAAATGTTTTGGTACGATTCAAAGGTATATAGAATAATTGAGGGGGGTATGAGTATTAAAGAATTAAGCAGACAAAGTAAAATAAGTTATTATAGTTTATATAGAACGTATAACAAAGTAAAAGATATATTAAAAAATGAAATTAAATGAAAAATAGAAACTTAGCACACTCAGATAACTGGGAAACACCACAAGATTTTTACAATAAACTTAATAATGAATTTAAATTTGATTTCGATCCTTGCCCTTTAAATTATCAATATGATGGTCTAAATATTGAATGGGGTGATAAAAACTTTATAAATCCTCCATATAGCAGAAAACTTAAAGAAGCATTTGTTAAAAAGGCTATAGAAGAAAGCAATAAAGGTAAATTATGTGTTTTGTTATTGCCAGTCTCAACAAGTACTAAATTATTTCATAACTTAATTTTACCAAATAAAAAAGAAATAAGATTTATAAAAGGTCGACTTAAATTTTCAGGTGTCAATACGAAAGGTGAATATGTAAACAACAAGGTTGGGATGCACGATTCTATGCTTGTAATATTAAAAAAAAGTATTAGACTTGGTGATTTAGTTTACTATATAACAAAATATACAGGTATAAGATATGTATGGAAAAAGTTATACCCTGACTGTGATTGTGATAAAAGAAGAAAAAAATGGAACAAGATAAAATTGTAGATCGCAAAGTGTGGAATAAAATTGCATCAACACTTAAAAGTGAAATGGTGTATGAAGATTTTCAATTAATGTGTAAGCTACACGCTAAATATAAAAAGCATAAATACCACGAGCCAAACTTTTGTAGTTGTAATGCAAAACAAATTAATAACTGGATAAAAGAGGTTAGTGAATGTCTAAAATAAATACAATTCATAAATGGGAAAAGGCAGTTGTAGCTATTTTAAATATTATAGGCTGGGATTTAAAATGGAGTAAGAATGAGTATGAACATTATGACGCTAGAGGATTAACACCTAAAGGATTTGAATGTGTAATTGAAATGAAGTTTAGAAATGATTACTATGAAAAAAAATTATTAGAAAAATATAAATACGATAAGTTGATGGAAATGGATAAGGATATAGTAAAACTTTATTTTGTAAATGATCCAAAAGCTAACTACCTTTTTTGGCTTAATGAATTAGAATTAAAAGAAACAACTCAGCTTTGGTGTCCTGAGACTACACTATGGAAAAGTAAAAAAATTAGAAAAGTATGTTATCTAATAAATGAAAGAGATGCAATTATTACTAATATAAATTAAAATGAATTATAAGCCATTACCAAAACAGGTAACAATTAAAAAATCTAAAATAGATGGCTTAGGATTATTTGCGACAAAAAATATTAAAGCAAATACTTTAATCGGTACAACACATATATTAAATAAAAGCTACCCTAATGGTTATATTAGAACACCACTTGGAGGTTTTATAAATCATAGTGACTCGCCAAATGCTAAATTAATTAGCTGCGCACAAAGTAGAGATGTAGATTGTGAAACATTAATACTTAAAATTATCAAGGATATTAAAAAAGGTAATGAGATTGTATTAACTTATAGTATGTACACTGTTTAATTTTTTTTTTTTATTTTTGTATAAAATAAATATAATATGCAATTTTTAATCTTCGAAGCAGCTTTTAATTATATAGGTCAAATATTAATTAAAGAACACGATCAAAAAATAAATAAAGAAATACATAATAAAATAAAATGTATTAATAAAATGTATATGTATACGCATATGCTTAAAACTGAATATGATATTTTAAATGACAAATATTATAATCTTGAATCAAAACATAATAAAGAAATACAAAAACTAAAAAAGAAATTAGATGAAGCAAATGACACTATTAGATTCGCAGACTTGGGAAGTAAGCGATTTGGAAAAAAAAATGATTGATGATGATTTTTATTATGACTATTTAGGTAAAGCAGCACTAAGTAGCTCGACAATAAAACATTTATTAAAAAGCCCAAAAAAATATAAGTATCTTACAAAATATGCACAACCTATGACACCAGCTATGAAAATGGGCTGGTTATTACATTGCGCAGTATTAGAGCCTGAGAAATTTAGTAAGCAAGTATTTATTGATGTTCAAAGTAGAGTTACTAAAAAGTTTAAAGAAGCCGAAAAAGAAAATAAAAATATATTTACAGCAAAAGAAAGATCAGAAACAGAACGATTACAAGATGCTATATTTAGAAACGAACAAGCGCTTAAACTATTGACTAAATGTGAATATGAAGTACCAAAAATAGGAATGATAAATGGAATACCCTTTCGTGGTAAAGCTGACGTATGGTGTAAAGATCGTATAGTTGATTTAAAAACTACAATGGATATTGAGCTTTGGGAGCCTGAAAGAAAGTATGCTATTGGAAGCCCTTATAAATTACATTATGACGTTCAAGTATTTATATATTGCACTATTTTTAACATTAGTTATGAAAAATTTGTATTTTTAATTATTGACAAAGGCTCACTAGATATTGGTATAAAAGATTGTAGTGAAGAATTTTACAATAGTGGCAAACAAAAAACATACGAAGCTATTGCACGGTACAAACAATTTTTTATAGATGGTGCTGATATTGATAGCTATACAATAAGAGGTACTTTATGATGCAAAAGGTTTACAAATCGCATAATAAATGGTTAGACATAACAAAAACTTTTGGAGATATATCTAGACATTATGCTGAGGATATTGTAAGCGATATGTATTTACGTTTGTATCAAAAAATTAAAAAAGGTCAAGATATATCATATAAAAGTCAGCCTAATTATTATTTTATATATAAAATGCTAAGGGGCATATCTATTGATTACTTTCGCAAATATAAAAAAATAGAAATGTTATTATTAAGGATTGATAACAAAGGAGATTTAATTGTAAAAAATAAAGAAGGTAGATACTTAACAACATCTGTTACTAAATTAAAAGCACCTGAAATATTTAATTATGAGCTTCATTATAAAAAGTATTTAAAAATAATAAACGAAGAAAAAAACAATGAAAGTAATTTATATTTTCATCAACAGCATTTTAACGTGTTTGATGAAATAGACAGAAATAATTTAAACATTACTAAATACTCGAAAATAAAAAACAAAAGTTATTATACAGTTTATAATAGTTATACAAAAGCAAAAAAAATATTAAAAGATAAATTAATAAACAGCTTATGATAAAAAAAGTAAACATATCACAAATAAAAGAAAACAAAAATAACCCAAGAGTTATAAAAGGATATAAATTTGAAAAACTTGTTAAGAGTATAAAAGATTTTCCGGAGATGATGCAATTAAGACCTATAATAGTAAACGATAAAAATATAATACTAGGTGGTAATATGAGATATAAAGCTTCTGTGGAAGCAGGGCTAAAAGATATTTATATTGTTGAAGCAAAAGATTTAACACAAAAACAACAAGAAGAATTTATAATAAAAGACAACAGTAGTTTTGGCGAGTGGGATTGGGATATATTAGCAAATGAGTGGAATGTTCAAGATTTATCTGATTGGGGTTTAGACATACCTTTTGACACAGATGAAAAAGAAATAATAAATGAAAAACCTAAAAATGATAATTATGAAGAAGTTGTAATTGTTGTAGCAAAAAATTTAAATGATTTAGATAAAATAAGTAATCTTTATAATTTAGAATGTGTTGAAATAAATGAAGATGTAAAATTACAAATAAATAAAGAAAAAAAAATGTATGTCTTTAAAAAATAAAAAGTTAGTAGCAATACTAGGTGGCAGGAAATATCTCAATAATTTAACATTACGAAAATTTTTAACACCTGACATTAGAAACAAATTAAAAAAAGATAATATTGATTTTATAATTGCAACAAATAATAAAAGTGCAGCAAAAGAATATAAACAAATTGAAAATTTAAAAGTTGTAGAAACAAGTAAAAAATTACATAATAGTTTTAAAAATCGACAAAGAGAAGCATTTACTAATTTAGGTGCTGAAACTAGAGAAACAATAAATAAATATTCAATAAAAAATAAATATACATACACTTTACATTTAGATGATAATATTAATAATATTTCTGTTAGTTTATATAATTCAACATTAAAAAAAAAGTTTGCTACAAAAAGAACAATAAAAAAATATCAGCCTCAATCTTTTTATGAAATAATTAAATTGTTATTTTTTGTAATTGAAAAATCTAATTCAGGTTGTGTTGGCATTACAATGTCTCAATATCCAAGCTCAAATAATCCAAGAATAACAGCAGGATTCCCATATAGTTTTTTTGTACATAAAATTGATAAAAATTTTGAATTTGAAAATTCTACTGAAGATGATATAATAATGAGCATATACAACGGTAATAAAGGTAAACCTAGTTGTGTTATAAGAGATTGTATTATGTATGGAAAAACAGGTAAAAGCAAATCTAAAGATGGTAACCGTTTAATTTATAATAAAATGTTACAAAACAATCAAAGAGGAGAATATGCGGAAAAAACTTATCCTGAGATATATACAAGAAAAATTAGTTATATGCAAAAAAGTTCTACAAGTCAAAAAAAAATTGTTTTACAACATAAACATAGATTACATAAACCTAAAAATTGGGATCAACAATTAAGAGTTGATAAAATAGTTTTTCAAGAAATTAATAAGGTTGTTACTAATATATATAACAGAGAAAACAATGTTTAGTACAATAATAGTTGGTGCAGGTTTATCAGGTGCAACAATAGCAAGAAAATTAGCAGAAGATGGTAATAAAGTTACAGTAATAGATAAAAGAGATCATTTAGGAGGTAATGTATATGATTATATAGATAAATTAACTGGAATTAGATTAAGTAAATATGGAGCACATATATTTCACACTAATTATGAAAATGTATGGGAATTTGTAAATAGATTTAGTAAATGGTTACCGTATGAACATAAAGTCTTATCTTATGTTAATAATAAATTTGTACCAGTTCCTGTAAATATTACAACAGTAAATAAATTATTTAATTTATCTATAAAAACAAAAGTAGAAATGGATAACTGGCTCCAAAATAATCAAATTATATCAAAGATAAATAATTCAAAAGATTCTGCACTAGCCAGAGTTGGTAAAGATTTATATAAATTGATGTTTGAAAATTACACAAAAAAACAATGGGATTTATATCCTGAACAGTTAGAGCCATCAGTTTTACAAAGAATACCTGTGCGAAATAATTTTAACGAAAGATATTTTTCAGATAAATATGAAGCATTACCAGTTGATGGATATACAGTTTTTGTAAAAAATATATTAAATCATAAAAACATAACTTTAAAATTAAATGAACCCTATAATAAAAAAAAACATAAAGCAGATAAATTAATTTTTACAGGTAAAATAGATTCTTTTTTTTCAAATAAATATGGTAAATTACAATATCGGTCTTTATATTTTAAATATAACACATATAAAATTAAAAACTATCAACCAACAGCAGTTGTGAATTACCCATCGCTTGAATATCCATATACACGAAAAATAGATTATAAAAAATTCTATAACACAGAATCAAACTACAGTGTAATTGCAGAAGAATTTAGCACAAATAAAGGTGAAGAATATTATCCAATACCAAACACAAAAAACAGACAAACATATTTGTTATATCAACAAGAAGCAAAAAAATATGAAAAACACGATATATTTTTTGTTGGAAGATTAGCAGAATATAAGTATTTTAATATGGATCAAGCAATTTACAGTGCATTGAAGTTATATGAACAAATAAAAAAATGAACAAAAGTGAACACATAAAAAAAGGATTAATCGAAGCGTTGGAAAAATCATTAGGAGTTGTAACTACTGCTTGTAAACAAGTTGGAATAGGTAGAACAACCTTTTATAATTATTATAATGAAGATAAAGAATTTGCAAAGAAAGTGGATGATATAGAAAATGTAGCGTTAGACTTTGCTGAAAGTCAACTACATAAACAAATACAAGATGGATCAACAGCAGCAACTATATTCTTATTAAAAACAAGAGGTAAAAAAAGAGGGTATGTTGAACGCCAAGAGATTACAGGTGCAGATGGAATACCAACTGATGTTAAAATAGAAATATTAGATGCAAATAAAAGTACAAAGTAATGTTGTATTTAAACACCTTGTAAATAATGATAAGAAAATTATAATTAATCAAGGGGGTACAAGAAGTGGGAAAACGTATAATATTCTTCTTTTTATTATCTTTTATTATTGTTTACGAAATAATAAGAAAATTATTACTATATGTCGTAAAACTTTTCCTGCACTTCGTGCAACTGTTCTTAGAGATTTTATAAGTATATTACGAAAGTATGACTTATATAAAGAAGAATATCACAACAAATCAAGCTCTGAATATACTTTGTTTGGTAATCTTATTGAGTTTATTAGTTTGGATCAGCCTGTTAAAGTTAGAGGAAGAAAACGAGAACTATTATTTATTAACGAAGCAAATGAATTATACTTCGAGGACTGGCAGCAGTTATTATTTAGAACAAGTGAAAAAATAATACTAGACTACAACCCTAGTGAAGAATACCATTGGATATACGATAAGATAATACCAAGAGAAGATGCAAGTTTTTTAAAAACAAATTATTTAGATAATCCTTTTTTAGAAAAAACATTAGTAGATGAAATAGAAAGACTTAAATATACTGATGAACAATACTGGCAAATTTATGGGTTAGGAGAAAAAGGAATAAGCAAAGCTATTATATTTAATTATTATGAATATAATATACTACCAAGTCAAGCTGAATTTATTGCTATGGGTATGGACTTTGGCTTTACAAACGATCCAACAAGTTTAGTAGGTGTGTGGATTAATGGTTTAGATTTATATATAAAAGAATATCTATATAGAAATATGATGACGACAAATGATATACATAATAAATTTAAAGAAGTAGTTACAAATCAAGTTATTTATGCCGATAGTAGTGAGCCAAGAACAATAGAAGAATTAAGAAGAATGGGCTGGAGAATAAGGGCAAGTTTAAAAGGTAGAGATTCTGTTAATGCTGGTATTGATTTATTAAAAAGATATAAAATACATATACATAAAGATAGTGTTAATGCAATACAAGAGTTTAGAAATTATAAATGGAAAGAAGATCGCACAGGTAAATTAACCAATATCCCTGAAGATAAGCATAATCATATTACTGATGCAGTCAGGTATGCTACTTATTCAATATTAAGTAAACCTAACTTTGGTAAGTATGCTATTAGATAATATCAATTATTTTTATTATATTTAATATAAATAAATATAAATATGCAAAACTTAGTACAAATCCAATTAACAGAAGATCAAAAAGAGATCGTAGAACACGAGTTTAGAATGAGGCGAATACTAGAGCCCAATTTTAAAAGACAATACTCTAAAAGGCTTTGGAATGAGCTTAGATCAGATATTTTTATTACTTATGAAGATGGAGAGCTTATAAAAGCTGAAACTGACCCAAAGCCAGTAATTAGATAGATTTTGATTTCTTATTAATTTTTATTATATTTGTATTAAATAAATATAAATTATGAACAATCCATTTGAAATTATCGGTTATTCTATTGACTACTACATTCGTGGTAAATATATAGGATCAATAAAAAATGATAAACCTGACAGAGATGTTATGGGTTATCACGGAAGAAAAACATTTAAACTTTTATCAGATATTATATTAAAGAAGAAAAAATATAAAATCGGTACAGAAGTTACTACTGAATGTATTGTATTGTGTGGTAAATATATCGGCACACAAGAAGAAAAAATTAATGCAATGATAAACTCAAGAATAGGATATGAAAAGGTATAGTTATAATAACGAAAAAATAAAAGTTGGCGATATATTTTATAGGTCTTGGGGTTACGAACAAACAAATATAGATTACTATATTGTTACTAAAAAAATAGGTAAATCAAGTGCTAAATTTAAATGGCTTGAAAATAAAAAAGTAGATGAAAAAAGCACACCTTATCACGATGCAGTTGTACCATATATCGCATCTGTAAATACAGGTAAAGAATTTCTTTGCAGAATAAAATACTATAAAGATTCAAATGATCCTAGTATAAATATAAATTCATATAGTAATGCTTATTTATGGGATGGTAAAGAAAAAATGCAAACTAATCCTTATTATGGACATTAAAGAATTATCGCAAATATATAATAAATTATCAAACGAAGATTTAATAAATATATTCGAGATGTCTAGTGATAGAATTTTTGTTTGGAATCCACACGATAAAACTTGTTATGATTTAGATAATGATGTACCTTTTTGTTTTAATGGTCCACGTATACAAATTAATATTGAGGATATATTTCTTAAACCAATGGTAACAAAAGAATGAGAGTATTAGGTTGGATATTAAAAAAGTTTTTCGGATCAAAAGAAGAACACTATTGGTTAGCGATACCAAAATATGTAGATAGCGAAAAGGAAAAAAAAGAAATGATACAGAAATATAAAAAGTTTATTAACGAAAATATAATAATAAAAAATGAAGAATATTAAATTTTTATTACAAGCGACATTACTTTGGTTAATGTTTTTTGTAGGTGTATACATACAATTAACATAGCGTAGTTTTTCATAGATTTATTATTTTCATATATTTCTATGTTAGTTGTTTGATAGGTAGTCAGAAATGGCTACCTTTTTTTTTTAAAATATATTAATTAAATTGTTATATAATTATGAGAATTAAAATAAGTGTGCCTGATACTTTAAGTGATATTACTTTAGGACAGTATCAAAGATTCTTAAAAATACAAGAAACAGAAAAAGATCAACTTGTATTAGGATCAAAAATGATTGAGATATTTTGTAATGTACCCTATGGTAATATGATAGAATATCGTATGTCGCATATTAATAGAATATCTAAAAAGATAACAGATATTTTTCAAGAAGAAACACCTAATTTAATAAGACACTTTAAAGCTGATAAAATAGAATTTGGTTTTATACCGAATTTAGATGAGATGACTTTTGGCGAATATGTTGATTTAGATACTTATTTTAAAGACTGGGATAATATGCATTTAGCTATGTCAGTTTTATATAGACCTGTTATACAAAAATATAATGATAGATATATAATAGAAAAATATAAAGCAGATAATAAAATAGATTTAAAGCAAATGCCACTCGATGTGTGTTTTTCTTCCATTGTTTTTTTTTACAATTTAGGGAACGACTTGAGCAAGACTATGCTGGATTATTTGAAACCACAGGAGAGGGCGACCTTACTGCAGTCTCAAATTTTGGAACAAAGTGGGGATGGTATCAATCAATTTATGCACTCGCTAAAGGAGATATTACAAGATACAAAGATATCACTAAACTAAATATGCACGAATGTTTATATGCTTTAGAATTTATAAAAGAGAAAAACGAATTAGAACAGAATCAAATAAAAAATAATTTAAAATGAGCAACATAGGTGTTAGAGGTTTTTATTTAATAACGACAACTATAAAAGATAATTTACTAAATGATGAAAATGTGAATACTGTTACAACAGGAGATATTACAAAAATAGATTTAGCAAAACAAACTATATTCCCATTAAGCCATATAATTGTAAATAGTGTTTCACAAGAGCCACAAGTTTTACGATTTAATATAAGTGTAATTTGTATGGATATAGTAGATCAAAGTAAAGATGAGGTTACTGATATATTTTTTGGTAATAACAATGAACACGATATTTTAAACACTCAATTAGCAGTAGTAAATAAATTAATAGAATTATTAAGAAGTGGAACATTATACACAAATCAATATCAGTTAGATGGTGTTGTAAGTTGTGAGCCATTTTTTGACAGATTTGAAAATGAGGTTGCTGGGTGGGTAGCTACTATGGATATTTTAATAGGTAATGATATAAATATTTGTTAATGAATTTAAGAAACGTTACAGAAGTGATACAAGAGTTTGCAAGTAAAGTAGTTTATGAAGCAAAGTTTAATGCACAAAAACAAGCAGTAAGTGGTAGATTATTAAATAGTATAAGTTTTACAAAAAAGATTAGTGAAAGACAAAGTCTAATAAGTTTTTTTATGGAGGGCTATGGAAAATATCAAGACTTAGGTATTAAAGGAACAAAGTCAGGTGAAAGTGTTGGTAAAAAATATTATGGTAGTAGTTTTCCTGAATATAAATATACAACTAAAATGCCACCACCATCAGCTTTCGATCAATGGGTAATAAGAAAAGGTAGTTTTAATAAAACAATAAGAGATGTTAAAGGAAGATTTAAAAGAAGAAGTGTTGATAGTGTGGGCTTTCAAAAATCATTAACGTTTTTAATAGCAAGATCAATATTTGGAAAAGGAATTAAACCGACATTATTTTTTACAAAACCATTTACAAAATACTTTAAAGAGTTGCCTGAGCAAATTGCAGTAGCATATGGAGAAGATTTTGATACAGCTTTACAACTAATATTCGATAAACAAAAATAAAATGGCAATATATAAAGTAAATATAAACACACCAGTATATCTTAAAATATCTAATACAAATTTAGCTGATTGTAATTTAGATATATATATTTATAGTGGCACATACCAAGCAAGTCCAACTGTAACATATCAATTAAGAAAAAACGAAGTAGCTAATAATAACTTTGTAATATTTGAAATAGGAGAATTAATTAAAGATTATATAGCATATAGTTTTAGTGGAACATTTGGTAATAATGGTCTTAATCTTTGGGTAAAAACAATAGCAACTCCTAGAAACTCATCAGGCACAGCTTTAGATGCAATAACTACAAATATGTTAGCTTTTGATGGTATTGGATATTTTGAAGATGGATTCACAACTGAGACACAAACTAATAGTGCAACTACTTTGATTTTAAGTGCATATAAAGGAAGCGTAACTAAATTAATGTCAAACGATACTATATTTAGAGAAGCACAAGAAATACTTAAAATACCTGTATTGGCAAACCTAAGTGTAAACTCAGGTAGCGATACTTTAGCAGGTGCAACAACAGTTAATTTTAAAAATGGTGCAAGTACAGTAACAAGCGTAACAGTTGCAACAGGTGTAGATACTACAAACACAGCAATAGAATATGCTACAAGTACAACAGCTACTTTGACAAGTGTTGATATAGTAACAGGTGGATCAACAGAAACAATAAAAGTAGAAGAACAACATTGTGAAAAATTTACAAACTTTCCTGTAACATTTATAAATAGATTCGGCGCTTTACAAAGAGTAAACTTTTTTCTAAAATCAATAGAAAGTATAGATATCGAAAGAGAAGAATACAAAGCCAATACTTTAACAACAGGTGCGACATATTCTGTAAACAATGCTCAATATAAAACTAGAAACATAATGAGCAGAGAAAGTATCTCAATGAATACAGGGTATGTTAATGATAGTTATAATCAAGTGATTGAAGAATTGTTAATGAGTCCTAGATGCTGGATATTTAAAGATAACCAACAACTGCCTGTTATACCACAAAATAAAAAAGTTACATTTCAAACGAGTTTAAATGATAGATTAGCAAATTATACTATTGAGTTTAAATTTGCATATGATAAATTAAATACAATAAGATAATGAATCAGGTAGGTCTAGCAATACCGAGTATTCTTTTAGAAAGTCCTGACCCTAATCCTGATATTTGGAATTTGACAGAAACTCTTTGGGAAAATACCTTTAGAAAATGGAATGAGATAAACTTAATTACTGATATTAACTATCAGCATTTAGATTTATTTGAAGATGAGCAGATTACACTTACACAAACAATACAAGATATAAGAGATATAGAAAAAGTATTCACAGATTTTAGTAAGACTTTTAATTTACCAGCAAGTAGTGTTAATAATAAATTATTTAAACATTATTATAGACGTGATCTTGTATCAGATGCAATACCTGATGGTATATTTGATGCAAACTCAAAGCTAGATGCAATACTTGAATTAAACTACAAACCATTTAGAGCAGGTTATATTGTTATGAATGGCGTAAAATTAAAAAACAATGTTCCTGATAGTTATAATATAACTTTCTATGGTCAAACAGTACAGCTAAAAGACAAAGTAAAAGATAGAAAATTAAGTAGTTTAGATTTTTCGCAATTTAATCACGATTATAATGCTATAAAAGTAAAACTCGGATTGCAAAGTTTTGTTAATGAGTTAAATGGTCAAAGCGTATCAACAGCTCACGTTATATACCCATTAATATCACATACACAAAGATTTATATATGATAGTGGAGCTGGAGGAGTTTTAACAAGCCAAGCTAGAAGTGATACAACAAGAAACTTATATTATAGTGGAAGTCAAGCAACATCAAATGAAGGACAAACAACAGAGAGATTAGGAACAACCAAAGGATTTCAATATACTGATCTTAAACCAGCATTAAGAATTATAGATATTATAAAAGTAATAGAACAAGACAATGAGATAGATATAAACTTTACAGATGACTTTTTTAAAACAACAGGATTCTTTTCTAATTTATATATGTGGTTACACAGAAACAAAGGAGAGATAGGAGTCACACCAACAAATGAAACAAGTACAAACTTAATAGTTGTAGATAAAATACAAAGTTTTACAGGAGATGTTATTGAGTTTTTTGATAGTGATACTACTCAAACACCACCTCATAGTTTTACAGGCATAGCACCTGTTTTTGATGGTGGTATATTTAGGTTTGCGACAGGTATGACAAGTCAGTCTAGTTTTGACGACAAAGAATCAATGAGGGTTACTTGGACTGTTGCTCCAACTGTAAACACTAAAAACTTTACAGCAAGATTAAGAAAAGCTGGAACTAATGAAGTTGTTACAGAGGTTGCTCACGTATCAGGCACAGCTAATACTGTTGTAGAATTTCAGTTTGATACAGATATTGCAACTACAATAGAAAATCATAATATAGAATTTGTAATTGAAACAACAGAAACTTCTTTGTCGGTTACTTATACTTTAAGTTGTGTAAAAATACTTGAATCAGTAGAAACAAGCCCGCAAGAATATACAGTACAAGCAGGTGTTATAAAACCTGAATCAATAGTAGATACAATTTATATTAGCGATCAGATACCTGATATGAAAATATTAAATTTTTTAACAGGTTTATTTAAAACATTTAATTTAACTGCTTTTGTAGATAATAACATTTCTAGTAGCACGTATGGTCAAGTTAAAGTACAGACATTAGACAGCTTTTATGAAAGTGGTACAAGTCGAGATATTACAGAGTATATAAAAATAGATGATAGTGAAAGTAATTTTAGTGTACCTTTTAATGATATTGAGTTTACTTTTCAAGACCCTAAAACATTCTCAGCATTTTATTATAACAAATTAAATTCAAGAGAATATGGCGCAGTTAAAGCAAGTGATGCTAGTAATAGTGGTCGTGATCCTAGATTAAACAGAGGGCAAGATTATAAAATAACTTCTCCCTATGAAAAGATGTTGTTTGAAAGATTAAAAAATGTTAATGGTAGTGCAAATACTAATATAGGTTTTGGTTATTTTGTAGACGACAATCAAAGCCCAACAATAGGTAATCCATTATTATTTGTTAGAAAAAATCAAAGTGTTAGTGCAACACCGATTCAAATGTATAATGGTAATGGCGTAGGAACACCAGCAAGTATCTCAACAATAAATAGAGCAACTAATTTTGAACAAGGTACTTCTAATGTAAACATAGCTGTCGCTGGTGCTGAATCAAGTGCAGTTACATTTAGTTATTTCGATTCTAATGGTGCGACACAAACAGTAAGTGTTAATGATGGTGCAAACACAACCATAAATGATGTAATTACAAATAGCGTTGTTATCACAAGTAACTTTGATAGTATAAGTAATATTACAATAACATATACATCTGTTACAGCAAGTCAAACAATAAACTTTAGTACAGAGGTTGATCCTTTTATACCAAATATAGATAGTAATACTTTATTTCAAACTTATTACAGAGAATATATAAGCGACATATTTAGTTATAACAGAAGATTAGTAAAAGTTAAAGCAATACTACCACAAAGTTTTCTTTTAAATTATAAATTAAGTGATACTATTGTTATATCTAATGAGGAGTTTATTATAAATAAGATAAACACAAATTTACAGACAGGAGAAAGTACACTAGAATTATTAAATAAACTTAAAAATGTATGATAGTTAATATTATTGAATTATTAGAGTTTGCAAATGGCGAAACTGAAAACATTAAAATTGCACAAGGAAAATATAAACTACCTGAAAATGTTTCTGATGGTTATAAATTATTAAAAAAAGAAATTAAATGGCAGATCAATTCATAAATGTTCGAGTTAATGCAGAACAAGCAAAAAAGAATTTAGCAGAAATTACCTCTCAAGTAATTGAGCAAGAGCAAACAATTAATGATCTTAGAAAAACGCTATTAAAAGCTGAACAAGATTTAGAAAATTTTAATTTTAAAGGTTATAAAGGTCAGTTAAGGTTAGAATCACAAATAAAAAAAACTAAACAACAAATAGATCAACAAAAAAATGCTCTAGTAGATGCTAGAATTGAGCAAAAAAGAGATACACAAATATTAAAATTAGCAAATAAAGAAAGAACAGTTGGTACAGTAAAAGCTATTCAATTTAACGAAACTTTATTAAAAAACAGAGATATATCAGCAGGTTTAAGTAAAATTACAGGTGGTCTTTCTTATCAAATACAATCATTTGGAAAATTATTTGTTAGTGTTGGAAAAGGAATAAGAGGTGCAGCAGTTGCTATGTCTGCATTTCAAAAAGCATTACTCGCAACAGGTATTGGTGCTTTAGTAGTTGCTGTTGGATTATTAGCTGCAAACTGGGACAAGATTAAAAACTTTATAACAGGATCAAATCCTGAATTAAAAAAATTAGAAGAAAGAACTGACAGGTTAATAATATCTACTAAAAACGAAGTTACTTTATTAGAAAGACAAAAAGAGTTATTAAAGCTACAAGGAAAGGAAACTGATGAAATAAATAAATTATTAATACAAAAGTTTGAATTACAAAAACAAAACTTATTATTATTAATAGATGAGTTAGAAATACAATTACAAAAAGAAACTGCACAAGCAAAAGAAGTTACAACTTGGGAAAAGCTAGTTAATGGTGTTGGAATTTATCTTGGTCTTGTCGATAGTAGTGCTTTAGCTGTTGAAACATTGTCAGGACAAAATGAAAAAACAAAAGAGCTTACTGATAAAATTAAAGACTCAAGAAGTAAAATACTTGATCTTGATATTAGTATTGCTAAAATAAATAAAGAAGAAACTGTTGAAGAAGAAAAACAACTTGATTTATTAGATAAGCAATTCCAAAAAGAACAGCAAATATTAATGCAAAGAATTGAAAGTACTATTGCAGCAGAATCACAAATCGGGCAGATAAGGAGAGATTTTTTTAAAAGAAACTTAGAAGATAGACAAGCAGAAATTGAAATTGAAAGAGATGAGCAAGTAAAAAGAATACAAGAATCAGAAGCAAATGAAGTAGCTAAGAGAATGGCATTAGCAGAAGTAAATAAGTATTATGATAATTTACAAAAAAAGAGAGAAGAAAAAGCTAGTAAAGATGCTATTAAAATACAAGAAATTGAACAACAACAAAAATTAGCAGTTATTGGTAGTACATTAGCGACAGCTTCAACTATTTTAGGTAAAAACACAAAAGCAGGAAAAGCAGCAGGTGTAGCTTCAGCATTAGTTAATACATATCAAGGTGTAACACAAGTTTGGAAGTCAGAAAGCGTATTACCTGAGCCTTTCGCAACTATTCAAAGAATAGCATCAACTGCAACAGTATTAGCTTCTGGATTAGCAGCAGTAAGACAAATTAAAAGTGTTGATACAAGTGGATCAGGTGGCGCAGCAGGTGGTGGTATAAGGGCATCAGCACCATCAATACAATCAGCAGCACCAAGTTTTAATATCGTAGGTGCAGATAGTTCAAATCAATTAGCGCAAACAATATCAGCACAAACCAATAAACCAATACAAACCTATGTAGTTGCTGGAGATGTAACAACAGCACAAGGGCTAGAAAGAAATATAATTAAAGAAAGCAGTATAGGTTAGCAAAAATTAATTAAATAAATGTTATATAGTTATGAGAATCGTAGAATTAATAATAGATGAATTAGATGAATTAGCAGGTATTGAAGCAATATCTGTTGTAGAAAACCCAGCAATAGAAGAAGATTTTATAGCACTTAAAGATCAACAAGAAATAAAATTAGCAGAATTAGATAAAGAAAAAAAGATATTACTAGGTCCATTGTTAATTCCAAACAAACCTATATATAGAAAAAACGAAGATGATGAATACTATATATACTTTTCACGTGAAACAGTTAGAAAAGCTAGTGAGGGTTTTTTAATGAAAGGTAATCAAGGTAAATCAACGCTAGAACATCAACATAGTATAAAAGGGTTAACATTAGTTGAAAGTTGGTTAGTAGAAGATGAGGTACACGATAAATCAAGAAAGTATGGTATGAATGTTCCTGTCGGAACTTGGATGGGTGCAATAAAAGTAAATAATGATGAAGTGTGGAATGAGTATGTAAAAACAGGTAAAGTAAAAGGGTTTTCAGTAGAGGGTTACTTTGCTGATAAAATGGAAAGACCGAAAGACCCAACTATTAAAGACCTTGCTCAACAAGAGAGTGAAGAAATATTAGAAGCAGTTAAAAAATTATTTAGCGAAAAAATTACACTTGAAAGTTATAATGATTACCCAAGCTCAGTAGTTAATAATGCGAAAAGAGGTATTGAGTTAAACAAAAAAGTAAATAACAAATGCGCTACTTTGGTAGGCAAAAATCGTGCAAGACAATTAGTAGCAAAAGAAAAACTTTCAGTATCAACGATCAAAAGGCTTTATAGTTATTTAAGTAGAGCAGAGACTTATTACGATTCATCAGATACACAGGCTTGTGGTACTATATCATATTTACTATGGGGTGGTAAGTCAGCAAAAAGCTGGGCTAAAAATAAATTAAAAAAGTTAGGAGAACTTGAATTAGAAAGCCAAGTTATTAATGATGACTTTGCTATTATTATGGATAGGTTAGCTTATTCATCAAAAGAAAAAGCTGAAGAAATCGCAGCTGATATTGGTTGTGATGGAATACACGAACACGAATTAGAAGATAAAGTATGGTATATGCCTTGTGAGCAACATTCTATCGAAGCAGGGAAAAATACCAAAAGCCCTTGTTGGGACGGCTACGAACAGAAAGGCTGGAAAATTGGAAGCACAGGTAAAAGAGTGCCTAATTGTCAAAAAATTAAGTAATGAAATTCTTTAGCAAAAGTAATAATCAAAATAAATACATTGATTTATCTTATGGTAAACACGCTAGTCCAAGAGGTGGTCGTAGAGCTTGTCTATGTTGGGATAAAAACACCTATCATATAGACTGTTGTGATGGATCACTCAGGGCTCAAGGCATTGGATCAACAACAGGATAAAAAATCCTTAAATGCAAATATATTTATGCTCTTTGTTAATAGAGTATGAAATCACAAGAATTATTGTCTCAAATTAAAAATTTACTAGGTATGGAAGATATACAGCTAGAAAAATTAAATTTAGAAAATGGTACTGTTTTAGAAGCAGAATCATTTGAAACTGGTAAAGAAGTTTTTATTTTATCAGAAGATCAAAAAATTCCACTACCTATTGGTAAATACCAGTTAGAAGATGGTAGAGGATTAGAAGTAAATGAGGAGGGCATTATTTCTGAATTAAATGAGTCTTATAAAGAAGAAGAAGAAGTAGTAGAAGAAGAAGTAGAAGATAAGGAAGAAGAAGAAATGGAGTATGTAACTAGAGAAGAATTTCGTAAAGAAATGGACGACCTTAAAAAATCTATTGAAGATATGATGAATCATAAAGACAAAGAAAAGGAAGAAATGGCTTCGCAAGTTGCTACTGAAGTTGCAGTAGAAATGAGTAAAACACCTGCAACTGAGCCTATCAAACATAGTCCTGAAGAAGAAAAGACTGATGTTAGGTTTAAGTTTGCAGATAACAGAAAAAAATCAACTCTTGATAGAGTGATGGAAACTATAATAAATAAATAAATTAATAAAAAAGTAAGTAATTATGGCAGTATTAGAACACGTAAGTGATGATGTAATGAGAATTTTTGATGACTATGAACTAGTCTCAGCAACAGGCTCATTAAATCTATCAGACTCAGGGAAAATTTTTAAAATCTCTGGAACAGGTTATACAATAACCTTACCTGCACCAAGTGCTGGGTGGAAAGCAAAATTTATTGTTGTAGCAGCTTTTTCAACTGACTTCGTAGTACAAACTCCAGCTGATAATAGAGATATTATCAATGGCGGGGTAATTGTAAATGGAGCAATCGTTGAAGCTGATGCAGTAGATAGAGTAACGTTTGAAGATGATGCTGAAAGTATCGGAGATTATATCGAAATACATTCAGATGGCACAAACTATTTTCTACAAGGAAATGGTAATGCAGCTTCTTCAATATCAGTTGGCGAATTATAATAATTAAATAAAAAAAAGAAAAAGATATGGCGACTACAACATCGATAACTACTACTTATGCTGGCGAATTTGCTGGTGAGTATATAGCAGCAGCTTTACTAAGTGGTGTAACGTTATCACAAGGAGGGGTTTCAATTAAACCTAATATTAAATATAAAGAAGTTATCAAAAAACTTGCACTAGATAGTATTTTAAAAGATGCTTCTTGTGACTTTGATCCAACTTCAAACGTAACATTAACAGAAAGAATTTTACAACCTGAGGAGTTTCAAGTAAACTTACAACTTTGTAAAAAAGATTTCAGACAAGATTGGGATGCACAGTCTATGGGCTTTAGTCAATTTGACAATCTCCCTAAAAAATTCTCTGATTTCTTAATTGCACAAGTTGCAGCTAAAGTTGCTCAAAAAACTGAGCAAAACATTTGGCAAGGCGCAACTGCAAATGCAGGTGAGTTTAATGGATTTCAAGCATTACTTGCAGCAGACGGAGACGTTGTTGATGTTGCAGGTACTACACTTTCAGCTGCTAACATAATTGCAGAATTAGGAAAAGTAGTTGATGCAATTCCAAGTGCAGTTTATTCAAAAGAAGATGTTAAAATTTACATACCAACAAGTGCAGCTAAGTTTTATATTCAAGCACAAGCTGCTTTAGGATATAGAGAACTTTACAACGTTGGTAAAACAGAAATGAATTTTCAAGGTATTCCATTATTTACTGCTCCAGGTTTAGGTGCTAATAAAATGGTTGCTGCTGAATCATCTAACTTATTCTTCGGAACAGGTCTTTTAAATGACTGGCAAGAAGTTAAGTTAATTGATATGGCTGACATTGATGGAAGTCAAAACGTTAGAATTGTTTTAAGAGGAAGTGCTGGAGTACAACACGGAATCGGAGCAGATATCGTTTTATATTCTTAATAATTGTTTAACATAAAAGAGGTAGGTGGGTAAAAGCCTACTTACCTTTTTTTATAAAAAATAAAAATATGGCTTGTAATATAACAAATGGAAGAAGTTTACCTTGTAAATCAGGTGTAGGTGGATTAAGATATGTTTTCTTTTCCAATTACTCTACTGCAACAAGAGATTTAACTGTCGCTGGCGATGGATCAGTTACTTTAGATGGCTCAGTTGATTTTTTTAGATATGATTTAAAAGGTAATTCATCTTTAGAAACAGCCATAAATTCTTCAAGAGAAAATGGTACAACTTTTTATGAAAGCACACTTAATCTTACATTACAATTTTTAGATAAAGCTACACAAGAGCAAATTAAATTAATTGCTCACGGTAGACCTCAAGTTGTTGTTGTTGATTATAATGGTAATGCTTTCTTATTAGGGAAAGAACACGGATGCGAAGTTAGTGGGGGTACAGTAGTCTCAGGCGCAGCTATGGGAGATTTATCAGGATTTACGTTAGTAATAAATGCTCAAGAAACAGCACCACCATTCTTCTGTGCAGCAGCACCGAGTGATGATGCTAGTTCACCGATTGCACCAAACTAAGAGAAGTTATGGTTTTAAATTAAAGAGAGGGTTATATGCCCTCTTTTTTTTTACAAATATTTTAATTTACTTTGTTATATAAATATGAAGATTATGACAACAAGTGCAACTGGTCAAACTTTAAAAGTTATACCAAGACTTTTTAATTCAGTAAATAATATTGTTGTTAGAGATAACAGCACAAATAAAAGTTACACTTATACAAATATTAATACCAGCTTTTCAGCAAATAATTATATGAGTATAATAAATCAAGGTAGTGGATATGTTGATAGTGATAGTAACACAATTTTAAAAGAGGGTAGATTTTATGATTTAACTGTTTATGGTGCAAATACAACACTTTTATATAAAGACAAAATATTTGTTACAACTCAAACAATTAATCAAGCAAACAACGACTATTATGACATCAATAATGGCGAGTATACAACAGATAGCCAAGCAGCTATGAATGATAACGATTATATAATAATATGAGTGATTTAAGGATAGTTAATTTAAGTACATATACAAGTCCTGTTATTAAAGAAATTAATAATAAAGAGTATATACAATATGGCGAGGATAATATGTATTTTCAGTTTTTAATAGACAGATATAATGGCAGTCCAACAAATAACGCTATAATAAATGGTGTAAGCGAGATGATATATGGTAAGGGTTTAGATGCTACTGATAGTAATAGAAAACCAAACGAGTATGCGCAAATGAAAGTTTTATTTCATAATGATTGTGTTAGAAAACTTTGTTATGATTTAAAATTAATGGGTCAATGCGCAGTTCAAGTAATATATTCACAAGACAGATCAAAAATAGCAAGACTTGAACATATGCCTGTTGAAACATTAAGAGCTGAAAAAAGTGAAGATGGCGAGATAAAAGCATATTACTATGCAAATGATTGGGAGAAAGTAAAACCTAATACTAAACTAAAAAAGATACCAGCTTTTGGTTATAGTAAGCAAAATTTAGAGATAATGTATATTAAACCTTATAGAGCAGGATTTTTTTATTATAGCCCTGTGGATTACCAAGGTGGATTACAATATTGTGAACTAGAAGAAGAAGTGTCGAATTATCATCTTAATAATATTATGAATGGTTTAGCACCATCTATGTTAATTAATTTTAACAATGGTGTACCAGCAGAAGAAGAAAGAGAATTAATTGAGCAAAGAATATATCAAAAATTTAGTGGCAGTAGTAATGCAGGTAAATTTATTTTAGCATTTAACGATAATGCTGAAAGCCAAGCTAATATTGATCCTGTTCAATTAAGTGATGCACACAATCAATATCAATTTTTAAGTGATGAGAGTACTAAAAAAATAATGGTCAGCCACAGAGTTGTAAGTCCTATGCTTTTAGGTATAAAAGATCAAACAGGATTAGGTAATAATGCAGATGAATTAAAAACTGCTTCTATATTAATGGATAACACAGTTATAAGACCTTTTCAGACACTTTTAATAGACAGTTTTGATAAGATATTAGCTTATAACAATATAAGCCTTAATTTATACTTTAAAACGCTTCAACCACTTGAATTTACAGAATTAGACAACGTAGATGATAAAGAAACAAAAGAAGAAGAAACAGGTATAAAACAAAAGTTAAAAAGTAATGTTCATCTTAGTAGTGAAACTATGAATGATATTGCTGACGATATAATTGAAAAAGGAGAAGATATTGGTAATGAATGGGAATTAATAGACGAAAGACCAGCATTTGAAGATGAAAGTGAAATAAAAAACTATTTTGAATTTGCCAGTGTTGTTACAGGAGATGCAAGAAAAAAAAGCATACAAGATACAAGTGTTTTTAGGATTAGATATGTTTATACAGCAGGTAGATCAACAGAGGGTAAATCAAGAGATTTTTGTTATAAAATGATGGCTGCTAATAAGGTTTATCGTATGGAAGATTTAAATAAAATTAGTAAAGCTAATGTAGATTTAAGTCCAGCAGATGCAAAAGGAGAGGGTTATAACATTTGGTTATACAAAGGTGGTGTTAATTGTTCTCATTATTGGATGCGGAGAATATATCTTAAAAAAGATAATAAAAAAATATCAGTAGGTAAAGCAAGAAAAATTATAAGTGCATTACCACAAAATAAAAAGAAAGATGCGAGATTTCAAGTTAATGCACCTGAAGTAGCACAAATAGCATCAGCAAGAAATAATTATTGGAGAAAAGATTAAGATATGGCAACAGCATTATTTATAACACGAAAGCAATTAGTACAAAATTCTATTTTAGATGGAAACGTTGATACAGACAAGTTTATACAGTTTGTTAAAATAGCACAGGAGATACATATTAGAAACTATCTAGGTACTGATCTTTATAATAAAATAAGTACTGATATTGCAGGAACTGGTGGTGCAAGTTTAACAGGTAATTATTTAACACTTGTTACAACCTATATACAGCCAATGCTGATTCATTTCGCAATGGTAGATTATTTACCTTTTGCAGCATACCAGATCAAAAATGGTGGAGTATTTAAACATATTAGCGAAAATGCAGAAAGTGTTTCTAAAAATGAAGTAGATTTTTTAGTTGAAAAAGAAAGAGATATAGCAGAATACTATACAAGAAGATTTATTGACTATATGAGTTTTAATCAATCTTTATTCCCTGAATACACAAGTAATTCAAACGAAGATATTGACCCTGACAAAGATGCTTTATTTAATGGCTGGGTATTATGAAAAAAAGAAAAAGTAAACCTAAAAACAAAAACGTTGAGAAACTAATTGTTTATTTAAAAAAAATTGTAAATGGCAGCATTAACTAATACTCAAATATCGGTAACTTATGTAGGCTTATTAAAAACAACAGGTAGTACTGTTTTAAGCTCTACTGCACAACAAATAACTGATGGATCAGGTAATAATAGTATTCTATATTTATCTACAGCAGGTGTTGGTATTGGTGGAGCAGCAGCTAGTGGAAAAGAATTAGATGTAACAGGTAATGTACTTGTAACAGGCGATCTACAAGTTGATAA
>Ga0181411_1000131_pt1 | contig 24865 bp, 39 predicted proteins | sample 34SPOviralmetaG_FD_130114 | JGI IMG/M metagenome (GOLD analysis project Ga0181411, IMG submission 130114) | Marine viral communities from the oligotrophic San Pedro Time Series (SPOT) site, San Pedro Channel, CA, USA - 34 SPOT_SRF_2012-07-09 | ecosystem: Environmental > Aquatic > Marine > Strait...
CCTCTGGAGCTGGTGAGGCCAGTACCTCGGGGCCGTTAGGAGCGTCGAAGAAAACCCCCGACACGATGACCCTATTGTAAAGGTCTCGGATGCGCTTTCCAACCACGTAGTTTCCCCCTGGGCCTTGTCCTAATGGCGTAAAAATATTAAACACCGTTAATCCAAGGATCCGATTCTGAGAGTTAGTTGTCAGTCCTTGACTGAGGTACTCGTTTGCGCCGAACGCTGTTTCGCACTGAACCCATGACGAGTTAGGCGTAGGCTCAAACGCCATGTTGTGAAAAACAACCGGGATCGCTGGGTTGCTTGCCAGCTCCGTCGCGAGACGTGCCTCAATTGTTGCCCTCACAGAATTCAGATCTGCCGCAGCCATCAGCGCCCTCGGTTCTCAATCCTGATCAGTTTAGGAATGTCTTTCCGAGCCACTTCCTTGAGGATCAGATCGGGGTATCGCTTAACAACAGGTTTAGTCCCCGTCGATTTGTTTTTGCCTCCTGGTTTGTATTCATCGTTCCAGTTGCGCGGCATGTTCTCGCCATACATCACGGCGGGTGCGTATTTAACAATGGTGAACACCCTCGCTTCTCCTGGAGTGTCGATGTTTAGTTGCCAGCTATTGATCAGGTTGTGTGAAACAACCGGGGTGCCGATGGGCGGCTCAGCTGTTTTCAGCCTGCCGTGCAGTCCGATCCCTGCCTTCTTAATGACCCGCTCGGCAACCTCCAAAATCATGGAGTCAATCTTGATCAGCCGAGTAGATCCCCTAGCCATCACGCCCTCAGAATTAGTTCATAGTGAGTCGCATCACCGGCCGTTTCCTGAAACGTCGTTTCGACCCGGATGATCTGGTAAACGATGCTGCTAATAACAACGCGATCCTTTGTCTCTGGAGCCGTCGGCAGTTCTTTAGCTGCAACGAGCAAACGTTTGTCGCCGGCTTGGATTAGCTCGTTGGCCTCGCTGACGTTGACGTCATAGACGTGCCCTTTGATCGACGTATCCGAGGTGGTCTCCGTAATCACACCCGTCGTCGTGTTGTAGCTGCCGCCAGAAACGTAACGAATCGTCACATCTCCGCCGAGTTTATCCACGATGGTCTGCGCGACTTTATCGAGCCCTCGGAGTGCCATCAGGCTGCGTAGGCGATGACGGTGCCGCTGCCGAGCGTAATGCTTGTAATCACCAGCCCCTCGATCGCGCAGTTGGCGTTGAGGTTGATGCTGCTTACGGTTGACGATCCGTTCTCAGTAATGAAGTCAGATACCAACGTGATCACGCTGTCCTCTAGAGCAACAACTTTCACGAACTTGCCCGTCTGGGCTGCCGTGTTGTTGATGATGTTCGCCTTGGAAGGCTCGTAACCCATCATGATTAACTCCGTTTGATACCAATGTTGCCCGGTCCTGAGATTCTAAGGCCGGTCAAATACCTTTCAAACATAGGTGGCACCCGATCAGCACCCACAGCGCCTGTTTTGTCAGGCTCAACTTCAATGTTGCCCAGCTTGACTCGTTTGTAATCCTCAAGCCCACTCAGGCTGATTCCGTCTGCGTTGTTTTTTAGGTAAACCGCTAACTCAACCTGAGCCCGCTGCACCTGATCTGGAACCTCCGTATCGGTGAAATAGTCCTCAGAGATGCGAAACGGAAATCCCGTGGAATACGTGTTTACGTAGGTGTCTGGTTTTCGGACGCCGGTTCTAGGCCACTGCAGAGCCTGCGTATCTGTTGCTCTGGCCCCTAGGAAGCGTTCTCGATCAAGGCGCTGTGCAGCAGCTGCTAAGGCTCGATTACGGGTGTCATCCGTCCCCGTCGACCATTTGCTCACGTCCGTGCTGCTGATCATCGCCTCCACGAACGCGTCCGCCTCCGTCAGAGTTATGTAGCTGTTGGCGTTTGCGCCGCCCGCTGTTGCGTCGATTGTTACTGCCATCGGGCGTCACAGTAGAAGTCTTGCGTTTTGGGGCGGAGGCCGCTGCTTGCGCAACAGCCTCACGATCCCGCATTCGCTTAAAAGCGAACATCCCCATCAGGAGCTTGCGCCCTTGAGAGCAACGAAGTTCAGGACGATTGCCTCGCCCAAAGAACCAGCGGACACATTGGCAACAGTGATCTTGAAAGATCCAGCGGCCAAAGTGTTCGCCTGCGCCAGGTAGGAACCAGCGGTTCCGGCTGAGGCATGGTTTACCACCACTACATCAGTAGCGCTGATTTCGCTGTTAGTAACCACGAAGGAAACTTCAGCAGCAGCCGCTAGGGCTGCATCGTCCAGGGTGATTTGACCTGAAGCTGCGTTCAGAGTCACACCTGTTGCTTTGCTGGTGGCCTGGGTGACAGTACCGCCAGTTGTCGGGCCTATAAGTTTGCCCGCTGTTGCTTCAAACTTGGATGCCATGGTTAGTTACCTCCGTTAATCCATGTTGGATACATTGGTGGCACGCACGATCCCGAGGTTCTTGGTTTCGTACACTTTGGTCCAGTTGCCAACCGTCTCAAGCTGAGTGCGGTTTGGGTTTGTGACCGAAGTGCTGAACTTCGAGCCGACCGGGTGATAGCAATAGTGCAAATCAATCGACATCGCGTCGCTTTTCGCGAGGATGTCACGGTCAGTTTCAGTTTGCAGTGCCAGCTGTTCACCGGAGGCGACAGCGCCTTGGGTGAAGAAGAAGGTGCTGTATTCGGTAGAAGCACCGCTGTTGACGGTGGTCACGTCATCGCTGACGATCACCCGCAAACCCATGAAAGTTGGGACAGTGGGGTTGCCAAAAGCAGCAGCGATAGAACCGCCAGATGCAGTTGCAGCACCACCATTTGCATCGCCCGCGACAACGAAATCGACAGCGCGGCGCTCAACGAGGTCGTAATAGACCTTGCTGTGCATACAAATTGCGGTCAGCTTTTCGCCTTGGTCACCCAGTTTGGCTTTGGCTTCCGCAACGTGGCGGGGAGCAAGCGCAGTCGGGGTGTCACCGGAGGCACCGTCGATGGTTAGATCAAAGAAAGCAGCGTTGCTGTCAGTCGTGTTGACAGAACCGAAGACACCACCCAAGCAAGCCAAAAGATCTTTCTGACGCTGGTTGGCAACGTAGGCGGCGATTTTTTGACCAATCGCGGCCATGGGATCGGAACCAGCTGCAAGAGCAGCAAGGTCGCGAGCCTCGAATGCACGGCCACGGTGGAGCACAACGCCCACCTGTTTGTCAGCCGTGATCTTGCCCGGAGTTAATGAGGAGCTATCAGAGAGCACCTCAAAATCTCCGGTCAGGTTTGCCGCGTAAAACGGCACCTGAACGAAATCACCCCCTTCAGAAGCATTCAGCTCAGCCATTGGTTGAACAACACCGGAGGCCAAAAAGGCGTCCAATTGTGTTGTTTGCTCAATGACGTACGGCGTGAAAATTTCGGGGATGATCAAGTCAGAGCGAAGAGTCGCCATGACAAATCCTCAGAAATGATGTTTACAGTCGGGCACGGCCCTTCAGCTCAGCACGGCTTCGCCTTGCTACAGATACTACCGCCCTTGTAAACGTCGAGCGGCCTCGGCGTTATATGAAATGCGGGCGTCACGTCCGAGCTTTGATTGAATCTCAGAAAGCACAGAAATGTTTAACCCAGGGCGACCATTGCCATCTAGAACTAAACGGCTCATTAGTTGTTCATCAAAACGAACGTTGCCATCGCTTGCCCGGCCTGCAGGTGCTCCGCTGCCCTGAGGTTTCGCGGTGATTTGCATGTACGGCTGAACATTGCGCTCCACCCACTGCGGAAAAGAAATCCGCTCGTAGCCATCAACAACGACTGGTTTGCCATCAGTTCCTGTTTCGATGTTTTTCGGATCAAGCATCCCCGCTTTAAAAATCACCGAGGGATCATGAACCAGTTGGGACAACTCCTGCGTTGCCGGAGCGATCACTTCCAGCTCACGAACGCGGGCCTCTAGTTGAGCAATGCGCTGGTCCTTTTCCGCCGACGCCTCACGGAACTGCTGCTCCAAAGCCTGTCGAGCTTCCGAGTATTTGCCTTGTGATTCAAGCTCTGTCTGCTCTGTTTTGCGTTTGAACTCAAGCAGTTCTTGAACATCAACGCCATCAGGTACAGACGTCTGGTTTTGGGCTGACTCCTTGTAATCCTTGTATTCCTTGAGAAGCTCCGCGTTTTTCCGACGCATCGCATCCAAGTCGATTTGCATCTTTTGGTGGTCAACAGCCTGCTCCACGGGAGCATTTTGTTCTTCGGACATAAATTAGCCACGGGCTAAATTGCTGCCCAAGACTAACAACAGTTCACCATTTCACCTTTTTTGCCCACCAAGCTCCGCTCATTTTGCCTCTAGCAATGTTTTTTGCGTGACGCCGCAGAAAGGACAGACGCCGAGCTTTGGCTGCTTCAGATTCGCCAGGGCGTCTAGGAGATCCAGAAACGCCCTGTTGACCGAAACGAATCAGTTTCTTTTTGTCTTTTTCCTTTGCGAGGACAACGTGGCTTTTGGTCGCATGACTTGGCGTCCGCTTTGGTTTGTTGACGCCTTTCAGGCCATAGCGTTCGAGCCTCGGGTCTTTTTTTGCCATCAGGACTTTTTCTTCCGGCGGCGGCGGTGCTGATATTTAATCTTGGCTGGTCCTTTTTTCTCCCGTTTGAACTTGGCCTTTTCAGCAGCGGTCATTTCTGCCGCTGTTTTTGGCGTTTTGGATGACACCCGTTTGGATGGCCGACAGGCTGGATATCCGTCGCGCTTCTCGCCTTTCTGCCGACCGCAGGGTTTGCCCGTTTTCACGTCAACCCATTTCTCGGCGAACCAACGCCCGAGGCCGCCCCTAGGTTTTCTTTTTTTTGCGGCCACGGCTTTGAGGTTTGGAGGATTGCGTCGTATAGGTTCCGCCGCGCTTTTTGTACTCACGAACGAGCCAGGCGTTCGCGTAAGCGCTCGGATAGACGTCGAACTTTCGCTTCGCTGCCGCTTTGACGCGGCTGTACAAAGCCTTGTCTGAAGGGACGTTGCGAGAGGCCATTACTTTTTCTTGTTGCCTTTTTTGCGCTTACCGGCGGGCTTCTGGGGTTTTTTAGGCCCCTTCATGTAACCAGGCATGGAACAAGCGCTGCTGTGCCGATCGTAGTAGGTCCTCATTCCTCTGACGAGGTTTTGGCCTTAGTTTTTTTTGCCGCTGGTTTTTTTGGAGGGCAAGCAGGAGCCTCGCTTGAATCAGAGGGTTTGAACTTGTATTTACTCGCTAGAGGAGCCATAACCACGAGATTTGAGCTGATCCAAATTTAGCGTTGATCCATCTTGTGCAACAAACTTGCGGATTGCGTTCGTTGGGCCATATTTGCGCACCAGACCATTCCACATCTGCAGCCTCTGTGGTCCTAAAACATCGCGCTTGATGTCGTCATCCTGGTCGTTGAGCCACTCCCCATAAGTTTCCCTAATCTCTGAGAACTCCTTTTCAAGGCCACGCGGCACGTTGCGAATCCTCGAGCGACACTGATAATGCTGGGGCGGAACAGGCCCTTCCTGATGCCGAAACATTTTGCCGTCTAAGGCCCTGCAGATGTCGCTTGTTTTTGTGTCCAGCGTTGCCGTGTAAATGTAATGTTTCGTTAACTCTGGGTTCTGAACCGCAATCAGCTGATCCGATGTAGAGGCCACCTGATTGACGCTGGTGCGAACGATCGCTCGGATCTGGTTGTTCGGGATAGCCGTTGCTTGCCCGCCACGGGCAATGATCGAGTCAATAGAACCGGCCTGATCTCTTTGAAGCCGCCCGCGCACTCTGCGCGTGATCGCATCAATCGACTCGCCCTGAATGATTCCGTTTCGAACGGTCAAGCTGAAAATGTCAACTTGTCGCTCTGACATGCTGCTGAACGCTTGTTTGATTGTTTGGCCGTTAGGGAGCGTTAGTTGCTGCCCAAGCGTCAACTGAAATGTCACCGGCTGAGTGCTCATCCGGACCAGGCTGTCGCTCAGATTGACAACGCCAGCGGCTGTAGGCTCTGCCGTCACGATCGCCTGAGCAAGCGTTGGGCTGATCTCAACCGTTCGCACAATGTCGGCCCGACCGGCTGGTAGCGCTCGTTGTAGCTGCCTCGTTGCAAACTCCCCTTGCAGCACTGCTAACCCCTGCAACTCCTGTTGCATTGCCAGGGTGCTACTCCCTGCCCAGGTATCTAACGACTCTTTTAGCTGAGCCAAAACTGACCGCAGTCTCGTCGCTTTTGCCGACTGATCCAGAGCATCTAAAAGCTGCAACTGCTCAACAACATCAAGCACTGCATCGTTCCAAGCGCGCACCAGCCGCAGCGAAACGCTGTTGCTGTAGCGATTCAGATCGATTGCGTTGCGAAACAGCTCTGTTAGCTCGCTCATTTGTCTTTTAGGCCCAACTCATCCGCGCCAACGATGCAGCAGATAGAAACGTCCGCGCCTTTTACCAACAGATCTTTGAGAAGCCTTCGCAAGTCGTTAGGCGTCATCCCGTCGCAAAAGCTGTAGGCCAATTCCTCAACAGATTTGACCTGTTTACCCTCAAACCAGGTAGTTCGGATAACCGCGTAAAACTCGCTCTCGAGCTGTTGTTCAGCGAAATACAGCAACTGTTTTGGCTGATCGCTGCCTCGTTTCTGACGCCGATTTATCCAGCTCATTAACTAGGAATCCTCTCGGTAGGCTCCTGCTCTGGCTCGGCGTCTGGCATCACTGCTCGCTCCTGCTGATCCGGCTGATCCATCTCAATCAATCCACCGGTTTGTGTTGCCTCTATCTCCTCGTCAACATTGAAACTGTCGCCCAGCACTTCCCCGGCCTCGAGCTGATCTAGCAGCGTTTTTTGTGTGATCGTGCCGGTTGTGTAAAGAGCAAGCAACGCTTGAATTTCCTGGGGATCGAGTCGAGTAGACAAGAAATCGCGGTTCACAAAACTCGTGCCTGCCTCCCGCTCTCGCAGATAATCAGCGTGGAACTGCAGGCAGTTGTCGATCAGATCCTGCATTTGCTGGGCGATCACCATCATGGTGCTGTCGCCTTGGCTCCGGTCGATACGTTTGGCCTCAGCTGTCTCGGCTCCGAGCTTTTGCCCAAGCACTGCAGCGAGGCCCAGGCTGTTGATCTGATCAGCGATACGGTCTAGCTGTTTGAACTGCGCGTCATAGCTTCGCCCGCCGGGTTCTATGTACTCGGCTCGCCCATCAGCCGGAAATGCAATCGCTTCTCCTGGTCCGGCGCTGACCTCCTCCGCTGCCTGCGGGAATCCATAAAACGCCAGCATCGGTACGGCACTGATGTGCAGTTGGTTTCCAAGATCTGATTGAACCTGGTAGTGCTGCAGGTTCAGCTCAGCAATGTCCGCCAGAGGCGGTGTGGACTCGAGAATGTTTGCACGATTGGAGTAAGCAACAGCGAACGGGATCTCCGAAAGGCTGGTGGTGCCTTCCTCTACAACCCTGAAGTCGCCCGCCTCATCTTTGCGATGAATCTCGAACGTGCCGGGCGTTAGTACACGGATCTGCTCTACATGTTGTTCGCCATAGTCGCCGTCAGCGACGACGATCTTTTCCATTAGACGCAACTGCGTCAGTTTTTGCTCGCCATCCCTGACTTCAGTCCTCCATCCAAGGATGTCGCGTGGCGTATACGTAACCCAATAAGGCCGACCGTTCTGCCCTGCTGCAGGAGCATCAACTAGAACGCCGACGTGGCCGTAGCGGATGCACTTACGAGCTGTTTCGTAAGCCCAAACGTTGAGGTCGTTGCCCTGCAAATCAACGTTGAACAGATGCTCTATCACCTGATCTGAAACATCAGTTAGCCGGACGGGCTTTCGCGTCAACATGCCCGCCAGCATCCGCTCGAGTCGCACGTAATAAGGCGAAAGAACGCTGCGTAGGAGTCGATTGTCATACGCCTCGTCTAACTCGCGAGGCTCCTGTGGCAGATATGTACGGTGTTTTTTCCTGATGCCGTATGTGCCTTGCAGCAGAACCTCAATCAGGAGCCAATGCGGCTCCATGTTGATCCAAGCAGTACTCGGATCGTTGACATTGGTGACAGTGCCGACGCGCTGGCGGCCAACATTTGTAAAGCCTGAATACACAGCGCAACTCCACCTGATGTCTGCAGTTTAGTAAAGCCTGATTCCTGTACCACGACCAGCACGAGCGTGCAAAGGATTGAACTCACGCCATACGAGGTACCCCAAGCTGTCGTTCATGTGGTCATACCCGCCGTCCTTGTCTGGGTCGCCTTTTTCCGTATAGCTCTGCAACTCAAGGCACTCAATCGTTCGCTTACAGCGGCTCGCTATTAGAACGCGGACCTCGCGTTTGCCGTTCTCCAGAACAGCTTGTACAGCAGCCACCCGATCACGAACGGGAGGATTTGCCCTCGGCGATTGATTGCTAAACCCATACGATTCCAGTATCTGGATGTCTGTGCGGGAAGCGTTAGTAGAACGCGAGCCACCTGAGGCGTCAGGGTAGATGTATACGCGGCGGTCCGGAAATCGCCGTTTAATTTCTTGACCCAAAGCGTCCGTATCGTGAGCACCACTGATTTCATCGATCAGCACGAGTTTGTTACCAAGACGAACACCAATTACGGCCGACATGTTGCCAATATTGAAGTCAACGCCGATGCGTAGAGGTTCGGAGCTGACGTCGGGAATGATGCTGGTTACGTGTTTCGATCGATCGAATCGGTCGTAAACTTGTCCGGTGTTGAGGTTGACGAACTCGCCGTGCAAGTACGCCTGCAACATGCTTGGGTCGTAGTTGGCCTCGAGCCGTTCGATGAAGTCTTGGGGTAAATGGGGATTATCCACCGTCCGCATTTTGATTAGCCTGCGATCGCTCCGCTGTTGGGCATCCTCTGAACCGAACGTTTTCCACATCCAACGGAAACCTTCAGGTGTTGATGCCGCAGCGAACTGACGCACGTTGCCAGCGCGCAGACGGCCCAAGATTTTGGGAAAGGCTCGTTGGCAGGTTGTTGGATTAACAGTGTCGATTTCATCCGCGAGAACGTACGCCAGGTTCAGACCGATAATCCGCGACCAGTTCTCAAAGCTCCGGCACAAAACTTTTGTGTCCGCCTGGGGTAGATGCAGGATGTACTCGGGGAGGGGCGAGGCCCGAAACGTATAGGGCACCTCGTACGCCTCGAGAAATTCCTCGAAGTCATTCATCCATATGTCACGTATAAGAGGACCGGTGGGTTCCATGACACATCCGGTGAAACCTTGGTTGGCCGCGGCCATAAACAGGGTTTTTGCTGCTAGCGCTCGCGTTTTGCCCGCCCCATAGCCAGCAGATACGCCGATAATCTGCGTCGAGCAATCGTCTACAAAAGCGCGCTGTCCTGGGTGCAGATCCTCCCGTACGCGATTCAACAGCTCCTGCATGTCGAGGTCGCGGCCATGTTCGCCGGGCCGGTTTAGTACGTAGCCCGCTGGGATGGCGTCGAGAATGGTCAATCGAAGATCCTCGCGAGACGTGCGGCTGAGTTGATGCAGCCCAGAGCAGCGTTGAGGTTGCCCTGCTTGCGCGCCTCCTTTTGCAGCGTTGCGCATTGGCTCAACAGCTCGGCCACCATCGTCTGCCGATCCATCTCCCAGTCGGCTCTCAGCAGCTCTCGGGCACGGTGGATGTACTTGTCGATTTGCCGGGCGCCGATGCCCCACTCATTTGAACCGTATTGCACGCATTCAGATCTGGTTGCGCCATTCGATAACAAACGAGCGATCCGGTTCACCCTCATCTCAACTTTGGCTCTGGTCGTGTTACTTGCCGGCATGATTTACCCCAAAACATTCCAAAACAGAACCGTTCCTTTCGACAGTTTGTGACATAGCTCCCATGCTTTCCGATCGTAGTTACCGCACGTAGGGAAAGGCGCGTCGTAGGAACAGGACCACGAGAACTGTTTGGGGTACTCGTGCAGCGTGACGTTGGACGGATACGGCTGTTTTGAGTTGCGACTTGCTAGGCCGACAACGACGCCATGGACAGGAGTTGGGTAGAACGCCTCGCCGAGACAGCGGGCCAACATCCCTGACCCCGTTGCTGCCCACACCTGTTCCACATTTCCAACCATCGATCGGACGCGGCGCATCTGTTCGATAAAAGGGTTCGAAGCCTCTGGAACATCGAAGCCGAGCGGCAGGAACAAAGCGTCGTGTTCTCGGGCGTAACGCTTGGCCTTTGCCTGCACGTTTGTCATGTAGCCGTAGGGCACCTGATAAATCGTTGCGCCATTGAGCAGCGCTTTTTTCTGGCGGACGTGCAGCTCTTTTCGTTTGGCGTAAAACAACGTGACTTTGTTGTTGGTCCGCTGCCCCCATACAGACAGTGCATAGGGAGCCCCGCCGCAGAACGGGCCGCCAAACACAACCTCTTTGCCGTCCTGCACGAGGTAAGGCAGGAACCGCATCTTCGATCCGCCAGGCACCTGGTCATCTCGGACGATCAGAAAACGATCGTGGCGGTCGATGATTGGCGTGGGCTGCCACCAACGGTCAGGCATCGATCAACCTCCTGACTTGAGAGTTGCAGGCGACATCAACAACAAGGTGAATCCGATCGCAGTCGCTGGTGTTTTTAACCGCGTGGGGCTTTCGGATATCGAGGTAAAACAATGCGCCGGCTGGGAAATGCAAACGAGTGCGATCACCTGACAGCTCCCAGCTTGAAAACTCACAGCCTTTTGCTGTTCGCAGGGGGATGTGCAAGCGGGCGATCCTGCCGTCTGCGGTGCCCGCATCTCGATCTGTGATGTCGGCATGACGAGTTAGTTCGCCATTTGATGCACGAAGGCGCATCAGCCGAACCCGCTCGAGTTTGCCTGGGATGGATTTTGCCAGGCGCCAAATCGTAGGTAGTGCCATTGCAGCGATGGTTGGAGCGCAGGCAGCCTTAAGCCGCTCGGGATTGTCCTGTTTCCAGCCTTTGCTCATCTCTCCCGGTTTGATAATGAACCCAGGATCAGAGGGATCGAAACCCTGTAGGGCGATAGCTGTCCAGCTTTTGCGTTTGTTGTACGAGCTGTAGTGCTGCTCCCATGCCGGATTGAACGCAGAGATTTCTTCGAGGCACGCCTGAATCTCGCCAGGCATCGCCCCGCATCCCAGGAGTTTCAGTGCCGGAATGTCTGAGGAGTAGAGGCCACCTTGAACGCGAGCCGTTGGGTTGGCTACCCCATGGATGTAGAGCGTTTTGATGTCAGACGATGCAGTTACCTTGGTTGCCACTGATTTAAAACCGAGGCTGATCGCGACATCTCTGATCTGGCGGTTCTCCTCGTGCAGCTCAATCCAGACAGGCCGTGGGCCGGCTTTGTCCATCAGTTTGGTGACAAGCCTGCTGAGATCTGCAGGGTTGCCAGCGAGGGCGCGAATCTGCAGATCACCTTTGTGGATGCTGATCGGCCGCTGAGCGAAGTCGCTCTGAGAGCTGGCAACCTTGGCGACGCGGAACATTGCAACGGCTGCAATCTCGTTAGTGTCAGGTGAGCGAGTCCAAGCCAACTGACCCTCTTTCATCGCGGTAGCGATGTCGCGTTCTTTTGGCAGGCCGAACGCTCCGTAGCAGTGCGGCTTGAAATCGCGAGCAAAAACTACGGCGAGCTGTTTTAGGAACGCGAGGTCGTAACCAAGCGCCCAAGCCGGTGCATCGCTCAAAGCTCACCTCCGATGGAATCAGCGGTCAGTTTCTCGCCGTACTCAGTGCTCTCAGCTACGGGGCCGTGCTCTGCGGGCTGCTCTTCGACCTCTGCGAAATCGCATTCGCCGCAAGCGGCCACGGCTTTGCGGGCATCGCCTTTGAGGAACACGAGAACGTTCTGGTGGGTTTTGCCCAGCTTGCGGGTGCTAGCAAACGTGCGGCCGGCCCTGATCGGCAGGGTGCCGACGGGAGTGATGAGGATCGCCTCGTTGTAGTAGCTGAGCCCTGCATCGGTGAACGCTTTGATGGTGTCGCCAACAAAGTTGTAATAGTTGCCCTTTTTGTCGCGTACGTCGCCAACGATGAAACAGGCGAAGGCGTTGTCTTTCAGGAGGCTGCAGGATTTAGCAATAATTTCCCGGTAGCTCTCAACGAACTGGTCATAGGGGAGGGTGGACAAATCCTTTGGATCGTCGCTGTAAACCTCGAGATCTGCGTAGGGAGGACAGGAGAAGATCATGTCGGCCTGCAGGCCCTCGCAAACCCGGTCGATGTTGCGGGAGTCGCTGCAGTACCAAATCGGCGGGTTGTCCGGGGTGATCTCTGCGCCCTGGGCGCGGTTGGCTTCGACCTGTTCAGCCCGAAGATCGCAGCCGATGTACTGCCGACCTGATTTCAGGGCAACGATGCCGCGGACTGATCCGCCAGCGAACGGATCGAGGATGACGCCATCTGGGGGAGAGAACCAGCGGTAAGCCAGCTCAGCCAGGACAGGGTCGAAAATCGAGGTGCCTGCACCGATCTGAGAACCAGAGTCGAGGAACTCGGCGACGATTTGCTCGTCGCTCATGCCTGCGTTTTTCTTTTGGTAGTAGCCGGGGATTTTGGCGTTGATGCCGCCGTAGCCTGCGCCGCCTCCAGCCTGCAGGGCCTCCTTTAGCTGGCGCAACTGCTCATCAGGCTGAAGCACTGTCTCGGACATGCCGAGGAGATTGCCCTCTCGACCGACCTCTGACTGGATGCCGAGATCCAGCCACTGTCGTTTGCGCTCCTGCCACCAACCCTCACGAGCGTTGAGGATTGAGAACGGAGCAATGCCGAAACGATCTGCAAGCTTTGCGCCGGGCTGGGCTGTTTCTGCCTCAATCGAATCGTCAATAGCCTCATCAAACGCCGCGAGGTCTTCCGCCTCTGCGAGGCCGGTTAGATCTGCATCGGAGAACCAAGGGCTGATGTCATGCTCATCAGAGAGGCGGTTCAACATCTCCTGATCCCAGGTAGAGAGATCAGACGTGCGGTTATCAGCGAGGGCGAGGCCGACTTTTTGCTCCTCGGATAAACCAGTGCGGCGCACCGCGATGATTTCGTCGCCCTCTGTTTCGATAACTCGAATGTTGCTGATGCCTGCAGCCTTAGCGCCCTCGACAGTGCCGTTGCCGGCAAGGATGCGATTTTCTTCGTCGATAACGATGGAGCGAGCGGCGCCGTAGCGCTGTAGGGACTCTTTGATTAGTTCAGAGGATCGATCTGTGCGTTTCCGTGCATTTTTATGATCAGACTTCAGGCTGTTGATTGAATCCACAAGGATTGTTTCGCTGACGCCACGTTACCTGCAGCTGCAAAGTTTTTGCATTTATCAGATGTTGGGAGTCAACAAAGCCAACCAGATCATCGATTTGGATACGGATAACGCCGGTGTTTAGCACCCTGATTTTTGGATTTGGCGTAGGCGTCTCGAAGTCGGCGTTCATAGTCGAGGAAAGTTTTGTGATCGTTGCTGTTTTGTTGTACGAAGCTGACAACCTGCTCGTGCTCACGTTTGGCCTCATTCAAGGATGTGTAGAACGCGTCGTAATCCGGGAGGATGCGACCCTGAGTTCCAACAATTTTGGTATAGCCGCAGCGGATAACAAGAGCAGCTTTTCGGAGCTTGGCTGACATTTTGACTTGAGCAATCAGATCTGTGCCGTGGAGGCGTTTGTGGTAAATATCTGAGGTCATGCTTTAAAGCCTCTGTTATGACCGGGTCGAGCGGTCAGCATGTCGCGCTCTTTTTCCCACTGCTCAGCAGTCAAGGGAATACGAGCGTTGCTCTCGTGCCCAAAGTTGATTACAGCAACGCCAACGATGGGCACGTCGAGAACTTTTCCACGTGTTTCAGCCTCCTGCAAAAACATGTCGATCTCGTATAAATCCTCGTAAAGCCTGCGTTTAAACATCTTGATCCCTGATTTTTTGATGAACTTCAAGTCTCGTTTGACAATCTGAACAGCAAACTCAGCGATTTCTGGATGCAGTCGGGCAGCTTTTGAGATTCCGTCTTTTGAGACAGAGGTGGTCCAAGATTCTTGAGTCATAAAAAAAGATTTGAATTGTGATGTCGGGGGATGGATCGCGCTGTTTTAATCGCGCCCTGCTTTTCCCGTTTTGCACATTGGGTGTTGTATGGCTTTCAGCCCGAAGGCGTCAGGCTCCCCGACAGCTGCAGGTTAATCATCCGATTTAGGGGCAGGTTTGACATGGACAATTTGCCCGTCAATCAAAAAATCGCGCTCTACGTTTGGTGTTGTAAACCATGCGGGATAACTTCCAGTTGCAATAGCCTCTTCACGTTGTTGCTCCAACTCTTGTTGTCGATATTCTTCTTGTTTATCGAGGACAACCTTTGATTGGCGAGCATCGTTGACTTGCAACTCATCTAGGGACTCGACCCACGGAGGATCTGCGCCCTCTTCTAAATCAACAAGCCAAGGGCTGTACATGTCCATATCGCCGGCAAAAGCTACTTGTCCATAGCCGTCAGGCACTACTGAACCGTTGTAGTTATACCCCCAAGAAAACTCTTGCCAAGGGAGGTTGTTAAAGGCATGGTAGCCAGACCAATAGTCTTCGTAGTTTTCTGTTTTAAGTGCCTTGAGGTTTTGGTTGATGGTTTCAAACTCTTCACGATCGATTACGACCTGTTGAAGCTCGAGCCGGTAGCGATAGAGGGTGACTTTTTCGTACGGTTTCATTTCAGTCCCAAGTGTTGTGATACTGAGGGCGTCCATTCCAGATTGAGTAGGACTTGATGTTGTCAGAGATGAACTGACAGCCATCGCAACTGTGCTGGATCTTTTTACGAAAGACCATGCTGTCGGCTGCTTTAAAGTCGAGGCTGGGCTCAGCGGTGCCGTCTCCTTTGCCGTCGTCGTTTTTGACATGGCGGCCGATAGGGCGGAGCCAGACGTTTGATTTGGTCATTCGATCGACGAGGTAAAACTCGACGATGGTCATGTTGTAGCCATAGCTCGAGCAAACGATCTGTCCGATCTCGAACTGTTTGGTCTGGTGGATGGAGGGGCAGGCGGTCATGAGTTGGATTCCGGCAGGTTTTCGTAGGTGGTCAGGATGAACTCGAGAGCAGGGAGGACGTCGTCTTCGATGCTGGCGAGGATGTCGAGGGGGATCTCGAGATATTCAGTGCGGGCGGCGCGCTCGAGGCGTTGCCGCATGAGGGAACAGAGCTGAATGGTGTCCATGCTGTCGATGTTCATGCCCAGATCTCGTCGGGGGTTGCCTCGATGGTCAGGGTGAGTCCAGCAGCAGCAGCCTCTTCGAGGCGTTTGGTGCGCTGCTCATCGGTGTAGAGCAAGTCGTCCCAGATCACCTCGTTGGTAGCGGGGTTGATGGCTTCGCAGTAGTAGGCCAGCTCAGGCTGTTGGTCTTGGGGCTGTTGCTCCTCAAGCCATTCTTGGAGAGCGAGTGAGGCGTGGTGATAATCCATGAACAGAGCTGTCTCCAGCTGTAGGGGGGCGTCGGGGATCGCCTCCGTGATTGAATATTGGCATATGGCGCGCCATAGCGCAAGGCCCCCGAAGGGGCCCGATTTATCAGAGTGTGTAGGCAGGGGCCGGGCTATAAACGGTCACCAATCCTGATAGCTCGATGTTGTGGATATCGCCTGGCTGCGTGCCCCAACAGGTGAATTCACGAATCCTCCAGCCGGGGTAACGATCGGCGGCCTCCTCAGGCGAGGAAAAGCTGGCGTCGTTGCAGCCATCGGCGAACGGGCCTCGGGGCAGCTCTGGCGCGTAAAACACGCCTGTTTTTTGAAATTTGATCATGAACAGAGCTGTCTCCAGCTATGGGCACCACGAATCTAAAGCATGGCGCGCCAGATGGCAAGCCCTAGAAATCGAACGGATCCACCCCCTCTAGCTGAGCCGGAAATGCAGAGCCCCGGCAGGAACGGATGTCCAGATCAGGCCGCTGATTCCTGAACTGGATCGTGGGCGTGCCCAGCTTTGAGATCGTGATCGACAACGGATTGCTGGCGTCATGTACAACCCAACCGTTGCTCCACTCGCCGCCGCAAAAACGCTCTACAGGGTCGCCATCAGACAGAGGTGATAAACCCTCAGAGGCAGGGTGATTAACCTCCCCTCCCCCAGAACCCCGATAAGAACGTGATAAAGGTGATAAACCTCTTAGTTCCTGGGTGCGCGCGTGCGTGAGAGTGAGAGCATCGTCAGGGTTTTTCACCTTTATCACGTTTATCTGCCCTTCAGCGGGGAGGGGGTTGATTGGCGCAAACAAGGCCGCTGGGCGGCCACCCTCTGCTCCGGTATCTGCTTGCCCGACCTGATGCACCAGCCCCTTTCTATTGAGCGTTCTGAGGCATCGGTGCATTTTGTTGGCCTCGAGGTTGAATCGGCGCGCCAGCTCAGCAACGGTGCAAGGAAACTGACCAATCATCCACCGCTCGTTGATGTAATCAAAAACATCAGCCGATCGGCCCTGCAGATCGTCCGCCGCCTCCTGCAGCGCCTCGCCCTGAAGCACAGCCTCACCATCGCCGTGATGGATCCAGCCATCATCGTGCAGCTCAATCAGCAGCGTCGAGCCTTTGGCCCGCCCCTGCGTTTTTAAGATGACGCGGTGATCCTGCTGAGTCTGGCCCTCGGCTGGCTGCCGGAACCAGTTCATCAGAATCGTCAGGCTCGCCGCGGCCGGGAGGGCGTTTGATCCTCGAGAGGCGTTGGTTGCGTTGCCGCCCGCCACTGATTTGTTGGTGTGATGGATCATCGCCAGCGTGGCTTGATGAGGCGCTAGGGCATGAGCGAGATCGCGGGCCGGGCCATCAAATGCACTTGTAGCCTCATCAACTCCGAGCGGGCTGATGCAAGCGTGGTAGCTATCGACGAGGAACAGCGATCGGGGGTGCTGCTCAGCGATGGAGCCGAGGTGCGCGATGCCCTCGGCCGTCAGATGAAGCGGCGCGCCGGTATGCCAGAGCATCTCAACCGGACCGCCGAGCCCGCCATCCGCAGCCACGAGGCCCTCCCGCTCAAACAGCGTGTGCCAATCGTTCTCTGGTTGGTCAGTCCCAACGATGAAAACCTTGGGGCATGGACCATGTAGCGGTTGGCCTAGGTATGTCGCATCGCCTCGCCACCAAGCTCCGATCATGCCAACCATCAGCGCAGATTTACCAACCTTTGGCGGGGCCACCAGCAGATTGAATGTGCCGGCCATGATTACGCCCTCCCATGCCCAAGGCGTAGGAGTGGTGTCCATCCGCTCGCCTTTCATGCGAGGAATAGTCACGCCGCTTATCTCGCCGCGTGCGCGAGCTAGGTATATCGCCGCAGTTCGCTCACTGATCGGACAGCCCAGCTCCTCAGCCATGAGCCGCAGCCGCTGGCTTTGGAGAAACTGATCAGGCTCATCAGAGATGACTGCGGTGGCGGCCTGCTGAACGTCGCGGAGGAGGGCTCTGTGATCGTTGAGCGCCTCCGGGCGCACGTAGCTCTTTGAGTCGTCGGGTGTAAAAACCATCCTTCGCTTTTGAGGGAGAAAACAGGGTGTGATTGGTATAGATGCGAAGGCGCTCTAACTCCCGAAACGCAGCCAGCTCGTCGCTTGACCGGTAGGGATGGGCTGCATCAAACGCGTCGAGCGCTTCATTAGAACGCTGCCGCTGCATTTTTGAGTAGTAGCCGGCCTGAGCTAGCTCGTCATCAAACTCGGATTGGAGCCCGTAGGGCACCCACTGAAGCAGCTCGTAGGCTCGCCGCTCAATGTCATCTTTAGTCACGATCAATCGGCTCGGGCTCCTGAGCAATAGCTCGTTGCAGCAGGAAGTTCACCCATGAAACCCTGGTTTGACCGATTGGCTTTTTCCGATGCAGCTCCTGCAAAACGCGCGGGTCAATCACAACGCGATATTCGCCGTGCGGGTCAATAATTTCTCCTGGCTGGGCATGAGCGGGGCCTGTGATGGGCATTAGCAGGGGTTGATTCAGGCCCTGACTCTGCCATTGTTAGCCGGACATGCAACCCCAAATTGCTCGACCCGATTCCTGAACTGAACCTCGACGAGGTGCATCACCGCTACAGCCTTCGAGGTAATCTCCTCGCCCGTTCTGTTTCGGAGGTCGTCGGCTATCAGCTGACGGACATCCAGCGCGCAGGGATGGAGCGTTACAAAAACGGCCCCAAGGGCTGGGCGGCACGAGGCCAAGCCATTCACAAAGTCCTCGAGCATCATCTTCGTGATGAACCATGCGTGCATGACGAAATGTGGGAGCCATGGATCACCCCATTATTGGAGGAGGCGCTGTTCAGCCGAATGTGGCTCCATGCCTGCGAGTACAGGCTGGTAGACGAGGATCGCTCGATGGGCGGCAGCTTTGATTTTTTAGTTGAACAGCAGGAGCAGGGAGTGCCGAGAGGTAAAGGACTGATGGTTTTAGGAGATCTCAAAACTGTTTCATCAACCCAAGCGCTAAAAAGACGCAAGCCGGCCACTGCCCAACTCGGTGCGTATCTAGGGATGCTGCAACAGCACCACCCTGATCTGCGCGTCGATCAATGCGTCACAGTGGTTTCTGGCCCGGATGGCTGCCGCGTAATCCGAGAGGATCCCACAGATTGCCTAGCCGCATGGGAAGACGTGTGGGCTCGCTATGAACTCGACCAACCTGATTTCTAATGAACTGCCCAAGCTGCAACGCCACGCTGATCTGCGTCCTTGAGTCGCGCCATACAGGCAAAAACGTCATTAGCCGCAAGCGTCAATGCAAAATATGCGGTTATAAATGGCCTACAGCTGAAATCACCTGCCCTCCCATCGCATCAGTGGCAGGCAGGCACTGGGGATCATTCAAGGTCCGTGACGAGCTAGTGGATGAGCTGGAGGCAACGGCGGGAATGTACCGCCCCTCCTTCGCTTGCCATGGCGCGCCATAAGAGCTAATGTCCGATTGCCGGCGACGGCACTGTTTGCCTGAATCAAATGACTGCATCCGAAAGGCTGTATCAAGCCATCCGCATCCGCAAAGCTCTACATGAGCTGATGACGGTTGAGGAGGCCGACAGCCACGGCGGAATCTACGAGCACCTCGATGATTTCATCCGCGACATCACCCACGACATTGAGGACAACATCTCACCTTTGTAACTCATGGATCACGCCGACCTGCCGTTGTTCAATCATCCAACGGCACCCCATAACGGCACCGACACCAGTCGCGACGCTGCTGAAAGCATCCGCTTTCAGATCAACGGCATGTGCCGAGATGTTCTCGAAATAATCCGCGAGTGCCGTTTAGGGCTCACGTGCGAACAAATCGAGCAACTGTTGGAAATGAAACATCAGACCGCAAGCGCTCGACTCCGCGATCTGATGGAGATGCACCCGTCTCCTCTCGAGTTTCGACTAGATGAAAAAACTGGCAAGCCCCAGCGGCGCGTCAATTCATCCGGTCGAACTGCCCGTATCTATTTCGCCAAATGACACAGCCCCTCGATCACAAACTGCAGCGCGAGTTCGTTGAAAACGACGACGGCTACAAGCTCGTCCAAGAGCGTCATAACAAAATGCACTCAGCGGCTTGGTCCGCAAAAATGGAGGTGCTGCATGAGCTGCGTAAAATCAATCACCTGCTTTTAGCTTTCGACTTATGCGTCGAAAAAGCATGGGAGCACGAAGATGTTGAAGAAGACGGAGAGCTGGACAAACAGCTGAGACGACTCACGCCTGACAGCAGTGAGGTTTGGTTCGGCCAGTACAACGCCGCGGCCGATTTAATAAAGAATCAGGGCGTTGAGCAGTGCAAGGCTGTTCTGATGCAAGTCCACCTCGCGGAAAAGCTGCAGAAGGAAGCCTCCTCTCATTGCAACAGTCTCACCGCTGCGCGAGAGGAAGCCGAAAAGCGCTACCGCGCATCTCTGGAGCCAGTCAAACGCGGCCCCGGCCGCCCCAAAAAGGAAAGTCAGCCTGAATGAATAGCTTCACGTTTATCGTTCCCGGCGTCCCGGCTCCTCAAGGCAGCAAAACCTACAAGGGCCGCGGCGTCATGCTCGAGGCCAGCTCTCGGACAAAACCATGGCGATCAGACGTAAAGTTCGCCGCTGAGGAGGCATTGCATACCCTGCCATGGCGCGCCATAATGCCAATGCAGGTGGAAGCCACCTTTGTTTTCAGGCGCCCAAACAGCCATCACGTCGCAGGCGATCCCGCCCGCGAGCTGAAAGCAAACGCACCCAAATACTCGGTCAAGCGCATCGGAGACCTCGACAAACTCTGTCGAGCGATCTGCGACGCGCTGACTGGGGTGGCCTATGACGACGACTCTCAGGTTGTCAGCCTTATCGCCCACCGCCGCTACTCAAACCCTGATGAACGACCCTGTGCAATTATCACCGTCACAGCCCTTGAGTGATCTCGCTGCTGCTCTCATTGAGTTTCAGAAAGCTGTCCCTACTATCCACGACAACGACAACAGCTATCACGGCAGTTTCGCCAACCTGCCCGGCATCCTCTCCACCATCGGCCCTGCTCTCCGGGCGAACGGCCTCGCCGTTTCGCAGCTTCCAGAGCAGATCGACGGCGACCCTGGGCTTCGCACCACGTTGATGCACGTCAGCGGTCAGCAGATCTCGTCTGTTACGCCGCTCTCGATCAACGCTGGAAAAAACGGCACCCAAGAGTGGGGCAAAGCCATGACTTACACCCGGCGTTACGCCTTGCAGGCTGTGCTCGGCCTCTGCGTTGGCATCGAAGACAACGATGCTGATCTGGAGCCCTCCGCCCCGCCAGTTCGAAGTGGCAAATCTGAGCCAACCGCGGCCAAAGTCTCAGAGGATCTCACCCAAAAAGAAAAGGATCTGTGCATCGGCATGATCGCGCAGATCGCAAAAGCCACCGCAGACGGCGGGATGGGCGACAAAGCTGCTCAGAAAGAACTCTGCGAGTCTTTCCGCTCTCAGTTCAAGATCACCGCAGTCAAAGTTTCTGATGGCATCCAAAAGCAAAAGCACAAAGATTGGATTGAGGAACAGGTGAAACTGATCGAAAACGAGTTCATCAAAAAACAAGCTAAGAAATGACCAGTGAGAAGACCCCGCAAGCGCTCTCCGACGACAAACGGCGAAACAACCAGTTCTCTGTGCGGCTGGATTCCGATACAGCCGCCATGCTCCATCACTTCATGGAAAGCAGAAGTTACAGCGCCAATGAGGCGCTAAAGATCATCGTTACTCTCTTTTTTAAAGGACACACCAATGCCTGATTTTTCGATTGGATTTGCTCAGTTCACTACTCTCGAGGAGGAAAAACGCACCGAGAAAAGCCCAGACGTCACCGGATCAATCGAGGTCTTGGAGGAGGATGTCGCGGATCTGATTAATCACCTGCAGACCGCAGACCGCGAGACCAACTACCGGGATGAAACTGTTGTTCGGCTACGCCTCGCCGGCTGGAACGGCACGTTCAAAAACCGAAACGGCGAGTTTCGCCCGATGCTAAAAGGCAAGCTCAGCGGCCCCTATAAGCCCGAGAACAAACCGGCCGCTGTTGCTGCTCCAAGCAGCATCGACATCGACTTCTGATCAGCGGGGCATCAAGCGTGCAGGATCGGAAACGACTGCGGGGGTTGGGATCCCTTTGACGCGCTTCGTGTAAGTCCTTTAAACCCGCTCGATGAACGCAATGTGCTCTACAGCCTGTTTCAGCAACTTGCCCTGATGCCACAGCTGTCGGGCCATGGCGACAGATAACTGCGATAGCACGTCAATGTTTTCGCAATCCTCGATCTCTCTAATACTGCGCTCGAGGGTCAACTCTTCTTCAAGACTTTGCTCAATGACCATCCACTGCATTGATGGATCGTAAGGCCCGTTTTTCGTAGGCATACGGCTCCTCTGTCTTAAATCGTATGTAATCACCAATAGCGGGAACTAACCAGTTCTGCACTGGCAAACAAGCCTGCCAATTTACGGGTTGAACACAGTTCATCACGACTGTCGTCCAAAACGCGCTGACATAAGTCCAGCTCATCGGTCGACAAAAATGCCCCACCCAGACGCTTCACCCTCGATCAAAAATCGTTGATAGAACGCGGGCCGCGACATCCTCACTAGCTCTCCTGATTTTCGGATGTCATGTCCGCCACGATGCATGTCGGGTCTGCCCATTGGATCCATCGCAATAAATTCGTCTTTGTTATACCCAACAATTACGCTCCAATGACCACATCCGTTGCTGTCACAAACGGCAGGTTTGCCTTCGGTGAAATCTCCGCGATGAAGCCAACCAACCATCAACGGTCTTCCGGCGTCAATCTCAATCTCAATGTCCTCCACTCTTATGTTCTTGCGAAACTCAGCGTCTAAACCAAGAGCCCTCAACGCAGAAACCTGGGCGTGAACTTCAGTCGTATCGCCATGCTTTCTACGAAGTTGACGGTAAGAGCCTTGGCTCTCTACAGCTCGATGAAACGCAGCAACCATTGCAGCCGCTGCATCAAAACATTCTCTGTAGCCGTAACCAGTGTGGCTGTCTAACTGGCTGTAATACGGAACTCCGTAAACCTGCTGGCTACGGCCTGTGGTTTTCCAAGTTTGAAACCACCCCGCATCTTCGTCCAACAGGTTTTGATCTAGAAGCGAGTCTTCTAGTTCTTTAATCGCTGCCATCTGGTGCGGTGTTTCACGAAACCACCTGAAGAAGGGCAGCAGACTCAACGGCACAGCAACGCTCGACAACAAAACTACCGTGATAATGCCGGAGAACATGGTGTGTGCCTAGCTGCAAAACCGGTCAGAAACATTGCGCCGCTACCAAACACGACAATCGAGACGCTAATCACGACAGCTAATACGGATGGCATAAAGCTATTTTTCTACCCTTTCGGTCGGGAACAACAAGTTTTTCAAATAGGCGCAGGCCACATCGTCTAGCTCGTTGTCAGTTTGCTCGCTGAGCTTTACCAGACAATCAAGCACTAGCTGTTTTACGGCCTTTGATTTGATGAATCCGAACAGGATTGGCTTTAGTAGTAAAACCATGAGATCACTGTATGTCCATTTACTCTAATTCCTGTTGGCGTGTCCCTCAAGTCTCGCCACATCTTGTTCGAGCGTTGATATTCGTTGGAATAGCTCCTGGTCTCTAACCCTCAGATCAGCGTGAAGCACATCCATTCGGTTGGCTAAATTATCGACAGCACTCGTGAGGCGCACCAAGGAATCCCTCCCATGCTGGGTTTCGCGGTTGGCTGTTTTAAAGCTGGAGGCAACAACCCCCGCACTAGCACCCGCCACAGCGGCCCAGATTTCCACCACCATTCGACCCATAGCTTGAGTTCATCATGGCAGAAACACCGCAGGCCAAGTCAGAAGAACAAGAGGATCAGGGTCATTCCTGGCTGGGCGATGTTGTCCGCGTAACCATTTTGCTGTGGTCCATGGGAATACTGACTGCGAACTACTTGGGCATCTTTTCCCAATCTGTCGATCCAACTTTCCCGGCGTCTTTGCTTACGGGTACGGCGGCTTCTTATTCGCCAGCACTCGGCAAACTGGGCAAAAAAAAGAAGGAGGACAGCAGCGTTATCGTTGATAACAGCAAAAACAATGCAGGCATCAAATGACCCGCACACTTTTGGTATTGGGCATCACTTTGTTGGCTGTCCCGGCTCAGGCCCAAATCACCCATCGGCTAGTACAGAGCGCCCAGGTCTCGGTTGATCAGGCTTACAGCTCAGCCAAACGGATCGGTTCTACCTACAGCGCATCAGGAACAAATGTGACACCGAGCGTCACTAGTGGGAGCACTACAACCAGCGGGGCCATCGGCGGTTTGAATCTTGGCAGCCTGACCAGTGGCGTCCCTGCCATGGTTGACACGAATTATGCGGTGACTACCGCCGGTTCGGCTTTCTCTTTTAGTGAGTCAGCGGTAATCGGCGACACGATAAGCGCAGCCACTGCGGTAACTACCACTACTGGCACCGTTGACGACCTTCCGACTTACGGCGAAGTCGTGACTGGCTCAGGGGGTGTGAAATCCACGTTGGCCGCAACAAACCTGAGCAGTGGAATTATGAGTGTGACTGCAGGCGGAGCGGGCACAAGTGCCATCCTCAGTAACTCCATGGAGATTGAGATTGATTAGGGCTTGGCTGCTGGTTTTGTTGTTGCCTAGTTCAGCATTGGCCGCACCAATCGTGCCGCAGTTTACGCAAGGTCAACTCAACTCAAGATCGGAATCCACCACGATCATCAACGAAACAATTACGTCCCACAATTATCGAACTGGTTACAGCTACTCAGCAGCAGGTCATAACGTTGAAACTGTTGGAGATGTTCCCATCTCGCCTGACGCTACCGTCACAAACAATCAGACAGTTGGTGGAGTTAATTTTTCATGGACAAGTCCAAACCTTGAAACTAAACCCCAATGGCAAGTGATCACACCCGGCGCAAGCTGGAGCCTTACCGAATCATTCATGGCACCGGGCTTAGATGCAGTAACTACAATCCAACGCACCATTCAAACCGAAAGCGTAACCGAGTCGCAATCGGTGTTCTCGCAATAATTACTGCACTTGGTGGACCGGTTCAAGCCAACACAACAGTGGCGAATCCATCCAGTACATCAAGCGGTTCAGTGGTTAATAACGCCTATCAAATGATGACTGGACCACATCCTATTTATCGGATGAGCCAAGGTATTCAGTGCCCTGGTCCTACGCTATCGCTAAGCCCATTTGTCACGTCTAGCCGAAACTTTGATCTGCCCCATCAATCAGTAACCAGAACACCTGTCTACTCAACTGCTGATGCAGACGATAACGGTGAACCAGATTCTCCAGGCAAGGTGCTCTACTACTCAGAAATGCCACGGTTTGAAAAGGACCGTAGATCAGTCAACTACGGCATAACAG
>Ga0181411_1000138_pt1 | contig 24200 bp, 36 predicted proteins | sample 34SPOviralmetaG_FD_130114 | JGI IMG/M metagenome (GOLD analysis project Ga0181411, IMG submission 130114) | Marine viral communities from the oligotrophic San Pedro Time Series (SPOT) site, San Pedro Channel, CA, USA - 34 SPOT_SRF_2012-07-09 | ecosystem: Environmental > Aquatic > Marine > Strait...
ATATTATTTCTAACAGAGACTTGCAGGTTTTTACATCTACATCTGAGTTTTACATTCCGTCATTTAATGAAAAACCTGTAACTCCAACGAATGCTATTGTCAGAAGGCAAACACCATACGGATCAGAGTATGTAAAGCCATACTCATTTGATGGCGCAACAATATACGTTCAAAGGCATGGCACAGTTGTAAGAGAGTTTGTGTATGATGATGGCGAAGGCGCATATGTTGCCAACCCAATAAGTCAATTATCATCTCATTTAATTATAACACCAGTACAAGCAAGCGTTTTGCGCGGCGCTATTAACAGGCCAGAGTCATATGCCTTCTATGTAAATAGTGATGGGAGCATGGCTGTCTTTACTTCTAACAGAAGTGAGCAACGTGCTGGCTGGTGCAGGTTTACAACTAAAGGCAAGTTCCATTCTATATGTACAGTAGATGAGCGTTCATTTTTTGTTGGTGCATATGATGTTGGCGATGGCACAACTAAGTTTGTTTTAAATGAGTTTGATACTGATTTTAATTTAGATTTTGCTGATAACTTTACTGGCACTGCTGGTGTGTTTGATGTGTCTTCACATTTTGCAGATGGTGCTGTAGTCGAAGTTATTAATGGGAATGACTATATTGGTGAGTTTACAGTAGCTAGTGGCAATGTAGATGTGTCTGCTGTTGCTCAAATAACTAGCGCAGAGATTGGCTACAAGTTTGATGTTATTGCAGAAACTATGCCTATAGACGCACAAGTTGCTGGTGGCCCACTAACAGGCAATCCAAGATCTGTAAATCGTGTTATACTTGATTTGCTTGATACACTATCAATTAGCGTTAACGATAAACAACTTATCATTAGAACAGTTCTTGATGATCTAAGTCTGCAAAGAACACCGATTGATGGAAAGAAAGAGTTTAGATTGCTTGGATATAGCAAAGACCCAACAGTAAAGATTACTCAAACAGCCCCATTATCAATACAAGTTAATGGCATTGTTGCGGAGGTGACATTCTAATGTGGCAGTTCTTTTTAGCTGGCGCTTCTGTAATAAGCGCATATGGACAAATGCAAGCTGGCAAGGCGGCCCAAGCTGCTGCAAATGCAGAGGCTATGCAATATGAACAAGAGAAAAAGCAAAACGAAGTGATTGCTATGCAACGTCATGTTGACAGGCTTGAGCAATATGATGCGGCACGCGCACACAACTTAGCTTGGTTTTCTTTTGCTAATAGAGATATTTCTGACAGATCAATCAAAGCATTTATGAATAAGCAACGTGAGGTTGCGTATTCAGACGTAGCTCGTTCCGATGCACAAGGATATGCAGAAGGATCACAGTTAGCTATGCAAGCACAGGTATCTAGGATGCGCGGTACTGCGGCAAGAAAGTCTGCAAACATACAAGCTCTATCAACACTGGCATCAGGGCTGTATCAATACAACACAGTGAAGGTGTAACATGGCGGTCATTAGAGAAAAGCGGCAGTTCCAGAACCAGCGCATTGGTGTTGTGCGTATGGATACTGGTGCAGAAGATTATTATAAAACCATAGCTAATGCCGCTGATAATCTTACATCAATTGCATTTAAAGAAGCTGGCAGGCAAGCAAGAGAGAAAGGCATTCAAACTGCTGAAGCAGTTAACCAGCAAGGTTTGCGTACAATTAACCCTGAGACTGGTAAGCCACAGGCTTATAATATTCCTTCTAACTTTGGCACAGTAGCACAAGCTGCATATGAAGAAGTTCTTGATCGTAGATTTATCAATGATGTTGATGAGCAGATTAAGGAACGTGGTCGTGAGTTATCTTTAAAATATCAAAATGATCCGAAGGGCGTAGAAAAATATAGTCAGGCAATGGAAGACTATGTTGCCCAGATGATTAACCCAAAAAACTCTGCTGGTCTTAACGATAGATTTAAAAATATTGTACGCGATACAGGTGCTTCATTTATTGCAAGCACTAAGTTTAACCTTATGGCAAGACGCGCTGAAATTTTACAAAACCAGTTGCGCAATGGTTTGATTAAAGATGCTGAAGATGCGGCAGATCAAATTGCTTCTACTGTACAAGCGGGTCAAGGCTTTGATGTAGAGTATGAAAGCGGTGACGTAGTTAGTGAATCAACAGCTAGCTTGATGGTAGAAACCGCAGTTGCAGAACAGCAAGTTGGCCTTGAGTCTGGTATTCTTACTGAGCCGCAGTTCCGCACAAATGTAGATGCTATTTATAAATCCGTGCCAGAAGGCATGCTTAATACAAGACTTAACTATGATGCCATGTACACTGACAACAATGGCACTGTACAGAGAATGAACTCTGACGTTGGATTAATTATTCAAAATGCAATGGACACAGGAATTGTTTCAAAAGATCTGCCTAAGTCTTTAGTTCCAGAAGTAGAGGCTATTCTTAAATCTGAAGGCTACAAAAGAAACAAAGCAGCTATACAGCGTAAAGCTGGTGAGTTGCAGGTAGCTTTAGACAAAAGAGAAGGGCAAGCAAAAAAATTAACACAGCAACAAGAAGCTGAAGTTAGGATCTTAGGTAATCAAAAAGTAAATCCAAGTCTTGCTGAAAACAAACAAGCCGCTGATAACATCATCACAAGAAGAACCCCAGAGTTAGCTAATCAACAGTTTCCAGATTTGATAAGCTATATGCTATCTGATGAATCTAAAAACAATTATGCTATGATGAGTATGGTTCATAATCAAAACCTGTTCCCTGAGTCATTGTTAACAGCATTTGATTTAGGCTCTTCATTGCAAACTAATTTTACTGCTGAAAACTATCAAACAATATTAACTCATTATGAATCGTTTAGTGATGTAAATGTTTTAGGTTCAAGTAGCAACAAGTTAAAAGATGTCCTTAGCGATAAACAACATGCTTTTTACAGATCGTTATCTGCATTAACGAAGCAACAAGGATCGCAAAATATATTGTCGTTAGTTGCTAAATTAGATTCAGCTTATGACAATCCTAAAGAGTTACAGTTTGCTATTGGCAGGGCTTTGGAAAATTCCGAACAGCCTAATAAAGAGCTAGCAACATTTTTGGGGGAGGCATTTCCAAATGATAAGCGTATGCAAGATATGGCAAAGCCATTAGTTGAAATGATGGCTTTTGGTGGCTCTAATAAAAAACAAATTAAAAGAGCTTTACTAGGAATGTATGAAAGCGTCTACACAGATACTAAAGGCATTGTGATTGATAGACTTAATCCAACATTGGGCAAATCTATTTTTGCTCCGCATGCTTTGCTTGGATCAAGTGATGTAAGAAAATTCTATGTTAATGGGCAAGAGTACATAAACTCTGTTACAGATGGTGGTTATGTTTTGTCTGAAAATCCTATTGGAATTGACTCTGATAAGATTGTTAAGCTGTACCCAATAACACAAAACTCTGCTCAACCAGAATTAATTCAATACTCATTTACAGTAAAAGATGGTGACAAAGATGTTGAGCGTTCTGGTTCTATTGGGACTTATCAATATATGGCAGTTACAATAAATGACCTTGGTGAAATAAAACCAATTCTTGATAAAGAAACTGGCATTGCTGTTATGTTTGGAACTGAGATAGCTCTAGATGAAATTAAGCAACAAAGAATGTTAGAGACTCAACAAGAAATTGACTACTCAAATATTGTTGTTGAAAAACGCAAGCAAGCTAAAGAACTTTTAAAATCAAGAACTGAAGGTCTTGGTTCAGCATATGGAAATCCATGATGTCACTTAATCCTTGGGACACAACAACTGGCGCTATAATGCAACCAAGAGTTGAACGGCGTACCCCATTGCAAATACAAGAAGGCCCAGAGTTTTTTGCAGATACTTTGCCAGCCGCGCTTGGCTATCAATACTCACCACTTTTTGACACAATTAAAAATGCAGTAACTTATGGAACAGAAGTTCAAGAAGGTTACAATGCATTAGATGATGTTGAAGGGTATGAAGAATACAAGCATCATTTAATGAATGCTGTAAGTGAAGATCACATGCGTGATTTAAAACTACAGCTTGATGAAAACAAAAGACGCAGACAGGTACTAGCTGATTCATCGTTTTGGGCAAATCTTGGCGCTGGTATATTTGATCCAATTAACTTAGTAGCATTACCTTTTGGTGGTGCGGCGGCTACTGCTGGTCGTCAGTTCTTACGCACTGGCGCTGGTGTTGGCACTTTGCAAGCTGGCTTAGAGGTTGCTCGTGCGCCTTTTGATCCATTAGCAACTAAAGAAGAAGTTGCAATTAACATAGGCTCTGCATTTGTTATTGGCGGTGCTATTGGAACACTAGCGACTATACCAGCAAGACGCAGAGGTTCTGTAATTAAAAAAACAGAAGAAGAAGTGCTTGAGTATCAAAAAGCGTTAGAAGGTTTTACTGCTGAAGACGTTGCTGTTATTGGGCAAAGAGAATCTAGAAAGTTGGGCAAGGCAAATAAAGCTGAGCTTGATGAGCTTGAAATACAAATACCAAAAGACTTAGAAGGTGTTGCCAAAGGTTTGGCTGATGCAGATAAAAACTTTGGGTTGCAAAAAATAACAGGTGAAGAACGTGATAGCGCAATCACTGGATTAAACAATCGCAAAGCAGATCTTGAACAGCGTCTAACAGAAGTAAAATACGAACAACGCATGCGCCGCGCTGAAGAAATACAAGGCATAGAAAAAGTAGCAGAGGATGGGTTTAATCTACCTGCTAATGCATTTACCGATTCATGGCTGTACAAAGGCGTTACAACAGGCATGAAGCGTGTTTTGCAGGGTGACCTACCTCAAACAGTTAAAGCCACTGCTGTGAAGCTAGCAGGCGATAGTGGCGTATTGCTCCGACTAAACCAATATGGCATGGCTACACCAAAGTCTGTGTATCAGTACTCGCAAACAAGAAATGGCGAGTGGCTAAAAGTATACACAGGAATGCTACAGCAGTTTGGTGAGCATACCAAAAAAGGTTACACACAGATTATGGATGTTAACATATCTAATGTTGACGGTTCGTTTTCCGCCTATCTCAAAGAGGTCAATCGCAAATACATTAATAGCGTTGAGCCAACTACAACTGCTGAAAAAGAATCTATCCAAGCACTCAAAAACTTTTACAAAACATGGGAAGATCGGCTGAAAGAAGTTGGTTTGCTTGGTGATGTAAAGCGTTTACAGCGTGGCATTCTGCAAAAAGAACGCGACCTAATGGATATTCAAGACAAGATCGATGAGCTTGAAGCATCATTTGGTAAAGGGCCAAAGCAAGGCGGTACTGAGAAACAACTTGATTATCTGCAAAGATTAAGAGAACGCTTTGACAAAAAAGAACAAGCTCTACGCGAAGATGAAATGAGCTTGCAGTTTGCAAAAGACACAACTGTTACACCTGTTGGTGAGGAGCTTATGTTTCCACGTTACTGGAACAGAGATGCTATTCGTGAGAACAGACAACAGTTTGAAAAAATATTAGCAGACCACTTTGAAGAACATAATGTTATCTATGTTCAAAACGAATCTGTTAATCGACCGATGTCTAACTTTATTGATATGTCTAATGAAGATTTGATTAGGCGGTTAGGCAAAGACTTTAATGTAAACAAAGTGGTCGATGGCATAGAAGCTATTGATAAGATTAAACAACATCATCCAAGTGGCGCATTAGGAATGCACATGTACTTCGATAATGAAGCTGGCATTGTGTATATTGATAAGGCTGGCGCTTACAGGAAGTACAAAAGATTCCAAGAAGCATTGCGTGATAAAAAACTAGCTTATGAAAACAACGATAAGTTTGGTGCAAAGAGTGACTTTAGTGATGAAGTTTATCATCACAATGCATTTATGTTGAATAACTCAGATGCATTTAAATCATATAGAGATTATGCGGACTTTGTTTTATTGCATGAGTTTCATCACGGTACACTAAAGCGTAGATACAAAGAAGACAATGTAAGCTATGAGATGCGGGTAAACGAAGCTGCGCTTGAGTTTATGAAGCAACAGCATCGATCTATGCGTAAAACATCACCACGTTTTATTAGGCAAGAGCTAGACAATAGCAGACCTGCTGTAGAGGCAAGAGCTAAGGAAGCTGTAGACAACATTCTTAACATGGCTGATCCAGCTAATGACATGAATGCATTCTATGGTGCTGGCAGATCAAAGCATTTCCGTCACAGATCATTAGATATACCAAATGCAAAAGTATTAGATTACATACAGAATGATCCACTAGCAGTAATGAGAGCATACACTCAACGTGTTGCGCCTCAGTATGAGTTTGCCAAAATGTTTAATGGCAAATCTATTGATGAGGTTCTTGATGATGTTGAAACAGATATGTTTTCTGCTGGTAAATCAATGAACCAGATTAATGCAACGCGCAAAGACATACTGCATCTATATGATCGCGTTGTAGGTACAGTTTTGCGTGAGCCTCACTCATGGGATCAGCGTGTAGCTACAGTGCTTAGAGACTTTGCACAGCTTAATTATCTTGGCTCTGCTGGTTTTTCTACACTACCTGACTTTGCCAAGATCATGATGGAGCATGAACTCAAAGATGTATTTAAGTCTTTGTTTGCTACATTAACTGATGGTCGTGTTCGTATGTCAGCTATGGAAGGCAAGCTAGCTGGTGAAATACTAGAGATTATCCAAGGCGATGCACATATGCGTCTTATAGATGATGTTACTAACAATCCATTTAATGAAGGTACATACAACAAATACATGAGCAAGCTGAAGTGGGGCTTTTATCAGGCTAACTTACTTGCACCTATGACTAACATTATGAAAAAAATGGACGCTATTGTTCGCGGTCATTCATTGATTCAAATGTCTATGCGCCTTGCTGGAAGTGGAAAGAAACCTACCAAGTTTGAAATTGAGTACCTTGCTCGTTATGGCATCGATACAGCAAAAGCAAAACGTATTCGTGAGCTTGTTGATAATGGCATCATTGACCAGACTGAAGGTGGCTTGTATTTACCAAGCACAGAGAAATGGCCTAAACAGTATGACGATCTAAAGCTAGAGTTTCGTAGCTCACTTAACAGCGGAATCATGAATACCATATTAATGGGTACACCAGCAGATAAGCCAAACATTGTTGATGGTGTAGTTTATGTTCCATACCGCATAGCAAGACAGTTTGGCGGCAAAGAAGACCCAAGATACAAAGGCTATACTCGTATAGAGAATGGATTGCTTGGCTTACCGTTTCAGTTCTACTCATACACACTAGCGGCAGTAAATAAAATCACAGCTTCATACGCTACAGGCCAAGCAAGAAACAGAGCAGTAGCAATGGCCGCATCTATGGGCTTGGCATATATAGGTCTGGAACTAAAGAACCCAGACTTTGTAATGGATAAGATGCCAATAGAAGATAAGATTGCACGTTCATTTGACATGTCTGGAATAGCGGCATTGTATTCAGATTCATTCTATACAGCTATGAGTACATCAATGGCTCTTGGTGGCCCAGATATATCTATGGGCTTACTGCAACCAAAGTTTCCACAAGAAGAAAACATAGGGGATGCCGCTGTAGGCTTGCTAGGCGCTGGCCCAAGCATCGGATTAGATGTTGGACGAGGCCTGAATGAACTTGTAGAAGGCAACTATGGCGAAGGCGCAAAGCAATTAATGCGATCAATGCCACTAGCTAGATTGTGGATATGGAAAGATTTTATGAATGAAGCAAGTAATTCATTTACTGCAAGGCGTTACTAATTGTGCGTTGTGTAGTTTTTGCAAGAAAGGTAGGATTGCGGCATGACAATTAATCTATTAGATAATAATCCGCGCATTGAATACACTGTGGCGCAAGGCGTTACACAGTCTGCGTTTGTTGTGCCGTTCGAGTTTTTTGATGACGATGATATCAATGTCTATGTTGGATCAACGCTTAAAACTCTCACAACACATTACACAACTGCGGATGACTCTGGCAATACGCAAGTACATACATCAGGTTCTACAGGCTATGTTCACTTCACATCAGGAAATGAAGTAACTGGCGCAACTGGCGGCACTGCTGTTGTTATTACCAGAGACATCGACATTGATCGTATAACAGATTTTCCAACATCTGGGCCATTTGACATATCATCACTCAACACTGAGCTTGATCGTATGATTGCTATATCTGCTGACATTAAAGACACAGCAGAACGCGCATTGATTCTTCAAGATTACGATACAACACAAAGTTTAGAACTGCCTGATGCAGCCACAAGAGCTAACAAAATTCTATCATTTACCGCTACTGGCGACGCAACTGTATCTCAAAGCATTGGTATATTCCAAGGTTCTGATGCAACAATAACAACACAAGATTATCTAAGGCATGATCTTGTTAAGTCTACAACATCAACTGAACTAAACAATGTTTACATTGCAATGCAAGATTCACCATCTGGTACATTGCTTACAAACACTACATACTGGGCATTGGTTGTTGATGCTGTATCAGCGGCTACATCAGCCACAAATGCGGCATCAAGCGCGGCAACAGCAGAAGGCCATAAAAATAATGCTGAAGCTGCACAGACAGCGGCAGAAGCAGCGCAAGCAAGTGCTGAAACAGCATACGATAATTTCGATGACCGTTATCTTGGGGCAAAAGCAACCGACCCATCAGTAGATAATGACGGTGACGCATTAATTGCAGGTGCGTTATATTTTAATACTACCGACGGTGACATGCGGGTTTACAACGGTAGCGCATGGATTAATGTAGTATCATCATTAGGTAATCTAGCTAATGTTGTTGAAGATACAACACCACAATTAGGCGGAACACTTGATGTAAATAATCAGCTTGTTCAGTTCCCAGATAGCACAGGTGCTTCAGATAACCGTTTGCAACTTGGTTCAAGTCAAGATATGCAACTGTACCACGATGGTACAGCAAACAAGATTGATACATCTGCATCACAAGAACTGCATGTGAATAGTGACGATGTGCTGTTCTATGATAACTCAGGCACAACACGCACTGCTATTGTATCAGCAGGTAGCACTATGAACTTTCAGCTATATGATAACACAGGCACGGTTCGTGTGTTTGCTGTCAATGGCAGTTCTAATGAGTTTCATCGTAGCGTTTCTATTCAAGATGAAAACCTTATTAGGTTTAAAGAAGCTACATCAAACGGTAGTAACTATGTAGCTTTCAAAGCACCTGCTGCTATCACCGCAAACGTAGTATGGACATTGCCTGATGCAGATGGCACAAGCGGTCAGTTACTGTCAACAAATGGTGGAGGCGATTTAACTTGGGTAGATGAGCAAGATTCATCTGCATTAGCCTTTGCAATAGCGTTAGGATAAGGAAATGGGAAACGCATTTTTATCAGAAGTAAAAACAAACATCGCAACAGGCGTTGGTACTGAGGTGCTTGAATGTGGTGCTTCAACTGAAATTACCATTATTGGTTTGAGTGTTGCTAATACTGGCACTAGTCAGATTTTAATTGATGTTCTTCTTAAAACATCAGCAAGAACATCTGGTACTGGGCCTGATGTTCATTTAATTAAAGCGGCTCCTGTGCCTGTCGGCGGCAGCTTGGTTGTTGTTGGTGGTGATCAAAAGGTTGTGATGGAGCCGGGCGACAAGATACAAGCTATCTGCGATACAGCAAGTTCAGCAGACGTAGTTCTTAGTCACCTTGATATTACATAAGGATTAGCTAATGGCATATCTTGGAAACACACCAGCCGCACGATTTACTTTGATGGACAAGCAGACCATCACTGGCGATGGTGGCACTGGCTATACGCTTGACCACGCTGTTGGCAGCGAACAAGAGATAGAAGTATTTGTAAACAACGTGCGGCAAGAGCCTAGCGTTGCTTACACTGTGGTTGGTACTGCATTAACAATGACTGGCAATGTAGCCAGCACTGACGACTTCTATGTAGTGTTCCAAGGCAAAGCCCAGCAAAGCGTAACACATCCATCTAGCAGCGCATTACAAGCCACTACTGGTACGTTTACTAGCGATGTTTCAACTACAGGTGATTTCAAACCTACTGGCAAAGAATACTTTCACGTTGATTTAACAACTGCTCAAAGCGGGTTGTCATCACAAAGTACAGTTACAGTAGATTTTGGTGGTAGCGGTACAGTTAAATATGACACTAAGTCAAAATTCGATAGTGCAAATGACGCATATTTATTAGACAGCAGTGATGGTGTTTATCTAATAAGCTTTAGTGTAGGTATGAGATCACAAAGTATCTCATCAGAAACCATAAAAGATGCGGCGGTGCAAATAAGAGTTGCGACAGATGGCTCAACTTTTACACCCATTATAGGTAGCGGCTCACATATACAAGACAGCGGGGCTGATGAAGTTGGTTCCATGGCTTATTCTGGTAGCTTCATTTATAAAGCTACAACTGCAACGACAAAAATAGATATGCAAGCATATTGTGATATTGCTGGTAGTGATAACTGGTCAATATCTGATGATGTAAACCTCAACACTGATAATAGCCCGACAGGTAGCGAAACCGCACGTTGCACATTCCTGTCTATAGTAAGGATAGCATAATGGCACTTTCTAAAATAACAAATGGTGGTGTAGCGGCATCTGGCATACCGTCTGGTGGGGTTATACAGGTGCAGAGAACGCAGTTTACTGGAACAAACTCATTAGTTTTATCTGTTAACACAGATGAAGTTTTTACTGACTTAACGGTAAATATTACACCAATCAGCGCATCAAGTGTGATTCACATACAGGCGCAAATATTTGGTGAACATAGCGTTGATTCTAGTTCATCTTGGAACCACATTTTGTTTTTCTATAGAGACAGCACAAAATTAGCACATCCTACAGCGGGTTCTCGTGCCGTTGGAGTTAGTATGACAACACGCACAATTGGAACGACAAATGACGCATCGACACCTGAAATTGCAAGATTCGATTATTTCGATACCCCAAACACCACATCACAAATTACATACAAGTGTGGCATTAGGTCAACTAATGCAGAAACTTTTTTCATTAACAGAACAGCAGATGACACCAATAACACTGGTCACGAACGTGGCATCTCATTCATTAGTGCAACAGAGATTGCGGGGTAACACATGGCATACATAGGTAAATCCCCAACAGGAACTGGTGTTAGACAACGCTATTACTTTACTGCTACTGGCGGTGAAACATCACTGTCTGGTGCAGATGACAATAGCAACACGCTGGTATTTAGCGATGGCAACTATGTAGATGTGTCACTGAACGGCATAGCCTTGGTTGCTGGCACTGACTACAACACTAGCACAGCTAACACCATTGCTGGCCTGTCTGCTTTGTCTGCAAGCGACATTGTTGAGATTGTTGTATATGACATCTTTACTGTAGCTGACACTGTATCTGCCAAGGATGGTGGTACATTTAGTGGCAATGTGGCTATGGGTGGCACACTGTCTGTTACTGGTACATCGACACTAACTGGCGCAGCTACTGCTACTGGTGGCTTGAATGTAGGCACAATCAAAGAAGCTACTGGCACAACTACAGCTATGACGATTGATAGTAATGGTCGTGTGGGAATTGCCAATCCAATCCTTGTCCAAGCGTATATGACAACTACACAAACATCTGCTGGCATAATGATTTGGAACAATGAAGTCATCGACACCGCCAATGCCTATGACCACACTACTGGTCAATTTACTTGTCCGAAAGCAGGGTATTATGAGGTTTCCTACAATTATGTCGCTAGAGGCGTATCTTCAGGACACCGAACAAATGTAAGGAAAAATAATGTTAATCAGGGAATTGATTCAAGCAACGCTAATGCTTCTCTAGTTTGGTCAACATTTTCCTCTGGTCTTGAAATAAATCTAGCGGCATCAACGATTGTTGAATGTGCAGTAAACGATTTGTTAGATGTTCACCTCACATATCTTGGTGCTGGGGATATTTATGGAAGCACTAACGCACATAACAATATGACTATAAAGTTTTTGGGGTAAAGTAATGGCAAATTATAAAAACATAAATATAGATAACACCCCTAGTGATTATTATATCAAGCAGACTGCTGATGTTATTTTACAGGAGTCAGACTGGACACAGATACCAAACAACGGGCTAACAGATGCTTGTGTTACAGCGTTCAACGAATACCGTACAGCTATTCGCACTATTAGGCAGACTAATCCAGATAATCCAACTTGGCCTGATGCGCCTACAGAGGAGTGGTCATGAGCAGAGCCAGAGACTTAGCAGATTTAGGTGGTAGTGCAGATGCGGGTGGCCTGACAGGTCGCAACCTCATCATCAACGGAAATATGGCCTGTTCGCAGAGGGGAACCCAAACCGACCAAACAAGTGGTTATACCGCTTGTGACAGGTGGAACTTTATTGAAAGTGGAAGTACGGTTATAACTACTTCACAGTCAACAGATACCCCAGCAAGTCAAGGCTTTGCAAACTCGCTTAAGGTGGATGTTACAACAGCCAGTGGCACACCTTCAGCAAGCCATTACGCTATTATAAGACAAAAACTTGAAGGACAAGATTTACAGCATTTGCTGTACGGCACTTCTTCAGCTAAGAAAATAACTTTATCTTTTTGGGTTAAATCACCCAAAACTGGCAAGCAGTATGTTGAACTATACCACACCGATGCGGCTTATCACAATCAACAGTCCTACACTATAGCCGCCGCTAACACTTGGCAGTATGTAAGTCTTACTTATAATGGGTATGAGACAACTGCATTTGACAATGACAATGGTAACAGCTTGATGATTCAGTATTGGCTTATGACTGGTTCAGATTACACTAGCGGCACAACTACTGAAAACACTTGGCATAACACAAACGCTAATCGTTTCTCTGGTTTAGTTAATGTTGTAGATAATACAGCTAATAATTGGTTCCTTACAGGCGTCCAGCTTGAGGTAGGCGAGACAGCCACGCCGTTTGAACACCGTAGCTATGGCGATGAGTTGCGTAGGTGTCAGCGTTTTTTTCAATCGTTTGAAACAGGTCGTGTAAACACAAGTCTCGTTTCCATTGCTACATCAACAAGTCAAGCCGTTATTAATATGCCTTTGCAAGCGGAGCCTAGAGTTTTAGCAAGCCATGATGGTTCTTTGGCATCTGGAACTTTTACAAAAACAGGAACCGTTGCTATAAATGCGTTTCCTTCAAGCGGTGACAATGTAACCAGTATTCCTTTTTGGGTATGTAACTCGACTGAAATAACTGTAGCTTTAAACACTTCAACTACGCTTGTTCAATATAATGGATATGTCACTAGAATTGGCGGAAGTAATGGTGAAACTGTATTTACTTTGGATGTTGAGCTATGACGATTGTAAAAGTTAAAAGAATATCTTCGGAAGATGGGTCTACTGGAAGTCCTGTTAATGTAACGTATAGCAATGGCGACCTTGCTTGTTTTAATTTAGTTGAGGGACATCCTATGTACGACACAATTATGGAACAGGTAGAAGCTGGCACTCTGACCATAGCGGATGCTGACTGATGCCAAAGCCAACCTTGCAATCTATTCATGTTGAATTAGAAAAGCATATGGCTGTGTCTGACGAGCGTTGGACAGAAACTATACTGCGGATCAAGCGCATCGAACATATTATGATTGGTACTGCTGGCACTATGATTGTTCTTTTACTAGGTGTAATTTTGCGGGGATAAAATGGTTGTCGCTGAAGTGCTGACAGGCATAGCCCTAGTACAGCAGTCCGTCAAATTTATCAAAGAAAACATCAGTACCGCAAAAGACATTGGCGATATTGCTAGTCAAATTGATAATCTGTTTACTGGTGAAAAGCAGGTACAACAAGCACGAAATAAAAAATCTAAATCAAATCTAGGCGATCAGTTTGGTGTTAATACTGTAGCTAAAGAAATGATTGATGCAAAACTTGCGGCTGAAAAACTGCAAGAGGTTGCTACTATGGTTGACATGCGCTTTGGTCATGGTACATGGGCAAGCATATTAGTTGAACGTGCAAAGCGTATCCAAGAAGCTAAAGAAGCTAAAGCGGCTGAACTCAAAAAACGTAAGCAAGAACAAGAAGACTTGTTTGACATGATCAAACTAGCGGCTTCTGTTATTGGTGCTGTTATTGTAGCTATTGGTGCTTTTGTTATGCTTATGATTACAACAGCAAAAGGTATCATGAGATGACTGACTGGTGGAAACGATACATACAATTTAATTTAACAGCCAAGCTAACAATGCTTGCGTCTGTTGCCATGTCATGGCGATGTGCAGAATGGTTTATGAATTTGGAATCTCCGACGACACAACAGAGTGCGTTTGTATCCGTAATTATGGGGGTTATGACAGGCGTGTATGGAATCTATCTTGGCAAAGAAGCAAGGACACCGAAAGAATGATACAGGCTTTAATCGGCCCTATAGCGTCACTGGCTGGCTCTTGGATGGAGTCTAAGGTAGAAGCTACCAAGGCCAAGGGTAAGGTGGCTCAGGCAAAGGCTGAGGCCGAAGCAGAGTTGATGAAGCATGAAGCTGGCTGGGAAAAGGTGATGGCTCAGGCTTCAGATAATAGCTGGAAGGATGAAGCGTGGACGATATTGTTCATAATCATTATAGGTATGTGCTTCGTGCCGCCGCTTCAGCCTTATGTAAGGGAAGGCTTTGCGGCTCTCGAAGCTACGCCAGAATGGTTTCAGTATGCGGTTTATGCCAGCATAGCGGCTAGCTTTGGGTTGCGTAGTCTGAAAGGTATTAAGAAATGAAACTGTCAAAGAATTTTTCTTTAGCTGAAATGGTTAAGAGCCAGACTGCTGAGCGTAAAGGCATACCTAATGAGCCTACTGATGAGCATGTGTATGCCATGACATTGCTTGCTGAAAATATTTTGCAACCAGTTAGAGATGAGTTTGGTTCGTTCATTGTATCTTCTGGGTACAGATCACCTGAGTTGTGTGTAGCTATTGGCAGTAACATACATAGCCAGCATGCCAAGGGTGAGGCTGCTGATTTTGAAGTTGCTGGCATGGATAATTATGATCTGTCTTTGTGGATAGAACAGAACCTAAAGTTCGATCAGTTAATTCTTGAATGTTATACTGGTGGTAATACTGGCTGGATTCATTGTAGTTATGTGCCGGAAGGAAACAGAAAAGAAACTCTGACATATGATAAGGCTAATGGTTACAGGCATGGGCTTATAAAGTGAGGGCCAGTGTAACGAGGTCTATCAAAAACACTGACCCTCTGCGGCTGGTGTAAAGGAGAACTAAAGACCAGCCGCTTGTTTGTTAAAATGGTATATCATCACCATCGATAACTTGGCTAGTAGGTTGTGGCTCTGGTGCAGATCCATTTTGTTTTTGCGTTACTTGGAATGACATATACTTTTTGTCATCCTTTTGTTTGCGCCAGCCAGCAATGCGTAGGTTTATACCCATGTCGAATGGCCCACTGTAATCTGGTGCGCCTTCTTTCTGTGTATCTTTCTGATCGTTTTCAAATAGAACACCTACCTTGCGGTATACGTCAAGACGCTTAGAGCCATCCTTAGATTCTGCTGTAATGATTGCGATGTTCTCCTCATCACCATTAACATCCAGCTTGCCTTGTAAGATAAACTTTTGTTCTGGATACGGTGTGAATGCCGCACCTTGGTTTGTGTTATCGCGTTCCATTTATGCCTCCATTGTGTAGTAGGAAATTAGCTTGCCATTTCTGCGTTTGGTAATGCGATCAATTTTGTGACCAACTACCTTTGCATCTCGTATGTATGTTCTTACAGAGTTTTCTGTTAGGTTAAGTTTGATTGATAGTTGTTTAACTGTGTATGGCCTTTCACATAGAACCGAAACCAATTTGTCTATTGTCTTTAAGCTAGTTTTTATTTTTTTGTATTTAACAACAGACTTGGTTTTGCGTTTGTATGCTTGATCTACTTCAGACACAAACTGTTTCTTGAATGATTCATCAATGCTTTGTGGCTTGTCGTTGAGTATCCATAAGATACGCTCAAGTTTACGATTGATGTCTATGATTTCATTCTTTAGTTCTTTAATCCCAAACATTACCAGTCTCCTTTACCTGATGATTTGTTTGATTTGCTGTCAGCACTGTACTTGTTGCCATCCATGGCACCTAAGAATACATCGGCATTGAAGCCAAGGTGTGACAATGCTTTGGTTAGTCCATCGGTGATAGCCATCTTTGGTGCGTCTTCACTCATGCGACCTTTGGCTGAGTCAAAGAATTTACGACAGCCTGAGAATGGGCCATAGATATTGTCGCGTGATACAGTCCAGATACTTACATCTGCAACGACTGCTGTGTCACCATTGGCTAAGTTGACAAAGCGTGTTTCGTTGAGCCAGCCCCAGCCTTGACCTACTGGGCCAAACTGTTCTGTAGCTGATCTGACTTGGTACTGTGGATCAATAGCTGTGAATGATCTAGCACCAAACGATACCTTCTTTAGATATGTTGGGTTGGAATCTTGTACTGCATTCCATAGCTTCATGTTATCTGACATGTTAGTTCTCCTTTACTGTGATGCGTAATGCTCCGCGCTTGTCGCGCTTGATGGTGAGAAGATCACAGTATACTTCTCGCTCATCATCTCCGACCATAGCTTTGAGATCAGTCTTGGCTGATTCAAACAGCTTGGCATTTGTTTCTGTGTCAATGTAATCATGGCATCGTGAGATAAACTCATTGTCACTAGATGCATCTCGCTTCACCATGCCATCGACTTTGATTTTGTCTATAGATACAGGCGGTACTGCATTGCTAGCTGGCTCTTGGTCTTGTGATACACACTTCCAGAACTCGACTAGGTGTACTTTCATTTGGTCAATGTACTTCCAATCTTTCTGTACATAGACTGATTCCCAACGTCGATTGCCAAAAAATACTGACAGGTAACAGCCCTTGGCTTGATGCACCCACATGTAAAACTGCATTTGTGGCATGTACATCTTGAGGCAGTTCTCCATTGAGTTGCCTTCGTATGTATGTTTGCACTCAATGATTTCGTCTTGATAAACTCTTTCTACAAGAATAAAACCATCGACAGTACCTTTGAGTGGCACGCCTTCCCAATTCATTTCTGCCGTAGGGCCAAGCGTCTTAGCTCCATAGACTTCTTGTTGCTGATCGTCAGAACGATGACCAGTTACAATAGTCTCTGAATGCTCACTAGTGTGTTGTTTAGAAAACCATCTTCTGTTGAAGTGTTCTGTTTGTACGCCCATCTGTACTGGTAGTACATTAGATAGATCGTCAGGTATTACTCTGCCTGTTTTCTCTTGCCATAGTGACAGCCAGTCACCTTCCATAATGCGGCGCATATCGCTACCGCCGATAAAACCTTTGCGTTCCATATTGTTCTCCTTTATTGCAACGTACTGCATATATGCAGTTAGGTCAACAGCTTTCTCCTCTGTTGTTCGATTGCGCGAAGCAGTAGCTTGCGCTTGTGTAATCTCCAGTTAATGTGTTTGTAAAACTCAGCGTATGCCGGCCAGAATGTTGAAGTCTTAGACACCTGCTTGATTGCATACATAACAATATCTGCTGGGTACTCTGTGAGTTGCATAGCTATAGCGTTCATACGAAATGTATAATCATCAACCGACTCGCCTGATGGCTTCACCACCAGCGCAGCCAGCAGCGCGAGTTGGTTGGTAATTTCATCTACAGATAGTGAGGCCATAGAAGCGCGTACAGCGCGTTCAGCTTTGTCACACTGCTCTAAGGTATCTAGCTTTATTTCAAAGCCGTGTGTGGTGAACACAGCCTCGCTATCAGTGAATCTAGTTTTAGTTTGCTCGACTACTTTTGAGTTGCTGATTGATTCCAGCGAAGAAACTAGTCGCTTGTCTGCCTCTGCCGGATTGTCTATTTCCAATAGCCTTGCCACCGCCGCTTGACGCATCTCTGTACTTAATGCTGTTGCGGCACCAGAGTCGGTATGCTTTTCTGACATCTGCGAAGACATTGCCTTTGGATTGATGGTGGTCACAGAACCTACTTGCTTCATGCTCATGATCGATGTTCTCCTTTAGTATGCTATTGATAGACTGACGCAGATCATCATCAGGATACCAATCATCTGGAACCTGACTGCGCTTTTTATTAGATTGACTGGTTACTGATAGGTTAGGGTTGCACTCTGCACCAGCACTGTTGCACTCTGCACCAGTCGGAAAGATTGTGTAGAGTGTCGAGCGTCTGCTGTTGCCACGCTCTCTGCTTATCCAACCTTGTTCTTCTAGCCAGTTTAGTTTGCGTGTAACTGTAGACTTGTTCATGCATGCGCGTGTAGCTAGTCGGTCAAGACTAGGCCAGCATTCATGTGTATATTCATTGGCGTGGTCAGCCAAGATTACCATCAGCCATTTAGCATGGCAGTCTGGTATGTCAGCTTGTATCGCTTTCGCCATCAGTGTGAAAGCCATTGTTGTTCTCCTTTAGTAATGGCGCAATCTTAGATTCAAACACATCGCCATCAAAAATTACAAGCGTCTTAGGTGTTCCTGTCTTACGTTTGTAAAACAAAACATCTCGTACAACATTGAAAGGATTGGGAAAATTAGACTTGTCTCGGTACTTGACTTCGACTACCAGTCTGTGTCCTCCGAGTTCCCAGATGATGTCTCCGCTATACTCGCCTCCCAAGCTACCGCTGAGGGGCTGGCGCTTCGCTTGGAAGCCGAGCGTTTGTAACCAGTTGACGAACCACCTTTCGTGGTAGTTTCCTTTATTGCGGTTTTTGTTTGCCATGTTCCATCCGTATAACAGTCAACACATATTAAGTAATGAGTTACCTCTGGCTCTATTGTAGCTAGCGGCATTACAAAATATTCTGTGAATACACCACATGTATCGCATGGGTATTGTTTACCGCCGCTGTGTATTTTTTTTCTTGTGGACTTTGATCTGTAAGCCAAGTGCATCTAACCAGCATGTGAACAAGAACCCGCTGGGTACTCGTTTATACTGTTCCCATTTGTGAATTAAAGATTTAGCGCAACCAATTTTATGAGCCAATGCTTCTTGTGACATGCCTTGCTTTTCTCTGTGCATGACAAGTTCATTGATTACAGACTCGTAACTATCAGTTACTTCGGTCTGCTCTTTGAAGTGTTGAAAGTTCACCAATAGCTTTGAACACCTTGGTTGCAGTTGAGTAACGCAAATCAACACCATTTTTTGCACGATAGAATGTTGACGTTGGAATGCCAGCGTGAGTGAATGCATCAATCAATCTCACGCTGGCTCTCTGGGATTCAGTAGATAATACATCGATATAACTAAGCATGATGCATCATTGTGCATACATGCAGTTGTTGTCAACGATTTATTTTTTCTAATGCGTATTGTGCCCAGCGTTTAGTGCCATTTGTTTTCATGTCAGTGCGAATGATGTGACCATCATCTCGCAAGTCACGGATGCGTGATGCTAAACGCATGCATCCAAACATATCAAGAGCCTCAAGCTGTGTGATAGTTTTACCTGCATACATGTAATTTAGGATTGCAAGTTTCTGATTAGCCAGTTCCATTATTCTGTTATTCCTTTCCATTTGTTACGCATGCATTCCATGCAAGCTCCATTGGACACCATGCGTTCTGCAAAGTGTCCTTTAAAACAAGGTTCACCTGTAAAATAAAAGCGCCTTCCTTTGTGTCGTGCGCGTTCTCTTGTGATGCGGCGACCATTCCAATGATCGATGCTCACAAGCTGCAATGTTTGACGTAGTTGATTCCATGTAGGTACAGTCATTGGACTTCCTCAATCATAAGTTTGCCACCAGTTACTTGCCACTCACCCATATCTTGTGCTGTATGCACAGCATCTTCATGATCTTTGGCATAGACAACTTGATAAACTGTGTATTGTGAAAGCCATTCAAGAGCTTCAGAGCCACAGTCTATGCATTGCTCATGTTCTTTAAACATTGTGGTATTGCAGTGCATACACTGTAGGTATTCTGTAGTTGAACGAAAGCCTTTGATTTTAGTACGGAATTGCATCGTCTAAATCCTCTGGTGGGTGTGCGGCTTCCCATGCCGCCACTGCGCGTGAAAGAAATTTGTCTTTGTTAAACTTTGGATTTGTATCTGCAAGTTTGTCAGCCATCTTATGGATGTGAGTAGGCCAAGGCAGAAGTGGTGCTACATGATCTGCAAGATACTCAAAGTGTCGTTGTTGCATTAAGGTTGCCATTACTTTACCTCCCTCAAAGTCATTTCTTTGATTTCATTTCTGTCTCGTGCAACTACTTCTTCGTATGTGTTGACTACTCGTAGCAGTGCATACTGTGCAGAGCTAATGTCATACTTAAAGTTTGAATCCTCTGATTCAGCACGATCCATCAATTGATTGATAAGGTTCAATGCAACTTTAGCTTGAACATATAGTGAGTAATTGTCTGACATATTGTTCTCCTGATTAAGTGATGATGAGGATGACTGCCCCTCACCCAAGCGGGGGCAGTTATCCGAATCAGTTAAGCTACTTGCCATGCGTTTGACTTGAATGCTTTGGTCAATGCATTCTCGCGCAAACGCTGGGTGTTAGCGGGTGATTTGTTGGCATCAGTATGCGTTGCCCAATAGGTACAAGCGTTGTACAAAGCCCACTTGTTAGTGCCAAGAGTGTTAGACTCTTTGCCCCAGATACCCATGAGATTGTCAAGCTGACGCTCGTTGACCTTGGATTTACTGGTGTTGGTTTTGACATTGCAAAGTGTAGCTGAGAAGAATGCTTCAGCTATTGCATCACTCACATGTATTGCCATCCACTCTTTGTACATAGCTGGTGTATCTAGAAACGATTGAAGACCAGCATGTATCTTGGCGGCAGAGCCTTCGACATTGACATTACTGGTATGCTTTGCCCATGTGTTAGCTACTGTGTCTGCTGTTGTGCAACCATTAAGACACCAAAGACGAATGCCTTGGGCGATCTGTTGGAATGCCCAGCTACCATCGTATGAGTTAAAGAACTTAATCTGAAACTTGATGTAGTCATCTTTGACTGGTTGCACAGTGACATCGTTGAATGTGATAACGCCGCGCATCTTTGCGCCGTTGTCAAATACTTCAACGCTTGATGTGTAGTCATGGCTGATATTTGCCTTGGCTACAGCATCGAACACTGAGTTCACAACGTCATCATGCTTGATTGCTTTGTACTTAGAACCGTGAACACCAAGCACTTGATTGGTATCGGTGCGCACAATACAACGTGCCATTGATGGTGGCACATCTATTGATTCAAAGTTTGTAACAGTATGTAAATCAAATGTGTCAACAGGGAATGACCAGTCATCTGTTACACACATGTGGTCGTTGATATTAGATAGTTCATTCATGATGTTCTCCTTTTCATTTGTTCACCATCTAGATAATACAAGCCATAGAAGTTGTAGTTCTTTGACTTGTCTCTTGTGCAGACACGCACAAAATTATATTCCTTTCCGAATGCATCGGCTTGTCTGCGCAAATCTTTGCCCATCTGTGTTAACGAATGAGCAACAGAATATATTGTCATGCATTCGTTAGTTTGATCAGGCGTATGATAATAAAATTTTGGCATGCTTACCTCCTGTTCAGCCATACACCACAACCTGTCAACACCATGCCGAATAATATGAACGACATGTGGATGTAAAATGCTGGTGTTGTATGTGGCTCAATTGTTGTAGCTGATATAAATATAAAGATACCAAGACAGATAAGTATGTTAGGCATATCGTTCTCCTTACTGCATATATGCAGTGTATATTATATGGTTGCACACTGCAACGAAATAAAATTCTGATGCTGTAGATTATGAAAGCCGCGCGCCGAATACTCAACCGTGATGTAGCCCCCGCCCCGAAGGGGCGGTGGTGCGGCTTGCAATCCACGCCACAAAAAAAGCCCCGCAGCCGAAGCTGCGAGGCTCGGTGTGTGGCGTTATGATGCTGACTTGTTGTCGGCGTAACGCTTGGCATATGAGTCGATAAGACGGTCAGCAGCTTTGGCTGTATCTTCTGACTTCTTGTGCTGTTCTGGGAACAGTTGCTGTGAAGCTTGAAGTATGTAAGCACGAAGGATCTCGTTGATCTCTAACTGATCCTTGAGCCATGTGATGTCGCGGTTGTTCTGAAGCATACGGTCGTTGTCGATGTCAACGCCTTTCTCTTGTGATGCGACAAACATTTCATAGTTTTCGTTATCCAAACGTTCAATGCGTTCGTTCTTGGTTTTACTGTTGTAATCAATTGAACCGATGAAACGTTCCATGTGATACGATACTTGAGAGGCGTGTGTGCGATCCGAAATCGTGAACATACGCTGAGCGTCAAGAGCCAGACCATTTTTAGCAGTAAGTACTTTAGACATAACAGTTCTCCTTTACACTGGCGGTGAACAGCCACCGCCTTATGTCCCATCCGAAAGCATGGCCCAGAGGACAAGGCAAGTCAGGCTCGGGCGGCGTTCCAGTTTGACCCAGACCGCATGCCCGCAAGGGCAACTTATGCGCGGTCTGGCTAGGCAAACTGAGAATGGGCGAGACTTGCCAGCGCGACTAGCGCGGTTGTCCTCTGGGTTGTGCTTCGGATAATGGGACTTGGCGCGTGGCTGGGCATTGCCTGTGTAAAGATCAGAGAACTGTTTGGCTAAAGTGCGCAACGGAGAAAAATGGTCTGGGTCGCAGACCTCAGTGTAGGTTCTAAGATTTCGGATTGTACACGCGCGGCAGGTGTGGCCCAAGGGCTGTGCGCCAGCGCAGTCCTTAGCTTTAGCTAAGCGAGACGCAAGGATCGCTTGGGCCACACCTGCCTTGTTCGTACGTGTTACTTGTGTATGTGTATTTCCCTGTGTCCTTCGCGTGTTGCTATGCGCGGTGCAACGTCCGGTGTGAACAAGGCCGTGCCTTGTTCGCAGCGCAACGGCCACTCGCGCCAGCATATCCACGCGAACTGCTGTGATATTGTGTCATATTTGTGCGTTGACAAAGGGGTCAGAATTGCGTGATGTTTGGGGGGGAACACAAGGGGGGGCAAGTGAGATTGAGTATGACTGATGTAGTGAAGTTAACCGAGAAACAGTACGCTCTTGTGGATACACTCGTAGCAGAAGGGTGTAGCATTACAGAGGCGGCTGGCAAAGCCGGATACGCAGAGGGTGAAAGCGGTAGGGTCAGCGCTAGCCGTGCTTTGCGTCAGCCGCATGTGCAAGCGTACATGATGCAGAGAGTTGGTGAAACACTCGGTGTTAATGCTACGACAGCGGCAGCGAGATTGGTCAGGCTTGCCTCGGGTGCCAAGAGTGAGTACGTGCAGCTAGAAGCTAGCAAAGATATCTTGGACAGGGCTGGCTTCAAGGCACCCGACAAGCATATGCACTTACACAGTGGTGATATTAAGGTGAGTATAGATCTGAGCTAATTGTAAAAGGTCATAGATGCTAATACAGGGGTGGGGTTGAAAAACGACATTACTAGGTTGGCAAGGTGTCTACCCCGAACATAAATGCCTAAAAAGGCTCGAAGCCAAAGTAGAAATATTTTTTTAGCTAGAGGTGCGTCATGCTTAGAAAGGGAATACAACTTGGTGTTGACATGGGTGTGATAGCCCCAAAGACAACTAACAAGAAGATTCAAACAAAGAAGAAGATTAATGCTCGCAAGCGTAAGTCACTTGTTAAGCCTGATGCTGTTTACCGTAATGTGAAGCAGCGAGGACAGATGTAATGGCAAGAGATGACTTTGCAACATTCAGGAAGAAGGTTCCTGCAAACACTTTGTTTAACTATGACATTCTTGCTGGGCAGTTTCGCCAGTTAGCAAAACAGTATGGTAAGAAGAAAACTTCTACAACTAGACAACGCAGGTCTTTAATGAAGCCTGAGATTATTTATCGGAATGTAAGACAAAAAGGAAAGATGTAATGTGTTTAGGCGGTGGTGGCGGTGGTTCTGTAACGCCAGTTAAGAAAGACACAAGCCTTGATCCCATCAAGAGCAAGTATCCTTTGACTGAAGAACAGAAGAAGGAGAATGAACGCCGTCGCAAGAAGAAGATTAAAAAGGAAAAACCAGAAAGCCTGATTGGTGCAGATCGCGGTGGCGATGGTGGCGACATTGGTGCTGGCGGCGGTAACTTAGGTGGTATTGGTGATGCAAGCGGAGGCTCAGCAAGAGTATGAGGC
>Ga0181411_1000139_pt1 | contig 24099 bp, 35 predicted proteins | sample 34SPOviralmetaG_FD_130114 | JGI IMG/M metagenome (GOLD analysis project Ga0181411, IMG submission 130114) | Marine viral communities from the oligotrophic San Pedro Time Series (SPOT) site, San Pedro Channel, CA, USA - 34 SPOT_SRF_2012-07-09 | ecosystem: Environmental > Aquatic > Marine > Strait...
ATTAAAAGGGTTAGGTCAATAGTTCTGTTAATACGACCATACAGTAGGTCTAGGTCTAAAAGTAGAGTGTTCAGATGTATCTAAGTGAATGAACCTACCACTGCCTTTCTGTTGCACTCCTATGCCAGTAAAACCAAGCTCAAAAGCTAGTGACATAAGCTGGTAAGCGTCACCTCTACTTACCTTTACATCAGCAGCTAAACCATCATGGTGAACACCTGGAGTCTTCTTCTTTAGTTCTATAGGGTGTGTTCTTGCTCTGTAGCCACTTGTAATCACCATAGGTTGACCATAGTATTCTCTTAGTTGATTCAACTTATTGATAAACTCTTGATCCATGTTACACTCACCAGTAGCACTACACTTAAACTCATCTTCACTAAAATACTTACCCCAGTCTATAATATACTTTTTCATATTAGTCCTTTTTGTCCATTAAATCTGTTAGTTCTTTTGTTTTATCTTTGCTACTAAGACTACTACCAAAGTAGTATCCTAATACCATAGTTACTGCTGATGATAACGTACCTAGTACATATATCAATATATCTTTAGATTGTGGATCTACTTCTACAAATATAATTACAAGAAATAAACCAAACGCTAGTATTACTGTACCTAGTGCTAGTATAGGAGTAACAATCTTGTTTAGCATTGGGGCAAACTCACTGTTTGCTATCTTCATCTCTCTTTCGCGAGCAGACTGCTTATCCTGCATCTCTGATTCTAACTTAGCTAGTTCACCTTTTTGTTCCATCTCAGCTAGTTCTTTGAGTGCCTGTTGTTTTGCTTTAGGGTCTGGTATTACCCTGTCTATGACCTTCTCTGCTACAGGAAGCAGACCAGTAAGTAGTTGTAACATCTATTCTCCTTATGTTGTATAATATTTCTTTTTTATTTTACAGCCATTCTCAGTCTCTACTTCAAACCAGTTAAACCCTTTATACTCATTAGCACACCAATAGATACACAATCCTCTTTCCATTCGTTGTAGCCTACAGTAGTATTGTTCTCTTTGTGGTATTATAGTTACTAACATAGTAGATAGTAGTATTTCTATCATTGTACTCCCTTTATTGAGTCAATTAAGAACTGCACCATCCACCATCCAGCCATAAGCAGAACAGCTATAATAGATAACATAGTGGAATTGTAAATGAGTTCTTTACGTTTGCGTATTTGTTGGTATACCTGTGCTTCACGTTTACGTTGAATTGACCTTCTAATCTGTATTAGCTGTTTATAACCATCTGCACCAAGATGGTGCAATGAACCCCAGTAGAACATATGCTTTAGTTCCTTCTCCATCTCTTTAATTCTTTGTCTTGCAGCAAGTTCATCAAATGCTTCTGCTGTGCTTGACTTAGTGTAAGTAATCTTCTTGAATATAGATGGTTTACTTTCTTCTTGTGTTAAACAGAACTTTACATCTTCTACCGCAGAAGCCCACTTACCTAGCTGTGAGAATACCTCTTGAGCTTCTTTACCATAGTTTACTGCTGTCTTGATACCCTGAAATACTGCATTTGCTGTAGCTAAAGCTGTGATTGGGTCGATCAACTTATAGTCCTTCTAGTACTTCTAATTGTCTTCTATCAAAACCTTCAACAGGTTGTTCTTCAGTTTCTTCTGTAAACTTACGCACAACACCCTCTACATCTGGTAAAGTTTCTGGAGGTGAGTTAGCTAATAACCATGACTGTATAATCCTTGCTGATTCTTTTTTCTTATCTAATGAAGCTGTGTCTTTAGTAAGTAAAGCAGCATACAATTGAGGGTCAGTAACTGATTGTTGTAATAGTTGAGTAGCTTTATCAAAAGTTAAATTAGCTAAAAGTCTTCTTGCATTTGCAGCAAAAAACTGAGACAAGACTAAACCAGAACCTAAATCTGACGAAAACCTAGAACCTGTTTTAGCTCCGAATAAAGTCATTACTAAGTTAGCCACTGTTGCTACTTCATCTTCAAATAATCTAGCTACTTGCACATCTGGTTTCTTATTAATTAATAATAATTCTTTGTTTAAAGTATTTATTCTATTTAGTTCATCATCAGTAAACTTTAAAGCCCTTGCTGTGCCTACATTATTTTTAAAATAATCATTAAGTTTATTAGCTGAAATTATATCTTGTCTAGCAATATCATCATAAGTTAAAGAATTATTTAAACCTAGTCTTACAAATTCTGATTTAATACTTTTTAATTCTTCATCAGAAAAATCTTTTACTAAATTTCTAGCGTCTTCAGGATTACCCAACACAGTCTGTACACTTCTTCCTGTTCTTGCTAACTTTCTTAATTGTTTTTCTGTTTCGTTAAAATCTCTAGCATAAAAACTTCTACTAGATGAAGCCTCTCTAATAGCACTTGAAACATTTTCAGAAGTAAAAGGTTTATCACCTGCTTTGTACACAGCATTTTCAATAATTTTATATTGTCTATATTGTTGGTCTGCGTTTGTTAAAATATCCCTAGAGTCTGGAGTTAAACCATTATCAAGTGCTTTAGTTATTTCAGTTTCTACATTTTGTAAAAGACCTCTGTATTGTTTTGATCTTTCAGTTGGTGTTTTTTCTTCTCTAATTTTACCACGAATAACTGATCTAAATTCTAGTAAATCTTCACTATCTATTTCTTTAATTTTATCACTTTTTTTAATTTTACTTTTTAGTGAATTAAATTGACTATTAATAAAATCACTAATTGCTTTTCTCTCTTTAGTTCCAGAAAGTATAGTTTTGTCTTGTATAGACTTTAACATTTCCTTTCGTAGATTTGTTACATCAATTCTTTGACCATGTGCTTGTTTATATAAAGGTGCAAAACTTTTATAACTTTTTTGTAACATAGTATCAATATCATTTTTTTCTATTACTGTGCCAGGAGCAGTTACTTTTTGTATTACTGATTGTTGCCAATCTAACAAACTTTTTTCTCCTTCTGCCATTTTTTTTAATTCTTCAATATTAGTTTCTTCTACTGCTTTTAATTCTTGATTTATTTTAGCTTGATCTTGAGCATCAAATTCATCAATTATTCTTTTTTCTTGAGCTATTAAAGTATCTTGCCCTGTTAATCTAGCTGGAGTAATTCCTTTTTTACCTGCTAAAACTTGTTCCGCAGCAGCTTCTGGGTCTACTGCTCTTTTTTGCATTTGTTTAGCAGCCCTTATTTCACCAGCTTCTTGTGAAAAAGGAACAATAGTTTCTAAAGTACTTTGCGCTCCTCTTTTCAATGTAGTTGGTAAATCAACAATAGCACCTCCTAACATACCTCCTCCAAAAGTAGCAAACTCTCTAGCTGTAGGATATTCCTCTGGTACAGCTTCTCTAGCTGCACCTGCTGCACCTGCTGCTGCTATCTCTCCAGCAGCTACTCTACCTGGCTGTGTTCTTATACTTTTAGATAAAGGTTCTAAAAAACGACCTACATACGGAAGTTCTTTTAAACCTCTTTGTGCTTGTGAAGATAACATACCTACAGTTTCTCCCATAACTTTTCTTCCTAAAGCAAAACCAGCTCCTATACCATACGGTAGTGATTTTCCAACCATTCTAACAGAACCAGATGTTATATCTTTAGGTTCACCTTTATAGGTAAAACCAGAATCATACAAAAAGTCTTGTGCTGATTGTGGTAGTAATTCTTCTGCAATACCAGTATATAACTCTCTAGCAAGATGTGCTGATTTTTCTAGTCCTTGTTTAGCTGTTCCTGCTATACTAGAATCTTTTTCTGCATCTACAAAATCTACTTCTTCTAATATTTCTAATTGTCTTTTATCTAACATTATGCTCTTTCTTAAAAAAAGTACATTCTATTAATTGGAGATATTTTATTCCATAATTCTTCTGGTTTTGCTCCTTTTTTCTTTGCATATTCCGCAAAAGATTTTTTAACGTCTTTTTTTAAATCTTCATATTTTAACATACTAGCTGTGTTTCTTTTTTCTACTCCTAATTTTGGTAAAAAAGAATTTATTGCTTCTACTTTTGACCTTGCTTCTACTCTTGGCTGTCTAGGAACATTAACATTATCTGCAATCTTTGCTAATCCGTTTCGTTTAGTAGTTAAATATGCGTGTATTTGTTCTATTTTTTCTATTGCATTTTCTTTACTTTGTAAAAAAGATGGTTTTATATCAAGCATTTCTTCTATTTCTTGTCTTTCTTTATCTGCTTTAACATTTTCTCTTAATTTACTAGCAAGTTCTTGCGTAGCCATTCCTAGTAACTGCCTCATTTCTCCTACACCTGGGTATGGTAATTTATCAGTAGCCTGACCAACAGTAATGTTTACAAAATTTTGATACCCTGATAATATACCTGTTCCTTTTTCTACTCCTTGTAACATAGTTATACCAGCTTCTTCAAATAGTTTATTATAGTCAGGTTTTTGTGCTATTTCACTTGTACTTACTTCTTGAACATCTACAGAACCAATAGGCAACACTTTAGTAGTGCCAGTTCTAATATTAGTTTCTGTTACTTGACCAGAAACAGGATCAACATTAATTACTAGATACTTATTAGATAAATCAAAAGCTCGATCAGGGGGTGTTCCTTTTGTTATTAAATTATGATAAGTTAAATCTTTTCCAGTTAAAGGTTTATCTGCAAATACTAAATCAGAATAATTACCTGTTTCTGTAGCTTTTTGTAAACTTTTAGGAGTATATTTATCTGTAGATATGCCTGTTAAAAAATCTTTCTTAACTTGTCTCTGAGCTACTTTTCGTTTCTCTTCTAGTATAGCAGCTTGTTGGTTTAATCTTACTCCTACCATCTGTATATTAGGGTTAGGATTATTATTTAATTTTCTAGCTACCTCTCTTAGTCCTTCTGGTGTATTAGGGTCACCAACACCTAACACAGCATCTGTATAAGCTGTTTTTATCTCTTGCAACTGTTGAGCTTGTGCTTCTTCTGGTGTTTGTTGTCCAAATAAACGTCTAACACTACCTTGTAACTGCTCTCCACTTTGTGTAATACGCTGTGTTATGGCAGACATAGGTGTCATAGCACCTCTACCTATAGTGATAGGTTGTTGTAAAGCATTATTTTGTAATAAACTACTAAACAAACCTTCTGTTATTTCTTGTGCCATGTTTACTCCTTATCCTGTAGCAGTTTTACACCATCTTTTGAGGGTTTAATATTTTTTCTAACTCTATTATTCGTTGTATCCGATTTGCATCTACATTACCTTGTTCTGTAGGTAAATTAAATAATCCTTTAGCACCAGATGTTAAACCTCTTAGTTTTTCTATTTCTGATAAAGCAACTAATTGATCATACTGTGACCTAGCACCTAAACCAGCTAGTTCTGGTCTTTGTTGTAGTGTAGCTGATATATCTCTACCAGTAGTTAAACCAGATAAAGCTGCTTCATCTATCTTCTGTGCTCCTGTTAGTAAACCAGAACCTAAAGTAGCTTGTCTTTGTGCTTCTGTTAACCCAAACTGTTGTGCTGCTAATGCTTCTTGTGATCTAGCAGTTTCCTGTGCAGATAGTATAGACTCAGCTAGTGGACTAACTCTGCGTTGCCCTCCTACAGTTGGCATAGTCTGACCATAACCTAGCAAACCTCTCTGTGCTAGTGTACCTAACATTCTTTCTTGTTCTCTTTGTCTCTGTGGCTCAGTCAATGCTCTAGTAGCTGCTAATTGCTGTGCTGTAGCTTCTTCTCTAGTACCTGGTAATCCTTCAAACATTCCTCTAGCTGCATCAAGTTGTGCTGTTCTAAGAGGTTGATAATCAGCACCTACAGTAGCAGTAGCTCCTTCTGGTGCTACAGTTCCTGTTCCAAAACCAGTAGTAACTGTGTATGGTCTAAATACATCTTCATATTCTTTTTGTATTTCTTCACCACGTTCTTCTAAAGAACTTTGTAAAGCTGATAAACCAGCATAATCTATACCAGTTCCTATAAGATTTTCTAAAAAACCTCCTGCTGTATCACCAAACACTTCTTTTAAGTCAATAAATTTATCAGCTTCTTTTACTACGTTTTCTATTACCTCTTTTGATACACCACCTACAGTTCCTAGTTTTATAATATCCTCTACTGCTTTTGTAGCACTATTTGCATCAGTAATAGTTAAACCACCAGTAGTAGCATCAATACCTACTTCTCCGCTAGTTAGTATAGATAAATCATCAGCTAAACCAGCACCACCTTCTCCTGCTAGTACATCAGCAAATGTTTTTGATTGATCTAATGATGTAACACCTAATCCAGTAGTAACTCCTTCACCTATTCCTGCTAAAGAATCACCTAGACTACCAAACTGTGGCTCTACAAGAGAAGGAACAGCATCAGCTACTTGTGTAAAACCTCCAGGTGCAGGATATATTTCTTCAGTTCTTGATAAAAGATCAGTAGTAACTTCTTCACCTAGTCCTGATAAAGCATTAGACTCACCTCTAGGTATAAATAAACTATCTACTGTGTCTGCTTCTAGTATATTATTATCAACTAAATAATCACCAAACTTACCTGATTGTAAAGCATCTACACCATAAGTTGTACCATAAGTTATCATAGCAGCAAGTAAAGCATCTTCTGTATCTTTTCCTAGTGCTAAACCAGTAGTTCCTGCTAATACAGCATTACCAGCAGCAGTAGCAGCTACAGTTCCTGCCTCAGCTCCTAAAAAAGTTCCTATGGAATTACTAAAACCAGGGTATTGACCAAGAGCAACCATGGTAGCAATTATAGCTGGATATGTTATATCTTTATCAGAGGTATCTTGATACAAAGGATAAAAAACTGGTTTATCTTCAGCAAACTTAACATTCAATGCTGCACCGCCTTCTACATTTGTATATAAATTACCAAACGTAGTAGGCTCATCAGCATCTCCTGTCAATGTACCGCCACCTGCAAATACGTCTACTGTTTCTCCTGTTTTTTTATTGAACAACTCATCCATAGAACTAGGTAGAGTTGCTATATACATCTTTTCTGTAGCTCCTTGACCTAAAGATCTACCTGTGTCTACTTCCTTAACAGTGCTAGGTTGTACTTCTATTCTTTTTCCAACTCCCATTGCGGTAGTAGGTTCTTCACTGTAATAATATTTAAAATTACCAGTATTAGGATCAGCAATTCTTTCTACTTCTACATTTTGTCTAGTTGTATCTACACTTCTTTTACCTAAGTCATATATACTATCTACACCAGCTTTAGCAAACTCTTTAGCTTGTTCATCTATAATATAAGGCATATCACTAGGATTTACATAACTAAATCCTGATGTTTTTAATATATCATATTGTGCTTTAAATTCATTCCTAAGATTATTAACTCTTTGTTCATAAGACGTAGTATCGTCTGTAACGCTTGTAGAAGTCTCTGACTGCCCTTCTGTATCTGCAAACATATCAGTGCTACTATCGTCTCTGGTGGGTTCTGGAGACGTAGCAGCTAACCTCATTGCATCTTGTTCTTGTTGTGTTAATCTAGGAGCAACAGAAGGGTCTACGCCTTGTGCAAGTTGCTGTTCTTGAAACATTCTGTAAGCATCTAGGATACTCATGAGTATGACCCTCCCTCTATTGAACCACCAGATAATGTACCTGACAGTACAACATTTGTAATTGTTGCTGTGCCTGTTACCGCTGGGGAGGCACTATTAGCTTTCGTCGCAACTGCTGTAGCAATATTATCAAATTCAGTATTAATCTCTGTTCCTTTAACGATTTTGTTTGGATCTCCACTGTTTAACGTATCCTTTGCTGCGAAGTTAGTTGTTTTTGAATAATTACTCATTATATAGTCCTTCCTAGAACTGAATAAATATCTATCTTTTGTAGTGATAGAGGGTTACTATCTATTGATGCGTTTACTCCTACTTGTAAAATAGTACCATTTCCTGATAATTGTGTACTAAGTTTGTCAATAAATACAGAAGCTGAATATTCTGCTACATTATATTCTGCTGTACCATACTCAGCAATGTTTCCTTCTTTTGTTTGTACATCAGCATTATTAAAACTGTTTTCATAATCAAAAGCCCATTTCAAAGCTAATGTAGTATTAATAGCACCTATGACTGTTACATTAATCTTTTTAGGTATCTTAGTTACAGCAGGATTACCAAAATCTAAGTATGGTGATAGGTAGCTAAATACATAACTAGAACCACCATCAGTAAAGTTTTTATACTGTGCTATACCATTAGGTTGTCCTAACAGTAACCTGTTGTCATTTGTTACCGCTAATGATGATGGGTCTATACTATCCCATCTAGTTACTCTGTATGAGCCATCAGGTAGTGTTGCTCTTACATCAAAACAAAATGTAAAACCTGAAGCTGGTAAAGTTAGTAAATAAAATGCTTCTTTCTCATAGTATATACTTCTTATCTCATCTTTGCTCTCTACTGCTACAAGAGAAAGAAAGTTATCTCTTACATTCTTTGACAAGTCTCTTAGTGGTGCTGACTTCTCTTGTATGGTTCTACCTAGACTTCTTAGACCACTATCAGATAGAAATACTAAATCAGTACCTATAACTTGTACAGAGTCTCTTGCAATACAACCTGTACCTACTATTACATCATTTAATGATATGTTACTTATATCATCTGCATTTTGATATAATACAATGTGATGTTCACAGAATATTACTAGAAAGTTATTATGTGCAGCTAGTGCTGTTATCTTGTCACCACCAGGTACAACTTTTTCTAAGTTTAACTGTCCTGAACCTGAACCAGTAAAGTCTGAACCGTCTAGTAATACACTGTGGTATATTGTTAATGGGTCATCTTTTATATCAGCCATCCACATTCTGCCAAAAGCTGATAGTGCCACATTCGGTATAAACGTAGTTGCCCCATACCCAGAAGGAACATTACCAACATCTACCAGTCTTCTGAAACCAAAACTTCCTGTTGGTAGTTTATTATATACCAAAGGCTGATGATTTTTTTGTACTGCATACATATGTGGACTAAAATTTAAACCACTTTCAAACTCTGCCTGTTTAAACTGCCAGTTGTTGTCTGTTATACTATAACCTAATGTTCCTGTGGCACTTACATTATATACAGGAAGAGCAGACATAGTACCTTCACCTTCATACAACTTTTCATCACCACCACTAATAATAGTATGTGATCCTGTAGCTGTATAATTATCAAACTCTACCATACACTCTGGTACTGTAGATGTACCACCAGCAGTTGTTTGATATTCCCAACCTTTTCTAGCAGCCATTCTACCAGACTTATCAATCACAGCATTATCTGCTTCTAATGTAAATGACAAGTCAAGAGTTACACCAGAGTCTTGTGTGTTAATACCAAAGAAGCCTGGTGATGTTATTGCTACTGGTTGTATAGGTTTGTTAGGCATTATGAAGGATACCACACTGTTTCTTCATCAGGTCTTCTTGCAGCTTCTATAGCTATAGCATCTCCTAAAGCCTGTTTAGCTACTGCGTACTGACTTGATACGCTGATACCTCCGTCTTCACCACGTTCTTCTATTGCTTTAGCCCATGCTAAAGATGTAATTATATTCTTTTGTATAGCAGTAGTATCTGTATCATTTGTTAATTCTTCTTCAGGTATAACTAAGTCAAACCTTATTACATAATCACCATCAGGAATAGGATATAAATCTATTTGCCCATCTCTATCAGGGTCTACACCATTAGGATTATAGTATAATGGCGCACCCTGTGTAGGTGTGTCAGTTAACAACAAACTTTGTATAAAGTATGTTGATGTTTGATAACGTAAAAATACATCTTCTGTATCATTATGTGCAGAGATGATTCTAAACTTGTTTCTAGCACCGTCTAAGTTGTAGTTAAATGTGCCTTGTTGTGTCGTAAACGATACTGTACTTCTTAGTACATCCCAGTTCCATGCGTCTTCTGTTTCTCTTTTAGCATCATTAACTAAAGCACCTATCAAAGAAGAATACCCATTCTGAGACACACTGGTTACTTGGGCTTCTCTGAGCCTAACCAGTACATCATTTACTAAATCTAAATATGTAGTTGTAAGTGCCATTTAGCAATCCCATTTTCTTAGTGCTTTATTAATCCTACTATTAGGATCATTAGCAGTTTTACTACCTGTTCTTTTCTTTTTCATTCCTTGCATCCTAGCACAGAAACTCTTACGCCTAGATGCTGCCTTGGGTGACTTCTTTGCTTTTTTTCTTGATACTGGCGGTTTTAAGTTAGCACCTGTAGTTCTTTTAAAATACTTTCTACCAGCTTCATTAAGACCACCTTTAGGATTTTGATACTTTTTTTGAACCATTTTTCTTCCTTGCAAATGTTCTTACATTGGTAGGTTTACCACCTGTATTACCTGCTGCTCTCTTTCTTCTTACAGCAGACTTTCTTTGTGCTTCTGTCATACTCTTAGCTTTAGACCTAGGTACACATTTAGGATAGGCTCTTTTACTATCTTTAGTAGACTTACGACCACAAGCCTGAAACTTACCTTTCTTCTTAGGCGCTCCTATATCTACCCAGTCACCTTTCTTGCCTTTACCAAACCATTCTTTTAGTGACATAGTAAGCAACTCCTACAGGTATAACAACAATTATAAAAAACATAACTAAACCCATTTATGCGTAACCTCCACCTCTTTTTTTATACTCACGCACTAAATAGCTATTAGCGTAAGCTGATGGATAAACATCAAACTTACGCTTTGTCTCTGCTTTGACTCTGTTATACAGAGCCTTGTTAGTAGGTGTAGGAGACTTCTTAGACTTTTTTGCTGCCACTTTTAGCCCTCTTTTGTGCTGTTTTAGAAAGTTCTTTAAGATGAAAAAGTTTCTTACTAGACTTGGTATGTGATGCACCAGAATGTAATGTACCATCACTCATCTTGTGCATCTTACCTTTATGCTCTTTACCATCTCTAAAATAGTGAGCTACGCCCTTAGCCATTATGCTTTTCTCTTAGCTGGCTTCTTCATTGGCTTTTTAGCCATCATCTTCTTACCACCATAACCTTTATTCATACCGTTTTTCATTGGTTTCTTCTTGCCTTTCATCATGCCGTACATAGACTTCTCCTTAGCTTAGTTTTAAAATAATAGTAATAAGTATTAATACAATAGAACCAAAACAACCAATTAATATAGTTTCTAGTCTTTTTATTTTAGAAAGTGTCTCAACCCACCTTTCTGCACATACAGCCTCATGGGATGTTAATCTTTTATCTAGTTCGTTTAATAACTCTTCTGTCTTCATCGTTTAAACACCTCCTGCACTAGAACTACTTATTTGTTTATATTCATTTTTGCTTGTTCGTTCATGATTTACGAATTTGTGGATTTGGGCAATCACAGTCAGGTATTTTTCCGCTTGCAGTTTTAGCACTTACGCAAAAGCAATCTTTCTTTGGTTTTTCTGCTTCTTTTATTTTTTCAAGTAACCCCGCATAATTTCCAAATGCGCTCATACTTTAACTCCTATATTTAATCCAGTTAATTCTGTATCCTCACCTATATAACCTTTCAAGAATGTATTAAAAGATAAACTTATTCTTTCTTTGCCTACTACTTTTTCTACCATGTGAGTTAAGTTAGAAGGAAAGATAACTAAATCATTTGTGCCTGTTTCAAACCACCAACTCTCACTATTAAAAAGGTTATATTCTTTAGCAGGTATTTTTAATTGCTGATAACCATCTTTAAAAAAATAAATTTTATCTTTTGTTTTATCAGTTTGAACATAAAACACACCAGATATAAAACTGTTAGGATGTGCGTGTTTGTGGTGAAACTGACCTTCTTTTGTATAGTTACACCATGACTGTGTTATGTAAGGCTCAACATTATTTTTAGGTTGATATATATTTTTAAAATATTCTTTTACAGACTTTTCTATAAATTGTTTTAGTTTTTTCATTTCTTTATTATTTAAAATATTATTATCAATTGATGTTGTATTACCTGTATTACCTCTTGTCTTTTGTTCAGTTATAAACTTTATTTCTTTTTCTGTAATACCTTTGTGTTCAAAAAAAGTTACTGCTGTAGGAAACAAAGAATGAGTTATCAATTAACCACCAGCACTAGCATTGCCTAAGTTAATCCATGTTTGATTGTCTTCATCCCAGTTATAATTATTGCCATCAGTAGGCATTGCAGATGGTGCTTGCCATGTAGCATCAGCAGTAGATAAAACCCAACTACTGTATGATTTAGGAGGCATAAAGTAATCGCTGTCGATATAGTATGTATAACCTATACCAGCATAATTTCCTCTAAAAACTGTTCCTCCGTTTTGATGAGAATTTTTTATTGTGTTATAACTAGTTCTTTTAACAGTACAGTTATGAAAGTTTCCATAATATTCTTCCCAGTCATAAGTTGTATCAGTTTCATCTTTGCCTGTAATAACTTGTGTTACTACATTGGCTGAATTTAAAAGTGCATAATGTCCCATACAAAATCCTAAAAAATAATTGTGCCTGTACCAGCAGTAAATTTATAAACTTTATAACCTGAACGAGAAGAAGTATCTTTTGTAGAAGTAAGTCCCCCGCCAATAGTTGCAATATCTGGAAAACTATTTAGGTATGCAATAACAACAATTCCAGAACCACCATTTGAACCTGATGTAGCACTTCCTCGTCCATTTCCTCCGTTACCAGTGTTAGCAGCCCCAGCACCAGAAGACGAAGACCCAGTTCCTCCTGTAGAATATGTAACTGACGATCCAGTAATACTTAAAGATTGACCTGCTCCTCCTGTTCCATTTGTGCCTGCTTCACCGTTGTTTCCAGGTGCTGAAGCACCACCGCCTCCTCCTGCATGTAAATTAGGACTACCTGCTCCAGTTCCACCACCATTACCTTGACTGGGTGTTGTATTAGGTTGATTGCCTGAGCCACCCGAACCTCCATAAGCACCACCGCCACCACCAGAACCACCATTATCGCCAGCAGCACCTCCAGGAACATTACCTCCTCCGCCTCCTCCTCCAGCAGAAGTTATTGTAGAAAATACAGAATTTCCTCCAGCATCACCGTTAAATACTTTAGGGTCAGAACTAGGTCCTGATACATAAACACCTCCTGCACCTCCTGCACCTACGGTTACTGTGTAAGATGTACCTCGTACAATACTTAAGTTGTCCTCTCTATAGCCACCAGCACCGCCTCCACCTCCATAATTTCCACCGCCTCCAGCACCTCCAGCAACTACTAAATATTCAACAGAAAAACTTTCTGCTCCAGTAGGTACAAAATTAGAAAATAATAATTGATGTATTCCAGTCATTATGAAATATTCCCAGTAAGTACAGCTAAGTCTGCTGTGTAACTAAACATAATACTTGCGACACCATTTGCATCTAGGGTATGTAGAGCAGTTGCTGCTAAATCTCCTGCTTTGACTGCATTAACAGCAGTACAAGCCAATGATGCTGTACATCCATTTACAGAACCAAGAGAAACAATATCGCCTACTCCAAACACACCTGTCGGAACTGTAACTATTACGTTTGCTGAATTTATTGTTACTTGATTACCAACGTCACCAATTGCAAGGGTGTAGTTTCCACTTACTTTTGTGCTTAACGGTATGTCTCTTAAATTTCCATCTACATCAGATACTATTGTACCGCTTGTTATAGCTCCAGCAGCACTAACACTAACAGCAGTATCTATAGTAGCTCCGTTTATTGCAGGACTAGTTAAAGTTTTATTAGTTATAGTTGCTGTACCTATTTCAGACACTAATGTAGAATCAGCACCTAAAGGTAACAACATTGTATTTGTAGCACTAAGAGAATGATCTTGTGCTTTTAACTTTTGACCATGTGTGTTAGCATGACAGTTTAACTGTATTTGTCCTTCTGCTGAAGAACCATCACCTTTTATCTCAAATACTTGTGTTGCAGGATCTACTGTTAAGTTACCTGATGTGTTTGTTAGGTCTGCATTTAAGTTTAATGCTGCTGGGTTTGTACCTACTTCTACAATAACATTACTACTATTCTTTGTATACAATCTTTTATCAGCAGTATTGACTGCTAACTCTGCTCCTCCAACAGCACTAGTAATATCAGCGGTAGCTGGTACTCCTGATGAGTCTTTCTTTTTAGTTAAAATGGTTGTCATTAGTAAGTACCCCCTTCAATTGTACTTGATTCTGTTAGAACTGTGCTTCCTCCATCTTGTAGCACTCCTGTAAAGTTTGCCGTAGCAGCATCTAAAAAAGCTGTATCAGCATCATAACCCTGAACTGATACACCTATCATTGATTGTGTTAGTACATTACTGGCACTGTGTTGTAACACACCAGTAAAATTTGCAGTAGCATCAGAATAACTAACACCTCCTCCTCCTGTAACACCAGCAGAAGCTACTGATACACCAATATCAGCACTTGTTAGTACATTGCTACCACTTTCTTGTAATATTCCTGTAAAGTTTGCTGTAGCATCAGAATAACTAATTGTAGATTGTGCTGTAACAAATTCTACATCAGTTGCACCAGAGTTTACTGCAAGTACAAAAGTAGCATTACCAGAAAAATCAGGTAAGAGTGATGCTCTAGCAGAAGCTACAGTAATCGCACTTGTACCGCCCTCACTGATAGCTAAAGGTAGTTGCTCAAATGTAGCAGTACCTGCACCGCCTGTACCTCTAAAAAAAGCCATAATTATTCCTTAACATAAAAAACCCTCCGAAGAGGGCTATAATGTTTACCAGTTTGGTCTTCCAACAAAGCAAGTATATGTAGCAGTTGCTAAATCAATAGCACCACCTGTATTGTTTTCTACTTGAAACTCTATTGTATCTGATCCTGTTACTTGTGCAATAAGGTTTAAATCTTGTGCAGAACTGCTAGTTGCTACACCTAATACCATATCACCTACACCTACACCAGATACTGTAATAGCAGTAGCTTCTTCATTGCCATCTGCTACTGAACCAAAATTAAATGTATCTTTGATTGCCCAGGTATCAGAAAAAGCTCCCTGAAACTGTCTGAGTTCTCCTCTTTTTACTGTAGCCATTATTCATCCTTATAAAGAAAGGGTTGACTACTAGAGCTAACCCTGTTATTAAAATTAAGCTGGGACAACAAGTGCAACAGCAGATGTATCTCTTAGCTCACCAGTACCATATAAGGTATCAGCAGTTAAAAGTGTACCTAAATGCTCTTGCTTGTATTGTGTTTGAACACGAACACCAAGTTGCTCAACTAATACTCCAAACTCAGGATGGAATAACAAACATACTCTAGCACCACCAGAACCACTAGTTGTGTCTACATTGGTAGATACATATACTTTAATACCATATATGTCACCAATCTGACCATTTCTAATAGTGTTAGCATTACCAGCCTCACCTGTAAATGCTTGTTCTGTAAATCGTGATAGACCCATCATTACGTTTCTAGCTACAGGTGGAATAACAAAGTTACGATTATCCATAGGAACATCTTGGTCATCAAGACGCTGTATGGCTCTTCTAAACCCTGCATCACTAATAGCACTTTCATTGTTACTACCAGCTACATAAAATGTAGAACCATCTGCTCCTAAAAAGCCTTTGTCATAAGCAGCAGAACCTCCTCCTGACTGAGCCTGTCTACCTAAAGATAATACATCTGTATCTACTCTAGTAGCTAACGCATAACCAGCATCATCTGTGTAGAAACGTCTTAGTGAACTTAATGCCTGTACTTCAGCAAAGTCTTCAATCAAACGACTATACTCATAGTGTTGGTTAATTGTTACAGTCTTTTCTGAACCAGACTCTTGAATAAGAGTAACTTCTGTTTCAGCAGCCTTAGTTGAGGCTGAACCACGAGCAGGAGCAGGAAAGTGAACTACATCACCTTTTTTACCCTTCATGTTCATTGTTTTAATTAAGTTAGCAGCTACAAGATTTTTCTTGTAACCAGCGATAATTTCATCCGACCAAATCTCAGGTATAAAACCTGCGGTATTGACTTCTGATTGTACTACATGATTAGTACCTAAACCCATTTTAAAATTCCTTTTCTAAAATATCATCCTCTAACTCTTCCTTCTCTATGTGCTCTTTCAATTTCTGGCAACATAGATTCGTACTTGTTAGGATCACTGTTAATAAGATTTCGTATATCAGAACGTCTAAAGATTTTCTTTGATGGTGCTTCTCCGCTACCGCTTGCTACAGTTGTAGTAGCACTCTTGATGTCTTGTGACCTAGCTTGTTTCTCCATCTCTACAGTTTTACTACCTACCTGTCTCTTTTCTTTCCATGTAGAAATAAGCTCGTCAGCAGCATCATAATCATACCTACGATCAGCCCTCATAAATAACTCTGCTCTTACTTTAGAATTATTTACCCAGTCCTGAAACCCTTGATCTTTTACTACATCAGTAAAGTCTGGATGTTTTTCTTTCAGTGACGAAAGAGCTTTAGACCTCTGCATCTCTTGGGTTAACTGTTCTGCTTGTCTAATCTTAGGGTGATTTTGTATTGCCTTGTCTACAGCCTGTTTAGGGTTAGCAAAAAAATCATCATCATTAGATTCTTCTGGTTCTGCTTGCTTTGTTTGTGGTTGACTTTGAACATAAGAATTAGCAACCCTACGAAGTTCTCCTAACTCTGTACCTTGTCTGCCTATTAACTTCTCAGCTTGTTGGTGCATAGATATAACTTCTTGAAGAGTTTTCTCCTTATACTTCTCAGGAATCTCTACTTCTGTTTTAACTTCTTCAGCTTTTACTTCTTCTTGCTGTGGTTCTTCTTTCTTATCTTCTATTTCTTCTACAAACTCAGCCACTATTACTCTCCTGTGTCAGTTGACATTTTAGGAAAGACACTTTGAATGGGGGTCTAACCTTGTCCCATACTACTATACTCTTGACCTATACCCACTTTTCTTTCATACTTCATATGACTCTCTCTACGTCTAACCCACGCATCTGATGCAGTGGGGAAGTCACCTGAACAACCATCTAGGTCTATTCTTGGTTTGCTGATTATGCGTTTAGCTTCAGCATTACAAGATGGGCAGTTAGTTGTTTTTACTGAATCATCAATGTATTTCTCAAATACATAATTATTTTTACATTGAAACTCAAATATTCTTTTAGTCATTATGTGTTGACATACATTAAGTCTTCATTAGGGTGTGCTTCTTCTTCACATAAATCTTCATACACCTTTTCAGACATATCTTTTAACCCTAACATATACTTTAGTATATCTACCTGTCCTTTAGCAAAATAAAAATCTTCACTAGTTTCACAGTTCTGAACACTTTTGTATTCATCATACATTTTTTGTAAATCTTCCATTAAGTCTTTCCAACCTGGTGAAGACATCATTGAAAAACGGTTATCATAGTAATTTAATATTTTTTTATCCATTGGCACGTTTTTTGCTTTATTATTGCGTGATTATAGCACACTTTTTTGTAAAAGTCAAGTATTTCTTGAAGATTGTAGTTGTAATTCTGCAATTCTAGCTTTTGTATCTATATCTTTCTCTTTTAAAGCCACATTTGCTAGTTTTATACGTCTTTCAAACTCTTTTGAAGGGTCGTTTGCATCTCCAAGGTACTTAGAAGCACTAGCAGCTATCTTAGCTTGTGTTTCTACTGGTTTTAACTGTGTTTCTACCGCTTCTCCTTGTGCTTTAGCTTGTTTTAGCTGTACATCAGCTTGTAAATCAGCTAATTCTAGCTGTGCTTTCTGTAATTGTAGCTGTATAGCAGCTTGTTGTGACTGTGCTTCCTGTGGATTAGGTTGCATCATCTGCTGTAGCTGTTGTATAAGCTGTTCTCTGTTGTTTAAACTAGAGTTTTCTATGATTGCAGATAGAACTAATGGTACAATTGGTGATTCTGCACCTAGTGTTTTCAGTAAATTCATAAACTGCATCTGCTCATGCTCTCTAGCTATGATACCAAGATTACTAGAAGGAATAAAAATAAAGTCTTGTGCAGGATACTTCTCAGGTTCAAACTGCATAAACCTATGTGCAGACTTAGTTATAAATGGAATTAAGAACTGCTCTTGAAAGTTTATTAATGTTCTTTTGTTTTTCTTTATGATTGATGATAATGCTACAGATAATCCTGCTCCTTCAGCAGTAGTCATCGCTTGTAATGATGAACTATCTATTGTTCCTGTAGCCATTAGTAGCATATTCATAAAGGAAGTAGCAGTGTTGATGTTAGAGCCATCTACTGAACCTATCTTGAATGGATATAGTATCTCTGCTGGATTACCATTAGTAAGGATAGTCTTACCAGGCTTTACTTCAAACCTAGCACCTCTAGGTAGTCTGGTAGCATCCATAGCCATCATAGGTACTGTAGCTAGTGCTACGCTGTCAAGGTGTGAACGCACTTGAGCATCAATAGCCTTTTGCATATTGTAGCCCTTTTCAGCAATACCACGACCCCAGAAACGATTAGGAACACTATCATTTTGAAAAGAAACAATAGGTCTATCTTTCATCATGTAAGGTGACTCTTCTGCTTTGAGTAAATACTGCTCATTAGCTATAACTACTATTCCTTCTACAAGGTCACTAAAGTCTGCTGCTTGAGTACCATACTCATCTGCTTGTTTGTTAAATACTTCTTCATACTTTTCTGAATCATCTTGATTCTCTATCATATACTTTGGTATGAGTCCATAGTATCTTAACAACTTAACTCTGTTCTCTTGATAATCAGATACTTCTTGTGATGGTTCTAAATCAGTCTCTATAGCATACTGAGATAGGTCTGAGACTGTCTCATAGACTCCTGACTCCATTGCTGCTACTACAGAGTGGATAGATACCAGTTCTTCAATAGCACAGCCTAGAGCCTCCTGTACGTTGCTTGCAGAGGGGTCTATCAAAAAGTTGTATGGTGTAACTGGTTTGAGTCCAACACAGAACCTTGTTTTCTCTTGTACTCCTACTGCTGTAATACCCATTTCTACTACTGGTTGCATAGCTGGTATTAGTTCTTTTTTCTCATATACAGTAATCTCACCAATACCGTTACCATAGATTGCAGATAGTAAGATAATATCAGAGATTGACTTTCTTACGTTACCCTTCTTAAAGTCTTCTATCATCTGACTACGAATCATCTGAATATCAATCTTTTGTGGATCAAAACCATCATCAGTAATATCAAAGAACTTCTCTCCTCTACCAAATACAGCCTCTTCTATCTCTGCTGTGTGTGACTCTATCGCTTGTTGCAGTGCAGGAGTGATTATTCTGGCTCTTTCAGAATCTCTGGTTTTGTCTGCTGGATCAAAGATACCTCTAAACAATCTTTCATACTCTTGCCATTTGTCCAGATAGTTTGTATCTCTATGTACTTTCCATTGGTCACATTGACCTAGTACCCATGATACAAGAGGATTTACTGTTTTACTGTCATCATACATATTGTTTTCCTTTTAGGGGTGGTAGACATAACGGTATACTACTCTGTGGTTGATTTACTTAGGGGGTTACTTAGTATGTCTTCTATTTCTTCTATATATTTTATAAATTTTGACTTTTCTTTAGGAGGAGGTTTTTGTGCTGTAAAAGGCGGTAAATCTTTTGCATCTAACCTATCTGTTCTTAAACCTGTCACAGCTTTATAAACTTCAATATATTCAGGATTATTATTAAATATAATTTTTCTTACAACAGGGTCTTTTGTTATATCTATATTATTAATTGCTTCAATAGCAGATAAATCTGCAATACCTTCACTAAAATGACCTACTCGTGTTCCTATATATGTAGGGTCATAATCATATTTTTCTTGTATATATTTTTTTAAACCGCCTTTTCCATGTACATAGCTATTAGTTTTGTTTCCTATTAAATTGTTTGTAAAATTTTCACCAACTCCTAATTTTTTTAATTCTTTTTTTACTAAATAAGCATTTGTTTTTGAAAGAGTATCTGAAGACATTAATAAACCCATGTAATTTACATTTTGTATAGCTCCTTTTTTACTATAACCAAAAACATCTTGAAAATTTTTAACCGCTAAAGACGCTTGAGGAAAATTACCTTCTTTTTGTTTTTTTCTTATAGTTTCAGGAGTATCTTCTTCAGTTATACTTCCTTGAAAATATCTTTTTCCTTTAGCTCCTCTTATATGTTCTAATTCGTGAAATAAAGTTTCTTTTTGTTCTTTTTTATTTAAATCAAAAAACGGAGTTGGTAAATATATATTTTTAGGTTCTTTAGCTATTCTAGGATACATATTAACAAAACCATAAGCATTATTACCACGAGAATATTTAAAACCTAACTCTGGATTATCTATTCTTGGGTCAAAAGTATTTTCTGATAACATTCCAAAAAGAGTTTCTTTGGTTGTTTGTTGTTTTTTATCTAGTTTAGCCATTTTAGTATCCTGTTATCATGTCTAGTGGTTCGTATTCTTCTTCTTCATAGTATGTAGTATATTCTGGTATCTGTACCTGTGTGATATACGACAAAGCATCTATTAAATCATCATGCACTTGTGGGTTAGGAAACTGTAACAGCTCATCTAAAAACTCTTTATTCCATTCTCCTTTATTCAAAGTAATCTTACCATGCTCAAACCTACCCTGTAATGCCCATGTAATTCTATCAATCTTTTTCTTGTTTCCATGAGTTACATCTTCTAATCTGAAGTATGTGTTGTATTGACGCATCATATCTGACAAGTAACTCATTATTGCATTTTTACCAACACCTTTTTCTATTCCTACACACAAAGGCTGAAAGTCTGTTACTGCTTGAAATATCTTAGAAGCAGTTTTCTTAATATTCCATCGACCATATTCTATACTATGAACCCACCACCTATCTTCATCTACTTTTACTATTGCTATAGCGGTTTGGTCTAGTCTTTTCTTCCTAGCAGTGTTAGCATTAGGTACGTCAGAGAATCCTGCAATATCACAAGCTATATACCATCTACCTCTTTCTGGTTCTTGTTCATCATACTGTATCCAGTCTTCTTTAAATAAACCACCACTAGCAGCTTCAAAAGAAGCCATAAACTCTTGTCTGAAAGCAAAGCTAGACATTGACTTCCTAGCTGCTTCTATCTCTTTTGGGTCTAGTAAATCATTATCAAAAGAGTTAAAATGCCATGCTTTGAACTCTGAATCACCGCTATCATTAGCGTAGTTGTATAAATCAAAGAAATGGTTTCTACCATAAGGTGTGCCTATAAACAACGCAGAGCCTTTCTGGTCAGCTAGAGCAGGCCTGATAATAGTTTCCCATACCTCTGACTTCATAGAGCCGTACTCGTCCATTACAACAAACTTTAGAGATACTCCACGCATTGTCTCTGGTCTATCTGCACCTTTCAATGATATTGTAGTACCATTGATGAGTTTAATCTGTAGATTATTAATATGACTAGAATCTACTACTGGGTGTCCTAACTCAAGAAGAGTAGACCACATTACATCTCTAGCCTGTCCCTGAGTGTTGGCTATGTACCAGACATGACCTTTCTCAGTTTGAAGAGCATTAATAATTAATAACCATGCTGCTAGTCTGGATTTACCAGTTCTTCTACCAGCTACTACTACTTTGAATCTAGTGGTATCATTCCATACCTTCTGTTGCCATGATAGTAACTTTACATCAAGCTCCATCAGAATCCTCTATCACTATAGGTTTTGGTTCTGCTACTGATGATATGTTGATTGTTATTCCTTTGTTTAGTTGTTTGTCTTTTTCAAATATAGAAGTAGGTAATGCTCTATCCATTAGTAGCTTTAGTGCTGCCATCTGATGTGGGTGTTCATCAGTCATGGCTATGTCTATTGTTTTCTTGAGAACCCTGTCACCATTGGTAATGAGCATCCTAGCCATAAGTTCTCTAATCTTTTGTGTTTCTTCTCGTTTTGAGACAAGAGAACTCTTTTTTCTCTTTGTTTTGAGAGCAACATACTCCATTTCCTTCTTAGAGGGTCTACCAGGTCTTCTCTTTACTTTAGTGCCTACTGGTGTGAGAGTCTTGGCTTTAGTAGCGTATGTTCTTTTCTTCTCTTGTTCTATTGAGCTTTGAGTAGAGTCTTTTAACTCCTCCTCAATATTCTTAGAGTGTTCGATATCCATTGATTTCCTATACTCATTATATAGGTCAATATAGTTATAATGTTCATAGTAATTTATAATAAGAATAATAAATGATTATTAATAATTAATTACTATGGAACTGAATGTCCAGTATGACTATATAGACTCTTTCTTCAAAAACATAATTCTAGCATATTTTTATTAATTTGTCAACTACTTTTTTTAGTGTCGGTGTGGGTTCAGCATAAATACAACACTGCAGCATACCCCCTCCCCCCATATCAATCAAGTTGGCATGATTCTTGCTATAGCAATTTCTATGCCACAATAATCACTCAAGCAGCAGGGACATTATGGCATGATAATTGCTTGCAGCTACACAATAACCCTATAATAAATAGTAGTTTACCTGGTAAGTTGGCATGATTCTTGCATGCGGTCGCGTGTGATTCTATGTTGCACCACAACGCAACATTATGCACAATCTTAGTGCATCTAATACTTTAGTATATAATACTTTAGTATCAATCAGTTATCATAGTTTAAAACTATCAAATTAAAACAATTAATAGAAAAATAATATTGACATTTTAGGAATTAATAACGATACTACATAGACAAACATTTAAACGACTAGGAGGTAATTAAAATGAAATTAAATCATCACAAATACAAGCAGAATTACATTAATTATATTCTTGATACTGTTGAAACAGATTCAGAATTAAAACGAATTACAGGAAAACAAGAAAAAGCAAAATATATTATTGATCGCTTTTATAAAGAATATGGTTTTCGTGTTGATTATGGGAAGGATGTTTTCAATAGAATAGGTAAACAAAAAGCAATTGCAGAATGGTTGCAAGGTCTCGCTCTGGATCTTCCATATTATTATCAGGATATTATTCATCTTGCTGTTGACATGGGTAGTATTGATCCTAAGCCTGGCGACAAGCTGCAAGAAAAAGTTGTTAATAATTACTGGTTATTTATGGCTAACATCATTATACTAATTGAAAATAAACTAAACAAAGGGGAATTTAAGTAATGGACACACTATTAAATTTTATGTTATATTTATTTATGTTGTTTTGTATTTTGTTCACTGGTGTTATATTTTAAAATGGAGGAGTATAAACAATGAAAGATAAAATAAAAATAGATCAAGATACATGGATATTTGTGTATAGTGAGATTGCAGCTTATATTCTGGAATACTGTTCTTCAGACCCAACTACGGAAGTAGACAAGAATGGGGATGAGCATTACACCGAAGAAAAACAAGAACAATTTTGTGAAATTGCTAGTGAGGTTGAAAGTATTATGGAAACTTTTTTTGAAAAAGGAGAATAAACAATGAAAGATAAAATAAAAGTAGTTTTAGATGTAACCAGCTTGTTTGTAGCATTTGGAGTGGTGATGTTTACTGCTGGTTCTATGTTTATTGGGATTGCTGATTTTACGTTAAAAGATGTAATCATCTCTTGTGCTATAATCTTTGGGATAGGGTGTTTAAACGTTTGGTTGATTATTCAACACGTTATTGAGTTTGTAAAACTAAAAACTAAGGAGAATAAATAATGAAGTGTTTATCTTGCGATTGTATCTTGGACAACCAAGAAGATAATATAATAGGCAGTAACACTAATGAGCGTGTACAACTCTGCGTTAACTGTTTACCTTTACCAGAATTAGATGATAATTTTGGGTACTCAAGCGGAGCAGAAGTGTTGGATATAAACGACAATATACGCTTGAGTGATACTTAAGTATTATTTACATTTACTCCAAAATATGTTATTACTATGTAATATATTATTATGTATTATAATTATTATGATTATTATTACCATGTATTACTTTATATTATATAGTCTCAATTGATGAGGAATTTATGAAAACTAAAAGTAAATTTATTCGTAATTTACCATGTTCACAAATAGTGGATTGCTCAGATTCTGGCAGTTCCAACGTAGGAGAGTATGAGAAAGAGGATGGTAGCAACTATTATTTCTGTTATAAGTGTAATAAACCATTAAAACGTGATAAGAAGCCCGTAGAA
>Ga0181411_1000140_pt1 | contig 23956 bp, 24 predicted proteins | sample 34SPOviralmetaG_FD_130114 | JGI IMG/M metagenome (GOLD analysis project Ga0181411, IMG submission 130114) | Marine viral communities from the oligotrophic San Pedro Time Series (SPOT) site, San Pedro Channel, CA, USA - 34 SPOT_SRF_2012-07-09 | ecosystem: Environmental > Aquatic > Marine > Strait...
CCTACTGGTTATAGTGCAATTACAGAATTATGGAACGGATCTTCATGGACTGAAATAGGAAATCTGTCCACAAGCTACGCTGGTAATATAGGTACTGGTAGTTCTGCAGCTGCTTTAAATATACCCGGTAAATCAGCTCCATCTACTTATCCAGGTGCGTGCGAAGAGTTTACAGGAGATATTACGTTACAAACAATAACAGTATCGTAGACTTGACCTTTATATAGAAAGATATATAAAGACATTAGAAATGAATAAAGGAGATCGTATGACAAAAGAAAAACGCAATATTGCGACTAAGTTAGAAACTGAGTCTAAGTATTTAACTAATATATTAGATAGAGATGACGTTAAGAATTTTAAGAAATTAATCCCAGAATTACAAGATACATGGATGAAGAAACAAATGTTTCGTACAGAAACAGAAATGAGATTCTCTGTGTTATCTGATAATAAATATCCAACCAAAGCTGCAAAGTATTGGCAATCTGTAAGAGAACAAAATACTCACTTTGAGAACTTAGTTCACTTATCATTTGATGCTAGAAAGAATGAAGTTGAGATAAAAAAATTAGAGCGCGATATTAAAAAAGAAAAAGACTCATTAGAGAAAGAACTTAAAAAAGTTGAGTTAGAAGAAAAATTATATGGTAAAGCACAAATGGAACTTGTGGCTAAACATAGAATGAGAGAAGTTTCTCTTTGGTCTAAACTTAAAAAAGAATTTCACGATGGTTCTTTTGATGATAGAGATGTTAACACGCACCAAGCTCAATCTTATTTATTAAGATTCCAAAGACAGAAAGAAACAATAACTCCTGGTACAACACAACCAGAAGTATTTAATATATTAGGGCAACTAGAGGCTTTAGAAAAAGGATTAAAAGAAAAGACACTATCTTTAGATAGTAAGAAAACTAAGAAATTAAAATGAAGTTCGATTTTTGTTATTTAGGTCAGACGGTCTTAAAATACCAGGTCCCCCTGGAAGTATTCGTAGGTCTTAATGAAATCTATGAAAGACAAAAGAAACAATTACCAAAAGCCAATAAACAGTTAGTGGGTAAAATAGAAGACGAAGTTTCCTTATATTATTCTGGTCCCAACAGCGAGAAGATGCATCAACATTGTTTCTTACCACAAGATATACTGAAATGGTTTCATTCTGTTTTTGATCACTACACAGATTGGAACAAGATAGGTCCAACAAAAAAGAATATAAATTCTGTTTGGGTTAATGAAATGAAAGCACATGAATATAATCCAATACATATTCATCAAGGTAAATTATATACAGGTCTATCATCAGTAATGATTATGAAACTACCTAAAGAAACAGGTTTGGAGTATTCAGCTGCCGACAAACCTATGAATGGCAGACTACAAATTATAGGTGCAGCAGCTGGTCAATTTTGTAAAACAGATTATTCACCCAATATGAAGATAGGAGACTTCTATGTTTTTCCATACGACATGAGACACTGCGTATATCCGTTTAACGGAACAAAAGAAAAAAGAAGAACATTAGTTTGTAATGTAGATGTTGATTATAATCCCGTGTCTTCAAGAACTGGATCTGGACAATTAGGTTTATGATACCAAAAATGCCTAGATGGCAATCATACGTTGCCCAAACAACACAACCTATTTTTACACCTGAACAATGCAAAATGATTATTGATGCAGGTCATCAATGTGCGCCTGAAGAGGCAAAAGTTGGTGGAGGACCTACAGGTAAGCATGATACTAAAAAAAGAGTTACAACAATATCTTGGATACCTTTTTCTAAATTACCTGAGATGTACAAAGTTATTGAGAATCAATTATCTATTGTAAACTTAAATCATTTTTATTTTGATGGTGTAAGACTTACAGAACCCGCACAGTTTACAGTGTATCCTAAAGGTGGTTTTTATGATTGGCATATGGACTTAAATGCATTTGGTCAGGATGGTCAAAACCCAATTAGAAAAATATCTATGACTTGTTTATTATCAGATCCATCAGAGTTTACAGGTGGAGATCTTTTGTTTTCAGATGCTGGTGGAGAACAAACACCATTAAAATTAAAACAGGGACAGGCTATATTTTTTGCATCATTTTTAAGACACAAAGTAGCCCCGGTTAAGAAGGGGGTTAGAAAGTCATTAGTAATGTGGTTTGGAGGACCGCCTTTTAAATGAGTCAACTACAAAGAAAAATACTATTTCCAACTGCTGTTTATTTTAAAGATTTACCTAACTCTAAAGAACTTAATAAATATTTATTCAAGGAAATAAAAAAGTGGCGTAAAGCAGATCCTAAAGGAGAAGCAAAAACTAATTCTGGTTTTGGTTGGCACAGTAAAACAGATATGGATAAGCGAAAAGAATACCAACCCCTTATCGATGAATTATTTAAAATGGCTATGGAGTGTAATCAAGATTTTGGTGTTGAAGGTAAATTAGGACTAGGTAATATGTGGGCTAACGTTAATCCTACATACAGTTATAATAAAACTCATACACACCCAAACTCATTGTGGTCAGGTGTGTATTATATTAAAGTGCCGAAGAACTCAGGCAAGTTATTTTTAGAAGACCCTAGACCAGGACCTAATACACATATGCCTAGAAGACTAGATAATCTACCCGAACAATTATGGAGAGTATGTGCTTATGAACCTGTAGAGGGACGTATGATCTTTTTTCCATCTTGGCTTCCACACGGTGTTGATATAAATTTAAATACAGACAAAGGTGAAAAGAACTGGAGAATATCTGTGTCTTATAATTTTATACAAATATGAGTTTTAATAAAAATAAATATCAAGTTATACGTGGTGCTATATCTAAAGAGATAGCAGATATAGCTTATAGGTATTTACAAATATCAGCTGAAGCAGATCGCTGGATGTTACAGAATGGTGTAACACATCCTGGCAATAAACTTATTGGTAATTTTAATGATGCACAGGTTCCAAACTCTTACGCTAAATATGGTGATAGACTTATGGAAACACTGCTAGTTAAAACTATAGCTGTAATGCAAAAGAAAACAGGTCTTAAATTAGTGCCTACGTATTCTTATACAAGGCTATATAGAAACGGTAATATTCTTAAAAGACACAAAGACAGACCAAGTTGTGAAATATCTACCACTCTTAATCTAGGTGGAGATCAATGGCCTATATTTATCGATCCTACAGGGTCTGACAACGTCATAGACGAGTATAAAGGCATACATAAGCCTGGAGCACCCAAAGGTATAAAAGTGGATCTAAAACCAGGAGATATGCTTATTTACTCTGGTTGTGAGTTAGAGCATTGGAGAGAGCCTTTTGAGGGTAAATTATGTGGTCAAGTATTTCTACATTATAATCATGCAGATGGACAGTTTGCAAAGTCTAATTTATATGATAAAAGACCTATGCTAGGAATAGTCAAATAACGTTGAACATCAACGCAATCTAATATAATCTGGAGATCTATGTTACAGAAGATAGGGTTTGCACCTGGAATCAATAAACAAATCACTGCTACGGCTGCTGAAGGCCAGTGGATTGATTGTGATAATGTAAGGTTTAGGTATTCTACACCTGAAAAAATAGGGGGTTGGACACAGCTAGGCGCCGATAATATGACAGGCGCAGCGAGAGCTCTACATCAATTTACTAATAGTTTAAGTAGAAAGTATTCTATCATAGGAACAAACAGAATTTTATATGCTTACTCGGGTGGTGTATTTTATGACATACACCCTATCAAATCTACAAACACATTATCAAATGCATTTAGTACAACTAACGGATCAGCAACAGTTACTATAAACTTTTCTGGTGATCATGGTATACAAGCTGGAGACATTGTTTTATTAGACAATTTTTCATCTATTACTAATTCTAATTTTGGTGCATCTGATTTTGATGACATAAGATTTATGGCTACAACAGTGCCATCATCAAGCACCATTACGATAACAATGCCATCAGCAGAATCAGGGTCTGGAGCAACACAGTCTGGTGGTATTAGAGTTCAACATTATTATCGCGTTGGACCTGATGTTCAGTCACAAGGTTTTGGTTGGTCACTAGGATCTTGGGGAGGAGAAGCAGTAGGAGCTTACACAACAGTTTTATCTGCAGACATAAATAGCTCAACAACAAGTATTACTTTAAACGATGCATCACAATTACCAAGCTCTGGAACAAACTTTATATTAATAGGAACAGAAGAAATATCATACACAGGTATATCCACCAATACTTTAACAGGTGTAACAAGAGGTGTAAGAAATACCACAGCAGCATCACACTCTTCAGGAGCCACAGTTACAAATACATCTGAATATGTAGCATGGGGTGAAGCAGCTTCAGGTGACTTAATTGTTGATCCTGGTATGTGGTCTATTGATAACTTTGGTGACAAAGCTATTTGTTTGATTGTAGATGGTGAAGTATTTGAATGGAACTCTGCAGCAACCGATGCAACTAATTCTAGAGCAACTATTATTTCAGGTGCACCAACAGCATCAAGACATATGCTCGTATCTACACCGGACAGACACTTAGTATTCTTTGGTACAGAAACTACAATTGGTACAAAATCTACACAGGACGATATGTTTATTAGATTCTCGGACCAAGAAGATATTAACACGTATACACCTACAGCAACCAATACAGCAGGTACACAAAGACTTGCCGACGGATCACGGATCATGGGAGCCATTAGAGGTAGAGATGCGATCTATGTTTACACAGACACAGCTTTGTTTTTACAAAGATTTGTTGGTCAACCTTTTACATTTGCTTTTGTTCAAGTTGGAACAAACTGTGGACTAGCTGGAAAGAATGCAGTGGTTGAAGTAGATGGTGCAGCTTACTGGCTATCTGAAAATGGTTTCTTTAAATATGCTGGTGCTCTTGAGTCTCTACCATGTTTAGTAGAAGATTTTGTTTATGACGATATTAATTTAGATTCTGGTAATCAGATGATTAACGCAGGGCTGAATAACTTGTTTGGTGAGATTATGTGGTTCTATCCAACAGCTAACTCTTCTGTTGTTAATAAAATGGTTTGTTACAATTACCAAGACTCTGGACCACAAAGACCTATATGGACAGTAGGTACATTAGCTAGAACAGCTTGGGCAGATTCTGCTGTATTTGGTAATCCTCATGCATTAGAATATGATTCTGATGGTGTAGAAGGAGCTACTTCATCTACATATGTGCAAGGTAATACAGATGGTATATCAACATACTATCAACACGAAACAGGAACGGATCAGGTTAAAGGAGGAACTGTAACAGCGATTACAGCAAATATTTTATCAGGAGATTTTGATATAACTCAGCAACAACAAGGTGTAGCTTCACTTCGAGGTGATGGTGAATTTTTAATGAAAGTAAGAAGATTTATACCAGACTTTGTGGCTCAAACAGGTAGCACACAAGTTACATTAAATTTAAAAAATTATTCTAATGATACAGCTGCAAGCTCTGCACTAGGGCCTTTTACAGTAAGTTCATCAACAACTAAAGTTGACACGAGAGCTAGAGCAAGAGCCGTAGCTTTAAAAGTAGAGAATACAAGCACAGCTCAAGATTGGAAATTAGGAACTTTTAGATTAGATATACAACCAGACGGTAGAAGATAATGGCAAAGATAGTACAAGTATTAACAAGACCTAGTTCAGAATATCGACAAGATGTTGCTGATGCACAAGTTAGAGATCTTGATGGTATTATACAAAAATTAAATACAACGTATCAACAAGAATTAAAAGATGAGATGGAAGCAGAAAACTTCTTTATAAATTAATGGCAAATAGTTTTATAAATAAAAAAGTAGATCTTACAACGACAAACCTTACAACACTGTATACGGTGCCGTCGTTTAAAACATCTGTGATTAAATCGATTTTAGTATCTGAAGATGCAGGATCAGGAGCTAATATAACAGTGACTTTGGTAGACGCGTCATCAAATATATTTAGCCTGTTTAAAACAAAAGCCATAGCTTCAAATGCTACAACAGAGCTGTTAACACAACCTCTTGTTATGGAGGCTAGTGAGGCTTTGAAAGTACAAGCTAGCGATGCAAATGAATTGCACGTAATAGCATCAATCCTAGAAATAGAACCAAGAGAGGTAACGACGTAATGCAAACAATAAAGCCAGAAAAGATAATAACAACTATATCTAATCTTAAGACAGGTGAGGTATATAAATCAGAGGACGAATGGAAGACAAAAGGCATACCAGAAGCAGAGATTAGAAGAGATGTAAAAGTAATTATGCCTTCGCTTGATTTGTTCCCTAAAACCAAGTAGTGTGAAAAAATGGCAATAACTAGATCACAAATAGCAAGACAATTATTAGCAGAAGGTGGAGTATCATTAGATGATGCCAAAATGATGGCACCAGAAGGTGAGTTTCTTGCATACATAAATTCAAAGGAAGCAAAGATGTTAAAACAAGCTGGTGGATCTGGTATTATGACACCTCTAGGTATTCCTAGTTTTTATGGTTCTGATGCAGGATTTGGTGATGACGATTATAAAGATGAGTCTGCTTCTTTTGATGCTGGTAGTGGTAGTGGAGATGGAAATGGAGGTGGAGGACCAGGACCAAAAGGACCTCCAGGTGGAGGAAAGGATGATAGATCAACTTATGATGAGTTGGGTTATATTACACCAAATCCATATGGCAGACAGGTAACCGATTTTGGAAGAAACGTTGCTAGAGGAACAGCAAGTATTATTGGAGGACCAGTAGCAGGTTTTACGGTAAACCAAATGTTATCACGAGAACAAGACAAACAAAAAGAGTTAATGAACGCTATTCAAAGTGGTTCACAATATTTTGGTAAAACACCACAAAGTTTAACAACACAATTTAAACAAACAACAGGTATGAAAACTGGACCAAGTGGACCTCCAGGTGGAGGTGGTGGAGATAGTCCAATCATTCCAAGATTACCGCAAGTTGCATCATTGCCCACGGACATCGAAACACCAAGAAGTGATTTACAAAAATCATTTGATGTAAGATTCTTTTTAGATCCTAGATTTGCAGCAGCTGAAGGTGGAGAAGTTTCTGTAGATGATGCAGAGAAGATGGCACCTCCAGGTGAATCATTAGCTTATATTAATAACGATGAAGCAGCATTATTAAAATCATTAGGTGGTGCTGGAAGACCTGTAAATCCAACAGGCATACCCTCATTTTTTATTAAAAAAGTTTTTAGAGGAGCAAAGAAAGCTGTTAAAGGTATAACAAAAGCTGTTAAAAAAGTAGCAAAAAGTCCTTTAGGAAAAGCTGCATTAATTTATGGTGCAGGAGCTGGACTTGGAGCTTTTGGTGCCGGAACTGCAAGAGCAGGATCAGGGTTTGGATTATTTTCACCTGGTAATGTTTTGTCAAATTTACAAACAACAGGTGGAAACATTGCAGGTTTTTTTAGTGGTAGAACAAATTTAAATGATTATAAAGGTAAAAGAAGTTTATTTGGAAAGGGTTTAGATTATTTAAAAGAAAATCCAGTGACTGCTGGAATAGCAGCGGCCTCAGCTTTACCCTTATTGACAGGTGCTGGAACAGAGGAAGAAGTTGAAAGCACAGCGCAGAAAATAGCAGATAGAACAGGTATGGATTTACAAGCTATTAGAAAAGAAGTTCAAGATGCTACAGCACAAGGTCAAGATGCTTTAGATGCTTTAGCTTCCAAATACCCATTTTTAACAAGAGCTGACTCTGCTTTAAAAGAAGGTGGAAAAGCTAAAAAGAAAACTTATAAATACAAAGATAAACCTTATGGACCTAAATTCGCTGCAGAAGGTGGTTTAATGAGCCTAGGAGGCATGGAGATGGACCTTAGAGGCGGAGGCTTTGTCCCTTTAGGAAAAGCTGAAAAAGCAGACGATGTGCCTGCTAGATTATCTAAGAATGAGTTTGTATTCACAGCTGATGCAGTTAGAGCAGCAGGTGGAGGAAGTGTTGATAAGGGAGCAGATCTAATGTATAAAACAATGAAACAACTAGAGGATAGAGTAGCATAATGGCTGTACAAGAAACGCGAGTATTACCACCACAATTTATAGAAGATCTAGCAACAGATTACGGAACGCAGTTAACAGCGTTAACTTCACAAGCTATAGATACATCTAAATTTGCACCTACGGTTGCACAACAAGATCCTTTACAAGCACAAGCTGCAACACTTGCATCTTCTGGTATTGGATCATTTCAACCTTTTGTTACTGCAGCACAAACACAAGCAGCTGATGCATCAACACAATTAGGAACTGCAGCAACAGGTATTGCAGGAGCAGAGTCTTTATTAGGAACTGGCGCTGGAACAGGCACAGGTTCTGTATCTTCTTATATGTCTCCATATCAAACACAAGTTATTGATGCTACATTACAAGAGTTCGATAGAAACAGAGCAATACAAGAACAAGCAATCAGAGATCAACAAGCACAACTAGGTGTTCTTGGTGCTGGCAGAGCAGGCGTGCAGCTTGCAGAATATGGTACAGGTCAAGATAGAGAAAGAGCATTACTACAAGCAGGATTATTACAACAAGGTTTCGGTCAAGCACAATCTGCAAGACAACAAGATTTAAGTAACAGAGCTTCGCTTGCAGGACAAAGAGCAGGATTAGCTGGACAACAATTAGGACAAGCACAATTTCAATCAGGATTAGCACAGCTAGTTCCTAGTCTACAAAGAGGCGATATTAGCACGTTAGGATCAGTGGGCGCTATCCAACAAGCACAATCACAAGCGCAACTAGATGCAACAAGAGAAGCAAATAGATTACAAGCGTTTGAACCTTACGAAAGACTTGGAACTTTTGGATCTGGTGTTGCACAACTTATAAGTGGATACCCAGGACAAAGACAATTTACAACTGTGCCTAACCCAACACCTTTACAAACTTCTCTTGGTATTGGTGCTACATTGGCTGGAATATACGGGAGCTTAAGAAGATAATGAAAAACAGAATATTAAAAAGACCTATGTTTAAGATGGGTGGATCCACTGACGGTATCATGTCAGGATTAGATACACCTAGTTTAGATGCGTCTAGAGCTACATATAATAGAGGTGGTGATGTTAGACAAAGAGTAGACACAATAAGAGGTATCTACGATGATATATTACCAGAAAGAGATCGTAGAGGCATGCCAGGATCTGTATCTAATTTACTAACCGGTTTTGGTTTAAATTTATTAGCACAGCCTGGTGGACAAAATATATTTCAAACAGCTGCAAAAGCAGCACAAACGCCTTATCAACAATTTGTTGCAGCAAGAAGAGGTGAACAGGCTGAAGATAGAGCATTAACACAGGCTATTATTGGTGATGCCATTGAACAAGAGTCTGATGAAGAAATAGCAAGATTAAAAGGAGAAAAAGGAAAGAGCTATGAGTTTGAAAAAAAATTAGGAGCTTATGAAGGTTTTCAAACAGCAATCTCAAATAATCTTGAAAAGATTAATTCTATTGATGAAGAAATAAAACAAAAACAAAAAGAACTTACAACAATAGAGGCTGGAGAAAAAGGCGAGATAGATACTGTTAAAGTAGATTCTATAAATAAAACAATTAAACAATTAGAAAAAGAAGGCAAAGATTTAGCTAGCTCAAATAAAAAAATAAAAAGAAGATCTGAAATAGTTCTTGGAAATGAATCTGACTTAGATAGACAAGTTCGTTTAGAAAGAGAAGAAGGTAATATAACAGTGGCTGAATATAATGAATATTTAAGAACAGGTAAATTACCTGAATCTTTAGGAAAAGCTGAAGGAGGTAGAATCGGATACCAAGAAGGAGATATGGTTGATACACCTACATTATCTCGAGCTTCTGCGATAGATTATAACACATTAAGATCAAGGCTTCCAAAAGAAATAGGAAACGATATTGTTAAACTTATATCTGACAGTAATAAAGCCTTGACTGATTTTGCAAATATCAGAACACAACAAGACGTAGATCAATTTAACCAAGCATACAACGTAAATCTAGTATTACCAGCGGAGGAGTAAAATGCCTCTATTTAAGGAACCTAAATATAAAACAAGTAAAATAGATCTTGATAAAGATACAGTCTTTAAATCATTAAAAAAAAGAACAAATCCAAAACCAAAAAAAGAAGTTAAATTTACTTGGAGTGGATTAGGCAATCTTGTTAGAAGTCTTGCTCCTACTGATCCTCGTAAATTTGAACGACTTGGTTTATTAGCTAGTGGTGAAGCTAAACCAGAAGAGAAAGACTATATTGATTTTTTTGAAGATGTAGAAAAAGGATTATATGGCATAGCAGAAAATACAGCTTACTCTATTGGAGATCTTGCAACTTCAGGAATAGATGCAGTTGCTGGAACTAATTTAAATGAAAGATTAGACAAAAGTTTTGAAGAAAATAAAATGGATGATCCTGAAACATTCATAGGTAAAGCTACAGAAATAGTGGGCACATACGGTATACCAGGAGGTGCTGCGTTTAAAATAATGAATAGAGTGAGAAAGTTATCTCAACTCAAAAGATCCAAAGCATTTTTAAGACTTACTGCGGGCAAGAAAATTTCTAACATAGCAAGTAGTGCTGGGTACATGGCGGGTGTTGTAGGTGCTACAGATTTTTTAGCTAACGATCCAGATAGACAAACCTTAGCTATTGAACAAGAATCATTAGAAGGTTTATCCAGTAGAGAAAGAGTAGCTGCTAAATTTAGAAACAGATTAAGATTTGGTGCTGAAGGTGCTTTAATAGGAGGAGGTTTTGCTTTAGCAGGTAAACCTATTGCTCTTGGTATTAAATATGGAATTGTTAAGCCGTTAACAACAACCGCAAGTATAGGTTTAAAAGTTGCTGATAAAACTGTAGTGCAACCTGTATCTTATCTATTATCAAAAGATAAATTAGTAATACCCACTATATCAAAAGGTTTACAAAAAGGTTCTGCTTATACATTAGAAAATATTTTATCTCCTCTGTTAATTGGTAAAGTGCCATTTAAAACACAGTTACCTAAATTTAAAGATTGGAGAATGTTTTCTGTAAACTCAGAAGACGAGGTTAAAAGACGTGTTAAAAAATTAGATAATTTTTTAGCTAAATTTAGATCTGTAGGAGAACAAACAGCTCAACAATATAGATTATCTACAGCTGCAAAAACAGAAATAAAAGCAGTAAATAGAACCATAGAAAAATATTTAGAAGATTTAGAAAAAAGGTCTTATGCTTTAGCAGGAGGTTTTTTAAAACATTATAATACACAAAAACCATCTCCCGCTTTACGAGACAAATACCTCAATGATGTTTTAGCTTATCTTAAAAAAGAAATGCCATTAGAAAAATTACCTGAAACTTTAAGAGTATCCGCAAAAGGATTAGATACAGAGCTAGTAAAAGCTAAACAGAAGTTTGCTGATTTATTACCAGAAGGAGATCTTAAATCTTTTATAATTAATAATGTGCAATCTTATATGCGTAAATCTTTCTCGGTGTTTACAAATCCAGAATATGCACCTAAGAAAGAGGTATTTGATGATGCGGTTAAATATTTTTCTACTGTTATAAAGGGCAATAAAGATATGACAGAAGCTGCATTAAAATTTATTAATAAACCTACCGATCAAGAACGAATTACAGAGTATGCAAAAAGTTTAACTAATAAATTGTTAAGAGATGGTAAAAATAATGATTTAGATCCTCTTCAAGTATTACAACGAATAGGAAAAAAAGATTTGCGATTAGACAAAACTATAAAAACAGGAGAAGAATTACCTGATGCAGTTAAAAGATTACTAGGAGCAGAAGATGATTTAAAAGCATCTGTGTTAACCACAGTTAATCATGCAATCGTAAACACAACGAATAAAAAATTAGCGGATAGATTAGCTATATTAGGACAAAGAGAAGGTTGGTTATACAAATCTAGAGAGGCTGCTATTGCAAACGGTATATTAGATCCACATAGAATACAGGCACCTCAAAGTTTAGGTTTATTAAATACAAGGTTAAATAATTTATATGGTAGTGCTCAAATATCTCAGGCTGTAAGAGGCACACCAGGAACTTTAGATAATCTAATACAAAATAAAGCTTACAGAGGGTTATTACAATTTAAAGTAGCAACACAGTTTGGTAAAACGGTATTATCACCAGCCACACAAGTTCGTAACGTAACATCAGCCAGTCTATTTCCATTAGCCAATGGACATATTGGTGGCCGTGCATCTGTTACAGATGCTGTAAAAATAGTTATGGATGATATCTTTGGAGCAGGTAAGGATGTAACAACACCTCGGCTTATTAAAAGCATAGAAAATAAAATACGTTTAGGTGTGTTAGATGAAAACATTGTAGCATCAGAACTTGGTGCTGTATTAAAAGAAATTAAAAAAGGATCTGTAAATAATTTAGACGCTTTATACAATAAATTAACTAATGGTAAATTTTTTAAAGGTGCAACAAGATTATATGCTGGAGGTGATAATCTCTGGAAATGGTATGGTCATGAATATGTAAAATCACAATTACGTTCTACTTACAAAAATGTTGATGATATTGCACAATGGACTAGAGAAATAACAGGTAAAGAATATGACAGATTTTTACCATTCACAAGACAACTTAAAACATTTGATGATGCATTAGATGAAGCTTCAGCGTGGTATATTAGAAACACATATCCAACATATAGTAAAGTTCCTGAAGCTATTAAAGCAATTAGAAAATTACCATTTGGTAACTTCGTGTCTTTCCCTGCAGAGATGATACGTACATCATTTAATATTTTAAATATTGGTGCGAAAGAAATTGCATCTAGTAATGAAGCACTTCGTCAAATAGGTTATAGAAGAATGATAGGTGCAAGTTTTACTCTTGGTGGAGCAGGTACTTCCGCTTTAAATTTAGCTTCTTCGATTACAGGCACAACAGTAGATGAATTAGATGCATATAAACGATCGTTTGCAGCACCTTGGAATAAAGATTCTACACTATTACCAATGAATAAATGGAAAAATGGTGTTGGTAAAGCAATAAACTTTTCTTACTTTAGTCCCTATGAAGTTGTACAGAAACCATTTGAATCTCTAATTACAGAAATAGAACAAGGTAAACTTTTACAAAAAGATATTGATGATAGAACTTTAGAATTAGTCGGTTCTTTTTTAGGTCCCATTATTGAACCCTTTGTATCTGAAGCAATTGCGCTTGAAAGAACTTCAGACGTTATTCCAGCAGGATTTGGTGTTGGTGGCCGAGGTGGTCAAACAAAAACAGGAAGTAGAGTTTATTCACCAACTGATAGTGTAGGCGATAAAATAACAAAAAGCTTTGTTCATGTAGTAAAAGGTGTAGAGCCTGGAGTTTCAACAACAGGTAGAAAAATAGCAAAAGGAATAAATCAAGATTTAACTAGAGGAGGTGTACCTGTTAATTTAAGAGATGAATTATTAGCTTTATTCTCAGGTATTAGAATTATAAACGTAGATGCACCAAGAGCTTATAATTATAAATTAACTGAATATAATAAAAACAAAAGATCAGTTACTGTATCAGAAAAGTTTTATAGTCCTGAAAACGCACAATCAAGAGGCGGAAAAACTTTAGTTAAAGAGTTTGAAAAAATTCAGGATGAGGGTCTTATGGTGCAAAGAAAATTTTATCAAGTATTAAAAGATGCTGAAGCCATGGGCGTGGACAAAAGAACATTAAGAAAATTAAATAAAGGTAGATTATCTAATAAAGAATTTAACAGAATTTTAAGAAACAAATACACACCTGTAGGATACTCAAAATCTAGAATGAACAAGAGAGTTAGAGATATTGAAAAAGCTTTCCCTGATCAAGAAATAGATAAAAGTTTCGCATATCCAAGAAGAGAATTAAATCAAATTATTAGAGAATATAGAAATAGACCTTTACAAAAAGAAGAAACAAAAGAGCAAGAAATAGAAGATCAAAGATCAGAAGTAACACCAAGACAAGAACCAACAAGAGTTAGTCAAGTACAAACACCACCTCTACCAAGAACACCTGCGCCAATAATATCTGGAACACAGACCGCAAATGTGGTAAATCCAATGTCTGGGTTGACGCAAACTGAAACTGCATTATTATCCCCAGAAGAACAAATTATAAGACAAAGGACTAAAAGAGTTTAATGGCAATAGAACCTAAAACAACTAGAGAACATATTTTATCCCTGTATGGACATATATCAGGAGTTAAAAAAAATATTGCGCACATGCACAAAGGTATTCATGAATTGGGTGGCAAGATAGACAAAATCTATTGGGTTCTTTTAGCTGCGGTGGGGACCGTGGCCTTACTTTTATTAGAAAGATTTATAACTTAGTCCTCACGATCATCGTGCCAACGCTCGTTGATCTTACTAGCCATCCAATAAGCTATCGGAATACATAGTATAAATGTAATTTCTGCCGCTCTTAAAACACTTATATCCCAAAGTTTGTATACAATATGATGAATTCCTATCGGTGAGAACGCACCAACACATAATAATATTGCCATTCTAATATAATAAGGATATCTCATATCCAGTCTCTTAACTCTTCACACATGACTTCTGAAGCTATATTTATCTTCTTACGTAAAGCTTTTACAATTTTTTCATCTACCGTATCTTGAGCTATAATATCTACATAGGTTACTGTTTTCTTTTGACCTATTCTGTGCGCTCTATCCTCTGATTGCATTCTTTTTTCAAGATCATATCCATTAGAATAATAAATCACTGTGTTAGCCTCTGTAAGTGTAATACCATAACCACCTGTCTGTGGCGTACCGACCAAGAACCGTACACCGTTGTTAGCTTGAAACTTTTTAATATTCTTTTGTCGTTCTTCTTGTGGAGTTAAACCATAATAACTAACCACGGACCCCGGACCATACTTATCCGTTAGAATATTAACTATGTTTTTTACATCCTGTTGGTAATGTCCCCAGATAATAACCTTGCCTTCTATTTCTTCTAATACATCTAAAAGTTCTGTTAATCTATTATTTTTTACAGGCTGTATACTGCCATCATCAGCTGTAAAATGACCACAAGTAATCTGCTGCAGTCTCATTAATTGTGTCAGAACAGTAACAGAAGTAACTCGTTTACCATTAAGAGTTGCAAAAGCTTCTTTTTTCATTTGTTCATATATTTTAGCTTGTTCTGAAGATAATGTTATTTCTCTTTTGATGTAAACCTTTTCTGGTAGATCTAAACAATCTTGTTTTAAAACTCTGTATGAAAAAGATTTAAGAGTTTCTGATAACTCTTTTAGATTCTGAAATTGTTTAACTACATTTACACTTCGACCATGGACATGGATAGTCTTCATCTCTGCATATCTATTTCTAAAAGCATAGTAAGAAGTAAACTGTAAAAGACTAGGATTTAAAAACTCACATTGAGAGTATAAATCTAATGGATTTCTAGTTACAGGCGAACCTGTCATTATTCTTCTATACTTGCAAAGATCACCTAGTGATAGAATATTTTTAGTTCTCTTTGCTTTTGGATTTTTTATTGTAGTGGATTCATAAATAGCTAACATTGATTTGTGTGATCTTAAAAATTTAGCAGCAAATAGTTTACCTTTATCTGTGCTTAGAGCTTCAACGTTCATAACTAGAATGTGTAGGTCTTGACCCGTTTCGAACAGTCGATCTAATTTCTCTTGTTGTTTTTTATTTATGTTAGGCTGCCATAATACCGTCACATTTTCGATATGATCAGGTAAGTGTGTGGGTAACTCTTGGTTGTACCAGGTTCCTACAACTCCTTTTGGAGCAATAATTAAAGCACCATCAACTTTACCTTTGTCATAAAGCATAGCTAAATTATCAATTAGAACTTTTGTTTTGCCAGTTCCCATTTCCATAAAATATGCATACTCTTCTTTGTGCCAAGAATTTTCTAAAGCAGTAAGCTGATGCGCATATGGCTTCGTTTTAAATTTGTAGTTCATCTTTCTATTGACAGGTATATAGGATTTTGCTAATAAGTCAAGTATGAAAGAAAAAGAAAGTATAGATCTTGCAGAGGTAAGAAAAAATAAACCGCCGACAGTTTATGTGGTGCAAGAAATTGCAGGCACAAGAGAAGGTCGTCCTAAATTTAATATTATGGGTGCTGCTCAATACGGCAACTTAAAATTTTTATTAGATGAAAGATCACAGATTATATTTTCTCCAGGTCCGTTAATATTTAAATTAAGAAATGCCTTAAGAGATTTTAAGAGCACAGACTATTTGCTATTAACTGGAGACCCTGCTATAATAGGTGTGACTTGTAGCATTGTATCAGAGTATACAAACGGCAAGTTCAATTTATTGAAGTGGGATAAACAAGAAAAAAGATATTATCCTATCGAGATAAATCTTTATGAAACAGGAGCAACGAATGACGATAGACTTTGAGAAAGATCAAGAAGAAATATTGGATAAGACTGCCAATATTAATAAGCTAGCAGATAAGATTAGAGAAATGCAAGCAGTTCAAAAAACCATCGAAGCTGAAGAAGAACAACTCAAACAAAATAAAAAACATTTAGACTACATATCTGGTGAAGTTATACCTACAATGTTGTCTGAAATGGGTTTGTCTTTTTTAAAACTTCAAGATGGATCATCTATAGAAGTAAAAACAAATTACAGCGCCACAATTACACAAGCTAAAAAAGCTGAGGCGTTTAACTGGCTTCGTGAGAATGGCCTGGGCGATATAATCAAAAATGAGATATCCGTATCGTTCGGTCGTAACGAGGATAACAAGGCGGCTGATTATGCCGAACTTGCAAAGAGTCAGGGTTTAGACCCGATGCAAAAGCTGAAGGTCGAACCTATGACTCTAAAAGCGCTAGTCCGTGAGCGTATGGAGGCAGGAAAAGAAATGCCGACGGAACTTTTCAACATCTTTGTTGGAAATAAAACAACAATAAAAAGGAAACAATAACCATGAGTGAAGTAACAAAAAAAGAAAGCAGCGGAGCATTAGCAGCTGTAAATTTCGAAGCTGATGCAGGCCAAGGCTTGAACATGTCGCAAGATGATCTTGCGTTACCGTTCTTAAAAGTTCTTGGTCAACTATCACCCGAGTGTAATAAAAGGGACGCTAAATATGTCAAGGATGCAGAACCTGGCATGATTATAAATACCGTGACAAACGAGATTTATGATGGCGAATCGGGGATAGATGTTGTGCCTGTTCATTATAAAAGACAATATATTGAATGGCAGGACAGAGGTGAGAGTCAAGGTGCTCCGGTAAAGATATATGAAGCTGGAGATGACCTACCGTCAACTACAAGAGACAAGTTTAATAAAGATAGATTAGCAAACGGTAACTATCTTGAAAATACAGCTAGTCATTTCGTAGTGATACTTGGTAATAACCCGGCAACAGCTTTGATTTCTATGAAAGCTACTCAATTAAAAGTGAGTAGAAAGTGGAACTCAATGATGATGGGTATCAAGATGCAAGGTAAAAATGGAATGTTCACACCTCCAACATATAGCCACATTTATAAACTAAAAACTGTTCAACAGTCTAACGACAAAGGAACATGGTTTGGTTGGGATGTAGCAAGGGTTGGACCAATTCAGGATGCGGGTATTTACAAGATAGCAAAAGACTTTGGTTCAAGTGTAGCCAAAGGTGCTGTCAAAGCAAAACACGAAGCTGAAGCTCCTAAAAGTCAAAAAGCAAAAAAAACATTAGACTTATAAGTTCCTATGTAGGGAAACGGGGCCGGCTAGGGAGACTGAAACGGCCCCATACTTTTATTTATGATAAAAAATGGACCAAGAACTCATGAAGAATGGCTAGACACAGGTAGGATAATTATCCCCTGTGTAAATAAAAAATCAGTCATACCTAAGTGGTCCGATCCAGAATTTAAAATTTCAAAACAAGAGTGGCAAGATCATCATATTGGAAAACAGATTGCCATAAGATTAGATAACGATACAGACTTTGATATTGATAATCCAAGAGTTAAATATTTTGTTCATGATCATCTAAAATATCGTGGTGCGGTATTTGGTAGAAAGAATAACACACAAAGTCATTATATATTTAAAGGAGCTATCAAATCTAAAAAATATATTTTACCAAACGATTTAAAACAATATTGTGAAAAAGATGCGCATGGTGCAACATTATGTGAAATAAGATCTGGTATAAAAGAATACACGGTCGTTCCAGAGTCCCAATATCACTTAGGTAAAGAACTAATAGAGTGGGAAAATTACGAAAGCATATCCGAGTATCCTGATGATTTAACGCAAGACATTGGTAGAATCGCCTTGCAATCAGCTCTTTGTATTTTGTATCCAACAACGGGATCAAGAGATGCATACTGCACGGCAATAGCTGGTGTATTATTGAAACACTCAACATGGACCCCGGAACAAATTGATTACTTTGTACATAGAATTGCTATCGAAGCAAAAGACGATGAGGCAAACTTAAGAAATAAAAAAGGAACTTCTCACAATAAAACAAACAGAAAATTTGGTATGACTAAAATATCAGAGATTGTTCAATGTTCTGTAAAAAGTATAGCATTCTTATTTCAATGGATTGGTATTGGATATCAAACTGTTGAGGGTTCTTCGGCCATAGGAGAGATAACCGAATATGCAAAAGATAGGTATGAGGTGAAGATATATGGAACTAAGAATGGTGAGGCTATCGAAAAGATTGTTTTAATAGACGGACCTACGTTGATGAATCAAAAATTATTTTATGAGACAGTCATTCAACAAGCTCAGATATGGATACCAAAGATGAAAACCATGGATTTTGAAACGATAGTAAAAAATAAATTTGAAGAGAGAATCAGATCAAAGAATTACATAGAGGGGGATGGAGAACATGAAGTATTTATAAAATATTTTAGACAATACATCGAAAGTAAAACTGCTTTTACAGATAAGAAAAACTTACTAGATTTTGGTTTGCCAGTGTTTGATTTAGAAAAAAACTATTTAGATTTTAAATTAGACTCATTCGAAGATTATTTAGAAGCTAGAAGAATAAAAATACAACGTGTTGATCTAAAAAAGAAATGTGAAGTAATACTTAAGGCTAAGAAAGTTAAAGGTAAGATTCTTAAACACTCTTGTGTGTTCTTTAGAATTGCAGACTATGAGATAGAAAAAGAAAATTTAACTATAGATGTTCAACCAGAGGAAGGAAAAGAGGTAAAACAAATTGATTTCGAAGCAGACGCTAGACAAGATTAGACCCATTGTAGGTCCACCAGGTACAGGTAAAACGCATATTAAAATTAAAAAACTATATGCTGAGCTGTCTGATAAATATGGCACCGAAAGAGGCATTGTGTTATCTCATACAAAAGTTGCAGCAGCTGAACTACAAGCAACTATTAAATCAATAGATAAAATTAAAACTAGTAATTTACTACAATTAGACGAAGATTATTTTCAATATAGAATATGCACCATACACAGCTATGCTAAAAAACATGGAGGTGAACGTAGAGAAGTATTTAGTAGTAAATCTGATTTTAATAATTTGTGTAATCATGTTCCCTTATTTAATTTAAAAAAGAATGCAGCAATTACAAAAGACCCACAAAAAAATCATCCTTTCTTTAGATGCAATGCTGAAGCACACGGTCGAGGTTTAAATATATCTGACCACTGGCACACTGCAGCTGATCCTCATAATAGTTACAAGCCTTACAATCTACAATTAATTTTAAAAATGAAAGAAGGTTATGAAAAATTTAAGAAGGATGAATTTTTACAGGACTATCAAGACATGATAGATGTGTACGTAAGAAAACCAAAAGTTCCTGCAGTTGATTTTTTAATTATAGACGAAGCACAAGATTGTAGTAAACCACAACTACTAGCAATAGAGAGGATGGCTGAACATGTGCGCTCAAAAGATGTAATTATGGTCGGCGACCCTAATCAAACTATTTTTAAATTTGCTGGGTCTGATCCAGATTTTTTTGAAAAACTATTTAAAGACGCAAGGGGAGAAGACGAACTTGAAGTAGGATTAAGATGTAGTAAAGCGATTAATAAATTTTGCAAAGAGATAATAAAACCTGTGTGGGAAAAGTACGGATACACAAGAGTTTGGGAGCCTACAGAGGTTGAAGGAAATGTTTATCGTATACCAGATTTAAATAAATCATTTGGTTTATCTAAACTATTAGAGAAAATAAAAAACTCTGATGAACAGTTTCTGTTTACTTATCGAAGTTTAAAATCAAAAGAATGGCTAGTGCCTTTCTTTGAAAGATATGGTTTAAAATATAAACATGTTGGTTCAGAACACTTGCACGTTTCTGATGCAGAATTAAATTCCCACTACACTTGGCCTTTGTTTATAAAAGGCACACCACAATCCCTAGAACAAATTCAAGCCTATTGGAAGCACTTAGATAAAAGATATAAGAAGAAAGACGCTAGAATATTTAAAAAGATGATAAATAAATCTTATACTTTTCAAGAGTTTGTTAATTTAGAATTTTTAGATTCTACGCTAAGTGATACCCTTGATTTTTATAAACTTATAAAAACACCAAAAGATGTTGAGGGTAAGAATAGACTACAGCAAAGAGTAAAATATATAAGATCTATTATTAATAATAATAATTTAAATCAATCAGCTACCATTGAGTATGGTAATTTTCATAAGATAAAAGGTTTAACCAGAGATAACGTTATCGTTGATCTTTCAATTACTCGTGCTGAACCTTATCATGAACAATTATATTTAGGATACACTGCATGTAGTAGAGGTAGGTATGATTTATGGATTTTAAAATCACAAACAGGGAAGGAGTTATTAGATAAACATGAGCACATACAATAAACAAATTGCAGGATCACATTATAAAAAATTTAAGATTCAGCCCAGTAAGTTTATAAATGACAACAAGTTGCTTTTCGCGGAGGGCAATGCTATAAAGTACATATGCAGGCATCCTCATAAAAATGGGAGAGAAGATCTTGAGAAGGCCATGCATTACATAGAAATGATAATAGAGAGGGATTATAAATAATGTGTACTGTGCCAGAGATAACTGATTTAGATTTATCAGGTGTTACTACAGTGGCTGTAGACTTAGAAACCTATGATCCTAATTTAAAAACAAAAGGCTCGGGTGCTATAACAGGTAATGGTTTTGTCTGTGGTATTGCAGTAGCAACGCACAAACAAACATTATACTTTCCAATTAAACATGCAATGACAAGTAATCTTAATGAAGATAAAACTTGGGATACTCTTAACAAATTAATTTTTCAAAACGAAAACATAGCTAAAGTTTTTCATAACGCTATGTACGATGTGTGTTGGATTAGAGCAACCACAGGACTAATGTTAAAAGGACCAATCTATGACACTATGATAGCGGCCTCAGTGATAGATGAAAACAGGATGAAATATTCTTTGGATGCTTTAAGTAAAGATTATCTAGACGACTCTAAATATAAATGGGATTTAAAAGATAAGTCTTTGTCTCAATACGGTATTAGTGATCCTATGAGTAACATGCACAAACTTCCTTACGTCTTAGTAAAAGATTATGCTGAACAAGATGTAAGTTTAACTTTTAGGCTGTGGGATTTATTTAGTAAAAAATTAGACGAAATTATATACCCCCCAAAGGGTAAAAGTCCACGAAAAATTTTTAATTTAGAAACTAAATTATTCCCATGTTTAGTTGACATGAAGTTCAAAGGAGTTAAAATTGATGTCCAAAAAGCTGAGCTGTTTGGTAAGTTTTTAGAAAGAAGAAAACAAAAATTAATTAAAATTATAAAAGATAAAACGGGTATTGAAGTTGAAATATGGGCAGCTGCATCTATAAAAAAACTTTTAGATAAATTAAAAGTAACAGATTATAAAAAGACACCAAAGTCTGGTATGCCTCAGTTACCTAAAAACTATTTACAAACACACAAAGAACCTCTGCTAAGATTAATAGCAAAGGCTAGAGAATGTGAAAAAGCAAACAATGCTTTTGTAGAGGGTTTATTAAGTTTTGTCCATAAGGGTAGAATACATGCTGACATAAATCAAATAAGATCTGACCAAGGTGGCACAGTCACAGGTAGATTTTCTATGAGTAATCCAAATCTACAGCAGATTCCTGCAAAAGGATGGATAGGTAAAAAGATGAGAGAGCTGTTTACGCCAGAAGATAATTGTATTTGGGGTAGTTTTGACTATTCACAACAAGAGCCTAGAATTGTAGTGCATTATGCAATTAAATTATTAAAAAATAATCCTAATTTGTTAGAGGCAAGGATACCGAAGAAGTATAAAAATCATAACAAACAACAAATTATTAAGAGTGTTGAAAAGATAGAAAAATTTTATCAAGATAATCCAGATGCTGACTTTCACCAAGTGGTTGCAGACATGGCTAAAATACCAAGAAGACAAGCAAAGACCATAAATCTAGGTATGTTTTATGGTATGGGAAAAATAAAACTACAAAAAGAGTTAAACTTAGAGAGACAAGAAGCCAGAGAATTATTTGAACAATACCATGCTGAGGCTCCCTTTGTTAAGAAACTATCAGAAGAGCTTATAGAGTTTGCAACTGATAATGAGTTACTGTTCACACTTGGAGATAGATTTTGCAGATTTAATAAATGGGAAACAACAGATAAGAAATGGAATAATAAGATAGGAAGATTTGACCCAGTGCCTTTGTTGACAAAAGAAGAGGCAAAAAAAGAATATCGAACTTTTTTATTAGAACATCAAAAAGAAAAAGATGATCAGTACGAAAACTTACTATATTACTATGCTCCAGCGTTTACATACAAGGCTTTAAATAGATTAATCCAGGGTTCTGCTGCTGACATGACAAAGCAAGCTATGGTTAATTTGTATGAGCAGGGTATATTACCGCACATACAAATACATGACGAGTTGTGCATTTCTATAAAAGATGATAATCAAGTAAGAGTAGTAATGAAAACTATGGAAGAAGCTATTCCTTTATTAATAAAAAATAAAGTAAGTTATAAAAAAGGAGATAGTTGGGGCAACGCAAAATGAGAATTTATTATGGCATATCTAAACGCAAACATTCCTGTAGAGTACGCTCAAATAAAGAGAGAATATCTTTATGACCTTAAGAAACATCATGGTGAAGTTGAAGACTGCATTATTTTTGGTCTTTCGGCTCTTACAGGGCGTAGTATCCTTTTTCATTGTATTATGGAAAATGGAGCTGTCTTCTATCGTATCCCGATATCTGCGTTCATTCAAAGAGGCTTTAAGCCAGAAGAAGTTCCTAGACGTAGACTTGATGAGTTACAGCTTTGGAATTGTTTCAGTTATTATCCTGCTGTTACTACTTGGGATATTTTAGAAGCACAAGCCGGTAAATACATTGGTAAAGATAAGAAATGGCACCACGGTAAATACTTATTTACGGTTGACTTTGCCCATCCTGAAGCTAATATATTAGACACGGATCATTCAGAGATACCGCACGAGCACAAGTGTGCTCACATCATAGCCCTAGACGACGGGAACTATGCAGCACAACCAAACAACAGATGCATTTGGGATATACCTTCATTTACAGTGAAAGATAATATTCCAGACTGGAAAGTGCAGACTTCTGAATGGAATGTAGAAAACACAAGTAAGTGGAAGACGGAAGACACAGATAACTTCTTCTACGAAATTGAGGAGAAAAAACATGATTAAAAAAATTTGGAACAAAATTAAAGGTCTTTGGGATAAGTATGTTAAATGGATCTTTAAAGGTTTTTATAAGTAATGAAAAAAGTAAAAACAAAAAGTAAATTATCCAGATTTGAATGGGTAAAAAAGAATATAGTGATTGTTCCGGTTGTAGCAGCTATACTAGCCGGAACTTTCACATCAGTTAGATATGTTCTTAATCTTACTGATACAATA
>Ga0181411_1000141_pt1 | contig 23931 bp, 25 predicted proteins | sample 34SPOviralmetaG_FD_130114 | JGI IMG/M metagenome (GOLD analysis project Ga0181411, IMG submission 130114) | Marine viral communities from the oligotrophic San Pedro Time Series (SPOT) site, San Pedro Channel, CA, USA - 34 SPOT_SRF_2012-07-09 | ecosystem: Environmental > Aquatic > Marine > Strait...
ATTTAACATCTTCTAGTAAAACCGATGCACCGATTAGAGGATCTATCTGACATAAATAATTATGCGTCGCTGAATTTAAATCGACTTCTACGTCGAACTTTAAAAATGACTGCTGAGGGTCGAAAAACTGGACGCTGTCGTCAATCTCAACAACGATTTTTTGACCCGGTCTGTATTCAAGACCATTCTGAGATACGAACGCTACGCTGTTTTGTCCTACTTTTATTTTTGGTTGACTAGTAAATAAATTACTCATTATATTATTTATATTAAATAATATAATTTTTTTAAAGATTATTATTTTATTAAACAAACTTTTTAAGAAAAAGTTTAGACAAAAACATTTTTGATAAAACTTTTTCCTAAAAAGTTTAAAAACTACCTGATGAGGCTATCATTTGTCCGACTGGATGGGATACGTTACTAACAATTCCTAATGATGATAATGAAGGATGAACAACTGCCATCTGAGGAGGAGGAGCTGTCGCGTTGTCCTGCTGTGTCTTTTTTTGGTCGATTTGAGCTTGAAGTTTTTTATTTTCAGATTTTTCGCCAAAAAATGAAAAAGCACCTCCTGCGAGGTCAAGGAGACCACCAACAATTTCACCACCCGGGACAACTGAGGTTACATCTCCGGCTAAGTCGAGAATATTCCCCACTCGTTCCTCAGTATTGTCACCTAAAGCTCCCCATCCTTTACCCTGAACTAATCCTGTTATATCTTTTGAACCAAGTTCAAGACCCGAGGCAATGGAAAGACCGGCACCCGCTGCACCTAGAATTTTCCCTGCTTTTCCTGCTTGGCTTAATACTTCACCCCCTTCTTTTCCAAGGTCTGAGGCATCTTTTCCTAGATTTGACGCTAAATTTTCGCCTTCCTCTCCGGCTTTTGCTCCTGCTGCTGCTGGTTTATTTACGGCAACGGGCGGTTTATTACCGAATACCTGTTTTACACCTTGAACAACTGACGACTGAGCTTGTTCAGCATCTTTTCCGATTCCGATATCTGCCGGACTTAGAGCCGGTTCACTTGCCCCCGATATTTTAAAAGATGATGGAACACTTCCAATCTTAGAGGCGGCCGTATTTGCGAGAGTATTTGTAGCGTCTAAACCATTTCGGGCAAGATTCGCCGTATTTTTGATTAGATTATAAGTCGCTTTTCCTCCCATGACGGTTGCGATATCATCTTCATTAATAGGAATACCATCCATTATTTCAGTTTTTCCAATTTCTCCGGCTTCTTTACTTTTTAAATCCGTTATATCATCAGTCAGTTTTTTCTGAGATTTATCGAATGTATCTAAAGCTCTAATATTTCCGGCTTCAACATCCATGTTTTCAGATGCGATTCCTGATAAAAGTTCATTTTGATTACTTACTAAATTAGAATATGACATTGTATTTATTTTTTAATATATTTTTTATTTAAGATTTTTTATTTTAATTTTAAAAAACTTTTTTGATTAAACTTTTTCTTAAAAAGTTTTTTATAATATTTGTTTTTTAAATGTTGCGAAAATTTCTATAGGATTAGATCTTAATTTTATATTCATAAAATTATATCTTTTTCGTTCTGTTGCTTCATTATAATATTTATAAAAATCATCTTTTCCATTTTCAAAATTATCGCCTATTTCTTCAGCCATTTCATCGAGCATTCGCTTATTTGGTATAGGATAACCTATCAATAAATCGGTTAAATTAGTTCTACTGATTTTAGGAATACTTTTCCAGTGTTGAACTGATAAAATAACATCTGCGTTATAATGTCTTGATTTCGTGACGAATGAAGTAAAAACGCTATTTTTTTTCATTGATGCGTCATTTACGGCATCATCTACAATTACGCATATATGCTTCATCTCGCTTTTTTCAAATTGTTTTTGTCTATTAATAATTTCTTGGAGTTTTTCATCTGTATATACTGTATCGCATTCATAACGTTTTCTAAGGAATCGAGAACTTGAATCTTGTTCAATAGTAGGACTAAATATAAAAACACCTCCCGGATACATATCTTGTCCGAGTGCGTCTTCGTGTAAAAGAAGCCAACTAATTAAGCAACTTTTCCCTGTTTGTCTTGGGCTGACTACACCTAAAACGAAAGGTGATTGAGGTAAAAATTGATGAACTTTTTTATATTGCTTTTCGTTTTCATCGGGTTTAACTGGTGTAACTTCTAGACCTTTTATTTTATTATTTTCCATTTATATTAAAGATATATATTATTTTTTAAAAGAATTAATTTTTTTAAAAGAAGTTAGAATATAAATCTTCTTCTTTCCATTGTCTATTAACCATATTATTTATTGTTTGATTATTTTTTATTGTTTCTTTTTCTTGTTTTTCTTTTTCTTCTTTATCTTTTAGTTCTTTAATTTGTTTTTCTTTCTTTTCTTTCTTTTCTTTTTTATATTTTTGAATACTTCTACTAGTTATATTCTCAATAAAATCTTCTAATTCTTCGGTTTCAAATTCTACTTTTTTCTTTTTAGGTTTTTCAGGGCTTTTTACTCTTTCAGGTGTTTCAACTCTTTCAGGAGTTTCAACTCTTTTCTCTTCTGCTAATAGTTTCTTCTTTTCTCTCATTCGTTTTAAATGTTCTAATTGTTTTTTGCGTTTTTCTTCCTTTTTATTGATGATAGGCTTTATATTTTTTTCTTCGTCATCTTTTTCTTCTTCTTTTTCTTCTTCGGGGTTTTCTTCAGTCTCAATTACGGGCTGAACTTCTAAACCTTTTACTTCTTTATTATTTGAAAAAATATCATCTGAATTTATATTTGGTTTTACTAGGATTTCTTTATTAGATTCATCTTCGGAATCTTCTTCTTCTTCAGATGTTATCATTTCTTGAGTTGCCTGAATTATTTGAGGCATTAATTCATCGGTGTTATCTTCTTCATCCATTTTATATTATAAACATATATTTTAATTTTAAAAAATTAATAATTAATCAATAAATAGACTTACAATTAAATCTTCAGGAATTCTATATCTATCTAATTTATTTGTACCTTTATTATTGTAATTAATTTTATCTTTTCTTCTTTTATCATATCCACCATCGCATACTTTTTTATGTTGTCTTTTTTCTTTTATATTTGGATAAGCTTTATATTTTTCTTTTAATTCAACACTAGAACAATTAATTATTTTTCCTTTATCATTTACACATTTAGAACAACCGTCAATTCTTACTTTATGAAGTTTTTGTTTTTTCTCTGTTTGTATCATATTACCACAAATACCGCTTTTATCACACATTAAATTATTAAAATCTTTTTTATTAGTCCATATTCTCGTCCTTTTTTGATACCCCCAGTCTGAATACATACAATAATCAACATCATAATATAAAATATCCTTCATAATTTTTCTATTCTTTAATTTTCCAGTTTGCGGATTTTCTATAAACCATAAATCAGGGTTGAAGTAATCTATAATTTCTAAACTTTTTAATACTAATTTATCAGCTTCATTCATATTTTTTTCCATTATTTCTTTTGTATAAATAATGCCGTCTTTCTTCTTTCTACCCAACCAGCAAGATTGAAGATTAGAATAATCAGTACAAGGAGGGGAAGCCCAAATAATATCAAAATGATTTTTAGGGAATTTTTTATAATCAAAATCCATTATGTCACCTTTAAAATCTGCTTCTAAAATTAAATCTACTGAATAACTATTCCAGCCCAATTTATCACATACTTTACCAACTGAGCGAGTTCCTGAAAATAATTCTAATACATTCATATTATAAATATTAATTATATTTTAATTTTAAAGAATGTTTTTAAAAAGTTTTTTATTCAGGGGTCATTATATGAAAACTTGCGGAAGTTGACGGTGCTAGTTCTCGTGCGAATTTTTCACCTTTAGTAACAATAGAAACATTAATTGAATTTAAATATAAATCTTCAGAATTATTTAAATCTAAATACATTCTTTCGGGTTGATATGTTCTAATTCCTAATGATTGATTGACTCCTGAATTTTCAATGTCTGTTAGTATTGGACTAATAATTTTACTAATCGAGGCAGTCGCTCCGTTCATCGTATAAGCATTTCCTAAATCTATTCTAATATATAAAATATCATTATTTGTCATTGCGATATTAACTCCTCCTTTAATTTGAACAACTTGTAACATTCCAACTGTTTCTTCAGTTCCTTTTTTAAATCTTGGATTTAATCCTAAAGCTCCATCTAAATTAGCATTACAATGATAAAATAGATGTTTAGTATTGTATGGAATTAGAACTGTCCCTTCCGGTTCAAATGTATATTCTTTAGCTGCATCTGTAGGAATATAATTATATTTAAATCCTCCATCTCCTCCGTTCAATGTTGAAGTGAAGATATAACTCCAAAAAAATTTTTTTGTCTTCATATCGTCAATTCCTATTTCTTGTCCTAGTGTTTGAACGATTGAAGCGTCTCTATCGCATTCAAAAGTTAGCCACGATGCGAATTTTTCATAATTAATTCTTAGATAGTCATCTCTTGTTGTAAATACTGTAGGGGCACCTGTAGCTACACCTCCGAAACTCCAATAATTCGAACATATCCATAAAATATTACACTCTGATAAGTCAGTCGTTCCTCCAACATTAATAGTTGGATATATTGGTTTATTAGTATCTGATAATAAATTAAATTTTTCATTTTTAGTTAAAACCGTTGTAGTTCCTTTAATCGATATTTTAGGCACTAACTGATATGTATTATTACATATTGGCTTTAATTTAAGATTGAATGTATTATCAACTTTTCCGCTGTTTATAATTATAGTTAAATCATTATTATCAATAGTGAATTTTACATAACTATCAGCATCTACTGACAATGCAGCACCATAATTAAATTCAACCATTCTATATTGACTTATTGAAAATCCTGAATCATCTTCTACGCATTGTAAAGTATAGATTTTAAAATTTCCTGATTCTGAAGATACGCAATAATCATAATAATCAAGACCTGAAGGGCAATCATTGATAACGGCATCATTTGAATAATATTCATTAAAAGCGAATGATTGATAATTTTCGCCATCTGTTACACGTGATAAACCGCAAATAACATCATTAGCTTGAACGTCAAAACGACACGAACCTTTATGATTATTTACAAATCTATCAAATTCTCCGCAATTCCAGCCTGCACCTCCTCCAGTTACGCCACCTGTTGAAACATAAGTAATACTATTATTATTAGGATATTTTTTTAAGAATGAATCATCGGGCGGATTTTCCGATGCTATAGCTCCAGCTTCTTTAGTTTGCCAACTAAAACTTATATTTTCAAATTCATTAGAAGATGTATAATTAGCAGTAACTGTCCAAGTTCCCGTTCTATAAAAATCTCCTCCATAAATAGCATTTGGATTATTTAAATTATGCTGTAAATTTTCGACTAATTGATTAATGGAATATTCGCCACGTTCAACAATTACAAACTGAGGATAATTTACAAAATTATTTATTTCTCTTGAATTAATACGAGTTTCAGCATCTAATAATAAGGGAGAACGTTGACCATCTACACTATCAGGCATATCTTTCATTTCAAATACTTTTACTGATGGCATTTCTACACCGTGATAAAATGCCAATACTTTATTTTCTTCAAATTTAAAGAATGCATTTCTATTAATAGTACAATGATTTAAAGCAATCTTTGAATTTTTAGGGATTTTCATTGTTTGAGTAAAATAATTTCTGTAATCAAAAGCCTTCTGATTAACTTCATTTTTCTGAGACGTTAAAATTAACGACATTTTTATTTATTATAATATTTTTTTATCTAATATTTTTATTTTATAATTTAATTTATTTTAAAATTTAAATATATATGTTTATTATATATAAATGACTATTGAAAATAAGAATTTATTTGATATAATTAAAAAACATAAACCAAATGTTCGAGATATTACGATTAATTCATATCTTAAATATTTAATTAATTTACATTTAGATATTTACGGTAATAAAAAAATGGAATCTTTAAAATGGTTAAATGATTATAATAAAATAATGGATTCAATTAAAGAAAAAAGTTATTTAACGCAACGTAATATATTAAATGCTGTTATTGTTGGGTTACACTCTGATAAAGGAAAAGAAGAAGTTATTGAAAAGTTTTCTGAATTAAGAGATAATTTTAATAAAATGTATATTGAAAATAATAAAAATAAAAAAAATGAAAAGGATGATAATATTATTAGTAGAAAAGAATTAGATGATTTTATTACTCAATTTGAAAAAATAATTAAAATTAAAAAATGTAAATCTAATAAAAATATGTCAATTAATGAACTTCATGAATTTCAAATGTATGTTATTTTAAAATTTTATCAAAAATACCCCTTAAGATCCGATTTATGCACTTTTAAATTTATTAATTCTGATGATGATAAAGAAAAAGATGAAAATTATTATATATGGAATAAAGGCGAGATTATAATGTCTCAATATAAAACTAGTAAAAAATACGGAGATTATGTAATCTCTTTAGATAAAGAGATTAACGGATTATTTAAATGTTTAATTAAAAAAAAGATAAAAACTAATAATAATTTTTTAATTAGTAAAAAAAATGGCGATCCATATACTAAGCAACAATTTTCTAATTTAATTATAAATTTTTTTAAAGTGAGATTAGGGAAAAATATAGGGGTTACTACACTAAGAAAAATTTATTTACAAAAATATTCTGATGTTAAGGAAGAGATGGCTAAAGACGCCAAAATGATGGGACATTCAACCGCAGTTCAACAAGCTGTTTATGTTAAATAATTACTTTATGTTGTCTTTTATGAATGGAATTCTATCTCTAATGTTTTCTATCAAATTATCAGCAACTTCTTTTTGGTCACTATCTGTTACATTAGAAGCCTGTTCTCTTAATGTTCTAAATTGAGATTCTAAATCTTTCATATTTTTAAATTTACTTTCATCGAATACTTCCTTTTCTGTAAAATTGGCTTTTTTTAAGCTGTATTTAGATGAGCCTCTAATCTCAGCAGTCATTAAATTTATTTCATCATCCATATCTTCAAGTCCTTCTTCAATTTTAGCAAAATTAACGGTTGTTTTTTTCTTCTTTGGTTCTGCTTTCTTTGTAAAAGTTAAATCATTCAAATCTCCTTTGCGAATAATTCCTTCACTTGTTAAAAATCCTCTTTGTCTTAATATTTGATTAGCATATGTTTTATATGTTTCAATCATAATGTTTAATGATTCGTTTTTATTTTTTACATCTTTATTTATTTCATCTAACATTTTATTATTATCAGAATCTGATTGTAAATTAATTAAATCTGTTAAAAATATTGTTCCTGCTTTTTTTACCTTTGGTTTTGTTATTGCTTTTTGAATTTTTTTCTTAGTATCTGTTTTTATTAAATTTAAATCATTAAAAGTTATTTTTCTTATTTCTTTTTTAATTTCTTCTTGTTTAGGTGTTGGTTTAGGTGTTGGTTTAGGTTCTGCTTTCTTTGGTTCTGCTTTCTTTGGTTCTTTCTTTGGTGTTGGTTTAGGTTCTGCTTTCTTTGGTTCTTTCTTTGCAGTTGTTAAAAGTTTTTCTCTTTCTTCTTGTCCTGCTTCTCTCATTTTAATATAAAATTCACGAGGTAAAGAATAAGGCATATTTGGTCCTCCTCTATATCTATCTAATATACTACATATTCCTCCTGTATAATTATCTAATTTATTATTTTCTATATTTAATTTATTATATTCTTCTTGTGTAATTGTTTCATCTTTAAATTGTAATAATCTTTTTTTGATTCCTTGGAAAATTTCATCATTAAAGGAACACCAACGACTTAATTTTTCATAATCTTTTTTAACTCTTTCTAATGTTGGTTTATCGCCTTTCTCATTTCTTTCTTTTGTTGGTAAATCCATTTTTCCTGTTATTTTATATCCTGATTCTCCTCGTTCTTTTCCTTTTTTTATTTCTTTTTTTATTTGTTCTAAATTCATTGTTAAAAATTTATTAATACCTTCTTTCTTTGGTTTTGGTTCTGCTTTCTTAGGTTCTGCTTTCTTAGGTTCTGCTTTCTTAGGTGTTGCTTTCTTTTGTGCTTTTTCAAAATTCTTATCTAATGTCTGCATATAGCCCAACATACTGCTTAATCCTTCACCTTTATTATCTTGAATATCATAATTTACATTTATATTACTTGCCATCTTATCAAATTTATCAAAATCAGAATAAAAGTCTTTTTTTAATTTTAAAAATTCATTATATTTTTCTTTATTTTTTAAATCATCAACTGTAAAAGACTTTGTAGAATTAAGTCTAGGTAAATATTTTTTAGTTAATCTTTTTTCTTCATCTTTTACTTTTTCGGTAATATCTTTTTTCTTTTTAATTTTAATTACTTTTTTACTTACATCTGTAACATCTAAATCAATGCTTTTTTTTTTACCTTTTACTGCTTTTAAAGCTTGGGTTTTTTTTGGTTGTTCTATTAAACGTCCTTCAGCAATAACTCCGGTTGATATTCTTTTTGTTGTGGGTGGCTTTCCAAATTTGACATTAATTCGTTTACCTCTAATATTTTTAGGAATTGGAGGATAAGGTTTTTTTGCAGGTCTTACTTCATCCTCTTTTTTCGGTTTAGGTTTTTCGGCAGGTTTAGGCGGTTCTTTTTTAACACGTTTTTTTACGGGGAATGTTTCCTGAGCTTCTTTTAATGTTAAATCTTTATTCATTCGTGTTGCTGTTAATTTTTCATTTTTATGATCTACTTTATAACCATTGGATTCAACAATTTTAATAATATCATCACGAGAAGAACGAGGAGGAATTTTTATTTTTGATAATTTATTATGTAGTCTTACTAATTTTCTAATTTCAGACACTAATAATTCACCTTTTAATTTACCGGTTTTGTATGGCATTATTTATATTAATAAATAAAATTATATTAGTTTAAATTTTTTTATTATTAATTATTAAATAATGCCTAAAAAAAAAAAAGAAACTCAAATGAACCCTTATATGAAGGATTCTGAACTAAAACCCTGTACGTTTTGTAAGCTTACAAAAAAATCGAATAATAATATTTCTTCAATGATTGATGACGAAGAAAATAAAGTTAAAAATAATAAAAATAATTTAACCCAAAAGCAGATGTTCGGGAAAGTTCCTTCTAAAAAAAAAACTAAAGGTAAAAAAAAATCTATTTATTAAATAAAATGGTTGAAAAGGTAAAAGTTAAATATAAAGGAGAATCTCGAATGATTCCAAAAACATATATTCAAGGTTTAAAAGGTTATGATAGACAAAAACAAATAAAATCAATATTTGAGGGAAAAAATCGCCCAAAAACAATTAAAACTAAACGTTCTTCATGGGTTGAAAAATTTGAAAAAAAATATAAAAAAAAAATATCTGATAAAAAATTTATTAATGATAATTTATTAAAAACTAAAGGGCAAAATCTTATTATTAAAAAGGGGATGGCGGCTTATTTTACGAGCGGTTCTCGTCCTTCAACTTCTTCGACTGCGTGGGGTCTAGCTCGTTTAGCCTCAGTGCTGTTAAATGGTCCTGCTCGAAAAATTGATAAAGACATTTATAATAAATATAAAGTTTAATAATCATCTTCATTTGATGATGGGTAATCGCTAGGCTCAAGAGGTTCATCGGATTCAATATCTGATTGGTCTGATAAATCATATAATTCTTTCATATATACATCCGCCATTTCTAATAATAGCGTATAAAATTTTAATAAATCTTCGTTATCTTCTAAAATTTCTTTTAAAATTATTGCTCTTGCATCTTCTTTTATTGAATATTGAAAATATTCCATTATATAAACTTTTAAGAAAAAATTTTATTTAATATTATATTTTTATTTAATATTAAAAATGCCTAATTCTAAACATTATATGAAAGAATACATGAAAGAATATAATTTAACTGAAAAGTCTAGAAAATATAAAAATGATTATTATCAAAAGAATAAAGAACGATTAAAAGCGTTACAACGAAAATATTATCATAAATATAAATACGATGAAAATAAATCTCATTGTTTAAGAAAAAGATTAAAATTACAAAAAGAGTATTATAAGGAAAAAAATCCTAATTCTATTAATTATGAAAGCCATATGAATAATAATTTAATCCCTAGTATTAAATTTAATTATGGTATTTTTATTATTAAATTTAACTGAATAATTTTTTTTCATCATCATCTAATAACCAAGTAATAGAATTTTTAAGATTCATTTTATAACAATAATAAAAACAATCAAAATTACATTTACCTTTAATTTTTCCTTCTTGTAAAAAATGTATTCTTTTTCTAGGAATAATTATTTGTAAATCATTATCATTACAAAAAGATTTTCTAAAATATGAGGTATTTATTTTACTAGAAGGCATAAGCATTATAAAAGGTTTATTTAATTCTTTTAATCTTGGTATAATATTTTTACAATCACTAAATGGCATATTACTAATTAATATGTCTCCTTTATTATTTTCATAAAAATCTATTTCTTCGTGTATTACTTTAAAACCCATTTCTTTTAAATATTCACCACTTTTTCCATCTCCATAAAAACACTCCCAAATGGTCTTATCTTTTGGGATAAATTCTTTAATATCAGTCCAAGCGTGTTTTGGTGTCATATAATCATCATCTTTTTTAAATGTTTTTGTGTGAAACCCTGCCATTTATATCTTACAATATAAAAAATACTATAAAAAATATTTGAATTTAATAATTCGTTATTAAATTCATCAGCTTGATCTCGTTCTAATAAAGCGACATTTAAATCTTCTTTTAAATAATTAATTATATTTTGTTGTTTTTCAATCCTTGTTTCTTGATTTTTAATATGAGTTATTACATTTTCAAATCCTTCAATTAAATTTGTCATTATAAACTTTTTAGAAAAAAGTTTTATCAAAAATCATTTTTTTTACTTTTTAAAAAATTTTTTATTATACATTTTTATTAATTTTGGAATGCTTCGTGTTGGTTTTCCTTCTTGTTCAAATCCTGACCAAGTAATATAATATGCTAAAAATCCGGGTCTTAAGGGGTCTTTAGTTCTTAAGTCTCTTGCGTGACGTTTTAAATAATTATCTCGTCTTTTTAAATCTCTATGTTGTAAATAGTCATCTCTTATCGGGTCACCGAATGAGACTGATTTAAATTTATTTTCAGGCATACGAAAGAGAGCCGTCCATTTCTTTTTTGGATTAGTCGATTTTTTCACTGCTAGTAATATCGGCATTTTTATTTAATTGTTTATTTTTTTCTTTTTCTAATTTCTTTTTTTGATAATATTTTTTATTTCTTAAATTTTTCTTTTTTCTATATTCTTCATCTTCTTTACATTTTTTTTTATCATAAATTGCTTTACCATTATTTTTTTCAATTCTTATAAATTCTTTAAACAATTCCTCATAATGTAAATAAAAATCAAGTTGTTCTTCATCATCTAGTTCATCAAAAGCTTCAATTATTATTTTTAAATCTTCACTCATTTATATTAAAAGATATTTTTTTAAAGAATCAAATTTTTTAATATTCTATCACTCTTGTTATATCAAGTGAAGATTGTAATTGTTTTAGTTCAAATCCATCATTATTTAAATATTTTTTTTTAAATTCTTCTACTTCTTCAATATTTAATATATTTGTTTTAATATTATTATAATCATATTTTATTTTTTTTACTTTTTTTTTTTCATTTTGTCTTTTTTCTTGTATTTCTCTTCTTTTTTCTTTTGAATTTAAACCATAATTATATTTAGTCCCATTAATTGATTTAAAATAATTCATATAAAATGCTTCTAAATTATTTGGTAATAATGCATTGTATTTGCAATTAATATCAAAAATATTTTTACATAAACAATTACAATTTACTTCATCAATTACTTCAATTGAAAAATTATTGTTTAATAAAATATCATGGGAATAGCTATAATCACAATATCCACTAATACCGCTATTAAATGTTGTTATATGACCTATAATTCTAGATCTTATTTTATTTCTAGTTTGACCTATATAAATTTTACCAGTTGTTAAACATTCTATTTTATATATTTTATAAATCATTTATTATTTATATATAATATATTGATAATATTTTTATATAAATTATGAATAATGATTAAAAAAGTTCAGGATATTTTTCCTTTGCTGTTTTTCTAGAAGTATCATCTTTAATTAATATTTCTTTAATTTTTTCATAATCTTTTGACTCTGAGATTTTATCAAGTTTATTTTTTTTTTTATAATAGGCGTAACGATGCCTCGCTAAATGTAGGCTTTTATTTTCATTATATGTTAGTTTTTTCTGTTCGTTACCACCTTTTCTATAATAATGCTTTTTAGAGTTTGATTTCATTTTATTCATAAAATCTTCTGCTTTTTTTTTTTTTTCTTCATCTATACAATCTAAATCTTTTTTAAAATTTAGATATCGATTTTTTGAATAATCTCTCATTTTATCCCTAATGGTTGTGTATTTTTCGGCATATTCTTTTAATTGTTTTTCATTATATGTTTCCATCTATATATTATATAAATATTATTTTTTTAAATGGTAAAAAAGAAATAAATATATATTAAAAAGGTAGTCGTTTTTTTAAAAAAAATCTAAAGGAAAAAACTATTCAAAAAAAAAACTTTCTCCTCGGGGGGAGAAAAAGTTTTTTAAAATTACCTTTTTTTTAAAAAGTAGTCGTTTTTTTCGACTACTTTTTATTTCAGTAATAAAAAAAATATTTTATAAGAGAAAGAATTCAATATTATAGAAAGGTTTATGTAATAATATATTTATTTCAAGATATTCATTGAATTTCAGTTTGAAAAGATTTTTGAAAAAGTAGTCGGTTTTTGGAAAAAGTAGTCGGTTTTAATGAAAAAGTAGTCGGTTTTTATTCTTCTTCATCTGTATCTAAATCTAATATATCATCATCATCATCTATAGAAAATTTATATTTATTTAATTCATTTAATATTTTAGTTTTTTCAAATACAACTTTTTTTAAAGGTGTTTTATTTATTTTAATACTTTTATCAAAAGTTATCCCGTCTATATCTTGTAATAATCTTTTAAAACTTTGGGATTTAAATTGTCCTTCATTTAATAAATGATTTTCTTGACACCAATAATTAAAACTTTTATAAACTGTTTTAGTATTAGCAAAATAATAATCTTTTTTATTATCAAATACAACATTTAAATTATCTTCATCAATAAATAAACTTTTTAACCATTTAATATGATGCGGAATAGCATTACTTATAGCAATCATATAAGCCTTTGTCATTGGTCGTTCTTCTACTGCGTCCCAATCTGAGATATCACGTCTTAATAACCAAGAATATAAATTATTTAATTTATTAATATCATTTATATTTTCATAAAGTTCTTTCCAATATTTACGATCCCCTTTATTCTTTTCTCCACATTTAAACATTGCAAAACGTCTCTCATCAAATTGGAATTGAACGGGGCTATTATTATTACTACAAAATATAACGGGTGCTAAGTTGCGTTGTTTATATGGATTAACATATTTTTCTTTAATATTATTTGTTGTTCTTGTAATATGGTCTTTAATTGCTTCCTTTACATCAATTGTTTTTTTTCCTTCAACCTCGTTAAACTGAATTAATAATTTATTTTTTAATTCACTATTAAATCCATCTTGTTGAGGTAAAATATCAGAGATATCAGTTGTTCGATGAACGTAATTATTTTTTTTACCCATCATTAACTCTATAATTTCAATTAAGGTATCTTTTCCTATACCTGAATTACCACGTAAAACAAGGGCAACCATTACATTAAGAGAAGGATATTGAAAAGTATGAGCTAGATAATTTAAAATATATTCATATGATTCTTTATTATCATTAGCTAAATTAGTTAAAATAAATTCTTTGAACCATTCAGGTTCTTCAATATCATTAACTTCTGAAACATCAAAACTATTAAACGTATTATAAATATGTTCTGGTGTATCATCTTCTCGTACATAAGGATTAAAATTAAAAAAATTATAACTTCTTCTTTTTTCATCTTCTAACCAAGCATTAAAAAAAGATTGTTCTTTCCCTTCTTCATTTAATATCTTTAATGGTTTAGTTAATGTTGTCATATTCTTTTCATCATAATATACATCAACTAATTTATTCTCTTCATTTAATAATTTTTTTAAAAAAACAATAGGTTTAGTTAGAATTAAACAACTATCTTCTTCAAATTTTAATTTTAATGTATCATAATCTTTACTTTTTCCTTCATCAAAATCTAACATATCAATATCAATTAAATTTTCCTTATAATCCCATTGAATAATTTTGTCTTCTTCAAGTAAATAATCATATTTTTCTTTTTCTTCAATTGGAAACATAAAACCATCAAACATTGGAACGCAAATTTTTGATTTCATTACACATTGTATTATATCATTTTCTTTAATACAAAATAATTTATTCATTCTTGATGAAAGATGATTATTATCATTAGTTGAAACAATATCATATTTTTTAACATAATCAGTATTATAAATTATTTTATTAAATATAATATTTTTTTCATTATGAAAACCAATTAAAAAAGGATTTTTAGTATAAAACCCTTTATTTTTTTTATTACTTTGAATTTTATCAGAATTTAAACAAATTAAAAAACTCATTTTATCAAAATCATTCTCTTTTAAAATTTGTTCTCTGTTTTTAATATAATTTTCCAAATACATATAATTTAATTTATCATCATGATTTTCATTATATTCTAAAACCAATTTATATAAAATATTAGGATGACAATTTTTTATGTCAATATCAAGCAAATAATCACCCGTTAAAAACTTTCTTAAATTTCCTTGTAATGATTGTACCCCAAAACCACACGAAAAAATCCTACCATTTTTATTATCTGAAAATCTGTATTTACGTTTAATGAGTGCGAAGTCTTCATCTTTTTCTTTATTTCTAATAACTTCACCGCAAAATTTACGAACTTCATTATAAAAAGTTTTTAATTCATATCCTCTTCCGTTTTCATCAACTTCTAATTTACGCCAAAACGTATGCTTAAACTGTTGAAGATTCAGATTAAACAAATATTTTGCTTTTTTAACATTGACTTTGTCAAAAAATTCTAATTGATCTTTCATATTATTAATAGTAGATTTTTTTCCTAGAGATTCTAAAATATCTTTTGACATTTTCTATATATATAATATATATATTTTTTTTAAATGCTTTTAATTAATTATTTAAATTCTATAATATATTTTCCTTTATTAAATTTATATTCAATTTCATTTTCATTTCTTTTTTTTCTTTCTACAATATTTAATTGATTATTCCAATATCTCCGCCTTGACTTCAGTTTCAATTCTTCCATATTCTTTATGTAATACTCCCTATACCACTTACGGCTCGTCGTATCTTTCCCCATTCTATACATTATGATGATATATTTCCCCAAATTTTCCCGAATACCAAAAAATACTAAATTTTACCGTCCGAAGAACTCGAATTTTTCAAAATTGGATTTCAATATGACAAAATTTTCAAAATCGTTTTCAAATCCAAATTTCAAAATCTCGAATTTTTAAAATCGTTTTCAAATCCAAATTTCAAAATCTCGAATTTTTAAAATCGTTTTTTGATGGGAAATTTATATGAAAATGTCTCAAAACGGGATATTTTCCCAATAAACTCTCAGAATGTCCTGATAATTTTAAAATTATCAGGGGTTTATATGAATTTATTTCTCATTTTGAGACATTTTTGATGTTTTTTCCCATTTTGAGACATTTTCATTAAAAAGTATCATGTTCTATATTAATATAATCCTTCAAATCATATTCTTTCTTTTCTAAAGAATACTTTAAAGTATTATTAATGCTTTTAATTTTTTCATCGTGATTTTTAATGATACATAAAATATCATTCATTATTATTTTCAAATCTTTTAACTCTGATTCTATTTTATTTAATTCACTTGTCATTCTCTTTTGACTAGGCATTCTATATATTAAGGTTCTATAATATTCTCATCATCTTTTTTTTTGGGGATTATATTCTCATCATCTTTATTTGTTTCATCATCGCTTTGGTCTAAGGGTTCTCTGACACAATTCACCAAGCCACAACATAAACTAATATTTTTACATCTAGATTTAAAAATAACTAAAAGAGTTGAGCCAATGGCTGCAGCACATATCGTAATAAAATTACTATAATCATTAGGAGTCCATAAATCAAATCCTGTTAATTGTTCGTTATTACTTTCGCTCATTTATATTATACTAATATTTTTTTAATTAAAAGTAATTATAAAAGAATCTTTTTTAATTTTATAAATTAATTGGTCTTTAGGAATTCTTTTTTTTCTATGAGTATTATTTTCATCATAATATTCTTTTTGATATTTTAAAATCTTTTCTTTATTATTTAAATAATATTGTTTAGCATATTTAACATCATAATTTTTTTTAGTTTTTTTTTCGTCATCTTCCATTTATATATTAACTAATTATTTTTTTTTAGAATTCTTTTTTAATAATTGTTGTTCTTCTTCTTCTTGAAGTTCTAGGCTTGTTTGAAAGGGTGTTATTTGAGGAGGTATATAAGGAACTTCAAATTTATATATTACGGAACTATGCGGGTCTAAAATGGCAGGTCTTCCGTTATTATCAAATATTTCAGTAACTACACTATTAATTGTTATTCTTCTTTTTATTATAAATTCCATTGAGTTGTCGCCTTGATTAACAAAATAATCAGTTCCACTAAATGATTTATTAACCAAACTTAAAACGGGAAGGCGTCCGTTTGATTGTTCATTCCCTCCATAATATTTAACCATTGGAAGAATATCACTCCTCACTTGAAAAAATGGAATATTTGTTTTTCTTGGTAATTTCTCGGCGAACATTGTTGTTGATATTTGATTCTGAACAACTCGATAAGGTGAGACATTATCATCAAAAGTAAAATTTCCCGTCGCCGTGTCACCTTGAATTACTCGAAAATTATTAGGAATATTTAATGTGTTAAAATATGATATATTAAAAGGGTTAGCTCTCCACGATATAATTTCATTACTGTTTATTTCTGCGTTAGTTGTAAAAGGATATTTCTCAACTTCTTTCAGATTAACGCCATTATTTAAAAATCTATTACTTCGATATAATATTTCTTGTAATTGAATTTCTTTTGTTAAATATGTATGTGTTTGAGCCTTACTAAATCCTAAAATATCCCATAAACTATTTTCATAAGTTTTATCATCTATTCCGAAAAAACTGAAAAAAACTCCGCAATTAGAATCAAAAATTGTATTTGTTTTTAAAGCATTGTAATTTTCGGCGACTTCTTGCGTTGAAGTGCTTAAAAGTGTCGGTGATATTTCATAAATTCCAGTATTTCCATTCGGATTAATTCCAAGGGGAAACTGAATTTTAGTTGCTGAGCCAACGTCTGCCGGTAAATAATATATTTGAGGTTGTCCTGTTTTATCATCTACCGCAACATTTCTTAATATAGAAGCATCAAAACCCGATAAAGCATTATTAAATTGTTTTCTCGATGTGTGTAATTGTGACATTGTAAATCTTGAATCTTGAAAATTAAATATAAATGAATCTGCTCCTAAATATATTTGATCGTTTCCTGTATCATAAAAATATTCTTTCGAATTATCATTATTTAATAAAAAACTATTTTGGAAAATATTTGTTGTTTTTTCTACAGTAGGTTTCGCAACTGCGCTAACGCTTAGTTCAGAAGTATCTTTTAAACCATTCCATAACATTATACATTGATTACCCTGTGCTGAAAAATGTCTATCCCATCCTATCCGAGAATAAGTTGTTGGTGCTAATCTTGGGAAAGTCGCAACGGTATAATCTTCTTTCGCGTTGGGATGTTCTCCGCCGAATGTGTTAGCCCCATTTGTATAAAATTCAAAATATGTATTTAAGGGGTCTTCGGCATTTATCCAAAACCGACCCTTTACCATACAATAAAATTTATGGTCGTTAGTTTCCCAAGGATAAAAAACCCCATACGCTGAATCACCTTGAAAAGTGTTGCCTTGTGTTCGATCATAAGCTAAATATAATGGATTTGTAAAATGTTTTCTTTGTTGATTGTCTTCTGCGTAATCTGTTCCGAATCTTTTAACTTTATAATTAGTTAAACTTGTGTATGATTGTTGAAGACAATCAACATGTAAAAATACTGAATTCTCGGGCGTTGAGAATGTAAATTTTGCTACTTTATTTTCATATAGTTCAGAATCTCCTCTTTGATAATCAAATAAATATTTAAATTGTTTTAAAATATTTTCATCATATGGGAGGTTTAAATACATATTAAATTCTTTCATTTCAGACTGTTGCGTCCCTGCTGATGTAATTTTATTTAAAAAAACATTTGTTACCGCTTTTCCGTCGTATGATAAATCTTTTTGTATTAGTCGTCCTGATAAAAATACGGATGGATTATAACATCCTATATATTCAAAATTCTTCTGATATTGTTGAACTTCTGGTTTATTATTATGTTCAGTCAAATCATTAAATTCTTCGGAAGCGAATTTATAAAATGTTCTTCTTGTTGCGGTATTAAATAATTTAAAGGTTTCTGTTTCGGTCGTTATTCCTCCTTGAATATCGACATAATCATTCGGCCATGTTACGCTCATATCTGTGTTATTTAACCAACATCTCATTGTTTTTTCTTTTACTTCTGAATGTTTCTCTAATTGTTGAGATATACTTTCAGCGATTGTTGAAGGACTTTGAAAACCTTTATCAATTTCAATCTCTACCTCATTATTATAAACTGAATATTCATAATTTGATTGGTCTCTGTAAAAAGCGACTCCTAAATGAACCCGTCCAGATTCTGTATTACTTAGATATTCTGAGTTAGGATTTCTTTTTAATATTGTATATCTTTTATTATCTATTGGAAAAGCATAATTATAAACTGAGTTATAATTTGATGTCTCAATGCCTTTTTGTGGTTCTTCATTTTCTACATTCTTATTATTCCCTAATGCGCAATAATTATCAACATCTCCGATAGGATAATCAAAATAAGGAAACGGTAAAGTATAATTATATAATCCATCTTGATTTTTATAAAATTCTAAAAATAATGTTACTTTATTATCAAAAACATCGTATTTAGTTTTATCATATAATTCAGTTGTTTCATTATATTTATATATTTCAGATTGTCCGATTTTTTCATTTTTAAATTCTATGACATCAGAACCTGAGCCTAGGATATTTATTCCCGCATATTGAACCGATAGCTTACTATTTTCAGGGATAGTAATCCCTCCATCTATTCGATTAATCCATCTGTCATTGTTGTCAGTTTTTTCGAATGCGTGATCGCAATTACATTCAATAAATATATAGTCAGGTTGTTCATTATCTGCCATTTAATATATATAAATATATTAAATATAATAATAAACTTTTTTATTAAATTAAAAAAAGAATGTTTTAATTATAAATTTCAGAAAAACGACCGTCTTTAAGAACAAGAGTTTTTGACATCTGAAGCCATACTAACTGATTAAGTTTCTTGTCTGTTCCACTCGTTACGTCAATATGAAGTTCTACACCTCGATTATTGATTCTTTCACCGCCAATGTTAAATATAGACATCCATCTTTTCTTTCCTTCGAGTTCAGCATCCTGAGAATGTAATTCAATTAATTCTCTATCTGTATAATCGACTCCTAAATTCTTAACATAATCGCGCCCCGTGATATTAAGAGGCATCCCCTCCGTTGCAACTGTATTTACATACTGTTCCGATGGATTACTTACTTTAACCGGATATAAAAAGCGGTCATTCACTTTAACATTATATGAAACACGGTCTCCTCCTGTTGTTTCCTGAATATCAGATTGGAAGCGATTAACTAATGACTCAGATAAATCAGTATCTAAATCAGTATGACAAATTTTTATATTATTTACTGCTTTACCAGCTCCGCCTAAATTCCTAGTATAATTCGGGTTAGTATTATAATTAATATTAGTTTTAATAAGTTGATTTTCAAAAAAGGGAAGAGTCATCATTGTATTCTGTTCCTGAAACTGATTCATGGTCTCAATTGAATAGTAGATGTAATCCGCAATAAGTTTAGGAGAATCAGGGTCAACGGCGAAAGTTGGAACAGTTCCGCCTTTGGGTACGCATAGACGAGCCGTGTTCTTAGTTTCAAGGAAGAGTTCAATAATAACTGGTTGTTCGATCATAAATAAAGCGAGTTGTGAAAATCTAAGACTTGGGAAAAGGTCAGATAAATCAATAAGGAATTCAGAGCCATCTTGTAAATTCTGATTCGCATGAACTGTTACGGGGCATTTATCATCGGCACGAGTAGACGTTCCAGTCCCAGCAGTGAATGAAAGTAAAAAGTCTTTCCCAACATCAAGAGACATTTCAGATTGTTCTTCTACTCCATCGGCTACACCTGCATTCGTCATTCTAGGAACTCTTACTGATTTATAAGCACTAACCATTCCGGATTTAATTCTTTCCTTACGTCTTGCGGTGTCATTAGATACCATCAAATTGTCATAACTTGCTAGGACATTGTAATCTTCGGTAGAGTCTAAAATGGTTGTTCCTGCTCTGAGGACGCATTTTTTAATTACAGATTTTATCCCAGTTGGGAACGGAAGGAAGGCTTTATGAGTTGTACCTTCTAATTTCATTTTTAAACTGATCTTGCTGTTTGAATGCAGAATCCCTTTACGATCTAAGACGAATCGAATGTAGTCAGAACGGCTAACAATTGGATTCAACTCCGATGTGTCGACTGATTGCGACTGACCAAAATTCTTACAATTCGGCTTTAATAAATCAGGAACTGCGGGGGCATTACATCTTTTAGGATCAGATACTAAAGGATTAAGAGCATTAATCTCTTGACCCATATTTTTAATTTGGTTTGACATTATATATTTATATTAAATAATATATTTTTTTTAAAGAATATTATTTTATAAAAACTTTTCTAAAAAGTTTTTAAGAAAGAACTTGAACTCCATCATTATTAAACATTAGAGTATTGCGTGTGTGTACGAACATATAAGCACTGTTCGGAAAGTCTGTGTCTAAATCAGAACTAAACTGAATAGTAAAATTACCGCCAGTCATATTAAGTCCATTATCTGAATAATAATCCATTCTTAAGCCAATACCATAAAGGAAATCTCCTTTTTCTTTATCAGCAGTATCTAGGAAACTCTGACTAAGATTCGTATTAATTGGCGATACATCAGTATTTCCAAGAGAGGCAAAATTTCTAATAGCACTAATAAAATTACGGGTAATCTGAGAATTGAACATTGTCTGTTCTCCTGAATTGTCATCTATAATAGGATATTGGAGAGCAACCTTTACACCATTCTGAAGGAATTGTAAATCTCTAATAGTGCAAGGTTTAGTTGCTTCTTTCATAATTGGTAATAGTCGAGTACCTGATTTCTCATAATTATTAGTATTTTCGGATGGGTTAAACACGACCCACGCTCCAAGAGTCTGAGAAGTTCCAAGATTAAAATTAAGAGTCGCAAAAGCAGAATTTACAATTGAATAATAAGACTGAATAGAATTGTATACTAATTTATCAGGAATATTTTGCATTTCGGTCATCATACGACCGGATAAATGAAGGTCAGAAAGTTCATAAGTTGGCGAGGTTCCGCTATTGGCTCTGAATGCCTGTTGGTCAGGAACTAAATTCAGCGAGATAACTAATCCATGCTGAAGAGGAATACTAGAACGAGAAAGGAAGAGACCGCAAGGAATTTGAACTGAGAAGAAAATCTCGGTTTGACCTTGAGTACCATCTGTTCCACTAACAACAATATCAGAGGCTGAACCTTGACTAATTGCCGATGCACGCTGAACATTGTCAGAAGCAAGAATCTGCTGTTCGGATTGAGTAACTCCTAAATAACTTGATAAGAACAAATTATAGAATTTAATTTCTTCTACAATCTGAGAATTATTTAATAAACTAATAGAAAGTCTATCGAATAACGAATATACACCGAGACGAGGATCTAAATTAGCGGTATTAGATGTAATAACTGCACCAGCTGCAGTCTTACAAGTTAATTTACCATTAAGGCGAATTGATGAACCCTGAACAACGGCTGTCGCATTCTGTGCGAAAGTAAAGTTAATTAATGGAACACCGGAGAAACGAACAATTCCATTTGATGGTTGATTGCTCGGGAGTAAATTAAAATTTTCTGTAGGCATTTTATATTATTTATATTAAATAATATAATTTTTTTAAAGATTATTATTTTATTAAAAAACTTTTTAAAAAAAAGTTTAGACAAAAACATTTTTGATAAAACTTTTTCCTAAAAAGTTTATTTAAAAGATTACATTTACTCCCGAATTCGTGATTTCGAATCTACGAACGTGTGTTACCCAACAATTGAGGAGCTTCGATTTTGCTCGTGCATTATCTACTTCGAGATTAATCTGTGCATCTTTTCCTCTCGTATCGTAAATTTGACCTTCTAAAGCAAAAGCTCTAGATATAACGGCATTGTGCTTAATATGTTCAAAACTATTCGAAGGAATACCCGCCATAATAACCCCCTTTTCTAATTCGCATAAATATGTCCCGTCATATATTTCGCTTGTTTGGTCTGCGGTTTTTACTGTAGAAACTACTCTATCAGGCTGCATTCTGTTTTCATACATAAATTGATAATTATTAATATCCCAATATCCACTAATACCGTTACGGAATCCTTCAAACTGTTTAATATTTACATCTATTGAGGCGGTTTGGTCTACAACTGGAACAATATTAATTGCTTTTGCCATAGAATTATTAAGATTAAAATGAACGGTCGCATTTAAATCACTCGCAAGAACTGAATGACGATAATTCTGACTACATATACAATTGTAAGCAACTTTTCCATTTTCCTTAAGAGCCGACATCATCGCATTCTGATAAGCTGGAGTCGTTAAAATTTCTTCAACAATCATCTCAACACCTGACACTTTATAAGTTGGTTTCTGAGTGTTCTCATCGTAAGAAGAGGATTTAATGGTCGCACCACTGGCGATGTCCGGTCCACCATTAACCATATTTGAGATGTTCAGTAAAATAAAATTCTCACCACCCACCCCTTCGATTTCAATACTCGTAATACTCGAGGAGGTCGCGATGCCTTCAAGTTTAATCTTTTCACCTACGCAAAAGGGAACTCTATCAATATCAGCCATCATCGAATTATGCCACGATAAATATAACTTCGTCGCAGTACCTACCGCATTAGTGAATCCTGTATATTTGGCTTCAGCATTTACATGAGAAAGTCTAGGACAATAATCTGTTTCTATAGCATTCTTCATAAGTTTCATCACTCTTTCAGGCGGTGAGAGGATAAATTCGAATTTTAAACCGCCCATAAGACGATTGGGAAAAATGGTCTTGGATTTCATAATACCGGTTTTAAGTTTTAGACAAATTCTAACTTTATTATAAGAGACATTTCCTGTCGCATCTTTTCTAAAATAAGGATTAAACTGAGAATTTGTAAAACGTGTATATTTTCCACCTGCCCATGATTTCTGTTGAGGATTATGTGCGACTACGCCCTCAGTTAAACCATCTTTATTAATACGTGTGTCTGTTTCAGAATATAGAGTGTCTACATTCGCCCAAGTGTAATAATTAGGATATTCTTCTAATAAAACACCGGCACGATTAAAACATTTAACATCTTCTAGTAAAACCGATGCACCGATTAGAGGATCTATCTGACATAAATAATTATGCGTCGCTGAATTTAAATCGACTTCTACGTCGAACTTTAAAAATGACTGCTGAGGGTCGA
>Ga0181411_1000144_pt1 | contig 23758 bp, 33 predicted proteins | sample 34SPOviralmetaG_FD_130114 | JGI IMG/M metagenome (GOLD analysis project Ga0181411, IMG submission 130114) | Marine viral communities from the oligotrophic San Pedro Time Series (SPOT) site, San Pedro Channel, CA, USA - 34 SPOT_SRF_2012-07-09 | ecosystem: Environmental > Aquatic > Marine > Strait...
ATATCCAAAAATAACATCTAAAATAGATGAACTTGAAAAGCGTATCAAACATCTTGAGGGGAAAAGATAATGCCAAGAAAAAAACCTGATGAATTAGATGCAACACCAGTTGCAGAAACTAAAGCAGAAACTAAACCAGATGCAGTTGTAGTTGCTACACAAGATAGTACTACACGTAAAGTAAAATTAGACCTAGAAGTAGACACAAGTGTAAAAGACCTTGGTCCTAACCCGTATGCTAAAATTATACATATGGCAAAAGCAATAGATGCATGGAGAATTTTTCCAAGATTATTTTTAACAGTATATATTGTATTGTTGTATAAAGTAGTAATTTGGTTTATGGAATTGCCAGCACCGAACTTTGAACAATCAGGGTTGGTTAGTATTGTTGTTGGAGCAGGCGCGGCGTGGTTCGGCTTATACACCGGATCTAGTAAATCTAGGAAATAGATACTATAAGTAATAGTATGGACTATTACGAAACACTTGGTGTATCAAAAGACGCTTCCCAAGATGAGTTAAAGAAAGCATATAAAAAACAAAGTATGCAACACCATCCTGACAGGACTGGTGGAGATGAAGCAAAGTTCAAACAAATTAACGAAGCATATAGTACGCTAAAAGATCCTCAAAAACGTCAAGAATATGATAATCCACAACCTCAGTTTGCACAAGGATTTGGAGCAAACGGTTTCCAAGGTATGGGAGGTTTTGAAGATTTGTTTTCACAGTTTGGTTTCAACATGCAAGGTAGGCAACAGCAACGTAATCCAGATATAACTATTGCCGCTAGAGTTACACTAGAAGAAGCATATACTGGAAAAACTATGATTGCTAGTTATAGGCTAAGGACAGGCAAAGAAGAAGTAGTAGAAATAAAAGTGCCACCAGGTGCAGGTCATGGAAATACTATACGATACCAAGGTTTTGGTGAAGAAGGTATGGCAGGCCCAAGAGGTAATTTATTTGTAAAAGTGCAAGTTGTACCGCATAGTGTTTTTCAAGTAGATGGTACAAATCTACATTGCACTAAAAATGCAAATATATTTGACTTCATAATTGGTGGTAGTGTACTAATTGATACGCTAGATGGAGGTAAAGTTAAAGTAAATATACCAGCAGGAACTGCTCCTGGAACTAAGTTTAGTATACATGGGTACGGAATGCCAGATTTACGGTCAGGACGTAAGGGTAATTTATATGTAACTATAGGAGGAATAGTACCAAAAAACTTATCACATGATGAGGTAGTTACACTTCAAAAATTAAGAAAGAGATTGGACAAAAAAGGTGTTGACTAAGATAGTTAATACTGCTATAATATAACAAATATTAACAAGGATTTAAGAATTAAATGGTAGAACCAAGTGAAACGTTACAACTAGTTTTTGATAAAGCAATTAAAGATGCACGTCAATTAAAGCATGAATATGTTACTGTAGAACATCTTCTGTTTGCAATGATGTGTGAAGAAAATTTCTTTAAGACATTGCAAGGATTTGGTGCTGATGTAGAATATTTGAAGTCTAACTTAGAGCATCATTTAAAGAAGAATTGTGATGAATTAAAAATTGATTTAGCAAAATTTAAGCCTAAGAAAACACAAACAGTTGAACGTATTTTAAATAGAGCCTTTACACAAGTATTGTTTAGTGGACGTAGCCATATTGAACTTACTGATGTTTTGATTAGTATTATGGCTGAAGATAAATGTGTTAGTAAATATTATATTGAAAAAGCAGGTATTGCAAAGCCAGCATTTAGTGATTATATCAATAGTGAATACGAAGATGTAAATGACGAAGCAATGAGTGGTGAAGCACAAAGGGCTTTACGGGCATTTACAACTAATCTTAACGATGAAGTTAAGAAAGAACGTGTAGATCCAGTTATTGGTAGAGGCGAAGAACTTGAAAGTATTGCACTTGCACTAGGACGTAGAAGTAAAAATAATGTATTATTAGTAGGTGATCCAGGTGTAGGTAAAACTGCTATTGCAGAAGGTATGGCATTTAATATTGTGTCAGGTAATGTACCAGAATTTTTAAAAGAATATGAAGTATATAATTTAGATATTGGAAGTATGCTCGCAGGTAGTAAATATCGCGGAGACTTTGAAGAACGTTTTAAACTAGTATTATCTGCACTTAAGAAAAAAGGCAAAACAATTATGTTTGTTGATGAAGCACATATGATGAATGGTGCTGGTGCTGGTGGTGCAAATAGTTCAAACGATTTAGCAAACATGCTAAAGCCTGCTCTTACAAAAGGTGATTTAAAAGTTGTTGCATCGACTACATGGGAAGAATTTAGAAAGTTTTTTGAAAGCGATAGAGCATTAATGCGTAGATTCCAACGTGTAACTGTTGACGAGCCAAGTAAAGAAGTTACAAAGGATATCTTACGTGGAATTAAAAAGTATTACGAAGGATATCATAATACAAGAATTACTGAAGAAGCAATCGAAGAAGCAATTAAACTTAGTGTTAAGTATCAAACAGATAAGAAATTACCTGATAAAGCAATCGACTTAATTGATGTAGCATGTAGTAGATTCAATTTAAAAGAACATACAGGTGATAAAATTGTAGGTAGCGAAGAAATACAATTTGAACTTGCTAAAATTATTAAATTACCTGAAGAACAAGTTGCTGAAAAAGAAACTGAAAATCTTGCACACCTTGAAGGTAATCTTAAGAAAGCAGTATATGGTCAAGATAGTGCCATTGAAGGAATAGTTGATAAAATTTTAGTTGCACAAGCAGGACTAAAACCAGACAATAAGCCTATTGGTTCATTTGTGTTTATGGGTCCAACTGGTGTAGGTAAAACAGAAACTGCAAAACAACTTGCAAAACAATTAGGTGTAGAACTTGTGCGTTTTGATATGAGTGAATATCAAGAAAAACATGCAGTTGCTAAATTAATTGGTTCGCCTCCAGGATATGTAGGCTATGAAGATAGTGCAGGACTATTAATTACTAAATTACAAGAACATCCTAACTGCGTATTACTACTTGATGAGATAGAAAAAGCACACCCAGATGTATCACAAATTCTATTACAAGTAATGGACAACGGTAAACTAATGGGCAGTAACGGTAAAGAAGCAGATGCACGTAATTGTGTACTAATCCTTACAACTAACCTAGGTGCTACAGAAGCAGAAAAGAATACTATTGGATTTGGTGACGACTTTGAAAACTCTTATGAAGATACTGAACTTAAAAAGTTCTTTGCACCAGAGTTTAGAAATAGACTAGATGGAACAATTACCTTTGGTAAATTATCAAAAGAAATTATGATGAAAATTGTTGGCAAATTCCTTGTTGAATTAAGAGATATGGTACATGCAAAAGGCATTAAAATTAACATTGATGATAAAGCACTTGATGTACTAGTTGACAAAGGCTTTGATTCTAAAATGGGTGCAAGACCTTTACAACGTGTTATTGATAAAGAGATTAAACGTCCACTATCAAGAGAAATGCTATTTGGTGGATTAAAAAATGGCGGTGAAGTAACCATTAATGTAAACGACAGCAATGAATTTACTCTAAAAGTCACTGCGAAAGAGGTCGTTCTTGAAGAGAGTTAAGACTAATAAATTATTTTACGATCAATATATGTACAGGTTGGTTATTCAACATAACCTAGGCATAATTTTTCGTGATAAAAATATTGCTCATGCACGTGATGTATTAGATTCATTACAATTACAAATGGAAGAAGGTAAAGAACTTGAATGGAAACGTAGTTATAGGTATACCGTACCTGTTACAAATGAAAGTTTCTTTACTGCACAATACTTACTAGCAGAGTTTACTGCTCAAGGACACGATAATTATAAATTACGTTGTGAAAATCCTTTCATGTCTATCTATAGTAATGATATCAATTGGCTTGACACTATCATGCGTAAAAATCTTAGTGTAGTGAGTTTTTCGCAACCTAGTATAAACGACATTAATAACCTAAAGCCAAATATTATTGTAACAGAGGATGATCCTATATCTTTTGAATACAAAGTTACAGTAGGTAATCAAGTATCTAGCGGGTTATCAAGTTGGATCACAGCAAATCCTGACAAATGCAAAGCAGGAGCAAAGTTTTTAGAAGAAGTCAAAAATAATGGATATGTTAATGGAATGTACTTTTATGTACGAGACGAAAAGGTATTACAACTTGTTCAAATCATCATAGGTGGTAATATCAAACGTGTCGACAAGTTTATCAACTCTGCGTTAAGTTGATAAATACAGTATGCCAAGTAATAGCGAAACAATTTTAACAACACAAACACACCCAGCAGACAGTACTGTACAAACTGTTACGGGTACAGATTATAAAGGTGACGGATACTACGGTCGTAGTGACGGTATTCACACTGTTCAGTACAGTTATACAGACCTACAAGGTACTATAACTATACAAGGAACACTAGCAACAACACCTGCAGAAACAGACTGGTTTGATGTACATACGTATACAGAAACTAGTGCTACAGGTAGTAAAGTTGCTAATTTTACAGGTAATTATGTATGGATAAGAGCCAAATTAGTATACACTGCAGGTAGTGTATCTAGTATTGTGCTGAATCATTGAGGTAAAAAATGGAACATTTTATAAGAGTAGTAATGGAAAAACAAGACACTTTATCAGAAGGTCTAAATGATACTGTATTTCCAGGAAGTGAAGTAATGGAAACAGAGCAAGGTGCTACTGTATTCCATATACCTTTACCAAAAGCATTAAAAGAACAAGAATCAGACGATTTTGCAGACAAATTAGTAGAGTATATGACTGCACAAGGTTACGATGATTTTGATATTGAATGTTCTATGAATGAAGAAGAAATTTCAGATGAAATGAGAGGACAAGTTAATCAGTGGATTAAAAAGTATTCTAAGTACGAAGGCGGTTACGGCACAATGCCAAAAGGTTATGTAAAGTGGGCATTGGACTCAGGTATTGCTACAGACTTTATTGAAGAAAATGAGGCTGAGGCAATGGAAGAAAAATACGGTGAAGATTTTGACTATGATCCGTTTGCTTTAAAGTTTTATAACCAAATGCCAATTACAAAAGCGTGTATGGAAGACCTTGAAAAAATTACAGGCGATAGTGACAGTGACCATAATGCAAGAATTGTTGACGCAGTAATGAACGGTGAGGATGAATTTTACGAAGAAACATACGATGACGATGATCATTTCTATGAAGAATATGGTCTTATGTGGTACAACGAAGATGATGATCCAATGGACGAAGCAGAGTATCAAGGACGTAAAGTTAAACTTGGTAAGCCTATGCAAGGTGATGTTAAGAAGTTTAAGGTATATGTAAAAGATCCTAAGACAGGTAATGTAAAAAAAGTTAACTTTGGACACGGCGGCTCAAGTGTTAAAGGCAAATCAATGAGTATTAAAAAGTCTAATCCTGCAAGACGCAGAAGTTTCCGTGCAAGACACAACTGTGATAATCCAGGCCCACGTACAAAGGCACGTTATTGGTCATGCAGAAAGTGGTAAGGATCAATAAATGCGTTGGACTCATTTTAACACACAACTAACTGAAGCACCGATTGCCCTGTCATATTTTGCTGGCAGAGATCGAAATAGCGAAAAATATATAAGTGCTATTAGCAATGCTATGAAAGGCAAAGGAACTATTTTTGTTCTTGATGCTGATAATAATGAGCATGAAGTTAGTTTTGATGGCGAAACTAATGGCAAAAAAGCATTAGGAGTTTTCCAAAGTCTTGTAAAACAAAAAGAAAATCGTGAAAAGGTAAATCGTGCTCCGTCAGTTACAGGTGTTGATGTTGAGAGTAATAAGCCGGTAACATTTACATTAAATAAAGTATTAAAAAAGTTTAGATCACAAGAAGGTAGTGCAGTAGAAGTAAATGTTAATGCAGGAAACGTTACAGAAGGCGCCTTAGGCTTTGCTCTAGCGGCTCTATTTGAAAATACTAGTCAAAGTATTACTTTGCAAGATGCATTAAACGTAGGTAAAAGATTTTTTGCACAAGAAGATAGTACATTAAGTTTAAACGTAAAAGATAGAACAGACGATAATTTAAAAATTAAAGTAACACTACCAAAAAATGACATTGAAGCACTTAGAGAATTAATAGAATCAGGTGGTGATGGTAAATCATTACAAGCCAAGTTTGGTATTTCAGATATCGCTGTTAAAAAGTTTGATAAAATGTTAGATCAGGCAGTTGATTATGCCAACAACGGTACACAACCAGGCATAGCATTAAATAAAGTAAAAGGTTACTATGGTGACGGCATTAAGCAAGTTATTAATGTTGTTAGTGATGGTGCTGAAAGTGAAAATCAAAACACTACAAAAGTTGATCTAAGTTTAATTGTAAAAGGTGCTGACGGTGAAGACTTTGAAACAGAAACACTTAGCCTATTAAGCCTAAAAGCAGGCGGTGGTGCATCTCAAGTAGGTCAAGCAAGTGGACATGCGTATGCTAACTTTAAAAAGTTTTGGTTACAAAACTTTAACTATAATTTGCCAGGCGAATACAAAGAATTATTTGCTGATACTATGGCAGAGTATACTAATGATAGTGGCAAGATAGAAAAAGGCCGTGGTTTGTTACAAGCATTACTTGATGGTCCTGTTAGACAAACATACGAATGGGCTAATGAAAAAATTAATAAACACCTACAAGGTGATAGTGAACCAGGCGAAGAAGAATTCCTAAAGCATTTACAAAAAGGTTTATTATTTAATACTGCAAAAAATCAAGTTGATGGCGATGCAAGTACTAAAACCAAAGGCGATGAAGATGTAACTGTTGTTATATTAAATCCAGGAGGTGGCAAAAACTTTGTTGAACTTAACTTTGGTCGCGGATTTGATCAAATGCTACGACATTTCAATTTAGAGAGCAGTGGTATTGTTAATGCTGGTGGCGGCAAAGGATTTTATATAAGAATTACAGCAAATGTAAAAAATAGTGCCCCAGAAGAAGTACAAGAATTAGCACGAGCATCAAGAGGCAGTTTCTTAGTACAATATAGAACTGCTATTAAAGGTCGTGCAATGCGTAATACTGTAGACATTGGTCCGCAAAGTAAAGTATTAGCAAATGTTGAAAACTTTTTTAAAGAAGGACCACCAAAGCCAGAAGATAAAGAAGTTGAAAAACCAGAACCAGCATTAAACGATTTAGTAAAACAAGATGCAGAAGCAAAACCTGAAGCAAATGATCCTAACGCAACAGTAAAGGAGAACATGATGCACCCAACACAAGATTTTGGACCTAACTACAATGTAGTAGACGATTTGCATGTGTATATGCGTAACAATGATGAAATGTATAGAAGACAATATTTTCCAATGCTATGTAAAATGCAAGAGCAATTAGCAAAAGGCAAGAAAATTAGTGCAAAAGAAGTAATGATGCCTGTAATTAAGACATGTATGGCATCTTACAATAAAAAGTATAACCTTGCAAACGAATCTACAGATATTATTACAGATGAAGATATAAAAACATTAGTCAAAAAGATTTATACTGAGGAAATACCTTTAATAAAGAAAGGTGTATACAAGTGAAACTAAGACAACTATACGAAGCACCTGCAAGAAAAGTAGTTGCAGTTATGCCCGGCGGATTTCATCCGTTTCATCCTGGTCACAAAAGTTTATATGACTGGGCTGTAAAACAATTTGGGCAAACAAATGTATATGTTGCGGCAACAAATGATACAAGTACAAGACCTTTTCCATTTGATGTTAAGAAACAACTAGCAAGTTTTGCAGGCGTACCGCCAACTAATTTTATTCAAGTTAAATCTCCATTTAACCTAAACAGTTATGGCGGATTGTTACAAGACGGAACTGCACTTGTATTTGTTCGTAGTGAAAAAGATCGTAACGAACAACCACAGCCAGATAGAACTAAAAAAGATGGAACACCTGGTTATTTAAAAAGTTATAAAGATGATAATATGGACGATCATACTGAGTCAGGTTATATGACTTACGGTCCTACAATAGATTTTCAATTTAGTGGTGGAGATATTAAAAGTGCAAGCGAACTAAGGAATGCATGGCCTTCAATGACTCCTGAAGATAAACGCAAAGCCGCTGAACAGATGTATCCAGGTAAAGGCGAAGAAGCCGCTAAGTTACTTGACACTGCACTAGGCACTGAATTAAAAGCAACTACAACTTCGCCAGAAGTTAATGATGCGGCGAAAAGTGTTTCAGCAGGATGGGCAGGTGGTTCGAGTTTTGCAACTAAGGAATGGGTAGGGCCTGCACTAAAAGGCGGAAAATATTCGTTTCAAATTGCTAAATGGTTATGGAATAACAAATGGGCTATAACATTTTTTGTAGGAGCATGGAAAACTATTGATTGGATGTCTGATGCTATTGACTTTGTTAAGAAATATTTAGATAATCCGATTGTACGTGCTATGTCAAAATATGGTTTACCAGCAATAGGAATTGCTGTTGCACTATACGGTGGTAAGAAACTATATGACGAACTAGTGCAAATAAAAAATGAGCGTGAACTAGATAAAATGATTAGAAGTTTTGAACCAGACCGAAAAGAATTAGCAGATATTGAAAAAGAACTAGAAGCCGCAATAGCAGATGAAGATGTAAATGAATTAAATCTTTTCAAACGCTCAGACAATGCTAGTGTAAAAGAACAAGATCCAAATAAACTGAAAGTATTAGACTGGATTGCAGATAGAGCAGATGGCAAAGAACACTTTTTAAGTTTTTATAGAAAAGGCGCCGCATGGAGTGGTAGACTTTTGTTTATCAAACCAGATGCCGCTAAAAAGTTTAGACAAAAAGTAGAAGACAATCCAGATCATTTAGATAGAATTAAAAAAGCACTTACAAATATTGAAACAAGTTCTAAGTTATTCACAAACTTAGGCATCAAACATAATGTTAGACGGGCAGAATAACTTATGGACATTGCAACGCTACAAAAACTTGCAGGAATAAACGAGTTTAAAGGCTTTACTCCTTACACACTAGAGGATATGAGTAAAACTGCTACTGCACTTAAAAAGAAAGAAAAGAAATTAGGACTAAAACCGGGAGATAAAGATTGGTTTAAGTTATGGTTTAGTTTACCATACATGTCAGGTGCACCAAAAGGATTTAGAGGTCGCAAATGAAGTTTAGAAGTATAAAAGATATTGAAAACTTTATTCCTAAAAAAGGAAGTTTCAAACATACACTACGTAAAATTGAAGAAGATGGCCGTATAGTTAAAGGTGTAAACACTACAGCAGATGTAGACGTTAATAGTATTTCAAAAGAAGCAGGGAAGTTTGGCAATAAGGTAGATAAAGACGGAAGACCACCTACTTTAAGTAAAAAGGTTAAAGGATCTAGTACAAATGTTCTTTACAATCTAGGAATGGTTAAAGAATCGGTTGACAAAACCGATGAAAGTATGTTACAATATGCTATGTTAGAGGCAAAAGTAGGCGAACTATCTAAGGCAAGCGAAATATATGTAGACATGGACGGTGTCCTTGCAGACTTCTTTGGTGAGTGGGCAAAGGTAATGAAAGTAGATCATTACTCAAAAATTGACAATGTCGATATAAATGTAGCATTACAAAAAATTAGAGATACAGATGACTTTTGGTTAAAGTTACCTTTACTTCCTCAAGCAAAACAACTGTTAGAACTAATTAAAAAAATTAAAGGCAGTTACACAATTTGTAGTTCACCTCTTGCAGATGATCCTAGATCAGAGCCACACAAGCGTGAATGGATTAAAAAGAATTTAAGTTTCTTTCCACCTAAAAACGTTATTATTACAAGCAACAAACCAAAGTATGCAACACAATCAGACGGCACACCTAATATATTAATTGATGATTTTGGCAAAAACGTAAATGCTTGGGAAGCCGCAGGCGGTGAAGGTTTTAAATATAAAGATCATAAGTTTGAACGTACTGCAAAAGAGTTACAACAACATTTGCAAGAACCTGCAACTGAAAGAGAACTTACAAAAGGTGAAGAAAAAGAAAAAGAACGTATTGTAAAAGGTATGAAGAAGAAAAAAGGCGACTTTAAAGATCGCTATGGTAAAGATGCTGACGCTGTAATGTATGCAACTGCAACTAAACTTGCTAAAGAAGGTAAACACATACCTAATCCTAAAAATGCTTTTATTACAAAGGCTGATACTGCATACGATTTTATTAAAATAGGTACTAACATGGCTAACTTGAAAGATATGCCAACAGGAATTAGTAATTATGACGAACCTGATATAATGATTGCACCTTATGCAGGTAGAAAAGAAATGAAGTACTTGCAAAAAGAATTAAAACGCCTTGGATACAAAACACAAGACGCTGATGGTTATCAAGATGCACACTACGATGATAAACCAACAGGTGGAAAAGAACCTCCACAAATGAAAGGTGAAGGAAAACTAGGACGTCTAAAAATTAGTAAAATGCGTCCAGTACATAAAAAACGTAAATTTAAAAAACTATTTAATCAACTGAAACGTATGGGTGAAAATACTATGTCACCTATTACAGTTGACAAACACGGACATATTGTAAACGGACATCATCGTTATGATGCACTACGTTTAATGGGCGAAGAGTATGCAACTGTAAGAATGATAGATGTACACGTCAGTGAAACATTAGATGAAAACTTTGCTGACGGTAAGAAAAAAGGCAAAAGCAAGCCAGGTAGAGTAAAGAAATCTGGTGCTAGTTGTAATGGATCAGTTACAAAGTTACGCACTTTGGCTAAAAAATACAGTGGCGAACGTGCTAAAATGTATCATTGGTGTGCCAATATGAAATCAGGACGTAAAAAGAAAAAGTAAATACAGCATAGGAGTGCTTATGGAATACTTTTTAATACCTGAACTATACATAGACAAACAATTATTCACAACAAAAGTTAAAGAACAATGCGAATCATGGGGACACTTTGGAACCGGTCGTTTCAAATTCTACTCTGGTCTACCTGATGATGAAACTTTAGATTACTTAGATAACACTTTTAAAAATGCAGGAGATGTTATTACAAAAGTACTCTTTAATAGAGTAAAGGCTAATAATATTATAGGACCACACACAGACTATGGACGTGGATGTACAATCAATATTCCTATTTGTGGAGATTTTGCTAACAGTAGTTTAGATGCATATGAAATGTCATTACCTGTAAGTGTTGTTAGTCCAAATGAAGATTTAGAAGAAGCAGAAGAAAGTCGCTTTTATCCAAACAGCGAGATAGAAGAACAAATTAATTACACTCATCCTATTTGTTTTGATACAAGAGTTCCACACGGTGTTACTAATCAAACAAAAGAAGATAGATTTATATTAGGAGTTACTTTTAACGATAAATTTAGAGTTGGGCATATAAAAGAAATGTATGAAAAAGGTGATTTGTTACTGTGATTTTTTGGTTAGGGTTTAGTGTAATGGTATTAAACGAAGGCTTTGTTATAATGCGACATGTACACCCTTGGTTTGCTAACAAAAGAGATCATCTTATTGCAACGTATGGTGCAAAGTGGAAAAAGTTTCATGCAACACTTGACTATGTATGGATAGGCGGTGTTTCGTTAGGTGTAGCAATAGACATCGACAACTGGAAATTCTATGCTACAGTACTTGCAACCTTTTGGAGTGTAGTTGCAGTATTTGTATATGTACCTTTACTAATTAAAAGGATTATAAAATGATAACCAAAGAAGGATATATTCAACAAAATGTATATGAAAACGGCTTATGGGTTACATTAATGTGTCCGCATAAATACATTACAGAAACTAAATTAATTGTTGAGGACTTTCATAGTAATCAACAACGTAAACAAGTAGGTATATTTGCGCCTATAACGGAGGATACAGATGAAGGCTAAAGAGTTTATGAAGGAAACTACATCGGCAGGAGGAGTAGCCGCTGTTGCAATGCCATTAGGTGCAGTGCAATCACGCACAGGGTCTAAGAAAAAGAAAAACAAAACTACAAAAGAAAGTGGATTACAATACTATACTGGTGTTAAAAAACATGGTAAAGAGTATATGAAAAAAGCGGCACAAGCAGGTCGTGACGGTGCTAGTCAAGAAGAATTAGGTCGTTTGAAGGACAAATATAGTAAAGCCACAAAGAAAGAAAAGTAGATAAATACTATTGTAATTCGGAGCAAGAGAGATGAATAAGAAAGACTTAACAGAAGGCCTAGCAGAACTAGCAGGTGTAGCAGAACGTGACCATGAAGTACAGATGGCTCGTGCAGATTTATATAAAATTGCCAAGTATGCAATCAAACTACACGAAATGTTAAAAAGTGTTTCAGAAGCAGAAGGCATTGAAGGTTGGAAACAATCAAAAATTACTAAAGCCGCAGACTATATGGGGTCAGTATATCATGCTATGGATTATGACAGTAAGTTTGAAGGTGTAGAAGTAACCGAATCACAAAAAGACACACATTGTTCAGACAAGTGTTGTGGTGCAGATGTTAAAAGAGAAGATTGTACATGTGCTCCAACTTGTAAACATTGTAACTGTAACGATAACAGTATTCCAGAAGGCAAATCACCACACAAAAAAGGTACTAAAAAGTATAAAAAGCATATGGCCGCAATGCATGCCGAAGGCGACTATAAAGAACATATTCGAAACAGACTAAAAGAAGCACTTGCTGAATTAGAAGAAACTGCAAATACATGTCCAGAATGTGGTAACCTAAAAGCCACAGATGAGCAATTTGACGAAGCCAAACAACGCTTAGATCCAAAATGTTGGAAGGGTAAAAAGATTGGAAACCCTAAAACTAAGATGAAGGGCGGAGTTAGAGTCAACAACTGCGTACCAGCATAACCAATAATCAAACAAAATACTTGACAAACACCTAAATACATTGTATAATAACAACTGTTATACTTTACTTAGGAGGTAAATCATGAGTTCACGTACCTATGGTGCTGAAGAAAAAGCAAAACTAGAACGACTAGTTAATGAAGGTGTTACAGTATTGCAAGAAGTTGAAGATCTTAGTACAGGTCTAAAAGAAACAGTAAAGGCTGTTGCAGAAGAATTAGATATTAAACCATCTATGATTAATAAAGCAATTAAAATTGCACAAAAAGGTGAATGGCATAAAGTTTCAGATGAGTTTGATGACTTAGAAACTTTAATTGTAACAATTGGACGAGATAAATTGTAGTGAATAAAATAAAAGACTTTTGGATTAACAGTTACAAATCTGATAAGGTTGCATTTGCATTTGAACTTGTCAGTTTTATTTTTACAGTCGGCGCAAGTATGACGCTGGCTATCACAGCAAAAGATCCTAATATGTTATTAGTTTATCCTGCATTCTTTGTTGGTAGTACAACACAATGCTATGCATCTTATCGTAGAGGTGCCGCTTGGGTAATGTTAATAACAGGCTGGTTTGTATGTGTTAATATATTTGGTTACGGTGTGGCGGCACAATGGTGGTAAAACCTTATCAACCTTTGGCTTGGTTTGCAACCGCATGTTTACTAGTGGCCGCAACAATGGCCGCATTTAATATATACCCTTGGTACATATATGCTTTTATTGCAAGTAATACATTATGGGTATTAATAGGAATACTTTGGAAAGAACGTAGTCTTATTGTTCTTAACGCAGGACTTACAGTTATATATGTTGTAGGATTAATGTTTTGAAGTTACTTGTTGCAGGCGACAGTTTTGCGGCAGAATGGCCAGGACACAATAGTTGGGTCAAACTGTTAGCAAAAAGTCACGATGTAACTAATGTTGCTCAAGCAGGTTGTAGCGAATATAAAATACTTAAACAAATACAAAATGCAAACTTAGAAGACTATGATGCAGTAATAGTTAGTCATACTAGTTTGAGTAGAGTTCATACACTTGATCATCCATTGCACAAAGAAGGATTACATAAAGACTGTGATTTATTATACAACGATATAGATAGATTTAGTTTTTTCAATCCTAGTTTATCAGCGGCAAAAGGATATTTTAAATATCACTATGACGATCAGTACTATCAAACTATCTATAGTTTGTTGAGAAAAGAAATTAATAGTTTATTAAATAATAAAGTTTATATAAGTATGTCGCATATAGAAGTAGCAAAACTTTTTATATACGAAGATAATCACTTAGACTTTAGCGAATTTTGGAAAACACACAAAGGCTCAGAGAATCATTATAACATTACAGGCAACCAAAAAATACATGATATTGTTGTTGACAAAATCAATAAATTATGTTAATATTATAGTAATAATAAGAAACGCCCAAGAGGCATGCAGAAGGTCCGTTGGCCATAAGCAACGAGGAGATATAATTGAGTTACGTAGACGCACTATTTGATCGCGATTCTGATATTATCAGAACAGTTGAACGTAAGGATGGAAAAAGACACTTCCATGAATACCAAGCGAAATATACATTTTATTACAAAGACCCAAGAGGCAAATACAAAAGTGTTTATGGTGATCCACTAACACGAGTTGTATGTAAAAATACAAAAGACTTTCGTAAAGAAGTTGCTATTAACAAAGGCAAGGATCTTTTTGAAAGCGACATTAATCCTATATTCCAATGTTTGAGTGAAAACTATCTTAATCAAGATGCTCCTAAACTAAACATTGCGTTCTTTGATATTGAAACTGACTTTGATCCTGAGCGTGGCTTTGCTGATCCAAGTGATCCTTTTATGCCTATTACAAGTATAAGTGTATACTTGCAATGGATGGAAACTATGGTATGTTTGGCAGTTCCGCCTAAGACACTTACTATGGACGAAGCACACAAGACACTTGAAGGTATTGAAAATGTAATGTTGTTTGAGAAAGAAGGCGACATGATCGATACTTTCTTAACACTAATTGAAGACGCTGACATTTTATCAGGTTGGAACAGTGAAGGTTATGATATTCCGTATACTGTAAACAGAACTAGCCGTGTACTAAGCAAAGACGACACAAGACGTTTTTGTTTGTGGGGCCAGTTGCCTAAGAAGCGTGAATATGAAAAGTATGGTAAATCAGCGGAAACCTATGACCTAGTAGGCAGAGTACATTTAGATAGTTTGAATTTATATCGTAAATACACGTATGAAGAAAGACACACATATAGACTTGATGCCATTGGCGAAATCGAAGTTGGCGAAAACAAAGTCCCTTATGAAGGAACTTTGGATCAACTGTACAATAATGACTTTAGAAAATTCATTGAATACAACATTCAAGATACCGCACTACTGGACAAGTTGGACAAAAAACTAAGATTTATTGATCTTAGTAACGAACTAGCACACGCAAATACTGTTTTGCTACAGACCACTATGGGTGCTGTTGCAGTTACTGAACAAGCGATTGTAAACGAAGCACATCATAGAGGCTTACAAGTTCCTAATCGTAAAAAATATGATGATGGTGCAACACAAGCCGCAGGTGCATACGTTGCATTTCCTAAAAAAGGCTTACACAAGTGGATTGGTTCAATGGACTTGAACAGTCTATATCCTAGTGTTATTAGAGCCCTTAATATGGCTCCAGAAACAATCGTAGGGCAAATACGCCCTGACATCAGCGAAGCCCGTGTACATGAAGATATGACGCTTAAAAAGAAGAGTTTTGCAGGGTCTTGGGAAGGACGCTTTAGTACAGAAGAGTATGAAGCAGTGATGGATCAAAAGCGTGATGTTTCGTTAACTGTTGATTTTGAAAATGGTCAAACTGAAGTATTCAGCGGTGCAGAAATTTATAAAATTATCTTTGACAGTAATAATCCATGGATGCTTTCATCTAATGGTACAATTTTTACAACTGAGTTTGAAGGTGTGATTCCAGGAATCTTAGCAAGATGGTATGAAGAACGTAAAGAACTACAAGCACAACTTAAAAAAGCAAAAGATGCAGGAAATAAAATAGAAATTGAATACTGGGATAAGCGACAGTTGGTTAAGAAGATTAACTTGAACAGTTTGTATGGTGCTATCCTAAATCCAGGATGTAGATTCTTTGATAAACGTATAGGACAAAGTACAACACTAACAGGCCGTACTATTGTTAAACACATGTCAGCAGAAGTAAACAAAGTTATTACTGGCAAATATGATCATGTTGGCGAAGCAATGATTTATGGTGATACAGATTCTTGTTACTTTAGTGCTCATCCTGTTCTTAAAGATCAAATTGACAAAGGTCAATTACCTTGGGACAAAGACAATGTTATAAAACTGTATGATCAAGTATGCGAAGCGGCTAATGAAACGTTTCCAAAGTTTATGCTAGATGCATTTCATTGTCCGAAGAGTAGATCAGATGTTATTGCGGCGGCAAGAGAAATTGTTGCTGAAAGTGGATTGTATATTACAAAGAAACGTTATGCGGCACTAGTATATGATATTGAAGGCTTTAGAAGCGACACAGATGGAAAGCCAGGCAAAGTAAAAGCAATGGGCTTAGACTTGCGTAGATCAGATACACCTGTGTTTATGCAGGAGTTCTTAAGTGAACTATTACTTATGGTACTAACAGATATTCCGCAGAAACAAGTACTAGATCGTATTACAGAATTCCGTAAAGAGTTTTCAGAACGTCCTGGTTGGGAGAAAGGTTCGCCTAAACGTGCAAACAAAATTGGACACTATCAACGACTAGAAGAAAAGCAAGGCAAAGCAAACATGCCCGGTCATGTAAGAGCAAGCATCAACTGGAACACACTTAAACGTATGAACAGCGACAAGTATTCACAAGAAATTGTAGATGGTATGAAAGTTATTGTTTGCAAACTAAAACAGAATCCGCTAGGATATACAAGTGTTGCGTATCCTACAGACGAATTGCGTATTCCAGAATGGTTTAAAGAACTGCCATTTGATGATGCGGCAATGGCAGAAACTATTATTGACAACAAACTAGACAATTTGATTGGAGTGCTTAACTATCCACTAGAAGATACTAAGCAAAACACAACATTTGGAAGTTTATTTGAGTTTGGAGTATAATGACATTGAGTGAAGAACAAAAACTGATTTTAATTACTGACTTTATTGAGCAGAAATTACGTAAAGAAAAAGAACTAGAATTTTATCTTAAAGAACTTGCTGAACTACAAAGTAAAATTAGTTACTTACGTGGTGAAGTTAATTTAACAAATATTATTATTGATATGATAAAGGGTGAACAAGTTTACGATATTAAAGAATCTATGGTTAACCGATACGATAATCAATTATTGAAAAAGGACAAAGAATAATGTTTGAACGGAGTAAGATAGACAAAAGTTTACATTGGACAACTTTTTATAGTGAAAAACTTTTACTAGCAGTGATTGGTGCTCTTACAATGTTCGCCGCTGGTATGGACATTTATGAAATGGTAATCGATATGAAAGTAGAACTGGGTGACTTGTTCTTGCTTTTCATTTATGCTGAGATTGTAGGAATGGTAGGGGCGTTTTATATTAGTAATAGAATACCTGTTACACTTCCGATAATAATTGCAATGACTGCGTTGTGCAGACTCATTGTATTACATAGTAAGGAAGCAGATCCTTGGATGCTTATTGCAGAAGCAGGTGCTATCGCAGTATTGGCATGTGCGGCTTATATTATGAGTTACAAAGAAAAACTTAGCCTTGAGAAAAAAGAAATGAAGGAATTACTAAAATGAAGTTACTTATAGCATTATTAGTTTTTATTACCGCAGTAGCAGTATACACTGACACTAGAGCACATACTATTGATCCACTAAAAGATGATCCAGATCCATGCCTACATTTGGCTATTCCATATGATCTCTGCCTACAAACAATTGGTAAAGAATGGTGGGAGCGACAAGTGAAAAATGCACCACCTTCGTTAGAATCTCGTATCAAAGAACTAGAGAAAAGAATAAAGAAACTAGAAAAGGATAAGGTATGAAAGTAGGATTTACTTGTAGTACTTTTGACTTGCTACACGCAGGACACATAATAATGTTGCGTGAAGCAAAGGAACAATGTGATTATTTAATATGCGGATTGCAAGTGGATCCTAGTGTAGATAGGAAAGAAAAGAACGCACCTATACAAACTGTAGTAGAACGCTACACACAACTAAAAGGTGTTGAGTATGTAGATGAAATTATTCCATACGGCACAGAGACTGATTTAGAAGACATCCTTAGTATGTACCCAATTGATGTACGCATACTAGGAGAAGAATATCGCGATAAGGACTTTACAGGCAAAGACATCTGTCGTAAACGTGATATTGACTTACACTTTAACAAACGAGATCATCGTTTTAGTTCGAGTGATTTACGGAGTAGAGTTTGTGAATAAATTTATATTTGATGTAGACGGAACACTAACACCAAGTCGAGGAAAGATAGACGAAAAGTTTGCACAGTTCTTCTTTGACTTTTGCACACTGCATCATGTTTATCTTGTTACAGGTAGTGACAAACCTAAAACAGTTGAACAAATAGGCAACGTAATTTATGGTATGGCTAAACGTGTATACAACTGTTCAGGTAGTGAAGTTTGGGAAGGCAACAGACAGGTTAAGGTTAATGATTGGACAGTTCCTTATCATGTTAGAACATGGTTAAAAGATAAACTAGAAGAAAGCAAATTTCCATTAAGGACTGGTTTACACATCGAAGAACGATCAGGTATGATTAACTTTAGTGTTGTTGGTCGTAATGCTACACTAGGCGAACGTAAATTATACGTAGAGTATGATACAAAACGCAACGAAAGAAATTTTATTGCAGATTTATTTAATAAAGAATTTCCAGATCTAATTGCAAGACCAGGAGGAGAAACTGGTATTGATATTAGTCCTATTGGTGCAGATAAAAGTCAAATTATTTACGATTTTGACGTAAACGATACGTTACATTTTTATGGAGACAGAATGGATCCATACGGTAACGATTATCCTTTGAAAAAAGTTTTATGGGAAAGAGGAAATAGTTCCACCCATGAAGTAAAGGATTGGAAACATACTTGGGAGTTACTTGATGCATATAATGCTGACAGGTCATAGAGGTTACATAGGTAGTCATCTATTACATAGACTAAAAAAGAATCATAGTATTGTAGGATTTGATTTACAAGACGGTGACGATTTATATGACTGTGATCTTAAAGAAGAATTTGATTTAATTATACACTTGGCAGGTAAAAGTGGAGTACGTGAAAGTATAAACGATCCTGCAGGATATTGGCGTAATAATGTAGAAGTAAGTAAAAGGTTGTTCGCACGTTATCCTGAAACAAGAATATTGTATGCAAGTAGTTCAAGTGCATATGAACCTGATTTAAATCCTTATGCGGCTAGTAAGTATGTTGTTGAAGAAGCCGCCGAAAGAAATGTAAACACATTAGGCATGCGTTTTCATACAGTGTATGATCATAATCCACGTAAAGGTATGTTCTTACAAAAATTAATTGACGATGAATTAGAATATGTAACAAATCATTATAGAGATTTTATACACATAAGTGATCTTTGTGATGCTATTGAGTTATTAATAACTAGTAGGTATTCTGGTACAGTTGATATTGGCACGGGTAAGCCTTATAAGGTTCAAGACTTTGCAGATCATTTACCCATCCGCCTAAATACCCCATATGAAAGACAATGGACTTGTGCAAATATGGAAAGAATGAAGCGTTTAGGGTTTAAACCTAAATATGATATAGAAAAAGTCTTGACAAACAAGCCAAAAGATAATATAATAAAACTTGAAATAGGAGAAACTACATGAAAGACATTCTACAAGACGTTGTTGCACACACCCATGCACTAGGCTTTTTAGCACTAGTTAAGGTTAGCAATGACGAAGGTACATCTATTGATGCAATGGCTGAAGATCGTTCAGTGATTTTATCAGGAAGTACACATTCGCCAGTAGCAGAGTTTGAAGGTACATTTGGTATGCCTAACTTAGACAAACTAAGTTTGCATTTGAAAAATCCAGAGTATCAAAAAGACGCAAAGATTGATGTTGTGAAAGCAGAACGCAACGGAGAAGTGATTCCGACACACATTCACTTTGAAAATACAGCAGGCGACTTCCAAAATGATTATCGCTTTATGAACAAAGCAATCATTGAAGAAAAACTAAAAACAGTTAAGTTCAAAGGTGCGGCATGGAATGTAACATTCCAACCAAGTATGGCAAGTATTGCACGTATGAAACTTATGAGTGCGGCACACGCAGAAGAACCTACATTTAATGTAATGACTAAAGACGGTAACTTAGTTTTTAGTTTTGGTGATGCAAGTACACACGCAGGTGAGTTTGTATTCCAGCATGGTGTTGAAAGTAAATTAGCACATACATGGAGTTGGCCAGTTGCACAAGTGCAAGCAATCTTAAACTTAGATGGTGATGCTACAATGAGTATCTCAGATCAAGGTGCTATGATGATTAGTGTTGATAGTGGCATGGTCAAATATGATTATATCTTACCAGCACAAAGTAAGTAGGAGTTTTATGACAGATGATAGATCAGAAGATGCAACATACGAAAACGAAAATAGTACAGTAACGATACCTTTGAGAGAATACGATAAGTTACGTGAGCGTCAATCATATATTACTGATAAAAGTTTAATTGGTATAATTGATAAGTTAGAAGAACTTGTTAGAGCATTGAGAAAACATATAGTAAGGACGGATTTTGATTAATAAAGATTTAACAGCGACACAGAACGACTACGCACATTTTTTGCCAGCATTGAGCGGCTTCTATGCAACATATGTAGGTAAGCAACGCTTTCCTGATCCTGTTAAAGGTCCTTATATCGAAGATACACGTATTCCTGCCAATTGGAATAGTGGTGTAGAAAGTCTTAACTATCTTAATGCAAAAGAAGGAGCGTTTACATATAAGTGGACACTCTATTCTGCAGGACATGCTGACTTAGATACAAATAAAATTGTACCTAAAGAAGATATGGTGCGTAATAGAGATAGAGATAACACTTGGTTACTAGGCGACTCAGGTGGTTTCCAGATTGGTAAAGGTGTTTGGGAAGGCGATTGGAAAGATCCTAATTGTCCTAAAGCACAAAAGAAAAGAGATGGCGTTCTTCGTTGGATGGACGCTTATATGGACTATGGAATGATACTTGATATTCCAGCCTGGGTAGCACGTTCTCCAGAAGGTGCAAAAGCAACAGGCATTAGTACATATGCAGAAGCAGTTAAGGCAACACGTATTAACAACGACTACTGGATGAAACATAGAACAGGTGCTTGTAAGTTCCTTAATGTTTTACAAGGTGAAAATCATACAGATGCTGATGACTGGTATGAGCAGATGAAAGACTACTGTGATCCAGTTAAGTATCCTGACAATCATTTTAATGGTTGGTCGATGGGTGGACAGAACATGTGCGATGTGCATTTGGTTCTTAAACGCATAGTTACATTGCATTATGATAACCTGTTACAACAAGGTGTACACGATGTAATGCATTTCTTAGGCACATCTAAACTAGAATGGGCTACACTATTAACTGACATACAACGTGCTATACGCAAGTATTATAACCCTAACATGATGCTTACATTTGATTGTGCTTCACCTTTCTTAGCAACTGCTAACGGACAAGTATACATTCAAAATGAAACTCCTGATAGAGGCAAATGGACTTATCGAATGGTACCTAGTATTGATGATAAGAAGTATGCTACTGATACACGTACATTTAAAGATGCAGTATTACAAGATGGAATATTTAAAAACTTTGAAGACAGTCCTGTAACAGACGGTATGCTTGTAAAAGACATTTGTGTTTATAAGCCAGGAGACCTAAATAAGATAGGTAAAGAAGGAAAAACATCGTGGGATAGTTTTTCATATGCGATCCAAATGGGTCATAACGTGTGGAGTCACATCAATGCAGTGCAAGAAGCAAACAGACAATATGATGCAGGCATTATTCCTAAAATGCTTGTACAAGAGCAATTTGACAGGATACTATTCAGAGATGTTGTGGAAGAAATATTCTCAAAGACTACAAGAGAAGAATCACTAGCAGTAATTGATCAGTATTCAAAGTTTTGGATGTCCATTCCGGGTACACGTGGCGCTATTGGTAAAAAGACTGTTAATGCAAGTACACACTTTAATGCATTGTTTGACGTAGAAGAAACAACTGTTGAAGAAGATAGTGAATTAGATGAAACTAAGTTGGAGGAGTTAGAAGATGAGCAATTACACGGAGCAACACGATAAACTGGCTGTACACCTACAAGAGTTATATAAACGGCATAGAACACTTGACGATGAAATAAAAGTGTTGTATAATAAGTTTGTAGAAGATCATGAACTAAACCTTTTAAAAACTAAAAAACTTTGGCTTAAAGATGAAATACATAGACTTGAATCAGAACTAAAGGCATTACAATGAGTGAATTATTAACAGAAAAAGAAGTTAGAGAAGAATTTAAACAACTAAGAAAAAAAGATAAAGTATTTGCACAATGTTGGCCTGCTACAAACGATTCATTTTATGAATGGTGTTCACAATATTTAGATTATCAACATATAAAGAGTAAAAGATGAAACGTGATTACGAAAGTGGAGTAAGTGACACTCCTGTATTTTTTACAGGTGTAGAAGTTGAAAAGACTCCTGCATATGGAATGAAAACATTATTTGTTACAGGCACACATCCATGTGATGTAATACAAAAACATTATGAAGAAGAACAATGTGAACATATCTTCTTTGGTGCTAATCACTCATTTGAACCACTAAACCAAGAAGAATGGACTAGTTGGGAAAGAATGATTAAGGCATTCTTAACTGCTGGTAAACTATGTAGTTTAGATATTCCAATTAATTACGCAGAAGAATTCCTTGAAAGCGGTCTTACTGAATACGAAAATTTTATCCCACAACTTCGCGTTCCGGTGCCTTACGTGAAACTGTGGAACTACAACACTATGTTGAAAATAGATGATAAAGATTTTAAGGCAACTAATCCAGGTGTTTGGTGCCATAATTTACACGATCTATTAGATAGACAAAAGTTTACTGATTGGGCAAAATATGGCCTTGACAAAGTTATAGAATGAGTATATAATGAATAAAGTAACAGATGAAAGATATTACGATTATATGATTCGTAGATCTAGAGAGGAAGATACAAAAATGGCGCAAGAGAATGTAATAAATAATGCGAAAAGAAGTATATGGGTAACCTTTAGAAAAGAAGGTGTTCATATGTATCCAGGAGCAGATAGTGATCCAAAATTGGCAACAGGTGATTGGGACGATGTGTCGTTTCTTGGTATTCCTCATCGTCATATTTTCCACTTCAGGGTGCGTATCGAAGTGTTCCACAACGACAGAGATATCGAGTTCATCCAATTCAAAAGGTGGATGGAAAGACTCTATAATGGAGCGAGTGAGACCGAAGGTGAAGTGCTTGTTCTAAACCACAGATCGTGTGAAATGATTGCAGATGAATTACACGAAAAGATTTCAGCAAAATACCCAGGCCGATTTGTTGAAATTGATGTAGCCGAAGACGGCGAAAACGGCTGTTCAATATTTTATCCCCGACCATAGATGCTGTTAAAAAAGGAAATTATAAAATGGCAATTAACTTTAATCGTGATGCTTACAACAAGGTATTCAACGACTTGGATAAGTTCCGCGACTTCTGTCGCTTTGAAGGTAAAGTCTTTAATGAAAAAGATCTTTACAAAACCGATGCTC